>Ga0299914_10001419_pt1 | contig 15839 bp, 16 predicted proteins | sample RVTome_10_FD_201361 | JGI IMG/M metagenome (GOLD analysis project Ga0299914, IMG submission 201361) | Soil microbial communities from uranium-contaminated site in the Upper Colorado River Basin, Wyoming, United States - RVT153D57 (version 2) ...
GCTGGTCGAGCTGGCCAAGCTCACCGCTCTCGACGAGGGGAGCCCCCAGGCCTTCCGGGTGCGCGCCTACGAGAACGCCCTGCACGGGCTCGAGGGGTACCAGGGAGAGCTCGACGGGCTCACCAAGAAAGATCTCACCGAGATCAAAGGTGTGGGGGCATCGACGGCGGATAAGATCCTCGAGTTCATCGCCACCGGGTCGGTGGCCAAGCTCACGGTCCTTCGCGAGAGGTATCCCCCGGCCTTCGTGGAGCTCACCAAGATCCCAGGTCTCGGTCCCAAGACCCTGAAGCTGATCCGGGCCGAGCTCGGTGTGGAGGACATCGACGGTCTGCGTCGGGCCATCGCGGCCGAGCAGCTTCGCGGCCTGCCCGGGCTGGGAAGGACCTCCGAGGAGAAGATCGGGAAGGCGATCGAACGTCTCGGTCTCCACGGCAAAGACCGTCGCACCCCGCTGGTCGAGGCCCTCCCGTTGGCTCGGTCACTGGCAGCACGCATCTCCGCGCTCGAGTCGGTGGAAGCAGCCGAGCCGTGTGGCTCGATCCGCCGCTTCTCCGACACCATCGGGGACATCGACATCGTGGTGGCCACGACCGATCCGTCGTCGGTCTCCGAGTTCGTCGTCGGTCTCCCCGAGGTGAGCGAAGTGATCGGCTCCGGTGGTACCAAGACCTCGTTCCTGACCCGGGAGGGGATGCAGGTCGACGTCCGCACCGTTGAGCCCCACCAGCTCGGCTCTGCCCTTCTCTACTTCACCGGCTCCAAGACGCACAACATCGCCCTTCGCCAGCGTGCTCTCGATCGGGGCTGGCTGCTCAGCGAGTACGGGCTGTTCGATGGCGAGAAGTTGATCGCATCCAAGACCGAGGAGGACATCTACAAGGCTCTGGAAATGGAGCTCGTCCCCCCACCGATGCGGGAGGGAAGCGGGGAGGTCGAGGCGGCCGCCGCCGGCCAGCTGCCGACGCTGGTGGAGCTGCCCCAGATCAGGGGCGATCTCCACTACCACTCCGACCGCTCCGGGGACGGCAGATCGACGCTGGAGGAGATGATCGCTGCGGCCCTGGCCCGCGGATACGAATACGTGGCCTTCACCGACCACGGCGAGGACCTTGCCATCAACGGGTCACCGCGAGAGGTCATGCTCGAGCATCGGGACCGGATCCGCATCCTTCAGGAGCGGTATCCCGATATACACCTCCTCTTCGGCTGTGAGCTCAACATCGGGCCCAAGGGCGACCTCGACTACGACGCCGAGTTCAGACGCGAGTTCGACTTCTGCGTGGCATCGATCCATTCCCATTTCGACCTGCCCCGCGAGGATCAGACCGCACGCATCCTCACTGCCTTGGGCGACCCGTCGGTCGATGCCATCGGGCATCTCAGCGGGCGCTACATCGGCCGCCGACCCGGGGTGGACCTCGACGTCGAGGTCGTGCTCGAGGCGCTTGCCGTCACCGGGGTCGCCCTCGAGATCAACGGTGCGCTCGATCGCCTCGACGCCTCGGCAGAGGTCGCCCGTCTCGCCATGTCCGGGGAAGTCGACTTCGTCATCGACACGGACTCGCATCACACCAGTGACCTGGTGCGGATGGGTTACGGCGTCATCCACGCCCAGCGGGGGTGGGTGACCACCGATCGGGTGGTCAACGCCAGACCCCTCGACGAGTTCCTGGCGTGGACGGCCCGGAGGAGGTGAGCCCGGTAGCCTTCGCCGCATGGCGAAGCAGTACCGGACCACCACGGGGGTTAACCGGATCACGTCGGCACTGGCCCGGCTCGGCATCGGGCGGACCCAGGTGCTGACCACGACAGGTCGCAAGACCGGTGCCCCGCGTCGTGTCCCGGTGAGCCCCATCGTCATCGAGGGGGTCGAGTATCTGGTCTCACCATATGGTGAGGTGGCCTGGGTGCACAACGTGCGGGCCGACTCGACGGTGACGCTCAGCTACGGCCCGAAGACGCGCCAGGCTCGGTTGGAGGAGGTCGCCGATCGGTCGGGGGCCGCGGTCGTGGCGGCCTATCACGCCCGGGAGAGCTTCTCCCGCCCCTACATGGACGTCCCCGAGGCCCCGACCATCGAAGATTTCGAGTCGAGAGCGGGGATGTTCCCGGTGTTCCGGGTCGCCTCAGGTCCCTGACCGGCTCCCGCCCCGGCGGGGATCCTTGTAATTCGGGGCGGGGCGCAGGAAGCTGTGCTCCTTGGCGACCGACCCGAAGGAGACCGACCAGGTGCCCGGCACCTTCGTCCTCGACACCTGCGTCCTCCTCGCCGACCCCCATTCCCCGCTCAGATTCGAGGAGCATGACGTGGTGCTGCCCCTCGTGGTCGTCGAGGAGCTCGACCGGAAGAAGGCGCGGATGGACGAGGTCGGCGCCAACGCCCGTGCCGCCATCCGACTGCTCGAGGAGTTGGGCGCATCGCAATATGGAGGTCTGCGCGACGCGGTGGAGCTTCCCGGTGGCGGCTCCCTCCGCATCGAGCTCAACGGAGTGGTCTCGGATCGGCTGCCCAACGTGCTCGACCCGCACACACCGGATCATCGGATCCTGGCCACGTGTCTCAATCTCAACGAGCAGTCGCCGGCCGTCCTGGTGACCAAGGATGCATCGCTCCGGATCAAGGGGGCCCAGCTCGGGGTTCGGGTCCAGGATTACCGGGGGGACACGGTGCCCGTGGAGCAGTTCCAATCCGGGTTGGTCGAGCTCCGGACCGATGGTGAGACGATCGACAGTCTCTTCGAGGAGGGAAAGATCACGCTCGACGATGCCGAGGCCCTGGTAAACCAGTTCGTCCTCCTTCGCTCCGGGGCGTCGCGCTCAGCATTGGCACGTGTGATCCAGGCCGAGCCAACGGTGATGGTGGAACGAGTCCCGGCCCAGGTCCGCGCCTTCGGTGCCGAGCCCAAGAACGTGCAACAGACGGTGGCCCTTCATCAGCTGCTCGACGCGGACATCCCCGCCGTCTCGCTGATGGGGATGGCCGGGACGGGGAAGACCTTCCTCGCCCTGGCGGCCGCCCTCGAGCAGGTCCTGGAGCAGGGCCGCTATCGCAAGGTCTCGGTGTACCGACCCCTGGTGGCCGTGGGCCGCCAGGAAGTGGGTTATCTACCCGGCGATCTCAACGAGAAGCTGGCCCCCTGGATGGCTGCCGTGCACGACAACCTGTTCGCTCTCTTCTCCGACGCAGGGGCGGATGGGGCGAAACACGCCATCGAAGAGCTGGTCGACCGCGGGGAGCTGGAGATGGCCGCGGTCACCTATCTGCGGGGGAGGTCGATCACCGGCGAGTTCGTGATCATCGACGAGGCGCAGAACCTGGAGCTACCCACCCTGAAGGTGATCCTGACCCGGATGTCCCGTGATTCCAAGGTCGTCTTCTGCGGCGACCTGACCCAGGTGGACAACCCCTACATCTCCCCGTTCGGAGGGATGGCCGCGCTGATCGAGAAGTTCAAGGGGTCGCCGCTGTTTGGTCACGTCGCACTGGAGAAGACGGTGCGGTCACCTCTGGCCGAGATGGCTGCCAACGTGCTCTGAGGGATTCCCCCGCCTGATAATCCCGGTCACTTTCCGACGCGCTCCCGGCGTGCCGCCAGCAGCTCGGCCGCCCTCTCGATGGTGATGGTCTCCGGTGAGTCGCCCTGTCGCAGCGAGGCGTTGACCTCGCCGTCGGTCACATAGGGACCGTACCGGCCGGTGCGCACCGTGACCGCCTTTCCACTCACCGGGTCGGTCCCGAGCTCCTTCAGCGGCCCCCCGCTTCGTTGTCCCCGGCGTCGGGGCGGCTCGGCGAGGAGTTGGAGTGCCTCGTCCATGGTGAGGGTGAAAAGCTGATCCTCGCTCTCCAGACTGCGCCGGTCCGAGCCCCTCTGGATGTATGGGCCGTAGCGCCCGTTGAGGGCGACGATCTCGACTCCGTCGGGATCGGTGCCGACGGTGCGCGGAAGGGTGAGCAGCTGAAGCGCGGCGTCCAGAGACAGCTCGTCCAGTGACATGGTCTTGAACAGGGATGCCCGTCTCGGCTTCTCCTTGCTTCCCTCTTCCACCTCGCCGAGTTGGATGTAGGGCCCGAAGCGACCGGTCTTGCCGTACACGGTCAGGCCGGTCTCGGGATCGGTCCCGAAGATCTTGTCACCGGCGTTCTGGGTCTGGATCAACTCGATCGCCCTCCCCACGGTCAACTCGTCGGGGGCCAGGTCCTCGGGAATCGACGCCCTCTCCTCGCCGATCTCGACATAGGGCCCGTAACGCCCGATTCGGGCCACGACGTCGTTCCCGGCCTCGTCGACGCCGATCGGGATCGACCCCACCGCCCGTGGGTCGATCTCGTCGAGACGGGTGGCCACCTTGTGCTTGAGCCCGTCGTCGCCGAAGTAGAAGGCGGTCAGCCATGGGACCGACTGCTCCTCACCGGCGGCGATCCGGTCGAGGTCGTCCTCCATCGAGGCGGTGAAGCTGTAGTCGACGAGCTGGGGGAAATGCTTCTCGAGCAGGGCGACGACTCCAAAGGCGGTGAATGTGGGAACCAGTGCGGTGCCCTTCTTCCACACATATCCCCGATCCTGGATGGTCGTCATGATCGAGGCATAGGTGGAGGGCCGGCCCACACCCTCTTCCTCGAGCCGCTGGACGAGCGAGGCCTCGGTGTACCGGGCCGGGGGGCGGGTCTCGTGCCCGGTCGGCTCGAGACGCTGCACGGCCAGCGTGTCACCTTCGGCCAGTGGGGGGAGGACCTTCTCCTTGTCGTCCAACTCGGTCTCCGGATCGTCTGAGCCCTGGACATAAGCGCGGAGAAAGCCGGGAAATGTGATTGTCCGTCCACTGGTGACGAAGACTGCCCGTCGCCCGTCGCCGGTCTCGGCGGCGAGACGGGCAGAGACGCTGACCCCCACGGCGTCGGCCATCTGCGAGGCGATGGTCCGTTTCCAGATCAGGTCGTAGAGCCGGGCCTCGTCGGGCCCCACCGCGGTGGCCACCTGCTCTGGCGTCTGGAAGGCCTCGTCCCCGGACGGGCGGATCGCCTCATGCGCCTCCTGGGCACCCTTCACCTTCGAGACGTACGCCCTGGGCTTGGGGGAGAGGTACTCCTTCCCATACAACTTCGTGATCTGGGATCTCGCCAAAGCCACGGCGGAGTCGGCGAGGGAGGTGGAGTCGGTCCGCATGTAGGTGATATACCCGTTCTCGTAAAGCCGCTGGGCCACCGACATCGTCCGGGACGACGAGAACCGGAGCTTGCGGCTGGCCTCCTGCTGCAGGGTGGAGGTGCGGAACGGTGGGTAGGGCGATCGTTTGTATGGCTTCTCCTCCACCGAGGCCACCTCGAAGAGAGAGTCGAGCAGTCCTTCGCCGAGAGTTGTCGCCTCGGCCTGGTCGAGGATGAGGACGTCCTTCTTCGGTTTGCCGTCGGCGCCGAAATCCTTGCCGGTGGCCACCCGCTGCTCGCCCACCTGGAGCAGGGTCGCCTCGAACGTCTTGTCCAGGTCGTCCTGCGGGGCGAAGGTTCCCTCCAAGCTCCAATACGAGGCGGAGGTGAAGGCCATCCGCTCCCGCTCCCTTTCGACGACCATCCTCACCGCCACGCTCTGTACCCGACCCGCGGAGAGACCTTGTTGGACCTTGCGCCACAACACCGGGGAGACCTCGTACCCGTAGAGCCGGTCGAGGATTCGTCTGGCCTCTTGGGCCTGGACCAGACGCAGATCGAGGTCGCGCGGGTTGGCGAACGCGTCCTCGATCGCATGTTGTGTGATCTCGTGGAACACCATCCGGTGCACCGGCACCTTGGGCTTCAGCTCCTCGGTGAGATGCCAGGCGATGGATTCGCCCTCACGGTCTTCGTCGGTGGCCAGGTAGAGCTGGTCCACCCCGGCCAGGATCTCCTTCAGCTTCTTTATACGATCCCGGCGCTCCTTGGGCACGACGTACAAAGGCTCGAAGTCGTTCTCCACGTCGACACCGAGGCGCGCCCAGTCCTTCCCCTTGGCCCGTGCCGGTATCTCGGCCGCAGACCGGGGGAGGTCGCGAATGTGCCCCATCGAAGACTCCACCGCCACATCCGAACCGAGGAATCCGGAGATGGTCCTGGCCTTCGTCGGGGACTCGACGATGACGAGACTCTTAGGCATTGAAAGGGAGAGTTGACTTCATGTGACCGCCTCATGTCAATACGACTCGTGTCCCGGAGCGCCGTTACCGTCTAGGTCCAGTGACTGGAAACCGCCCTTCGAACGACCGATATATTGCGCTGGAAGGCGGAGACGGGAGCGGCAAGACCACGTTGTCCTCGGCTCTGGCGGCCCGATTGCGCGCCCATGGCCACGACGTGGTCGAGGTGCGGGAACCGGGAGGGACATCTCTCGGCGAGGCGGTCCGCGAGCTTCTGCTCGACTCGGTTCACGTCGACCCGTGGGCCGAGGTATTCCTCTTCGCCGCACAGCGAGCCCAACTCGTCCGGGAGGTCGTGGCTCCGGCCTTGAGCCGGGGGGCATGGGTGATCAGCGATCGCACCTATTACTCGTCGATCGCCTATCAGGGACGGGCCCGCGGTTTGGGTGAGCAGCGGGTGCGGGAGATCAACGAGATGGGGCTCGACGGTGTGGTTCCGGGCCGGGTGTTCGTGCTCGAGGTCGATCCGGGAACCGGTCTCGGGCGCCAGGACCGGACGGACCGGATCGGGAGCGAGAGCATCGTATTCCAGGAGGCGGTCAGTGATGCGTACCGGGACCTGGCCGGCTCGGAGCCGGATCGGGTGGTCCTGCTCGATGGAGGAGAGCCGGTCGAGACCCTGGTCGACCGGGTGATTGGAGCTCTGGACCGTTGAGCTCTTCGTTCGACGGGGTGATCGGGCATGAGAGGGTGGTCGAGTTGCTGCGACGAGAAGTGGCAACCCCGGCCCAGGCCTACCTGTTCACCGGGCCCGACTCGGTGGGCAAGGCGACCCTGGCGGTGCGTTTCGCCGCCGCGGTGCTCTGTGCCCAGGATGGCGATCACGACCTCGAATGCCGCTCATGCCGTCTGGTCCGTACCGGGGTGCACCCCGATGTCTCGGTCGTCGAGCCGGAGGGGGCGACCAGTCTCGGCGTCGACCAGGCGCGAGCCGTCGTGGCCAGGGCCTCGCTTCGCCCGGTCGAGTCCGACCGATCGATCTTCCTGTTTCCCGAGGCGGGATCGATGACCGAGCAGGCAGCCAATGCCCTGCTCAAGACGCTGGAGGAGCCGACCGCGTCGGTGGTGTTCCTTCTCGTGGCCGAGTCCGAGGACGACTTCCCGGCCACGGTCGCCTCGCGTTGCCGGACAATCCACGTCGGCCGCGTGCCCCTGGCCACGATGGTGGCGGCGCTGGGGGAGCGTGGGATCGACCAGGTCGCGGCGGAGGGCGTGGCCCTCGTCTCGGGGGGCCGTCCCGGTTTGGCCCTGGCTCTGATGGACCGGCCCGAGGTGTCCCGCTTCCGGGAGTTGTGGCTGGGGATCCCGGCTCAGGTGACCCCTCACCCCGGTGACGGGCAGCGGCTGGCCGCGTCTGTGTTGGAACAGATCACACCTCTGGTCGACCAGTCGGTGTCGGAGGACATGCCCAAGGAACGTCTGCAGCGGGCCCGTCGCCGGGCGGAGCAGTCCCTCCTGGTCAACGGGCTCGAGATCCTGGCGTCTTGGTACGCCGACTCGGCCTCTTTGCAGATGGGGGGCCCGGTGCGCAACTCGGACCTGCCCCTGGCCTCCTTCACCGACGTCAGCCCCCGTCAGGCGGTGGCCTCGGCTGAGAAGATCCTCGACGCGGTGGTCGACATCCAGTCCAACCTCCGCCGCGAACTGGTCCTGGCCAACCTCTTCGCCGGGCTCGGCTCCGGGGGCTGATACCACCTTCCTAATGCATGGCGTCACGAATGCGTGACGCGCTGCATAACGTTCGAGTCCTCGCCCCGCTCCAGGTTCTCGTCCCTGCCCCCTTACCGTCGACGGTGGGGAGCCCGATGGGGAAGACCAATGGGAAAGGGGAGATCGGCGAGACGATGATCCTGGCCGACCTGCAGCACCAGGACCATGCATCGCCATCCCGTTCGGACACGACCGGCCCTTCGACTTGATCGTGGTGCGCAAGGAGGACGATGCCCTGGAGAAAATGCAATGCAAGTACACCACCTCCGATGGGCGGGTGGTGATCGCGAAGACCCTAGGCACCCCTGCCTGAGCCGATCAGGCTGGCCCCGACGGGTAACTACCAGGCGAAGGGCGTCCGAATCGCGGACGACTTCACCGAGCTCACGGGCAATCCGAGTTCCCCTCGTTCTCCTCGCCCAGCAACCGCCCTGCCTTTACCATTGGACGTCCCGCCGGAGTAGCTCAGTGGTAGAGCAATCGCCTCGTAAGCGATAGGCCAGGGGTTCGACTCCCCTCTCCGGCTCTTCGTGAGTAGGGCTTTTCCCGCCCCGCCTTGTACCGTCTCCCTGATGGCGGACCAGGCCGATTTCGAACGCGATGCGATGCAGTACACCCGGCAGTTGTACAGCGCCGCCATGCGAATGACCCGCAACCCCTCCGATGCCGAGGACCTGGTCCAGGAGACCTTCCTCAAGGCGTACCGGGCCTATCACACCTTCGAGGAGGGGACCAACCTCAAAGCCTGGCTCTACCGGATCCTGACCAACACCTACATCAACAAGTACCGCAAGGAGTCCCGGCGTCCGTCCGAGGTCGACCTGGGCGCGGTCGAGGATCTCTACCTCTATCGCAACATCGGTTCCGAGGAGTCGGCCGAGGCGGCCAGGACCACCGAGGAAAGGGTGCTCGACGGGTTGGTCGAGTCCGACATCAAGAAGGCAGTGGAGGATCTCCCGGAGAATTTCCGGCTCCCGGTTCTCCTCGCCGATCTGGAGGGTTTCTCCTACAAGGAGATCGCCGAGATCCTGGACATCCCGATCGGGACCGTCATGTCCCGGCTCCATCGGGGAAGAAAGGCGATGCAGAAATCGTTGTGGGAATACGCAGTCAACAGAGGCCTAGTGCCCGAAGGCGCGGAGCGACCATGAGCGGCCACGAGTGCGATGACGCACTGACCAACCTGTATTTGTATCTCGACCGGGAGATCGAGGCCAGCACCTCCGAGGTGATCCGCACCCATCTCGAAGATTGCAACGGCTGTTTGCGCAGCTTCGACTTCGAGGCCCGTCTCAAGGTGGTGGTCAGGGAACGGCTCTCCGAAGAGGTGCCCACCGAGTTCCTCGAACGTCTGCGCCAGGCGATCGCCCGAGAGGCCTCGACCTCCTAGCTGCCTTGGCTACTACCCGCGGGTCTGGGTACTCTGCGCGTCAGATGAAGCGATTCAGCCGCATCGCGACTCTCCTCGTCCTCCTCGGGGCGTATGCCGCGCTCGTCGTGACCCCCGCATTTGCCACCGAAGGGACCGAGGAGCCGACCTCGACGACTCTGGCGGAGGAGGGACCGGCGCCGACTTCGGACATCGAGCCTGCCGTGCCGGTCACGACCCCGAGCCAGACCGAGGTCCTGCCCGACTGGACCTACCGATACATGATCCCCACCGGAATCGTTCTCGCCGTCCTGGTGATCATGGTGACTGCCGTCCAGTACTTCACCCGGGTGGTTCGCAGACGGTACCGAATCGTCAAAGAGTGACTTCCAGCCGATCCGGATCGGGTCGTCTCGCCGGGCGGATCGCAGGCACTTATCCCCTGGCCGAGACATATCACCTCTCCGCCCTCGAAGCCGACATGGCCCGTGTCACCGACCTCGTCTCCGAGATCGTTCCCGAGGCCACCGGCCTGACCCTTCCCGGGAAGCCGACGACCATCGTGATCGGCCGGGCTGAGTGGATCGAACGCAACGTGGCCAGTTTCACCCACCTGATGGAGCCGCTGCAACGCCAGCTCATGGAGAAGATCGAGGCCTCCGGCCCTGGCGCGCGTGGCGTCGCCTCCTTCACCAGTCGGATGATGCAGGCGGAGATGACCGCAGTCCTGAGCGTCATCGCCCGGCGTGTCCTCGGTCAGTACGAGCTGGTCCTCCCCACGGGAGAGGATGCCGATGTCGTCGCCTTCGTCGGGCCCAACGTCATGCAGATGGAGAGGGCTCACCAGTTCCGGCCCGAGGAGTTCCGGTTCTGGGTCGCCCTCCACGAGCTCACCCACCGGGCGCAGTTCCAGGGTGTCCCCTGGCTCCGCGACTACTTCATGGGTCTGGTCCGGGAGTTGGTCGAGCACTCCCAACCCGAACCGGGGCGTTTGAACCGGATCGTCGAAGAGGTGACGCGCCGACGTTTCGCCGGAGACCCGGTCATCGACGATCGGGGTCTCCTCGGTCTCTTCGCCTCCTCGGAGCAACACGCCGTGATCGACAAGGTGCAGGCCCTCATGTCCCTGCTCGAAGGACACGGCCACGTCGTCATGGATCGTCTCGGGCGCCGGCATCTGCGCACGCAGGAGCGGATGAGCAAGATCCTCAAAGCGAGGCGCCAGGACAAGCGGACAGCAGCATTCTTTCGCCTGACCGGGCTGGAGATGAAGATGAACCAATACCGCATGGGGGAGCGGTTCATCGATGTGGTCGAGCGGGAAGCGGGCTGGGAGACCGTCGGCCACGCCTTCCGCGGGGTGGGGAGCCTTCCCACGCTGGAGGAGATCGGGAGTCCCGAACGATGGTTGAGACGCGTCGGCTGAAGGAGCTGATGAACAGGTCGACGGGACTTCTCCGTCTTCCCGATGGTGACCTGGTGCTGGCGCTCTCCGGGGGCGCCGACTCCGCCGCCCTCGCTCATCTGCTCGTCACCCACGGCCGCGTGTTTCGAGCCGTTCATGTGAATCATGGTCTCCCTGCATCTGACCGTCTGGAAGCGGCGGCCCGGGCCGTGGCCCGGTCGATCGGGGCCGCACTCGACGTGGTCGGGATCGAGATCCCACCCGGAGCTTCGGTGGAAGGCCAGGCGCGCAAGGCTCGATACTCCGCCCTCCTGGCCTCGTTGCGATCGGGCGAGACCCTGCTCACGGCTCACACGCTCGACGATCAGGCCGAGACCGTCCTGATGAACCTGCTCCGGGGGAGCGGGCCGGCCGGTCTGACCGGGATCACCCCGGAGACGGGCGCCGTGGCCCGCCCCATGCTGGCGATCTCCCGGTCCGAGACCCGGGAGATGGCGATGCTCGCTTCGCTTCCCTTCTTCGACGATCCTTCGAATCTCGATCGCGCTCTTCGCCGTAATGCGATCAGGCTCGAGGTGATCCCACAACTCTCGGCGCGGTTCAACCCGAGGTTGGTCGAGGCTCTGGCCAGGTTCGCCGATTTGGCCGCCGCCGACGAGGCCCACCTCCGGGACGAGGCCGCTGAAGTGCCGGTGATGGGTGATGGCCGGTCTCTCGCCATGCCCATCGGAGTCCTCTCCACGGTGGCTCACCCCGTCGCCACGCGTGCAATACGCCGCTGTTTGGCCCTGGTCCGCCCCCCCCATGGTGGCAGCGCAGCCGAGCTCGAGGACATTTGGGCTGTGGCGACACGGGACCGGATCTCTGTCTCGCTGGCCGGGGGAATCGAGGTCGCCCACGAGGGGCCTCTTCTCCACTTCCGCCCGGGGGCCATCGACACTCCACCGATGGGCCGGGTCGAGCTCGTGGTCGGGCCCAATCACGTGGGTCCGTTCCAGATCGAGGTGGAGCGGATGGATCGCGCCTGTCGGGTGGCCCCGATCGGCCTCTGGTCGGCAGTCTTCCCGCTCGACGTCGCCCTCGCGGCGCGGATCGACGAGCGAGGACGTCTAGTGGTGGAAGTCAACGCGGCCGAGGCATGGGTGGTGGGAGAACGCCGGCTCCCTGTCGCCTGGTATGAGCCGGGGACCAGCGGCTACCTTTCCGTCTTCGCCAGAGAGGGAAGTGGATGGACATCAAGCCCCTGATCACCTCGGAGGAGATCGCGGCCAAGCTCACGGAGATGGGCAGGCAGATAACCGAGGATTACCGGGGCCAGGACCTCTTGCTGGTGGGGGTGTTGCGGGGGGCTTTCATGGTGATGGCCGACCTGGCCCGTCACGTCGACCTGCCCGTCGAGTTCGACTTCATGGCCGTGTCCTCTTACGGCGCCTCGACTCAGACCTCGGGAGTGGTCCGGATCCTCAAGGACCTCGACGAGGAGATCGCGGGCCGCCATGTCCTGATCGTGGAGGACATCATCGACTCCGGCCTGACATTGAACTATTTGATGAAGAGTCTCAACGTGCGGAAGCCTGCCTCACTGGAGATCGCCGCCCTCCTCCTCAAGGAGGGGATTCAGAGGGTTCCGATCGAGGTCAAGTACGTCGGTTTCCCCATCGGCCCCGAGTTCGTGGTCGGCTACGGGCTCGACTACGCCGGGAAGTACCGCAACCTTCCCTACGTAGGGGTGATGGGGCCGAACGGTTGACCCGGCGCTACCACCCCATCGGTGGGATCCGGGGGTTCGACTATCGGGGGGTTTCCCGTAGCATTGAAACCTCACGATCTTCCTGGAGTCTGATTTGAGGTCTCGGTGAATCGAACGCTGCGCACGCTGGTCGTCTACGGGCTGTCGATCATCATGCTTGCCATCCTCGCCCAGTGGTGGTTCGACCAGGTCCAGGGGCCTGAGGTCGTCGAGCTCTCCCAGTTCATGGACAACGTCCAGGACGGCGAGTACGAGAAGGTCGAGATGCTGGCTCGCTCCAACGAGCTGCAGGGCCGTCTCAGCGGCTCGACCCTTCCCACGGAAGGCTGGGATCAGGTCTCCAGCTACCCCGAAGGCGCCGAGGGCGATCTGGTCACCCTGGTTCGGGACTCTGGTGTCGCCTTCAGCTCCGACCCGCAACCTCCGGGCTTCTGGGAAGTCCTCATCAGCTTCCTCCCCTGGCTCTTCCTGCTCGGTTTCATGGTGTTCATCTTCATGCAGATGCAGGGCGGTGGAAACCGGGTCATGCAGTTCGGCAAGTCCCGGGCGAAACTCGTCGGCAAGGAACAGCCCAAGGTCACCTTTGACGACGTCGCCGGTCTCGTCGAGGCCAAAGAGGAGCTGGAGGAGATCAAGGACTTTCTCCAGAACCCGGACAAATACCGGCAGATGGGGGCCAAGATCCCCAGGGGTGTCCTGCTGTTCGGCCCTCCCGGGACCGGCAAGACCCTGCTGGCCAAGGCAGTGGCCGGCGAGGCCGGGGTTCCCTTCCTGTCCATCTCCGGCTCCGACTTCGTCGAGATGTTCGTCGGTGTCGGCGCCTCCCGCGTCCGCGATCTCTTCGACCAGGCCAAGCAGAGCGCCCCGGCCATCGTTTTCATCGACGAGATCGACGCCGTGGGCCGTCATCGTGGCGCCGGTCTCGGCGGTGGCCACGACGAGCGCGAGCAGACGCTGAATCAGCTACTCGTCGAGCTCGACGGCTTCGAGGGCAACCAGGGTGTGATCGTCATGGCGGCGACCAATCGCCCCGACATCCTCGACCCTGCCTTGCTCCGTCCCGGCCGATTCGACCGGCAGATAGTGGTCGATGCTCCCGACATCGAGGGTCGAAAGGCGATCCTGGAAGTGCACGCCAAGGGAAAACCGCTCAACCCGGAAATCGACCTCGAGGTGCTGGCCCGCCGCACCCCTGGTTTCACCGGTGCCGACCTGGCCAACCTGATCAACGAGGCCGCCCTCCTCGCCACCCGGCGGAGGCGCAAGGACATCGGGATGCTCGAGCTCGAGGAGGCCATCGATCGTGTGATCTCCGGGCCCGAGCGCAAGACCCGGGTGATGGACGACGAGGAGAGAAAGCTCATCGCCTACCACGAGACCGGTCACGCCCTGGTCGGGTACGCGCTCCCCAACTCCGACCCTGTGCACAAGGTGACCATCGTGGCTCGGGGCCGTTCGCTGGGTCACACCCTGGCCCTGCCCACCCATGACAAGTATCTGGTCCGTCGTTCGGAGCTGGTCGATCAGCTGGCCATGCTGCTTGGTGGCCGGACCGCCGAGGAGATCATCTTCGCCGACCCCACCACCGGAGCCGCCAACGACATCGAGAAGGCCACCGCCATCGCCCGCAAGATGGTCATGGAGTACGGGATGAGCGACATCCTCGGCCCCATGCAATACGGCAAGCCCAACGGAGAGGTTTTCCTGGGGCGGGACTACTCCCGTCAGCAGGACTACTCAGACGAGGTAGCCGCCAACATCGACAACGAGGTTCGGAAGATGATCAATGCGGCTCACGAAGAGGCGCGTCTGATCCTGGAGAAGCACGCTGACGCAATGCAGCGCATGGTCGACAAGCTCATGGAGAAGGAGACCGTCGACCGGCACGAGGTGGCCGAGCTCTTCGCCGACGTGCCCAAATGGGAGCACACCTCGGAAGGTGCTATGCGTCTCCGATATCCCGAGAACCCGGTGATCCCCCAGCCTCGCGACGAGCCGATCGCCGCGGCCCAGGAAGCCGAGACGGAGGAAGAGCCAACCACCGAGTCACTCTCCCTCAACCGGAAGCTCCGCCGGTCGACCCGACCCGCCACCGACGCCGGCGCCTGACACGGGGCTCAGTCGACCCGATCGATTCTCAGGTTCCCCGAGACCAGGCGAACCTTCACGCTCATCTCCCGCTCGGGGGGCTCTGTGCTGGGGGCGGGGGAGGGAGGCAGACTGACCTTGCCCGAGAGGGTCCTTGCGTCGATATCGAGTCGGGTGCGCGGTGGTATGCCGATCCGCACCCCACCGGACACCGATTTGGCGTTCAGGTCGGGCCCGGTATGCCGCCCGACCCGGATGTCGCCCGACAGGGAGGCGACGGAGAGCTCCCCGTGGCACTGCTCGATGACCACGTCACCCGAAGCGGTGGAGAGATCGGCTCGATCACCGATGACTCCGATCCGGATGTCACCGGACGCAGTGATGCAACGCGCCTCCCCTTCGACGCCGTTTCCTCTGACCGTGCCGCTGGCGCTCTTCGTCTGCAGCCGGGTGGCGGTGTCGAAGGCCACGTCGCCGCTGGCCGATGCAACCTCGAGCCGTCTCACCGGCGTGAGGACCTCCACGTCTGCGCTCGCCGTGGACACATCGACGTCGATCATCGACGGAGCGTGAACGGTCACGTCGGCCCGTCCACCTCTCTCCCCCGAGGCGAGGAGGGCGTCGCCACGTCTGGAGACCTCGAAGGTGGGGTCGCGGGTGTCGACCTGGATGCGAACCACTCCAGGCTCACCGGCCTCGACCCGGACCCGCCCCGATCTGATCCCGACCTTGACCGAGGGGGAGTCGCCGACGGGAAAGACGTTGTCGATCACAGGTCGATGGTCTTCTTCACGGAGCTGGACGGGCCTCGCTCATATGCCCTGGATCGAAGTGCGTCGATGACGAAGGAGTTCACGGAATCACCGGCCACATCGGCTGCCTGTGCGATGACGTCCTTCAGATATGCGGGAAGACGCAGGGTGATCCTCGCTTCGGAGCCGGCGGCATCATCGGGACCGGGTGGTGGTGGGGGTGGAGGTATACGCGAGTCGTCGGGGGTGACCACCAGCTCGGGGTCCCCGTCGACGATGCGGATGTCGACTCGATGCCCGACCAGCTGCCCGTTCACCTCCTGCGCCGCCATCTCCACGACTTCCATCATGACCTGTCTGACCGCAGGGCGGAGGACCTCGAGGAGGTCGGCTCCAAGAGATGCCAGCTCGGGGTCGCCCAATCTCAGCTGCGCCTCGACCGCGGTCTCCAGTCTGAAGGCGGCCTGGGTCAGCTGCATTTCCGTGTTGTCTTGCGTATACGGCGAACCCTCTCGCCGAGCTCGGCTTCCAAACCGTCGGGGGCATGGATGAACATCATGTCTTCTCCTTAGTTGACATCGTGATGATGTCATT
>Ga0299914_10001420_pt1 | contig 15838 bp, 12 predicted proteins | sample RVTome_10_FD_201361 | JGI IMG/M metagenome (GOLD analysis project Ga0299914, IMG submission 201361) | Soil microbial communities from uranium-contaminated site in the Upper Colorado River Basin, Wyoming, United States - RVT153D57 (version 2) ...
CCAGATCGTCGCTACGGCGAAGCGCGGGACCTTCACCGGGCCCTGCGAGGCGATCCCGGATGCCAATCCCGGCGGCAACGAGTCGGCCCTGTTCGACGCACGCGGGCTGACGATCAGTCCCGACGGCACCTCCGTCTACGCGCTCGGGGACGAGAACGACTCGCTGGTGCACTTCGAGGCGAATCCCCGCAGCGGACGGCTGAGCTACAAGGGATGCCTCACCGCCAACCTCGCCCTCGGCCCCGCAGGGACGGGGGCGTGCAACCTGATCCCGACCGCGTCGGTGAACGCGTTTGACTCCGGCTTCAAGGCATCCCAGGTAGGCGTGGTCAGCGACCGCGGCGACTGGCTGTACGCGACGTCGGCGTCGGACTCGGCGATTGCCCGCTTCAAGCGCAACGCCCGGAGTGGGCGGCTGCGATTCGTGGACTGCCTGACGGCGGAGTCGGAGACCGGTCCGGCCGGTACCGATGCCTGCGAGGCGATGCCGGGCATCGCTCCGGACGGCGTCGACTCGGGGTTCGACTCGCCCCGCGAGGTTGCCCTCAGCGCCGACGGCAAGTCGCTCTACGTGGGTGCCAACGCCGACGATTCGGTGATGCATTTCGCCGTCAAGCGCGACGGCCGGTTGGTTCGCAAGCGCTGCGTCAGCGGCGAGCTGGCATCGGCCGGGGACTGCGCGCTGATCGCGACGGCTACGGGCAACGGAGCCGGGTCCGGCCTCGACAGCCCGCGGGGGCTGGCTCTGAGCCCCGACGGCAGGTCGCTGTACGTGGCGGCCCGAGATGACTCGGCGATCGCCCATCTCGCGCGAAACCCCCGCACCGGCAAGGTCGCGTTCAAGGGGTGTCTCAGCGGAGACACGACGACCGGCCCGGGCTTCACCGACGCCTGCGGGCTGATCCCCAGCGCGACCTTCCAGGGCATCGGCTCGGGGCTCATCGGCTCCGGGATCGCTGCCAGCGCCGACGGGCGGTCCGTCTACGCGCTGTCCGAGTCGGACGGGATCGCGCGGCTCAACCGCCGGCGAGGCGGCGCGCTCGCCTACCGAGGGTGCTTCACCGGGGACTCCGACCTGTCCGCGGTGTGCACGCCGATCGCGAGCGCGGCGCCAGACGGCGCCGATTCGGGCGTGGACAACGCCGCGGCGCTCGCCGTCAGCCCCAACGACTCGGATCTGTACCTGATCGCCTCGTCCGACGACGCGGTCGCGCGGTTCTCGCGGGAGACACGCTGATCGCTCACCGCCGCGACTGGCATGTAAGGCGGCGAAGCCGCCCCCTTTCTTGACCCCGCCCACGGCGGCCGGTAGGGTCGGGCGCGTGCGAGGCAGGGTGAGATGGGTGGCCGTGGTCGCCTGCGCCGGGCTCGCCGCGGCGGGGGCGGCGGTTGCGGCCACCGGCGACCCCTCCTACCGTGGCTGCATCACCGGGAACACCGCGGCGGGGCCCGACGGGTCCGACGCCTGCGCGGAGGTGCCCGGCGCCGAGGCGGTCGGTGGCGCGTCGGGGCTGAACGGCCCCTCCGCCGTCGCGGCCAGCCGCGACGGCAAGTCCGTGTACGTGGCGTCGGAGTTCGACGACGCCATCGTGCAGTTCAAGCGCAACGCCAAGACCGGGGCCCTCGCCTTCGTCCGCTGCGTCAGCGGCAACACCGCCGTTGGCCCGACCGGTTCCGAGGCGTGCTCCGCGCTTTCCGAGAGCGGGGTGAACGGAGCCCTGAGCGGGGTCGACGGCCCCCGTTCGCTGGCGATCAGCCGCGACGACGACTCCGTGTACTCGGTCTCCGAGAACGACGACGCGCTCTCGCACTTCACCCGCGCGCGCTCGGGCCGGCTGACGTTCGAAGGCTGCGTCTCGGCCCGCGGTGATATCGGTGACGCCTGCGAGCTGCTTCCCGCCGCAGACGGGATCGGGACCGACACGGGGATGGATAGTCCGCAGGCTGTCGTCGTCAGCCCGGACGGCAAGTCGGTCTACGTGGGTTCGGAAACCGACGACGCGGTCGCCACCTTCAGGCGGGCGCAGTCCGGAGAGCTCACCTACAGGCGCTGCCTCGCCGCCGACCCCAACGCGACCGCCTGCGACCACCTGCCGGGCACGGAGATGAGCCGGGGCGGCGCCGGCCTCTTCGTCGTCACCCACCTCGCGATCAGTCGCGACGGCAAGTCGCTGTACGCGGTCGCCAACGCCGACACGGCTGTGACCCGGTTCAGCCGGGCCGCCAACGGGCGGCTGGGCTTCCAGGGGTGCAGGACCGCGGAGCTCGACGGAGCCGGGTCGGGCGGCACGGGCGCGTGCTCGGACATATCGTCGGCGACGGCGACGGGCGCCAACTCCGGGATGGACTCCCCGACCGCGATCGCGGTCAGCCCCGATGATGATTCGGTCTACGTCGCCTCTCAGACCGACGCCGCCATCACCCACTTCGACCGGCGGCGATCGGGGGCGCTCGTGTTCGCGACCTGCCTCAGCGGCGAGGACGCCACGGGCGAGGGAGCGGCGGGGCCGTGCAAGGAGGTCCCGGCGCATCAGAGTGTGGCGGGCGGCAACAACTCCGGGATGGCGGCGATCAGCGGGATGGCGTTCGCCGGCAAGTCTCACCTCTACGCCTCGTTGGCGAGCGATCACGGCCTGGCCCACCTGAAGCGGCGTCCCGCCTCCGGCCGCCTCTCCTTCGAAGGGTGCATCACCGGCGAGATCGCCTCGGGCCCGGACGGCACCGGGGCCTGCGACGCGATCGACTCGGTGGCGCTCGCAGGCGCCGGCTCCGGGCTCGACAACCTGTCGGCTGTCGTGACCGCGCCTGGTCGCACCTCCGCCTACACGGCCTCCCGCGACGACGACGCGGTCGCCCGCTTCGCGCTCAAGCGCTGACTCACCCGAAGCCCGGGTCGTAGATCCGCCACTCGCCGTCGGCGAGCTGCAGCAGCACCGAGCGCTGCTCCCGCCCCGCCTCGCCCTTCACCTTCAGCTCGGTCTCAACCCGGGCCCGGTCGCCGCTGACGCTGGTGAGGACCACGGTGAGCTCGCTCCCCTCGAGCTGCTCTCCCACGAGGGCCGTGAGGATCTCGGTGCACCCCTCGAGGTCCTGCTCGGCCGCCAGCGCCCCAGCGCGCACCTCGATCGACTCCCGCGCCGGCCTGGTCAGCAGACCGCAGAAGGTCTCGAAGTCGCCCTCCGCGCCCGCGGCGAAGAACTCCTCGACCGTCTCCTGCGCCCGCTCCTCCTGGGTGGGCGGATCCGCGAACGGCCCCAGATCGGCGATCGCGAGCACGGCCACGACGACGCCGATCACCAGCAAGGAGGCGGCGATCCGCCGCCGGGTGTGCGGGTCCAGGTAGCCCACGCCAGCTTGAAGCTACAGCGCGCCGAGCCCTCTGGGCCGACGGATAGATTCCGGGCGTGGGACCGGGGCCGTCACTCCTGCGCATCGGGCACAAGGGCGCCGACGCCATCGCGCCCGGCAACACCCTCGCCAGCTTTCGGGCCGCCGTCGATGCCGGAGTCGACATCGTCGAGCTCGACGTGCTGCGCCCACGCGGCGACTTCGGGGCCGCCGACGAGTGGCGCCGCGCCCCAGGAGGGCCGGCGCGGGGAAGCGGGCCGCTGCTCGTTGCCCACGACTGGGCGGCCGCGGCGGGCGGGGAGCCCCCGACGCTCGCCGACGCCCTTGCGGCGTTCACCCGCCCGCCGCTCGACGGGGTGCGCATCGACCTCGACCTGAAGATCGCCGGGCGCGAGGACGAGGTGGCAACGGCGCTTCGGGACCACGGGCTCGTCGATCGGGCGATGGTCTCGGGGATGGAGATGGACGGCCTGCGCTGGATGGCCGCGAACGCCCAGGACGTGCGGCTCGGCTGGACCGTGCCACGGCTTACGAAGGACTGGCGAAAGCGCCCCGGCGTGGCGCTGGCGCTGCCCGCCTGGAGGGCGATCATGCAGCGCCGCCTCCCCGGCGTGGCCACCCGGGGCGTGCCGGCCCTCCGGGCCTGGGCCGTCTGGGTCTACCACCCGCTCGTCACGCCGCGCCTGGTCGCGGCCGGCCGCAGCGGGGGCTTCGAGGTGATCGCGTGGACGGTTGACACCGCCACGCGCATGCGCGAGCTCGCGGCGATGGGAGTCGCCGGGATCGTGACGAACGACCCGCGCCTGTTCGACGAGCTCTGATCCAGGCTGAGGCCCCTCCCGCGTCGCCCGTTGGGCATGCTTGGGGAGTGGATGATGCAGCCCTCGTCGCCCGCCTCGTCCTGGCGGCGGTCTTCGCGCTCGCCGGCGCGGCCAAGCTGGCCGACCTCGAGGGCTCCCGCGCCGCGCTGGCCGGCTTCGGCGTGCCGGACCGGTTGGCAGGAGCGTTCGGCATCCTCCTGCCCGTCGCCGAGCTGGCGACGGCGGTAGCCCTCGTGCCGGAGGCGAGCGCGACCGCGGCGGCCGTGGCGGCGCTGGCGCTCCTGCTGGTCCTCTCCCTGGGGATCGCCGCCTCGATCGCTCGCGGCGGGAGCCCGGAGTGCCATTGCTTCGGCCGCCTTCGCTCCGGCCCCGCGGGCCCCGGGACGCTGGGGCGCAACTTCGCCCTCGCCCTCCTCGCGGGGTTCGTGCTGGTTGCGGGCTCCTCCCCGGTGTAGGTTCGGCGGGTGAACACGCCCGGCAAGGACGCCGTCGGGATCGATCGCGGCACCGCCATGGCGCTGTTCGCGATGTGCCTCGGCATCATCGTCATCGCCAACGACTTCACGGCGCTCAACGTCGCCCTGCCCGCGCTCGAGCAGGACTTCGACGTCGACGTCGGCACGATCCAGTGGACCGTCAACGCCTATGCCCTCACCTTCGGCATGGTCCTCGTGACCGGCGGGCGACTGGCCGACATGTTCGGGCGCCGCCGCGTCTTCTTCATCGGCACCGCGATCTTCGCCGTCTTCTCGCTCCTCGGCGGCCTGGCGCAGAACGCCGAGCAGCTGATCGCGATGCGCGTCGCGATGGGCGTCGGCGGCGGCCTCATGTGGCCGGCGATCCTCGGGATGACCTTCGCCGCGGTCCCCGCGGCCCGGGCGGCCTTCGCCGGCGGGCTGATCCTGGGAGTCGCCGGCCTGGGGAACGCGCTGGGGCCGCTGCTGGGAGGGATCCTCACCGATGAGATCAGCTGGAGGGCGATCTTCTTCCTCAACGTCCCGATCGCGGCCTTCGCCGTCGCCGTGACCTGGGCGAAGGTCCACCAGCCCGTGGGCGAGGAGGAGGATCGCCAGCGGATCGACTTCGCCGGCATCGTCACGCTGTCGCTGGGCCTGGTGATGGTGCTGCTGGCTCTCGACCAGTCGGCCGATTGGGGCTGGGGCGACTCGCGCGTGCTGGGGATGCTGGCGGTCGCGCTGATCTCGTTCGCCACGTTCGCCGTGGTGGAGCCGCGCATGGGAGAGAGCGCACTGGTCCCGGCCTCGGTGATTCGCAACCGCCGGTTCACGGCAGCCTGTCTCACGATCCTCTTCCTCTCGGCGGTCTTCTTCAGCTCCCTCTTGTACGCGCCTCAGCTCATGGAGAAGGTGCTCTCCTACAGCGCACTCGAGGCGGGCATCGGGATGCTGCCCATGCTGGGCACGTTCGGTGCGGTGGCCTTCCTCTCCGAGCGCCTCAGCGACCGGCTCGGGATGCGCACCGTCATCCTCGCGGGGACCGCGCTGCTGGCGGCCGGGCCGCTGCTCCTCTCGACCTTCGGCGCGGACTCCGGGTACGTGCGGCTGGTCCCCGGACTGCTGGCCGTGGGCGTCGGCGCCGGGCTCTTTTACCCCACGATCACCACCGCGGCCGTGGGCTTGCTCGACAAGTCGCGCTCCAGCCTCGCGGGCGGCATCGCCTACATGTTCCAGGTGGCCGGGGGAGCGGTCGGACTGGGGCTCTGCACCACGCTATTCACCGTGCGCTCGGAGAACGCGATCGTCTCCGACGCCAAGGACGTGGGCCTGTCGCTGAACGATCAGCAGGCGGCGGTCATCCATGGCGTGCTCTCCGGCACCGAGTCGGGCAGCGCCGCCTTCTCGCAGCTCTCCGGCTCGGCCGCCGACCGCGCCCTCGAGGTCGTCAAGGAGTCGTTCGTCGCCGGCGCCCAGTTCAGCTTTCGCGTTGTCGGCGTGATCGCCCTCGCCGGGCTGGTGGTGGCGATCCTCGGCGTCCGCCCGCAGCCGGGCTCCGAGGACTGATCAGACGGGTCGGCCCGCGTACCCCGGCACCCGTCGCTGCCCGCGCGATTCGAAGTACTCCCACTCCTCGCGGCCGAGCTCCGTCGCCGGCTCGTCGGCGTAGACCCACTCGCGCATGATCCGGTGCCAGTTGCGCTTGGCCCCCAGCTGCGCGAGCACGGCGAGCACCCCGGTCTCCATCCGCCGGCCCATCAGCTCCTCCGCGGGAACGCTCTCGCGGCGCATCAGGTCGTAGTACTCCGAACGCGGGTCGGAGGTGGCCTCGATCACCTTCATCACGCGGCGCTTCGAGACGGTGTACTCGCCGTCCTGGAGATACCAGCCGCCGACGAGCATCACGTGCTCCATCAGGCGCTCGGCGTCGAGCTTCGAGGGGTGCTTGACGAAGCCGAGGTCGTGCATGGCCTTGCGGAGCGCCTCGGGATCCTTGCGGGCCGCCGCGTCCACGGCCGCCTGCTCGAGCTCGATCTGCTCGATGTCGAGCTTCTTCGTCATGCCGAAGTCCAGGAAGGCGACTCGGCCGTCGTCCATGAGGATGTAGTTGCCCGGATGGGCGTCGGCGTTGAAATGCTGGAGGTGGTAAATCGATCCGAAGCAGAAGCGGAAGATGATCTCGCCGAAGCGGGAACGCTGCTCGTCGTCCAGCGCCTTCACCTCCTCGAAGCCGCGGCCCGCAACGAACTCGGTCACCAGCACCCGGCGGTGGGAGAGGCGCGTGAGCACATCGGGCACGTAGATGAACGGATGGCCGCGGTAGGCACGCGCGAACGAGCGCTGGTTCTGCGCTTCGTACTCGTAGTCGAGCTCCTCCAGCACCCGCTCCCTCAGCTCGGCCGCGACCGCCTTGGCGTCGAGCCCCGGCGCCAGGGCCTTCGCCAACCTCATCAGCATCCCCGCGTTGGCGAGGTCGGCCTCCAGCGCCTCGGCGACGCCGGGGTACTGGATCTTCACGGCCACCTCGCGGCCGTCGAGCAGCGTCGCCCGATGCACCTGGCCGATCGACGCAGCCGCGAAGGCCTCGTGCTCGATCGCGGTGAAGATCTCGTCGAGGTTCTCGCCTCGGTACTCCTCGTCGAGCACCTTGGACACATCCGACCACGGCATCGGTGGCGCGGAGGTGCGCAGCTTGGCGAACTGCTCGTGGTAGATCTCCGCGTACTCGGGTGGGAGGAACTCGGTGTCGATGAACGAGGCGAGCTGCCCCAGCTTCATCGCAGCGCCCTTCATCTCGCCCAGCACCGAGACCATCTTCATCGCCGTCTCCAGGTGGCGGGCCTCCAGCTTCTCCTGCGCGCCGGGGCCCGAGCGCGCCACGCCCGCCGCCCTCGTTCCCGCGTACTTGGTGGCCTGGCTGCCCAGCGCGGAGCCCAGCTTGGCCGACCGGCGCAGCCGTCCCTTCGGGATCTTCGGGTCCTCTGGCATCGGTGCGCAGGGTACTTCTCTATCCTCAGCCGTCGCCATGGCCTCCGACCGAGCAACCCTGAAGGTCTCCGAGCGCACCGAGTTCGGCTCGCGCTCCACCCGCCGGCTGCGCCGGTCCGGCCTGGTGCCGGGCATCGTGTACGGCGGCGGGTCCGAGACGAGGCACTTCCAGGTGCCCGAGCGCGACCTGCGCACCGTGCTCGTCCACGGAGGCGCCCTGATCGATGTCGAGCTCGACGGCAAGGCCACCCCCGCGGTGATCAAGGACCAGCAGCGCCACCCCGTCCGCGGGCAGGTGCTGCACCTGGACCTGCTGGAGGTCAAGCTCGACGAGAAGATCGAGGCCGACGTCAACGTCGAGCTCATCGGTGGAGAGGACGCTCCCGGCACCAAGGCCGGCGGCGTGCTCGAGCATGTCACGCACCAGCTCACGATCTCGGCCCTGCCGACGGCGATCCCCGAGAGCATCCCCGTCGACGTCTCCGGGATGGAGATCGGCGACACGCTTCAGCTCGCGATGGTCCCCGCGCCCGAGGGCGTCGACTACGTCCTCGGTGAGGACGCCGATCCCGAGGAGATCACCATCGCCACCCTCTCGCCGCCGCGAGTGGAGGAGGAGCCCGAGCCCGAGCTCGAAGAGGAGACCGAGCTCGTCGGCGAGGAGGGCGAGGAGCCCGAGGGCGAGGAGCCCGGCGAGGAGCCCGAGGGCGGCGACGCGGCCGAGCCCGGCGACGGGGAGTAGGCCCTGCGCCTGTTCGGCCGGCGCTCCCGAAGCGACGCCGGCGCCTCGGCCGACCGCATCCTGCTGGTGGGCCTCGGAAACCCCGGAACCAGGTACGCCGGGACGCGGCACAACATCGGCTTCGAGGTCGCCGGCGAGCTCTCGCGCCGCTGGGACCTGCCCAAGGCCAGGCAGAGGTTCCGCGGCATGATCGCGGAGGGGCGAACGGGGCCCGGCGGCCCTCGCGTAGCCGTGCTCCTGCCGCAGACCTACATGAACGAGTCCGGAGAGTCCGCCGGCCCCGCCCGGGGCAGCATGAGGGTCCCGCTGGACCGGATGATCGCCGTGCACGACGAGATCGACCTGCCGTTCGGCGAGGTGCGCTCCAAGCTGGGGGGCGGGGTGGCCGGCCACAACGGGCTCAAGAGCCTCAAGCGCGGTCTCGGCAGCGCAGACTTCTGGCGAGTGCGCGTGGGGGTGGGACGCCCGGATTCCACGGACCCCGAGGTCGTCTCGGCCCACGTGCTGGGGCGCTTCCGCGAGCCCGATGCGGACGTGAGGACGCTGATCGCCGCCGCCGCCGACGAGGCGGAATCGCTGATCGCGAGAATCGAGGAGGCCGAGGAGGCCGAGGAGGCCGAGGAGGCGGAGGGGTAGATGAGTGAGCTGACCAGCTACGAGGTGGGCGGCGAGGGGGCGCAGGACGCGCCGCAGGGGGTGGCGCTCTTGCGCCTCGACCGCCCCGGCGCCCGCAACGCCATCAACACGGCGATGCTCGAGGAGCTCCTGGCGCACCTGGCCGCGGCACGCGCCGACGACGCGGTGCGGGTGCTCGTCGTCTCTTCCTCGGACCAGATGGGCCTCTCGGCCGGCGCCGACGTGCGCGAACAGCTCGACGAGGAGGGGCGGGTGCGCCGTATGCAGCTCTTCGCCGACCTCTACGACGGGCTCACGGGCTTCCCCAAGCCCACGGTGGCCGCCTGCCACGGTGCCTGCGTGGGCGGCGGGGCCGAGATCGCCATCGCCTGCGACCTGAGGGTCGGCGGCGCCAACCTGCGCCTGCGCTTCCCCGGAGGGACCCTGGGCGTCCCCGTGGGCCCGGCCCGGCTCGCCACGCTGTGCGGCCTCTCGGTGGCCAAGTACCTGTTGCTGACCGGCAAGGAGGTCGACGCCGACGTGGCCTACCGCTGGGGCCTCGTGCACAAGATCGCCCCGGCCGCGGCCACCGAGACGGCGGCGCTGACCCTCGCCGCCCACGTGGCCGACAACCCGCCGGAGGCGGTGGCCGCCCTCAAGCGCATGCTGCACGAGTGGGACGGCGTCGAGGAGCGCTCGAGGATCGAGGGCGAGGGCCAGGTGAGGTGGGCGCGCACCGGAGGCGAGCTCCCGGCGGGCTGACCGCGGGTGGGCGAGTCAGGCCGCCTTCGCCGCCAGCTGACCGCACGCCGCGTCGATGTCCTGCCCGCGGGTGAGGCGCACGGTGGCGCGCAGGCCGTGCTCCTCCAGGACGGCGCGGAAGGCGTCGGTCGCGGCCCGGGTGGAGCCCTCGTAAACCGACCCCGTGGGGTTGAAGGGGATCAGATTGACCTTGTAGACGCTCCGGTCCAGCAGGCCGGCCAGGGCGCGGGCGTGCTCGGGCAGGTCGTTCACGCCGCCGAGCATCACGTACTCCACGAAGATCCGGCGGCGCTTCGCGGCGTGGTGGCGCTCGCACGCGGCCAGCACGTCGGCGATCGGATACCGATCGTTCACGGGCATGATGCGCGAGCGCAGCGCGTCGTCGGGCGCGTGGAGCGAGAGGGCGAGGCGGATAGGCATCGGCGACTCCGCGAGGCGCTCGATGCCCGGCACCCAGCCCACCGTTGAGATCGCGGTGCGGCGGTTGGTGATGCCGATGTCCGGGAGGCGCTCGCACGCGGCGAGGACGGCGTCGAGGTTCATCATCGGCTCGCCCATCCCCATGAAGACGCAATGGTTGACCGGGCCGAGCCGCCGGAAGTGGAGCGCCTGGTCGAGGATCTCGGCCGCGGTCAGGTTGCGGCCGAACCTCATCGAGCCGGTGGCGCAGAAGGTGCACGTGAGCGGGCAACCCGACTGCGAGGAGACGCAGAGCGAACGGCGCCCGTCGCGATAGGTCATCAGCACCGCCTCCAGCGCGCGCTCGTCGGCGGTCGCGAACAGCGCCTTGACCGTCCCGTCCTGCGAGCGGGCCTCGTGCTCCAAGCGCAGGGTGGAGAACGGGACCTCGGCCGCGAGCGCCTCGCGCAGGGCCTTCGGCAGGTTGGTCATCGCCTCGTATCCGGTCGCCCCCCGCGAGGCCCACTCCCAGATCTGCCGCGCCCGGTAGGCCGGCTCGCCCTGAGCAGCGAGGAAGGTCTCGAGAACGTGCGGATCCATGCCGTGGATGGTGGCACCTCGCTTGCGAGAGCCCGCGACACGCACGTCCTAATATCGATCGCAACGGGCCGGAGCGCGCGCTCCCGGCCCCTTCCCATGCCATGTCCCTGAGACCTCTACTCGACCTCGCCGCCGACAACGAGCGCTTCGGCGAGCTCGCCGCATTGGCGCGGGCGGGCGCCGAGCCGGGGGGCACGACCGGGGAGGCCCTCGTCTCTGCCTCCTATCGGCCCTACGTCCTCGCCTCGCTCCTGGAGGACGAGGCCGGCCTCGCGGAGCGCCCGGCCCTCATCGTCGCCGCGGACGACATCGGCGCACGCGATCTGGCCCGCGAGCTCGGCGCCTTCCTGGCCCCGCGGCGGGTTCGCTTCTACCCTTCGAGGGGCACGGGGTACGACTCACATCTCGCCCCGCCCCCGCACCTCGTAGGTCTGCGAATCGCGGCGCTCGATGCGCTGCGCGGCGCCGGCCGGGGCGCGGATGAGGTCCCCGTCGTGGTGGCCGGCGCCGTCGCCCTCGCCGAGGCGGTTCCCGACGCCTCGCTGCGCCCTCAGGGCTTCTCGATCTCGCAGGGGGAGGAGGTGGACGTCGAGCTAATCGCGGAGATGCTCGTGGAGGCCGGCTACGAGCGGGTCGATCAGGTCGAGGACCGCGGGCAGTTCGCTGTGCGCGGGGACCTCCTCGACGTTTTTCCCGCGACCGAGGAACGGGCCGCGCGCCTGGAGCTCTTCGGCGACGAGGTGGAATCGATCCGCTGGTTCTCGACGTTCACCCAGCGCTCGCTCGGGGAGACCGAGCGCCTGGAGCTGGCGCCCGCGGCCGAGCTGGCGCTCGAGCACCGCGAGCTGGCGGAGATGGCGGCCGACGACCGGGACGCGCCGCGACCCGACCTCGCCGAGCTCCTGCCGCTCGCCTCTCTCGGGGCCCCTCTGGATCTCCTCCCCGACGACACCGCTGTGCTGATCGCGGGGGCCGAGGAGATCGAACCGGCTCTGCGCGACCACTGGGACGACGTCACCACCGCGATGCCCGATGACGACGCGCGGCGCCTCTACGTGAACGTCTCCGAGCCGCTCGCCGACCGCGCGGCCCTGGCCCTGGCGGGCACGGACGCCGGCCAGGAGCTCCAGCTCCGCGCCCAGGCGCCCACCTCACCGGCCCGCTCCGTCAAGGAGGCGGAGGGCCAGCTTGAGAAGGAGCTCGGCTCGGGCTACACCGTCGTCGTCGCCTTCGACCACCACGGCGAGGCGGAGAGAACGAGGTACCAGCTGGACCGCCTGGACGCACACTTCCTGGAGGACGCGGCCCAGGGAGCCCAGGGCGACGGCGCCCAAACCCGACCGGACCGGACGAATCCGGGCGGAGCCCGGATCACCGGTCGCTCTCGCTCCCTGGGAGGATCCGGTCGGAGTGGTTCCCGGAGCGGAGCAGCCGGCGGAGGTATTCACGGCGGCCTCCACTTCGCCGAAGCACGGCTCACCGACGGCTTCGTCTCGCCCGAGCTCAAGCTCGCCGTCTTTCCCTTCCGGCGGCTCGTTCACCGGCGGCGGGCCGCCGCCGCGCCGGCCGTTCGCGGGCGCTTCGCCGCCGCGGTCGACCTGCGGGTGGGCGACTACGTCGTGCACGAGGACCACGGCGTCGCGCGCTTCGCCGGGTTCGAGACGAAGACCGTGGGCGGCGTCACGCGCGACTACCTCGAGCTCGAGTACCGGGGGTCCGACAAGGTCTTCGCGCCCACCGACCAGCTCGCCAAGATCACGCGCTACATCGGGGCGGGCGGCGACGCCCCGCAGCTCTCGGCCCTGGGCTCGAAGCGCTGGGACGCGGTCAAGTCCAAGGCCCGCCGTGCGGCGCGGGCGCTCGCAGGGGAGCTGCTCAGCCTCTACGCCGAGCGCCGTGCGCGCAGCGGGCACGGCTTCGACGCCGACTCGGAATGGGACCTCGAGCTCGAGCGTTCGTTCCCGTACCGCGAGACGGCCGACCAGGTGGAGGCGATCGAGGCGGTGCGCGCCGACATGGAAGCTCCGCGGCCGATGGACCGCCTGATCTGCGGCGATGTCGGCTACGGCAAGACGGAGGTGGCGCTGCGAGCCGCCGTGAAGGCCGTCGCCGGCTCGAAGCAGGTGATGGTCCTGGTGCCCACGACGATCCTCGCCCAGCAGCATTTCGGCACCTTCCGCGAGCGCCTGCGCGACTTCCCCGTGGAGGTCGAGATGATCTCGCGCCTGCGAAAGCCGGCGGAGGTACGCGAGATCGTCGAGCGCTTCGGCGAGGGCAAGGTGGACATCCTCATCGGCACCCATCGCCTGCTCTCGCGCGACATTCGCGCCGACGAGCTCGGCCTCCTGGTCGTCGACGAGGAGCAGCGCTTCGGCGTGCGCCAAAAGGACCTCCTGCGCCAGCTCAAGCTCAAGGTGGACGTCCTCTCGCTGTCGGCCACGCCGATCCCACGAACCCTTCAGATGAGCCTGGCGGGGCTGCGGGACATCTCCGTGATCGAGACGCCGCCGGAGGGGAGGCGGCCCATCCGAACCTACGTGGGCCCGTTCGAGGACGAGCTCGTCGCCCGGGCGATCCAGCGCGAGGCTGGGCGCGGCGGGCAGGCCTTCTTCCTGCACAACCGCATCGACACCCTGCACGAGACGGCGGAGCGGCTGCGGGCGATGTGCCCGGGGGTGCGCTTCGGCGAGGCCCACGGCCAGATGGAGGAGGGCGAGCTGGAGGCGGCGATGCTGGCCTTCCTGCGCGGCGAGAAGGACTGCCTGGTGGCGACGACGATCATCGAGTCGGGGCTCGACATCCCGCAGGCCAACACCCTGATCGTCGAGCGGGCCGATCAGCTCGGGCTCGCCCAGGCCTACCAGATCCGGGGGCGCGTGGGCCGCTCGCGCGAGCGCGCCTTCGCCTACATGCTCTACCCGTCGGAGACCGGCCTCGCCCCCGACGCCGCGGCTCGCCTGGCGACCCTCTCGGACTACACCGAGCTGGGATCCGGCTTCGCGATCGCGATGCGCGACCTCGAGCTTCGGGGCGCCGGGGACCTGCTGGGCGACGAACAGTCGGGCCACGTCGCGGCCGTCGGCTTCGAGCTCTACGTGGCCCTCCTTGATGAGGCGGTGGAGGCGATGAAGGCGGGCGGCGACGGCGCCGAGCGCGAGTCGCGCGTTCGCTTCGACGTTGAGGTAGACGCCTACCTGCCCGCCGAGTACATCCCGTTCGAGGCCGCCAAGATCGATGTCCACCGCCGCATCGCGGGCGCCCGAGAGCCCGCCGAGCTGCGCGCGATGCGCGACGAGCTGCGCGACCGTTTCGGCCCGCCGCCGGATCCCGTGGAGAGCCTGCTCGCCCTGCAGCGGGCCCGAATCGAGCTGGGCAACCTCGGCGCCCGCACCGTCGAGTTCCGCGGCGGCCGCCTCTCCATCACGCCGCTCGAGCTGGACGCCGCAACCGTCGGCCGGCTTCGCGAGCGGGTGCCCGAGGCGATCTACGAGCTGCGAGCGAAGACCCTCGGGCTCCGGGTGGACGACGATGCACATGCGCGGCTGGAGGCCGTTCAGGCACTGACCGCCGCCCTGGGCGAGGCCGTGGGCGCGGGCACGGATCGGCTCGCGGCTGCTACCCGCTAGGCTTCCGCGCTCGTGCAGCGGCAGGAGAAGAGAAAGCGGCTCGTCGCCCTCGTGCTCGGAGTGGCCCTCGTGGTCGCCTTCGGCGCCTTCGTCATTTCCGGCGACATCGGCGATCCGTCGATACCCGACGGCGACGTGGCCTACGTCGACGGTGCCCCGGAGCCCGGCGTCGGTGAGGAGGAGTTCCAGCGCAACCTGCGGCAGGCGGCCTTCAACCTCCAGCTCCGCGAGCTCCCGCCCGAGGAGGATCCCCAGTTCGAGCAGGTGCAGCAGTCGGCCCTCTCCAACTCCATCCAGTCCCGCTGGGTGCGAGGCGAGGCAGCGGACCGCGGCATCACCGCCTCCGAGCGAGAGGTGGAGGACGCGTTCGACTCCATCATCGAGGAGCAGCTCGGCGGGCAGAAGGGCTACGAGCGATTCCTCTCGCGGTCCGAGGTGGACGGCGAGCCCGCCTTCGACGAGCAGGCCGTGCGCGACGTGGCCGAGCTGACCGCGATCAGCGACAAGCTGCAGACCGACGCAGTGCCCGAGCAGGCCCCCGACATCCCCGACGAGGACGTCGAGCTCTTCTACGAGGCCAACGAGTCGCAGTTCGAGCAGCCCGAGAGCCGCAACGTGCGCGTGATCCTCAACACCAATGCGGGCAAGATCGATGAGGCTCTCACGGAGCTGCGCGCCGACAACTCCGCGGAGAACTGGGAGACGGTGGCGAAGAAGTACTCCACGGACGAGGCGACGAAGAACGACGGCGGCCTGCGCCAGTCGGTCGTTCAGGGCCAGAACGAGCCCACCCTCGACGAGGCGATCTTCCTCGCCGGCACCGGCGAGCTGGTGGGCCCGATCGAGGGACAGAGCGGCTCGTACATCGCCCAGGTGGAGGAGATCATCCCCGCCCAGGTCACCCCGCTCGAGGACGTCCGCGACCAGATCGTGCAGACCATGCAGCAGGGGATCTCCACACAGGCGATCACGGACTTCCGCAACGACTTCATCGCCAAGTGGACCGCCCGCACCTTCTGCGCGGAGGACCTGGTAGTGGACCTGTGCGCGAATGCCCCCGATCCGCCCGATGCGTGCACCATCGACGACGAGTCCGAGCTCGACCAGGCTGATCCCGCCCTGCTCGACGCGGGCTGTCCCGCTCCGGTCCTGCCGCGCAACGTCGTCGATCCGGGAACCGCCGGCGTGGTCCCCGGCCAGCAGCCGGTGACGCTGCCACAGGGCCCGTTCAAGCCGGCCGCCGAGCAGCCCGAGGGCCTGCCGCCCGGCGCGCAGCCGCTGGGCCCCGGCGGTGCCCCCCCGGGCGGCCCGCCCGGCGCCGAAGGCGCGCCGCCCACCGGGCCATAGGCGAGCCCGACGAGACCCTGCGCGCGCTGGCGCGCCTGGACGAGATCACCCGGCGCCTGCGCCGGGAATGCCCCTGGGATCGCGAGCAGGACGAGCGCTCCATCGTGCCGCACACCGTCGAGGAGGCCTACGAGC
>Ga0299914_10001421_pt1 | contig 15831 bp, 12 predicted proteins | sample RVTome_10_FD_201361 | JGI IMG/M metagenome (GOLD analysis project Ga0299914, IMG submission 201361) | Soil microbial communities from uranium-contaminated site in the Upper Colorado River Basin, Wyoming, United States - RVT153D57 (version 2) ...
AAGATGACATAGTCCAGATCCGGGACGACATCGACCGGATCGACGCCGACATCCTCAAGCTCCTCGCCGAGCGGAAGGCGCACAGTCTTCGCATCGCCAAGGAGAAAGGCCTCCACGACCGGCCCTCTCGGGACCAACTGCGGGAGGAGGACCTGATCTCGGATCGGATCGCAACCGGGATGGACCATGATCTCGACTCCGGTCTGGTCAATCGGGTGTGGCGAGAAATCGTGAACGACTCGGTGCGGATTCAACAGGAGTTTCTGGGACGAATCGAACGGCCCCGTGGCGCCATGACCGTCGCCATCCAGGGAATCGAGGGCTCCTACAGCCAGCTCGCATCCCAGCAATACTTCGGCCACAAGGGGGTCTCGGTCAGCTACGTCCGGGCGCAGACGTTCGCCGACGCTGTCGCCGCGGTGCAGAAGGGTGATGCCGAGGTGGCGGTGCTTCCCATCGAGAACACGACGTCGGGGGCGATCTCGGAGGTGTACGACCTCCTCCTCGACAGCGGCCTCCAGTTCGTCGGCGATGTGCGCTTCCGCATCCGGCATTGTCTCCTCGGCATCGAGGGGGCGTCGGTGTCCGATCTGCGACGCATCTACTGCCATCCCCAGGCCGTGGCGCAATGCTCCGAGTTCCTCGCCCAACTCGAGCACTGTGAGGTCGTTTACTTCTCCGACACGGCCCTCTCCGGTCAGAAGATCAGGGAGTTGGGCGATCCCAGCGTCGCGGCCATTGCCAGCGAGGAGGCGGGCCGGCTCTTCGGTCTTGACGTGTTGAAGACCGGCATTGCCAACCGTGACGAGAACTTCACCCGCTTCGTGGTGGTCGCACCGGCTCCTGCCGAGGTGCCCGACGGCGTTCCGGCCAAGACCTCGATTGTCATGGCGGTGGGCAACCATCCCGGGGCGCTCATGGAGGCGCTCGCCGTCTTCCACGACGCAGACATCAACCTGGTCATGCTGGAGTCGAGGCCGATTCCCGACAATCCCCGAGAGGAGCTGTTCTACCTCGACTTCGACGGCAACGTCTCCAATCCCGACGTCCAGGCGGTGCTGGAGACGTTGACCCGGCAGGTGAGATTCCTCAAGGTGCTGGGGAGCTATCCCTCGCGCGATCTTCGTCCCAAGCCGATCGAGCGGAAGGTCAACAAGGTGGCGCCACAGGGACGCACCGCGTTGACTCAGCCGGCGCCGAGCGCAATCAGCGCCAAGGGCTACAAGCTGGGGAGCCGCGGGCACAAGGAGCAGAACACCATCGTCGAGGTGGCCGGGGTGAAGATCGGTGGCGACGACCTCGTGATGATCGCCGGCCCCTGCGCCGTCGAAACATGGGATCAGGTGATGGCGGCGGCCAAGGCGGTCAAGGAGGCGGGAGGCTCGATTCTCCGCGGCGGCTGCTTCAAGCCGCGAACCTCCCCCTACTCCTTCCAGGGGCTGGGCTACGAGGCGTTGGAGATGCTCGTCGAGGCGGGGAAGGCGTACGGGCTCCCGGTGGTCACCGAGGTGGTTTCCCCCCAGGACGTGAAGGGGGTGGCCGCCAAGGCGGACATCCTCCAGATCGGAACGCGGAACATGCAGAACTTCTCCCTCCTCTCCGCGGTGGGAAGGGCTCACCGACCGGTGATGCTGAAGCGTGGGATGAGCTCTTCGCTCGACGAGTTGCTCCAGGCTGCCGAGTACATCCTGTCTGAAGGAAACCAGCAGGTCTTCCTCTGCGAGAGGGGGATAAGGACCTTCGAGACCTCGACTCGCAACACTCTGGACCTGAGCGCGGTCCCGGTGCTGCGCCAGCGGACCCATCTCCCGGTCATCGTCGACCCGTCGCATGCGGCCGGCAATCGGGACCTGGTGGCGCCACTGGCGCTGGCGGCCCAGGCCATCGGGGCCCACGGGATCATGGTCGAGATACACCCCGACCCTGAGACGGCCCTGAGCGACGGCCCCCAGTCGCTGCGCCTCGACCAGTTCCAGGACCTTATGCGGGCCCTCGGCTTCGGCGGCTAGGACGACACTTCGGTTCAGCCGGTCGGCGCCTCGACGGTGGTCGGGAGCCAGGGGGCTCGTTCCGACTCGTGGGCCGCTATGGCGTCGGCGTGGGTGAGAGTGACCCCCACGCCGTCGAGGCCCTGGAGGAGGCGCTGTTTCGCGGTGCCGTCGAATTCGAAGTGCTCCTCCAAGTCGTTGGCGGTGACCGTCTGGCTCTCCAGGTCGATGGTGACCTCGGCCTTCGGGTCTGAGGCCAGCTCGATCAGGCGGGACACGGCGTCGTGGGGCAATTCAACGATGAGCAGACCGCTGAAACTGGAATTGTTCCTGAAGATGTCAGCGGCCGACGGGGTGATCACCGCGTCGAACCCCCACTGCTGCAAAGCCCACGGGGCGTGCTCCCGGGAGGAGCCGCACCCGAAGTTGGGCCCGGCCACCAAGACCTTTGCCCCGCGCCGCGCCGGGTCGTTGATGATGAAGTCCGAGCTCGGGGTGCCGTCGTCGGTGTGGGCCCAGTTGTAGAAGAGGAACTCGCCATACCCGTCCCGCTCGATCCTCTTCAGGAACTGCTGGGGGATGATCTGGTCGGTGTCGACGTCGGCTCGATCGAGGGGGACCATGGTGCCCCTGATCGTTGTCACCGGCTTCATCGGGTCTCCCACTCCCTGACGTCGACGAAGTGGCCGGCTACTGCGGCGGCGGCCGCCATGGCCGGGCTGACCAGGTGTGTCCTCGCCCCACGACCCTGACGCCCCTCATAGTTGCGGTTCGACGTCGATGCGCACCGTTCCCCGGATGGGATGACATCGGGGTTCATGGCGAGGCAGCTGGAGCATCCGGCATCGCGCCAGGAGAACCCGGCGCTCTCAAAGACGTCGTGGAGACCTTCGGCCTCGGCTTGCGCCTTGACCTGCATCGATCCAGGGACGACCACGGCACTGACCCTCGAATCCACCTTGCGCCCCTCCACGACCTTGGCCGCCGCCCTCAGGTCCTCGAGGCGCCCGTTGGTGCAGGAGCCCAGGAAGACGTGGTCGACAGCGATGTCGAGGATCGGGGTCCCCGGTCGCAGCGCCATGTACTCGAGTGCGCGCACCGCAGCGTCGCGTTGCAGGGGGTCGTCGTAGGCGTCGGGCGACGGCACCCGCCCGGACACGGGCACGGTCTGGGCCGGGTTCACCCCCCAACTCACGTGCGGCTCCAACCGGGCGGCGTCGATCACCGCCACCTTGTCGAAGGAAGCCCCCGGATCGGTGACCAATCCCTCCCAGGCGGCGACTGCCTCGTCCCATCGGGGGCCTTTCGGGGCGAAGGGGCGGCCCTCGATGTATCTGATCGTCGTCTCGTCGGGTGCGATCATCCCGGCCCTGGCCCCGCCTTCGATCGACATGTTGCAGATGGTCATCCGTTGTTCCATGGAGAGGTCGTGTATGGCCTGGCCCCGATACTCGATGACGTGGCGGGCGCCGCCGGCGACGCCGATCTGGGCGATGATCCCCAGGATGAGGTCCTTGGCCGCGACTCCCCAGGGGAGTGCCCCCTCCACCTCGACCGCCATGGTCTGTGGTCTCGCCTGCCAGATGGCCTGGGTCGCCAGCACGTGCTCGACTTCGGTGGTTCCGATGCCAAAGGCGAGTGCCCCGAAGGCGCCATGGGTCGAGGTGTGACTGTCCCCGCAGACGACGAGAAGGCCCGGCTGGGTGAGGCCCTGCTCGGGGCCGACCACGTGCACGATGCCCTGGCGGGGGTCGTCGAGCCCGAACATGGTGATCCCGTGATCGCGGCAGTTCTGGAGGAGGGCATCGATCTGCTTCTTGGAGAGTGGGTCCCGGATGCCCAGCGAGCGCCCGGTGGTGGGGATGCCATGGTCCACCGTGGCCACGGTGAGATCGGGGCGCCGTACCTTCCGACCGGATGCGTTGAGCCCGGCGAACGCCTGGGGCGAGGTGACCTCGTGCACGAGGTGGAGATCGACGTAGAGCAAGGTGGGATCCGAGTCGATCACCACATGGCTGTCCCAGACCTTCTCGAAGAGGGTTCTCGGTCCGCTCATCGGGTCGCTCCGGCAGTCTTGGTCGCTGCGACGAGGGAGACGACTCGATCGCCGACTTCGCTGGTGCTTATCCCCATCTCCCCGGCTCGGAGCGAGGGGAGTGAGCCGGCCACCTCACCGACCGCCTTTTCGACGGCGGAGGCGGCACTCGACTCGCCGAGCACGTCGAGCATCATCGCAGAGGCGCCGATCGCCGCGAGCGGGTTGATCAAGCCGGTCCCTTCGAATCCAGGGGCGGTCCCGCCTATGGGCTCGAACATCGAGACTCCATTGGGGTTGATGTTGGCCCCGGCGGCGATGCCGAGCCCACCTTGGATGGCGGCACCGAGGTCGGTGATGATGTCGCCGAACATGTTGTCGGTGACGACGACGTCGAAACGACCCGGGTCCTCCACCATCCAGTAGCAGGCGGCGTCGATGTGGGCATAGGCCCTCTCCACCTGGGGGTACTCGCTGCCGACTTCCTCGAACACTCGGGACCACAGGTCCGAGGCGAAGGTGAGCACGTTCGTCTTTCCGCACATGGTCAGATGGTGGCGTGGTCGGGCGGCGGCCAGGTCGAAGGCGTAGCGGATGCACCGCTCGATGGCGAACCGGCTGTTCACCGACTGCTGGACGGCCACCTCGAACGGGCCCCCCTTGGCGGTGAACTCTCCCTGGTTCACATAGAGGCCCTCGCTGTTCTCCCTGACCACCACCATGTCGACTTCGGAAGGATCGACGTCACGCAGCGGCCCTTTCACCCCCGGGTGCAATTTGACCGGTCGCAGGTTGATGAATTGGTCGAGCTCCCGTCGCATCCGGAGGAGTATCTCCTGCTCGAGGATGCCCGGTGGGACCTCGGGATGGCCCACGGCGCCGAAGAGGATGGCGTCGGCCGTGCTCAGGGTCTGCAGGTCGGCCCCGGTCAGCGTCTCCTCGGTGTGAAGGTAGCGCTCGCCGCCCAGGTCCAGCTCGTGATACTCGATCTCGAATCCGTGCGTCGCCGCCGCGGCGGCGAGCACCTTGACCGCCTCTTCGACCACCTCCGGGCCCGTGCCGTCGCCAGTGACCTTTGCCACCGAATAGCTGCTCATTCGAATGACGCCGTCACCCGGTCGAGCGCCTCGATCCCCGACATGACCTCCTCGACGATGTCCCGAATCTGGTCAGTCGAGACCTCGCCGGAGTGATCGGCGACGTCCTTCATCCGGGCGAAGGCCTCCTCGAATGCGATGCCGCTCAATTCGACGCCGATCTGGCCCAGCGAGTGCCTGAAGGCGGCTCGCCCGGAGTGTTTTCCGATCACGATCATCGAGTCTCCCATTCCGACGTCTCTCGGGCTCATTATCTCGTATGTCGCCCGGTCTCTGAGCACGCCATGCTGGTGGATTCCGGACTCGTGGGCGAATGCGTTGCGGCCCACCACCGCTTTGTTGTACTGCACCGGGTAGCCGGTCTCCTCCGCCACCATACGGGAGGTCTCGAAGATCTCCTCGGTGGTCACCCCGACGTCGACCCCAAACGCGTCGGCCCGTACCCGCAGAGCCATGACCACTTCCTCGATCGATGTATTCCCCGCCCGCTCGCCGATGCCATTGATGGCACCCTCCACCTGGCGGGCGCCGGCTCTCACCGCGGCCAGGGAGTTGGCGACGGCCAACCCAAGGTCGTTGTGGCAGTGGGTGGAGACGACGACCTCGTCACGGTCCCCCTTGACGTCTCTCACAACGCGCTCGATCAGGGCTCCATAGTCGGCCGGAGTCGCATAACCGACCGTGTCGGGGATGTTCACCGTCGTCGCTCCCGACGCAACCGCCGACTGGCACACGGCAACCACGAAATCCGGGTCCGACCTGGTGGCATCCTCGGGGGAGTACTCCACATCGTCGGTGTGATCCCGCGCCCGGGCCACGTTCTCCTCGACGGCGGCGATCACCTCCTCCTGGTTCATGCGCAGTTTGTGATCCATGTGGATTGGCGACGTGGCGAGGAAGACGTGGATGCGGGGATCGGTGCCATGGCGCAGCGCATCCCATGCGCGGTCCACGTCCCCAGGTTGGGCACGGGCCAGGGCGGCGATGGTCGCTCCCTCCACCTCCTGGGCGATCCGGGTCACAGCCCGGAAGTCCCCTGGGGAGGAGATGGGGAAGCCCGCTTCGATTATGTCGACTCCGAGCCGGGCCAGTTGGTGGGCGATCATCACCTTCTGGCCCGGGTCGAGGGCGATGCCGGGGGCCTGTTCGCCGTCTCTGAGGGTGCTGTCGAAAATACGTACTCGGTCTTGCATGATGTCTCCTGAATCTCGCTGGTCCTATCGGGGCGCCGGTCTGCCTTGATGGCTTTCCGGCTAGATAAGGGCGAGGCCGAGGAGATTCAGGAGACGAAGGCGGGGTGAGAGTGTCATTTGCCCACTCCGGCCGTCACCGGCGAAGGAGTCAGCTCCGATTCGCGCTTCATGGCGATTCGGCCGGACTTGACCAGATCGATCACCCCGTAGGGCCCGAGGTGGTCGAGAAAGGTGCTCAGCTGCTGGGGCGTGCCAGACACCTCGAATGTCATGGCCGTGGCGCTGATGTCAATGACCCGGGCATCGAAGAGCGACGCCGTGTCCCTCACCTCGCCGCGGCCGGCGGGTGGTGCGCTGATGCGAACGATCATCACCTCGCGCTCTAGTGCCTCGGAGGACTCCATCTCCTGCACCTTGATCACGTTGACCAGCTTGTTGAGTTGCTTCTTCAGTTGCTCGAGCGCGGGTGCGTCGACGACGAGGGTGATGCGGGAACGCCCTTCCTGATGGGTCGGGCCCACGGCCAGGGAGTGGATGTTGAAGCCGCGGTTGGAGAACATCGCCGAGATCCGGGCCAGAACTCCCGGCTTGTCCTCGACGACGACGCTGAGAGTGTGCTGCATCAGAGATCCTCGCGGCGCATGACGATCCGGTCGTTGGAGCCGCCGGCGGGGACCATGGGATAACACATCTCCTCGCCGTCGACCACCACTTCGAGGACCACGGGGCGGTCGGTGACTGCCAGCATCTTCTCGATGGCGGGGTCGATCTCCGAAGGGTGGTCGACCCGGAGCCCGACACAGCCCATCGACTCGGCCAGTTTCGGGTAGTCGGGGTAGCGGTCACCCAGATCGACCGCGGAGAGTCGCCCGCCGTAGAACAGGTTCTGCCACTGCTTCACCATCCCGTAACCGCCGTTGTTGAAGACGACCACCTTGACCGGGATGTCCTCGGTCGCCGCCGTGATCAGCTCCTGGCAGGTCATCTGGAAGCAGCCGTCGCCATCGAGGGCGATGACCAGATCGTCGGGGCGTGCGGCCTTGGCCCCGACCGCGGCGGGGACGGCGAAACCCATCGTCCCCAAACCACCCGAGTTGACCCAGGTCCTCGGGGTGGAGAAGCCCCAGAACTGTGACGCCCACATCTGATGCTGACCCACTCCGGCCGCGATCACCGCTTCCCCGCCGGTCAGCTCATGCAGACGCTCGATGAAGTGCTGGACCTTGATCGGCCCTGCCGGCTCTTGCTCGTAGGACAGGGGATAGGTCCGCTTCCAACTGCCCAGTTGCTCGAACCAGGTGTCGCGGTGAGGCGCAGCAGACAGTTCGCGTCTGGTCCCGAGGAACGTCAACAGGTCCTGGAGAACGGAGCGTGCGTCGCCGACGATGGGAACGTCGGCGACCCGGACCTTTCCGATCTCGGCGGGGTCCACGTCGACGTGGATGATCTTGGCGTCGGGGGCGAACGCGTTGGGGTCGCCGGTGACCCGATCGTCGAAGCGAGCGCCGAGACTCACCAACACATCGGATTTCTGGATTGCGGTCGTGGCCGTGTAGACACCATGCATCCCGGGCATGCCCAAGCTGAGGCGATGATCGTCGGGGAAGACGCCTCGGGCCATCAGGGTGGTCACCACCGGAGCGTTGACCGCCTCGGCGAAGGCGAGCAACTCGGCGGAGGCCCCGGCCTTGATCACTCCGCCACCTACGTAGAGGACCGGCCGTTCCGCCCGCTCGATCAGTTCGATGGCGGCACGGATCTGCATGGGATGCCCGGAGACGGTCGGTTTGTAGCCGGGCAGGTTGTCCAGATGCGGCTCGCGCCAGGTGGTGACCTGGTTTAGGACGTCCTTGGGGATGTCGACCAGGACCGGCCCGGGCCTGCCGGTTGAGGCGAGGTGGAAGGCTTCGTGGATCAGGTTGGGGATGTCGTCGGCATTGGTCGCCATGTATGAGTGCTTGGTGCAATGCATCGCCAGGCCGGTGGTGTAGGCCTCCTGGAAGGCGTCGCTGCCGATGGCGGAGGTGGCGACCTGCCCGGTGATGGCGACTATGGGGGTCGAGTCCATCAGCGCATTCTGGAGGGGGGTGATCAGGTTGGTCGCACCGGGCCCGGAGGTAGCCATCACCACGCCCACTCGTCCCGTGGCCTGGGCATAACCCTCGGCCATGTGCCCGGCGCCCTGCTCATGCCGGGCCAGGACATGTCTTATCCGACTGTCGAGGAGGGGGTCGTAAGCGGGGAGGATGGCACCTCCGGGCACGCCAAACATGATCTCGACTCCTTCGTGCTCGAGGCTGCGAAAGAGCGAATGTGCTCCGGTGAATTTGGCGGGCTGGTTCATGGTGTCGGGTAACAAAAAACCCTCCGGGCGGGAGGGTTGAGCGCACGCAAGGTTTTGTATGCGCGCGCTACTCGATAAGCAGGAGTACGTCAGCGGCGATGGTCAGGTGCTTCATATGCGGTTTCCCAGTAAACAACTCGGCGAATCCATTGTCAAGATCATCGGCCACGGGGCGGGAAGCTGAACCTCTCCCAGACACCGATCCATTGGGGATCACAATAGATTGCGATGGTGGCGATCTACGGCACTGTCGAGATGGGCGGGACGAAGACCTCCTGCGCTGTCGGCTCCTCGCCCGAGGACCTGTCCCGGGAGATGACTATTCCCACCACCGATCCGAGGGAGACTCTGGGACGTGTCATCGACCATCTCGCCATCGGGTCGCTGGCGGCGGTCGGCATCGCATCGTTCGGGCCACTCGAGTTGCGACCGGGTCACCCCGAGTACGGGAACATCAGGTTCACACCCAAGGAAGACTGGAGCGGGGTCGACGTGGTCGGACCCTTCCAGGCAGCTTTCGACGTGCCCGTCGGTCTCGACACCGACGTCAATGGAGCGGCACTGGGGGAGCGGGAATGGGGGGCGGGCCGTGGTCTCGGGTCGTTCGTCTACGTCACCGTGGGCACCGGGATCGGTGGTGGCGCCGTCGTCGAAGGGCAGCCGATCCATGGCCTCGGTCATCCCGAGATGGGCCACATCAGCGTGCGACGCCATCCCGACGATGACTATCCCGGGTCATGTCCCGCTCACGGCGACTGTCTGGAAGGTCTGGCCAACGGGCCTGCCGTCGAGGGGCGTCATGACGCCCCCGGCAGCGAGCTGGGAGGGGATGAATTGGACAGGGCGCTCGCCATCGAAGCGTTCTACCTCACCCAGCTGGTGAGGGACCTGGTCTACACCCTGGCCCCGGAGAGGGTCATCCTGGGGGGCGGAGTCTCTCTGATGCCGGGGCTGGTGGAGAGGGTCGGAGCGGGCCTGGCGGCCGAGTTGGCCGGCTATCCCGGTCTGGTCGAGCATGAGCAGGGATTCGTCGTCCCGCCCGGGTTGGGGCGTCTGTCTGGCCTGGCCGGCGGTCTCATCCTGGCCGACGTGGCCTTCAGGTCGTCCGGGTGACCTTTCGCAGCCCGCGCGGGGCATCGGGGTCGAGGCCCTTGGCCAGGGTGAGGTGGTAGGAGAAGAGTTGGGCGACGACGATGGCTGGGATGGGGGAGAGCCACTCGTCGACATCCGGACCGAAGCTCAGGTGGCTCACGGCCACGTGGTTCAGCCGTGAGTCGTTGCCGATGACGGTGAGTGACGCCCCTGCCTCGGCACATCGCCGGAGAACGTCAACGACGTCGTCGGCCGCAGGTCCCAGCGCCGTGACCGCGAGGACCGGGTATCCCGGCTCGATGACTGCCACCGGGCCGTGGAGGAAGTCGGCGGTGGAGAAAGGCTGGGCGATGACGTGGGTCAACTCCTGGAGCTTCAGAGCCCACTCGAAGGCGGTGGATTGGTTGAAACCACGGCCGAGGACGGCACAGTGCTCGATCTCCGAGAGGGTCTGGGACATCTCCTCGGTCTTGGGCTCCTGTTCGAGGGCGGCGGCCACCCATCCCGGCAGCTCGGACAGTCCGTCACTCCCACGGGCCATCGCCTCGGAGATCATCGCGATCACGGTCAGCTGGGCAGTGTAAGTCTTGGTCGCCGCCACGGCGCGTTCCTCTCCGGCCGCGATGTCGATGACCACGTCGGCGAAATCGGTGAGGGGTGAGTCCGGCTCGTTGGTGATGGCAACGGTCGGGCGACCCTGGGATCGCCCCTCCTCCAGCACCGAGACGATGTCGGGCGATTCCCCGCTCTGCGAGATGCCCACCACCAGGGCACCGTCGAGTCGCGGCGGGCGGTCGTATACCGAGAACAGTGACGGTGTGGTGAGACCGACCGAGAGGCCGTTTCGCGAGCCCCAGACGTACTGCGCATAGCGGCCGGCATTGTCCGAGGTGCCCCGCCCCGCGATCACGGCATGGGTGGATCCCGCGGAGAGCTCGGCGACTCGCCGCACCGGCTCGGCGTTCCGGGCGATGGTGCGAGCGACCACATCGGGTTGCTCCCGTATCTCGTCGCGCAGCCCCATCAGGTCTCAGATGCCTGGTAGGCGCGAACACCGTCGACGTCGGTTGCCATCACCCGGAGACTATGGTCGAGCACCGTTGTGTCGGCGCGCATGCCGGGTTCGAGCCGTCCCCGGTCGGTCGCCCCGATGAGAGTTGCCGGGGTGCCCGAGGCCGAGACGAAAGCCTGCTCCAGGCTGGCCGAGGTCCACTCGACGAGGTTGGCAACGGCGCGGTCGAGAGTGAGCGTGCTTCCGGCCAGGACGTCATTCCCGATTCGTGGCCCCTGGTCAGTGACTTCCACCGGTCGACCTCCGAGCTCGTAGCTCCCCGGGCCGAGACCGGTGGCCTGCATCCCGTCACTGATGAGCACCAACCGCTCGGGCCCGAGCTGTTCCCAGGCCAGCCGGACCGTGGCCGGATGATTGTGGATACCGTCGACGATGATGCCACAGGGACGACCGGAGAGGAGTGCGGCCGCCACCACCCCGGGGGCGCGGTGATGGAACGGCTTCATCTGGTTGAACAGGTGCGTGACCGCTGTCCACGGCCCTTCCAAGGCCCGGGAGGCGGTCTCGAAGTCGGCGCCGGTGTGGCCGGCGGAGACGACTACCCCGGCGGCGGCGAGGATCTCTGCGGCTGCGAAGGCGCCTTCGAGCTCAGGGGCGATCGTGACCATTCGAACCACGCCGGAGTCGGCCCACCGCGCCGCGACCTCGAGGTCTGGTGCGCGGAGCAGTTCGAGAGCGTGGGCGCCACGCCACTCAGCCGAGAGCCAGGGCCCCTCGATGTGGAGCCCGATCGGGTCGGCGCCGACGTACCCCGCCGGCGGCCCGGCGTGGAGCACTTCGATGGCGGTGTCGGCTACGTCGTAGGGGGCGGTGACGATGGTGGGGAGGAAGGTGGTCACCCCGGTGGAAGGGAGATGACGTCCAACCTCCCATATGGTGGCCGGGTCGCCGGTGAAGTCATGGCCCCAGCCTCCGTTGACCTGGAGATCGATGAGCCCGGGCGCTACCACTGTCTCCGCACCATCTCCGAAGCCGATCATGTCGGTGACCGGTGGCCGGCGGGGTAGAGGCCTGGGATTGAGGCAGGCAACGACCCGCCCCCGTCCGTGCCCCGGAACAAGCACTCGGCGAGCGCGGCCATCGAGGGCGCGTGTGCGCTGTAGGTGCACACGTGTGTCGCCGCCTCCGGATAGAGGCTCAGGTCGTAGGGGGTGCGCAGGGCCACGGTGACGACTGCGGTCGATGCGCTGAGCAACGCCTTCACCATCTCGACCTGGCCCGGGGTCGCCGTCACCGTTCCCACTATCACCAGGTCGTGCCCGGCCGCAGCCTCCACCGCTCCCGATATGTCGCCTTCTTCGGGGCGATGGGGGTAGACGGCCTCGGTGACCTCGGGATGGCGAGCACGCAGGGCCCCGGCGAGAGATGGGGGGTAGAGGGCGGTGGTGTCCGCCGGGGTGACGTTGGTCGGCTCCGGTTCCAGGGCGAGGATCCTCGACCTGGGATCGAGGCGGAGCGGGAGCAGGCCTCGATCGTTGCGGACGACGGTCAAAGAGTCTCGGGCCAGTCGGCGGGCCAGATCCTCGTGGCTTCCTACGAGGCTGGGGTCGAGCTCGACCGGTCGGATGGCGCCGCGCAACCGGTCGATCCTCTGACGGGAGCGGTCCAGGGTGTCCTGGGGGATCAGCCCGCGTGAGACACCTCGCTCCACGGCCACCCGGACCCTCTCCAGCAGAGCCGGATCGGGCATGCACAAGAGGAGGTCGGTGCCGCCCCGCATCATGGTGATGATCTCCACCACCTGGGCCGGACCCTGGTCGAGGGCGCCCATGTCGAGGGCATCGGTGATGACCAGGCCCTGGAATCCCATCTCGGCCCGGACGAAGCCGTCGATGGCCCGCTCGGATGCGGAGACCGGCAGGTCGTCGCTCCCGGTGAGGGCGGGCACTGCATAATGCCCCATCATCAGCAACTCGGCACCGGCCTCGAAGGCGGCGCGGAACGGCGGCAGCTCCACGGTGTCGAGACGGCCCAGGTCGAGGTCGAGCCGGGGAAGCTCGTAATGAGGATCGGACCGAGCTTCCCCCTTGCCGGGGAAGTGCTTGGCGGTGGCGATAACCCCGGCCCGGTGGAATCCCTCGACCATGGCACCGGTGAACCGGGCCACATCGGCGGGTCTCTCGCCGAAGCTCCTGATCCCCAGGGACGGGTTGTCGGCCAGGGTGGCTACATCCGCCACCGGGGCGTAGTTGACGTTGATCCCCACCGCCCCTAGCTCATCCCCCGTGGCCTCGGCCACTTCGCGGGCGAGATCGGTGTCACCGCTCGCACCCAGTGCCATGTTCCCCGCGAACGGCGTCGACCCGGTCAGGCCGATTAGTTGCCCGCCTTCCTGGTCGACGGCGATGAGCAGGGGCAGGGGAGCGGAGTTGAGCTCCTGGAGCTCGGCCGTGAGCTCGGCAACCTGATCGGGGCCGTTCATGTTCAGCTCTCCGAAGAGGGTGATCCCTGCGGGAGGGGATTCCACGAGTCGCAGGCGGAGCCAATCGGGGATCTCGGTCCCGTCGAATGCCAGCATCAGATGTGCGTCGGCGGGGTTCATCCCTTGACCGAGCCGGCGAGCAAGCCTCGGACGAAGTATCGCTGCAGCGAGAGGAACACGATCATGGGGATCACCATCGAGACGAAGGCAGCCGCCGTGAGGAGATGGAACGCCTCGCCCCGAGACCCGACGATCGAAGCGAGCTCGATGGTGAGGACGGCGACGTCCGAGGACGTGCCCAGGAAGACCAGAGCCACCAGGAAGTCGTTCCACACCCAGAGGAACTGGAGGATGGCGAAGGAGGCGAGGGCGGGGACGGAGAGGGGCAGGACCAACTTGGTGAACGCCGTGTATGGGGAAGCTCCGTCGATGTAGGCCGACTCGAAGATGTCCTTGGGAAGTTGAGAGATGTAGTTGTAGAGGAGGAACACCGCCAGGGGGAGGCCGAAGCCGGTGTGGGCCAGCCAGATTCCGAGGAAGCTGCCGGTGAGGGCAGTCGACTGATAGATCTTGAGCATGGGGACCAGGGCCAGCTGCAACGGGACGACGATCAGCCCGACCAGGACCCCGAACATGAGGCTCCGGCCCCGGAACTTGAGCCAGGCGAAGCCGAAGGCGGCGAACGCGGCCAGGGTGATGGGGATCACCGTCGAGGGGATGGTCACTATGAGACTGTTGACCAGGGCGTCGAAGAGGCCACCCGAAGTGAGGACCCGGTTGTAGTTGTCGAGGGTCCACGCGGTGGCCACCGGATCGAACAGCGACGTCCACCAACCGGTCGAGCTGCTGTCGACCGAAGTGCGGAATGAGTTGGTCAAGAGCCCGAGGGAGGGAACGGTCCACACCGCGACGATGAGGACGACTGCCAACCGGACCAGCCAGCGGGAACGGCCGGTCTTGGCAGAGAGACGCTTGGCCACGGTCGCGGTGGTCATGCTCCGACCCCTTGCCGGCGTAGGTTGCGGATGTTGATCGCCATGAGCGGAAGCACGGCCAAGAGCAAGATCACGGCCATGGTCGTGGCCTGACCGAAGTTGCGGAAGCGGAACATCTCCTGGTACATCCGGACCGCCACCACCGATGTGTCGAAGTTCCCGCCGGTGGTGACGAAGATGATGTCGAACACCTTCAACACCGCGATGGCGATGGTGGTGAATACGGTCAGGATCGAGCCCCAGATCGAGGGGACGGTGATCCGGAAGAAGGACTGGAGCTCGGAGGCCCCGTCGATGCGCGCCGCCTCGATCAACTCGGGCGGGACCCCCTTGATCGCAGCCGACAGGATCACCATGGCCAGACCGACCTGAAGCCAGACCATGATCGCGATCAGGGCCACCGTGTTCCATGGGATCACTTGCAGCCATGCCACCGGCTCCACCTCTGCGAGCAGGCCGAGGTCGACGAGGACTCCTCCGGCCGCGACCCAGATCGCGTTGAGGACCCCGATCTGTGGTTGTCCGGGGGGCTTCCAGGCGTACATGAACCGCCAGATGACCGAGGCACCCACGAACGAGACGGCCAGCGGCATGAAAACGAATGTCTTGGCCACGGCCTCGCGCCGAACCCGGTCTACCAGGGCGGCAAAAGCGAGACCGATGATCACCGAGACGGCCGGTGCGATCAGGAGCCATACCAGGTTGTTGCGCATCGCCTGGAGAACTTCCTGATTGGTGAAGGCCTGGCGATAATTGGTGAGCGGGTCGGCACCTGCCGGAACGTCGGTGAAACTCTCCACCACCGTGCCGACGGTCGGGTAGATGAGATAGAGACCGACCACGGCGACGGCAGGCACCACGAAGACGTAGGGGCGGAGGAAATCGGTGGCGCGTCCGGGGAGAGCCTCGATCATCACGTTGGCGGCATGGAACAGAGCCCAGATCCCGCCTACCCCGAGGATCATCGCCACCAATGCCTGTGCCAACTTGGACAGACTTGGGCCCAGCCCGGCGAAGACGTTGGGATCGCGGAGGACCCGCAAACCCACCCACAGCGCTGCGATCACGGCGGCGGCCATCAGGAGTGCGCGCAGGAACTTGAGACCGGAAGGAGTCGGCCTCATCCGTTCGACTGCCTCTGCCAAATGAGTCCTCCCACGTGAAAGGGTCCCGGGACGTGGTCCCGGGACCCTAATCAGTCGTTGTCAGCCGGCAGGCCAGCTGTCCTCTATGGCTTGGAAGACCTCCTCGGTGTTCTCACCGTTGGCGGCCACCCAATCGATCATGCCACTCCAGAAGGTCCCGGCGCCGACGGATGCCGGCATCAGGTCGGAGGCGTCGAAGCCGACAGTGGTGGCTCCGGCGACCATCTCCGAGAGTTGCGTGTTGGGATAGACATACCAATCGGCGGGACCAGTGGTGAGGGGTGACAGGAAGCCACCGCGCTCGATCCATCCGGCGGCTGCCTCAGGAGTGGCCAACCACTCCATCAGCGCCCGCACCTCGGGCCGGTCTTCGAACATGACGAACATGTCGGCCGCACCGAGGACCGGGGTACCGAACTCTTCTTCGATCGGGGGAAAGTAGAAGAAG
>Ga0299914_10001422_pt1 | contig 15820 bp, 11 predicted proteins | sample RVTome_10_FD_201361 | JGI IMG/M metagenome (GOLD analysis project Ga0299914, IMG submission 201361) | Soil microbial communities from uranium-contaminated site in the Upper Colorado River Basin, Wyoming, United States - RVT153D57 (version 2) ...
CCTGGGCGACCGGGAGATGACCCACAAGCTGTTCACCGAGATCGGGCCCCGCTACGCCGACCGCAACGGCGGCTACACGCGGATCCTCAAGCTCGGCCCCCGCCAGGGGGACAACGCCCCCATGGCCAGGATCGAGCTGGTGTAGTTCGGCTCGAAACCAGAGGTTTCGAGCCGAGGTCATGGCAGCGCCTGCGGCGCTTCGCTCGTCAGTCGATCGCCCGGCGGAGCCGGATCGATCGACGGCGAGGGGGGACGCCGGAGGCCTCCCCCCTCACACTCCCCCCTGCTGCCTCGTGTGACGCTCTTCGACTCGTCCGAGGGGTTCGCGGCCCTGCACGGGCCGCTGGTGCGCGTCCGGATGACCGTGGCCTACGACGGGTCGGGGTTCCACGGGTTCGCCCCCAACCCGGGCGTGCGCACGGTGGGGGGCACGCTCGGGGAGGCGATCCAAAAGGTCACCCGGGCCCCGGTCGAGCTCACGTGCGCCGGTCGGACCGATACGGGCGTGCACGCCTGGGGCCAGGTGGTCAGCTTCGACCTGCCGGCCGACCGGCTCGACCCGGAGGCGCTCGCCCGCTCGCTCAACCGCCTCCTGTCACCCGCCATCGTCGTGCGCGACGTTGGCCCGGCCCCCGACGACTTCGACGCCCGGCGCTCGGCCGTCGGCCGCACCTACCGGTACACCATCGTGAACCGGCCCGTGCCGGACCCCTTCCTCGCCCGGGTTGCCTGGCACGTCGCCGATCCCCTGGCGGTCGAGTTGCTGCGGCTGGGCTGCGACCCGCTGGTGGGCGAGCACGACTTCTCGGCGTTCTGCCGCAAGCCCCGCCAGCGCGGCGGCGCGGGAGCGGACGTCTCGCTCGTCCGGCACGTGCGCCGGGCGGGCTGGACCGACATGGGCGACGGGGTGTTGCGCTTCGAGATCGAAGCCAACGCCTTCTGCCACCAGATGATCCGGAGCGTCGTCGGCACCCTGGTGGACGTGGGGCTGGCCCGCAAGCACGCCGGCGATCTCCTCGGCATCCTGGCAGGCCGGGATCGGTCGAGGGCGTCGGTGCTCGCACCCCCGCATGGGCTGTGCCTGTGGTCTGTGGCGTACGGGTAACCTCGCCACGTCCTGACCGAGCGTGTTCCTCGGGCCGCAGCGGGCGGCGCAAGGGTGGGCTTCGCCATCGCGCTCGCGGCGCTCCTCGGGGGCGGATGTGGCGAGGCAACCGATATCGCCGAGAACACCTTCGAGCCGGCGTCACCCGGCAGGGTCGTGGTCGCCACGTCGTTGCCCTCGCCGGGGTTCTGGGAGGGCGCCGACGTCGCCGCGCTCGACGGCGGGTTCGAGTGGGGGCTGGCACGCGCCCTCGCCGACGAGCTCGGGCTCGAGGTTTCGTTTCGCGACGTGCCCTTCTCCGACATCGTCGCGGGTGAGCTCCACGATGCGGACGTGGCACTCGCCCAGGTGAGCATCACCGACGAGCGCGAGGATCGGGTCGAGTTCTCGGTCACCTACTTCGACAGCGCCCCCGCCATCCTCGCTCCCCGCGATGCGGACGACATCCACGACCTGGCGACCGCCAGGGACCGGCGGTGGGTGGTGGAGCGTGCCACGACCCAACAGTCCTTCGTCGACGACGTGATTCGACCCGACGAGTCAGTGGTCGCGGTCGACGACGAAGCGGAAGCCGTCGACAGCGTCGTGTCCGGCCGAGCCGACGCCGCCCTCCTGGACCTGCCCGCCGCCCTGGTGATCGCCGATCGGATGCCCGATCTCGAGGTCGACGCCCGGTTCGACGATCCCGAGCCCTACGGCGTCGTCCTGCCCCAGGACTCGCCCGACATCAACCGCCGGGCCATCGACAAGGCGCTACGCGGGCTCCTGGCCGACGGCACCGTCGACGACCTCGCAGAGCGCTGGTTGCGGCCGGTCTTCTCGTCCGATCCGGACGACATCCCGGTGATCGTGACGTCTTGACGGGAGGACCCGCGTGGACCTGCTGAACCTGAACGCTCCGGCGGGCACCGCGTGGGAGTTGTTCATCGCCTCCGTCGTGATCGTGATCGGACCGTTCATCGTCGAGCGCTTCCGCACCCCCGGCATGATCGGGCTCCTGCTCGGCGGCCTCCTGATCGGGCCCAACGTGCTGGGTGTCGTGCCCCGAGAAGGTGGCGTGGTGCACCAGTTCGGTGATGTCGGGTTGCTCTACCTCATGTTCCTGGCCGGCCTCGAGCTCGACCTGAACATCTTCGCCCGGCACCGCCGCCACGCCGTCGCATTCGCCGCACTCACCTTTGTCGTGCCGGCGGGGCTCGGCCTCGCCGCCGGGCTCGGTCTCGGCTACGAGGTCGACGCTGCCATCCTGCTGGGTTCCCTCTGCGCGTCGCACACGTTGGTCACGTACCCGATCGTGCGTCGCTTCGGGCTCTCGACCAACCCGGCGGTGGCCGTGGCGGTCGGGGCCACAGTGATGACCGACACGATGGCGTTGGTCGTGCTCGCGGTCATCGCGGGGCGGACCACCGGGGGAGGCAGCGGGGAGGAGCTGGTCGCCCAGGTCGTGCTGGGCCTGGCCATCCTGATCGCGTACTGCTTCGTCCTGCTGCCGCCCCTGACGCGCTGGTACTTCACCACGATCGGGCGCCAGCGGGTGCTGCGCTACACGTACGCCCTCGGCGTCCTCCTGGGCGGTGCGACCCTGGCCGAATCGCTCGGGATCGAGGCGATCGTGGGCGCGTTCTTCACCGGCCTCGCCCTCAACCGCCTCGTGCCCAACGAGGGCGAGTTCATGGAGCACATCGAGTTCTTCGGGTCGGCCCTGCTCATTCCCATCTTCCTGGTGTCGGTCGGCACGATCATCGATCCGCGGGTGCTCGTCGAGCTGGGCACGCTCGGGATCGCGCTGGTGCTCATCGGCGCCTGCGTGGGCGGGAAGCTGTTGGCGTCGCTGGTGTCCGGGCCGGCATTCGGGTACAGCCGCGACGAGGTCGGCGTCGTCTTCTCGCTGACGGTGCCCCAGGCGGCCGCGGCGCTCGCCGCGACGCTCGTCGGGCTGCGCATCGGCCTCTTCGACGAGAGCACCGTCAATGCGGTCATGCTGCTCATCGCCGTGAGCCTGATCGCCGCCTCGGCGGCGGCGACGTTCTTCGGCGCCCGCGTTCCCCGCCCTTCCGTCGACGCCAGCCGCCTGGCGCGGTCGGTGCTCGTCGACGTCGATCCCGCCGAGCCCGCCGAGCGTGCCGTTGGCCTCGCCGCGCGCCTCGCGCGGGTCGATGGCGGCGTGATCCGGCCCGTGGTCGTCGTGGGCGACGGCGCTGCCCGCCCGGGCCCCGCCGAGCTCGAACGGCTCGACGCGGTCGTCGGGCGCACCGGCTTCGATGCCGACGTGGAGGTCAGGCACGACCGCTCGAAGCCGGACGGCATCCTGCACGCCCAGGCCTCGTACGACAGTTCGCTCGTCGTGCTCACCGCGACGGCCGACAACTGGCTCCCGACCCTCAGCGGGTCGTCCCATCACCTGGTGCGTGCGCTCGATGTGCCTGTGGCCTTCGTGCGTCCGGGCTCGACCAGGGCGACGCGCGTGGTGCTGGCGCTCGGTCCCAACCAGGCGCGTCGCCCTCGAACGTCGGCGCGGCTGGCGGTCGAGGTCGCCGCGCGGCTGCAGCGATCGGGCCTGCCGATCGTGGTGGTGATGGGTGGCCTGGTCGAGCCGGGGCTCCTCGACCCCCTGGGTGCGGTCGAGTGCATCGCGGCCGACGGCCCGACGTGGGTGGCGACGAAGGTCGGCCCGACCGACGAAGTCGTGGTCCCCGGGGGCCGCAGCGACAACTCGATCACGTCCCGCACTGCGAAGGTGTCGGCCGACCGGGGTGCCACCGTGGTGGCGGTCGTGAGCAGCGAGTCGATCGGGATGTCGGTCGATGCGGTCGACACGCTCGGGATCGTGCCCGTGTCGTGAGTGCTTGCGCTTCGGCGGACCATCGGGTACTGCCTGCACACGGCGACAACGGAGGCGATCGTGGGACTTGGGCCGGCGGCGGCGAGCGTGCTCGTCGTGGCTGTTCTCGTGTCGTGCGGTCGTCGAGGTCGTCGGCTGAGCCACGCGACCCGCCCGACAGGTGCGGATTCGTGGCCGGGTCGACGCCGTCCTCGACCGCCGATCGAACGATCCACCGTCCTCAGCGTCGACGGGTCGGGATGAAGCCGCCCGCCGCCGACGCCACCACCCCACACACGAGGCCCAGCCCGGCACCCCCGATCACGTCGAGCGGCAGGTGCGCACCGAAGTAGACGCGGCTGAGGCCCACAACCACCGCGAGAGCGAACGGCGCCCACCGCCAGCCGCGAGGAACCAGCGGGGCGACCATGGTGGCGAGTGCGAACGCGACCGCGGTGTGGCCGGACACGTAGCCCGCGCCGTGGATGCCCGATTCGCGCACTTCCACGCCGCCGAGCAGGTCCGCGGGGCGGCTGCGCTCGACGAAGCCCTTCACGCCCCTGGCCGCGGCCCACGCCAGGACGACGGCGGCCGCGGTGACCAGCGCGGGGCGCACCCGTCGGGTCACGGCATAGACGACGGCCGCCCCGACGACGCACATCCAGACGCTTCCGAGCTGCATCGGCACCCACAGCGGCCACCTCAGCCAGTCGGGCAGGCCGTTGATCGCTGCGAACACGTCGGCCTCCCAGTCGGGCACGACATCGCGCCGCTCGCCGAGTGCCAGCCAGCTCAGTGCCAGGACGCCCGCCCCCGCGGTGGCCGCCACCGCCCGCCATCCGGACGGACCGATAAGGCTGATCGTCGCGCCGGCGCCGTGTGCGTTGCCTCGGCTCGTGCGTCCTCGAGCGTCGGGCATGCGATCCCGTACGGTACCTGCGAAGGCACGGAACGTGGCGAGGTATCGTTCGGCACGGCGACGACGGCCACCACGAGGTTGCAGAGGATCTGACTGACGTGTCGATGGTCGCGGCGGGAGAGGTGATGTCGCCGGGTCTCACCGAGCGCGAGGTCCGCTACGTGCGCTCCCCGAGCGACCTGCTGCGGCTGGTGATCGCGTTGGTGCTCGTCGCCATCGGCCTCTTCGTGACCTTCGCCGCCCGGGGCCCGCTCGGCGACCTGGAGCGCGCGGTCCTCGCGTTGTTCGACGGGCTGCCGGACGTGCTGCGCCGCTTCCTCGTGGGTCTCATCCAGCTCGTGGCGATCATCGCCCCGGTCGCCACCGCGATCACCCTGGCCGTGTTGCGGCTCTGGCGGACGTTGCTCCTGGCGCTGCTCGCCGGCGTCGTCGCCGACCTGCTCGTGTACGGCGTCGAGCGGGCAGCCGACCGCATCCGCCCGGCCTCGCTCGAGGCGGCCAAGGAGGCGAGCAGCTGGATCGCGGGCGCCGCGTACCCCAGCTCGGCCTACCTCGCCGGCATCACCGCCGCCGTCACCGTGGTGGCCCCCTCGATGCCCCGGCGGTGGCGCCGCTGGGCCTGGGGCGCGCTGGGCGTCGTGGCGTTCGGGCGCGTCGTTTCCGGCACCGGACTGGCGATCGACCTGATGGCCGCCGTTGCGGCCGGGTGGGCGGTCGGACTGGGCGTGCTCCTGGCGTTCGGCGTGCGTGACCGACGGCCGTCGGCCGCCAGCGTGCGCGCCGCACTCGAGGACACCGGGCTGGTGGTGGCCGATCTCCGGCCCGCTCGCGTCGACGCCCGCGGCTCGACGCCCTACTTCGCCGTTCTCGGCGACAGCGCAACCGGGTTCGTCAAGGTGGTCAGCTCCGAGGAGCGCAGCGCCGACCTGCTCTTCCGCTTGTACCGGGCCGCGCGGCTCGAGAACGTCGGCGACGAGCGGCCCTTCTCGTCGCTGCGGCGGAGCGTCGAGCACGAGGCATTGGTGTCCCTGCGCGCGTCATCGCTCGGCGTGCGGACGCCCGCGTTCCTCGGGCTCGGCCGGATCGACGACGGCTCCATGGTGCTGGCCTACGAGGCGCTCGACGCCCGGTCGCTCGCCGACGTGCCCGACGACGAGCTGACCGACGATCTGCTCGCCGGCATCTGGGGGCAGGTCGAGCGCCTGCACCGCCGGCGCGTCGCGCACCGTGACCTCAGGCTCGCCAACATCATGCTGGCCCGCGACGGCAGCCCATGGATCATCGATTTCGGCTTCAGCGAGCTGGCTGCCTCCGACGACCTGCTCGCGACCGACGTCGCCGAGCTCGTCATGTCCACGGCCCTGAAGGTCGGGCCCGCCCGAGCCGCGCGGGCGGCGGTGGACGGGGTGGGACGCGACGCGGTGGCACGCGCCGCCCCGCGTCTGCAGCCGCTGGCACTCAGCGGAGCTACCCGGACGGCGGTCCACCGCCGCAAGGGGTTCGACGCCCAGGTACGGGACGAGGTGGCGTCCGCCTGCGGGATCGGCCCGGTCGAGCTCGAGCGCATCGAGCGCGTCTCCCCCCGCGCGCTCCTGATGCTGCTCTTCGGTGGTGTCGCCTCCTATGTCCTCATCCACCAGCTGGCCGACGTGGGCAATCTCGTCGAGCAGGTCCGCGACCTCGACTGGGCGTGGGTCCCCGCCATCGTCTTCCTGTCGTTCCTCACCTACGTCGGGGCGGCGGTGTCGCTCGACGGGTCGGTACCGCGGCGCCTGCCCGCGTGGCCGACGTTCCTGTCGCAGCTGGCGGGGTCGTTCGTCAACCACATCACGCCCGTGAAGGTGGGCGGTATGGCCGTGGGTATCCGCTTCCTGCAGAAAGCCGGCGTCGACCCACCCGTAGCGGTGACGGGCGTCGGCCTGGTGTCGCTGTTCGGCTTCGTCGACCACATCTTGCTCACGCTGGTCTTCGCGCTGTTCGCCGGCCAGGAAGGGGTCGGCAGCGTCGACCTGCCGTCGGACCAGGCGGTCCTGGTCGGCCTCGCCGCGGTGCTGGTCCTCTCCGGTGTCGTGCTGCTACTGCCGATCGGCCGCCGGCTGGCCCTCGACAAGCTGCTGCCGGTGCTCCGGCGTGCCGTGCAGGGCGTCGAGCGGCTAGCCGCGAACCCCGCCAAGCTGTTCACGGTGGTCGGCGGCGGGATGCTCGTGACCCTCAGCTCGCTCTTCTGCCTCTACTTCTCGCTCCAGGCCTTCGGAGGCGGCGGCATCGGGCTGGCAACCGTCGGCGTGGTGTACCTCACCGGGTCCGCGCTGGCGCAGACGGCCCCGACGCCGGGCGGTGTCGGTGCCGTCGAGGCCGTGCTCATCGCCGGCCTGACGGCGGTCGGCGTCGACAAGGAGATCGCTGTGCCGTCGGTGTTCCTGTTCAGGCTCGCCACGTTCTGGCTGCCGGTCCTGCCGGGATGGTTGGCGTTCCACCACCTGACCCGGCGCGGCATGCTCTAGTGGACCCTCGCGCCCACTAGCCGCCCGTCGGGTCGACTGCAGGACCCGTCCGGCTTGCCGTTTCGCGGGTCGTCCCCGTAGGCTTGTTCGTCGCCCTGGGCGCTGCGCGCCCGTTCTCGCAAGTTCCGCACGAAGGTGGCACGCGTGCCCACGTACAGCCCGAAGGCCTCAGAGATCCAGCGTGTCTGGTACGTCGTCGACGCCGACGGACTGGTGCTCGGCCGGCTGGCGACCGAGGTCGCCCGCGTGCTGCGCGGCAAGCACAAGCCCACCTTCGCCCCCCATCTCGACACCGGCGACCACGTCGTCATCGTCAACGCCGACAAGGTGGTGCTCACGGCCGGCAAGGCCGAGCGCAAGACCGTCTACCGCCACTCGGGCTACCCGGGTGGGCTCAAGGCGGAGACGTTCGCCCACCTGCTCGAGCGGCGGCCCGAGGAGGCCGTGCGCCGCACCATCCGGGGCATGCTCCCCAAGACGCGGCTCGGCCGCCAGATGCTGACCAAGCTCAAGGTCTACGCCGGGCCCACCCACCCGCACGCCGCCCAGCAACCCCAGCCGCTCGAGGTGGCGGGCGCTCGACGCACCACCTGAACCGCCTGGTAGGAAGGCACGACATGGCCACACCGCTCGCGCAGACCACCGGCCGCCGCAAGGGCGCCGTCGCCAGGGTCCGCATCCGCCCCGGCACCGGGACGATCACCATCAACGACCGCGACGTCGCCACCTACTTCCCCTCCAAGGCGCACCGGATGGTCCTCTCGGAGCCGCTGCGCGTCGCCGAGGCCGAGGAGTCCTACGACATCGACGCCAGCCTGGTCGGAGGCGGCGTGTCCGGGCAGGCGGGGGCCCTGCGCCTCGGCATCGCCCGGGCCTTGGTGGAGCTCGATCCCGAGCTGCGCACCACGCTCAAGCGCGCGGGCTTCCTGTCTCGTGACCAGCGCGAGAAGGAGTCGAAGAAGTACGGCCTCAAGAAGGCCCGGAAGGCTCCCCAGTACTCCAAGCGCTGAGAGGCCGAGCGGATACGCCTGCAAGTGGGCACCGAACAGTACGGGATTTGCAGCGTGAGCCCAGGCCGTACAGCGAGGCCTCCCGGCAACGCTGACCACCGAGAGCCGCGAGAATGCGCCTATCCGCGCACGCGCTGAGTCGGCGCCGGGAGCTCCTGGCCCCACGTTCATGCTGAAGTTCGGGACCGACGGCGTGCGAGGCGTCGCCAACGCCGAGCTCACCCCCGAGCTGGCGTTGGCGCTCGGACGCGCCGCGGCGCGCGTGCTCGGCGGCGACCGCTTTGCCATCGGCCGCGACACCCGGCGTTCGGGGCCGATGCTCGAGGCGGCCCTGTGCGCCGGGCTCGTCAGCGAGGGGGTGGACGTCGAGCTGCTGGGTGTGGCGCCCACGCCGGAGGTGGCCTGGTGGTCCGTGACCACGGACGCCCCCGCCGCCGTGGTGTCGGCGTCGCACAACCCCTTCCCCGACAACGGCATCAAGCTGTTCGCTGCCGGCGGGCGAAAGTTGCCCGACGACGTCGAGGAGCGGCTGGAACACGAGCTGCAAGTGCTGCTGGACGACGCCGCGTCGCCGCGGGATGCGCCCACCGGCGTCGGGTTGGGAGCGGTGCGGACGGTGGCGGCGTCGGCCCAGTCCGGGTACCGGGCCGCCGTGTCCGCCTCGCTGGCGGGCCGGGACCTGGCCGGTCTCCGGGCGGTGGTCGACTGCGCCCACGGAGCGGCATCCGTGGTCGCCCCCGCAGTCCTGTCGGACCTGGGCGTCGACGTCGAGGTCATCCACGCCGACCCGGACGGCACCAACATCAATGCCGGCTGCGGCTCGACCCACCCCCAGGAGCTCGCCCGGACGGTGGCCGAGCGCGGCGCCGACGTCGGCGTGGCCTTCGACGGCGACGCCGACCGAGTGCTCCTGATCGACGCCACCGGCGAGTTGGTCGACGGCGACCACATCATCGCCATCTGCGCCATCGACCGGCACGAGCGGGGGGTGCTGGCCGGCGACAGCGTGGTCGTCACCGTGATGACCAACCTCGGGTTCCGGCTGGCGATGGACAAGCGCGGCATCCACGTGGTCGAGACGCAGGTGGGCGACCGCTACGTGCTCGAGGCGCTGGAGTCCCGGCGCCTCCACCTGGGCGGAGAGCAGTCCGGCCACGTGATCTTCCGCGACCTCGCCACCACCGGCGACGGCCTGCTCACTGCGCTCCAGGCGCTCGACGTCGTGACGCGCTCGGGTCGGAGCCTCGCCGACCTCGCCGGCGAGGCGATGACGCGCCTCCCCCAGGTGCTCCGCAACGTACCGGTGGCGGAGCGGGACCCCGCCGTCGCCGAGCGCCTCGCCGGCCCGATCGCGGCCGTTGAGGCGCGCCTGGGCGACCACGGTCGCGTGCTGGTGCGCACGAGCGGCACCGAGCCGCTCGTGCGGGTGATGGTCGAGGCGCCCACGGAGGACGAGGCCGAGGCCGCCGCCGACGAGCTGATCGCGGCCGTCGAGGCGCTGGACCGGGCGTGAAGTCCTTGCGGACGTGCGGCGTTAGCGCCGTCATGGCATCGCCAACCGCCCCAAGTTCGTAGCGCATGGGCCCGTCGTAGACTCGTCGCCCATGTGCGGGATCATCGCAGTCCTTCGGCCACCCGGCGCGCGCCTGGCACCGTCCGCGGACGAGGTCACCGGCCCGCTGCACGACGCCGCGGCGACCCTGGCGTCCAACCTGCCGCTGGTCGAGGCCTGCAGCCGCGCTGCGGATCGTCTCGGGGTCAGCGACGCACGGTTGCGCGGCACCGACGGGGTCTGGGCCCTCGTGCACGACCGGCGCCTGCTGGCCGAGGTCGAGGGGCTGGCGGCCCAGCTGGGCGACACGACCAAGGCCATCGAGGCGGGCCTCGACGCCGGCCCCGGCGGGTCCGACGGCGACGGGGACCGCGATCCCCTGGAGGCGGTCAACGCGGCCGTCGTGCGCCTCAAGGACGCGGTCTGGTCGATCGATCGCGACCGCGTGCGCACTGCGCGGGCGGTGGCCGACCTCGCCGGTAGCGAACCGGGGTGGGCGGCGACCGAGGCGTACAGCGCCATCCAGCAGGCGCTGTCGGCGATCGATCGGCTCGAGGTGCGGGGGCGGGACTCCGCCGGACTCCACGTGCTGGTGCGGGGCCACGGCCTCGACGTGAACAGCGCCGCCTTGACCCGCATGCTCGCCGAGCGGGCGAGCGATCCGCTGTTCCGATCGGGCGCGGTGCGGGCCGTAGACGGCTGTCTGTCGTTCGTCTACAAGGCCGCCGCCGAGATCGGCGAGCTGGGCGACAACACTCGGGCCCTGCGCGACGCCGTCCGGGCCGACGAGCTGCTCCGCCTGGCCGTGTCCGCCGACACGGCCATCGCCACGGTGCTGGGGCACACCCGCTGGGCGTCGGTGGGGATGATCAGCCAGCCCAACGCTCACCCGGTCGACAGCACCGAGGCGGGCGCGACTGCCGGCCCCTACGTGGTCGCCGCCCTCAACGGCGACGTCGACAACTTCGCCGACCTCAAGGCGCTGGACGAGCTGCGGATCGCCCCCGAGATCACCACCGACGCCAAGGTGATCCCCACCCTGGTCTCGCATCGCCTCGCCGAGGGCAACGACCTCACGACCGCCTTCCGCAACACCGTCGCCAGCTTCGAGGGGTCGGTGGCCATCGCCGCCAACGCCGCCGCCGAGCCCGACAAGCTGCTCCTGGCGCTGCGGGGGAGCGGGCAGGCCCTGTACGTGGGGCTCGCCGACGGCGCGTACATCGTCGCCAGCGAGCCCTACGGCGTCATCGAACTGACCGATCGCTACCTGCGGATGGACGGCGAGACGCCGGCCAATCCCGACAATCCCACCGCCAGCCGGGGCCAGATCGTGGTGCTCGACGGCAGCCGGGCGGGCACGTTCGAGGGCATCGAGCGGCTCGCCTACGACGGGACGCCGCTGCCCGTCACCGAGGCCGACCTCGCCACGGCGCAGATCACCACGCGCGACATCGACCGGGGCCAGTTCCCGCACTTCCTGCTCAAGGAGATCTCCGAGGCGCCCACCAGCTTCCGCAAGACGCTGCGGGGCAAGCTGATCGAGCGCGAGGCCGCCGGCGAGCTGGCGGTGTCGCTCGGACCCGACGTGCTGCCGGACGACGTGCGAGGCGGGCTCCGCCGCGGCGAGATCGACCGGGTGGTCGTGATCGGTCAGGGGACCGCGGCCGTCGCCGGTGGGGCGATGGCGGCGGGACTGGACCAGTTCTGTGGGTCCACCAACCTCAAGGTCGACGCGGTGCCCGCCACCGAGCTGTCGGGTTTCGGGCTGCGGCCGTCGATGTCGGACACGTTGGTGGTCGCCATCAGCCAGTCGGGCACCACCACCGACACCAACCGCACCGTCGACCTGGTCCGGTCGCGCGGCGCCAAGGTCGTGGCCATCGTCAACCGGCGGGGCAGCGACCTCACCGACAAGGCCGACGGGATCCTGTACACGTCGGACGGCCGCGACGTCGAGATGTCCGTCGCCTCCACCAAGGCCTTCTACAGCCAGGTCGCCGCGGGCCTGCTGCTGGCGGCGGCGATCAGCGACGAGGTCGGTGGCCGGGTTGACCAGGCGGTGCTCCGGGCGTTGCGTGACCTGCCCGACGCGATGGCCGAGGTGATCGACCGCCGGCCGGTCATCGCCGAGGCCGCCCACAGGCTGGCGCCCGCCAAGCGCTACTGGGCGGTAGTCGGCAACGGGGTCAACCGCATCGCCGCGGCCGAGGTGCGGATCAAGCTGTCGGAGCTCTGCTACAAGTCGATCGCCGCCGACTCCACCGAGGACAAGAAGCACATCGACCTGTCCTCGGAGCCGCTGATCATCGTCTGCGCCGCGGGGCTGGAGGGGTCCACCGCCGACGACGTGGCCAAGGAGGTCGCCATCTACCGGGCCCACAAGGCGTCGCCCGTCGTCATCGCCACCGACGGCCAGGCCCGCTTCGCCTCGGCGCTCCACGTCCTGCCGGTGCCGCCGACCCACCCGGCGTTGGCGTTCGTGCTCTCGGCCATGGCCGGCCACCTGTTCGGCTACGAGGCGGCGCTGGCCATCGACGCCCTGGCGCGGCCGCTGCGGGAGGCCCGGGCCGCCATCGAGGCGGCGACCGTGGGTGGCGACCGTCCGGGCGTCCTCGTCCGCCGGGACGGGGAGACGGTCCTGCGGCGGCTGCGGACCGACCTGCAACCGGTGACCCGGCGGTACTCCGACGGGTTGCGGGTCGGCAGCTACGACGGGCAGCTCGAGGCCTCGACCGCGGTGCGCCTGACCCAGCTGTTCCGCTACGTGCTCGGCGTCGTCCCGCTCGACGCCTACCAGATCGACGAGGGCAAGGTGGGCACGCCCGCCGTGGTCGTCGACGACCTGACGTCGGCGCTGACGCTCGCCATCGAGGAGCTGACGCGCCCGGTCGACGCGATCAAGCACCAGGCCAAGACCGTGACGGTGGGGATCTCCCGCAGCGACGAGACGCTGCTGGAGGTCGCGCTGGTGCGGTCAGTGCTCGATGCCGGGGCCCCGCGCGACTGGCTCACGTACCGCACGCTCCGCACCCTTGCCGACATCAGCCCTGCCGTCGCCGCGGTGGTCGGCTTCACTCGCTACCGCATCGAGGGCGCCGGGCCCGAGGCGGCGGAGGAGGCCGCCACCATCACGGTGGTCGACCGCGGTGGCATCGCCCGCGACATCGCCAGCCGGACCGACCGCTCGCCCGAGCTGCGCGGCACCAAGCGCCGCGTCGCCTACGAGCGCGAGCTGCTCGTGGGCCTGGGCCGGGGGGACAACCGCCCGATCGTCATCGTGCCCGAGGTGAAGGACGGCGAGGCCACCGGCATCACGCTGTTGCACGTGCGCTTCGCGGACCAGCTCCCGGCGCCGACGGTCAGGGGCGTCCTCCAGGGCTACCGGAACCGCTACGCGGTGCTGCGGGATGCCGTGCTCGAGACCGAGCCGACGTTCCGCGAGGACCTGCTGTCCTCGCTGCCGGTCGACGTGCTCCTCACCGAGCCGATCAGCCAGCTGGCCGACCGCTGGCGGGCGGGATGAGCCTCGTCTTTGAAGATCTTCCGGGCCTATGGCCCCGAAGATCTTCAAGGAACGCCCACCGTCGGCGGTGAGCGCGGTGGTGGGCGTCGGCGTCGACCTGTGCGAGGTCGACCGGATGCGCCGGGTGCTGGCGCGCACCCCGGGATTCGTCGCCCGGGTGTTCACCGAGGGGGAGCAGGCGTACTGCAGGGAGCGGCGGGACCCGGTCGAGCGGTTCGCCGCCCGCTTCGCCGCCAAGGAGGCGGTGCTCAAGGCCATGGGGGTCGGCCTGGGCGCGTGCGCCTTCCGGGAGATCGAGGTGGTGCGGGCGGAATCGGGCGCGCCGTCGCTGGCTCTGCACGGCGCCGCCGCCGAGCTGGCCGCGGCCCGGGGGATCGGGGCCTGGCACATGAGCCTCGCCCACACCTCCACGATGGCGGAGGCGTTGGTGGTCGCCATGGGCAGCTGAACACCCGGGAGGCGGCGCGACGAGACCCCACCCGGCAATCGCCGGCCAGCGGCACCGGGCGGGCGCTACGAGCCACCCCACTAGCCTCGGAGAGTCATGCTGCCGGTCCTGACCCCCGACGAGATGGCGGCCGTCGATGCCGCCGCCCCCGAGCCGGTGGACGTCCTGATCGGCCGTGCCGGCGCCGCAGTAGCCCGCGAAGCGCTCACGTTGTTGGGCGGCGCGTACGGTCGCGGGGTCGTCGTCGTGGCCGGCAAGGGGAACAACGGCAACGACGGCCGGGACGCCGCCCGCCGCCTCGAGCGCCGGGGCGTCCGGGTCCAGGTGATCGCCGCCGCCGATGCGCCGCCCGAGCTACCGGCCTGCGACCTGGTCATCGACGCCGCCTACGGCACCGGCTTCCGGGGGGAGTACGTCGCCCCCGATCCCGCCGGCGCTCCCGTGCTGGCCGTGGACATTCCCAGCGGGGTGGACGGGCTCACGGGCCAGGCCGCCGGCCGCCCGGTCGCGGCCACCCGCACCGTCACGTTCGCGGCGCTCAAGCCCGGGCTGCTGTTCCACCCGGGGCGGTCGTTGGCGGGCGCGGTGACCGTGGCGGACATCGGGCTCGACGTGTCGGGCGCGCAGGTGGTGGTGGTCGAGGCCGCCGACGTGGCCGGGTGGGTCCCGGCGCGGCCTCCCGACGGCCACAAATGGCGGGCCGCGGTCATGGTCGCCGCCGGTTCGCCGGGCATGACCGGCGCCGCCCACCTGGCCGCCCGCTCCGCCTACCGCGCCGGTGCCGGGATGGTCCGCGTCGCCACCCCCGGCCTCGAGTCCGACCCCGCACTGCCCACCGAGGCGGTGGGGGTCGCTGTTCCGGCCGCAGGTTGGGATGCAGTCGTCATCGACGATCTGGCCCGGATGGGCGCGCTCGTGCTCGGTCCCGGCCTGGGACGGGGCGCCCCGGCGACGGCCGCCATCCACCACCTGGTGGGGAGCGCCCCGGTGCCGCTGGTGGTCGACGGCGACGGGTTGTCGGCGCTCGGCACCCACGTGGGGGACGTCATTGCCCGCCGCGGCCCCGATGCCGCGACCGTGCTCACCCCCCACGACGGCGAGTTCGCACGCCTCGCGGGCGACCCCCCCGGGCCGGACCGCATCGCCGCCGCCCGCGGCCTCGCCGGGTCCGTCGGGGCGATCGTGCTGCTCAAGGGCCCCACCACCACGGTGGCCCACCCCGACGGGCGCGTCCGGCTGAACGTCGCCGCCGATGCCCGGTTGGCGACCGCCGGCACCGGGGACGTGCTCTCCGGCGTCATCGGATCCCTGCTCGCCCAGGGGGTGGACGCCTTCGACGCGGCCGCGGCGGGGGCGTGGCTGCACACCCGGGCGGCCCAGGAGGGCCCGGCCCGGGGGCTCATCGCCTCCGACGTCGTCGACGGGCTGCCTGCGGCCCTGGCGGCGGTGTCCGCGCCAGCCGTCGGTGGTGCCGCCTAGTGGACGCGGGCGTCCACTAGTGGCGCGGGCCTGGGCCGAGGTCGATCTCGGCGCCATCCGGCACAACGTCCGCATGCTCCGCGCCATCGCCGCCCCGGCCCGGTTCTGCGCGGTCGTGAAGGCGAACGGCTACGGGCACGGTGCCGCCGCCGTCGGGCGCGCCGCGGTGGAGGCCGGCGCCGACTGGCTGGGCGTGGCGCAGGTCGACGAGCTGGTGGGGCTGCGCGATGCCGGCATCGAGGTCCCGCTGTTGCTCCTGTCGGAGCCGCGGCTCGACGAGGTCGACGACGTCATCGCCACCGGCGCCCGGCTCACCGTCTACAGCCCCACGTGCATCGCCGCACTGGCGAAGTCGGTGCGGTCCCGCCGGGGTTCAGCCGTCGCCGTCCACCTCAAGGTCGACACCGGCATGCATCGCGTGGGCGCGGCCCCGGGCCACGCGGTCGCACTGGCCCGTTC
>Ga0299914_10001423_pt1 | contig 15820 bp, 22 predicted proteins | sample RVTome_10_FD_201361 | JGI IMG/M metagenome (GOLD analysis project Ga0299914, IMG submission 201361) | Soil microbial communities from uranium-contaminated site in the Upper Colorado River Basin, Wyoming, United States - RVT153D57 (version 2) ...
AAGCCGAGGTTGAGGTCACCACCAACGTATCTGGTGTTGAAGGCTGGGCTTTGACCGACCATCTTCCGCGGAGTTCTACGAACTCTTTGGTGTCATGGAACCGGGTGCGACGGGTTTGATCCGTCACCTCGATGAGTGGGATGTCGAGCGTGGTGTTCTCGATCCGGACCAGCCGGTAGAACAACGGATGCAGCGCCACATACTGGGAGCCATCCAGCGTGACGCTCACTGTCGAGGGCCACCGCATGAAGGTCCAGTTGCGTTCCGTCAGGATCGCAGCCTGTGCGCCGGCGATGGCCTGCTTGATGTTGCTGCGGAGAACGTCCGTGTTCTCGACTTCATCGATCCAGCGCAGAGCATCGTCTTGAAGGGTCTTGAAAGTTTTCACTGGGCTCGCTTCACTGCGTCCCGCAGGAGCGCATCGAGAAGATCCGAGCGTGAGAGCGGCTTGCCATCCGCTCCCAGAATCTCGGTGTCTGCAAACAAGTAAGTGGCTGAGGCCCGGGTCAGGCGCTCGTTGTCACGTGCGCGGAAGCCCAGAAAGAACATCCCCACGAGAGCGGCTGCGAGCACGAAACCGATAAGGATGCCTCTCATGGATTAGGCTCCGAACAGGGGCAGGATTTCGAGTTCGGCGTCACCCGTTTTGCGGATCGCTTGGAAGTTCTGAATCTTCCCGAGCGAATCGAGTTCGATCACATCCCCAACAGCGGCCTCGAAGCCGACCGTGGCAGACGGAGTCGTGCCGTCGAGTGTGAAATAAATTGCGTCATCGAAGACCTGAATGACCGCGGCAGTGGCCTTGCGGTCACCCCGGGCGTATTTGGTCGCGGCGGCAGTTTCCGCCACCGTGTAAGTGGCTGGAGTAATCGGCACTGCCGACGTTCCCACCGTGAGGCGTTCACGCTTCCCGTCGAGCGGGCCTCGCGTGGTGTTGAATCTGAAAGAGAAAATCACTTGAACTCCTTGCCGGTATACCCAACCATGGGGATGCCAGCGATGCGGCGATAGGCGTCCTCGAAGCCTGCAATCCCAGCGTTGGCTGCGTCCTGCTCCATCGCACGTTCGAGGGCTTCGTTTGCCCGGTCGAGATCGTCGTTGAGGGACTCGGAGATGGGATTGGTCGGATCGAGACGCTTGAGGTAATCGATGAGTTGGTCACCAAGCGGGAGGTAGACTGCCGCGATGTGCGGCTCCTTGCCCCGGAGGCGACAGTAGGAACACCGAATGACTTCGGTCTGGCCGAAGGGAACTTTGAGTGGGGTGTTACAACGGGGACAGTCCATCAGAGTGCCGGTGCGAACCTCCACCACTTCGACAACCCCATCACGGGATTGCACGTAGCGGTCGTTGGTTTCGTCCCAGTCTTTCTGAGTGGGTTTCGTGCCGGGGAACAAGCCCCGAGCAACCCGCTGCTCGATGAGCCATGCCTTACGGCGATGACTCCAACGAATGCGAAGCCTGCCGCCGAAGGCAGACTCCAGTTTGTCAATAAACGAATCCGGTGGTCGCAAAGCGAGAACTCCAGTAGAAAAGAAAAGGGGAGAGCCGACGACTGTGCGTCCACTCCCCCCTGAGGGAAGACCCTGCCGAGTCTTCGAGGTTATTAGCCGGCTGAGGCCACCTTGAGGACACCGCTGTCGCTCCAGATGGTTTCGCTGTCCTCGGGGTCGGTCGTCGGGATGGCTGCGGCCGAAGTCACGAGCACAATCTCCGAGGATCCGTCATGGATCTTCAGCTGTGAATCGGACGGGTCGAAGCGAATACCGACTGCCCCGGGCCCGCCCGGGATCGCCTGCGAAGTCTTGCGAATGCGAATGGTCATTGAATGAACCTCACGGACCTATGCCCACGTTCGCCAGAAGCGTGAGTGTGTGTCCGCGGAAGTCGAAGAGAGGACTGCTGGCGCAGTAAAGAAGGCGGGGCGGTTATACCGCCGCCCCATCGGTTACGAGGATTACTCGTTGAGGTTGAGGATCACGCCGTTGGCGTTCCGAACCTTCGCCGCGAGTTCCTGATACACGAACAGGGTCGCGCCATAGGCGTCAACGTCGCCACCGCTGATGCGGTAGAACACGCTGCCGTCCTTGTCCATCCAGTCGAGATCGGCCAGACGGGCGAGCATGAGCGTCTCGGTGACGAGCGCGTAGATCCGGTTGCGCTTGGCCTGCGGATCCCACACCATCGGCTTGCCGTTGTAGCTGACAGCCGAGAAGCCACCATCGAGCTTCATGTTGTTGAAGAACACCCGCTCGTTACGAGCAAGGCGCACATACTGGTTCTTCATGCCCGGGGACATGAGGAACAGGTTCACGTCCGACTCGTCGTAATCGGAGTTCACCGAGATCGCCGTGAGGAGATCCTGAAGAACCTCGAACGAGATGTCGACTCGGCTTCCAGCCGAAGTGGCCTCCGAGGTGCCGCCGTCCGCATAGACGACCTGCGCGGCCCAGTCCGGCTCGTCCGCAACCGACAGGCCCTGAAGGCCGTTCGGATACAGCGTCGAATTGGGATCCGCATCGCTCACGATGCCGGCGATGCCCTGCATCTGCTTGCCGAAGGTGCCCGACTTCACGAAGAAATCGCCTTCCGCAGCGTCGGCGTCGAGTGACGCGGACACCGTGATCTCGCGACCCGTCGAAACGAGCGAGCCACGAGTGGCCGTCAGGGCAGCCTGCTCGACACCGTCGTCCGTCGCGTCGATGAGATCGACCAGCGTGGTCTTGTTGAAGTGATCGAACCGGTTGCCCAGCCCGTCGTCCACAACGACCGTGGTCGTGCCCACGCCTGACACGTAGAACCCGATGGGATCCGTGCCATCCGAGTGCAGCTGGCGGTTGAACGCCCGCTTCGTATCCTGCATGAGATACTTCATCTCGGATTCGAGCGCCTTGAGGAAGGCACCCTTGTTGTTCTTCGTCGCCGCAATGACGGGACCGCTCACCCGCAGACGCGAGTAGAGATACTTCGGTGCCGTGTTGGTGCGGGCGAAGGACTGCTTGCCGGCCACAGCCAGCGTTTCGTTCTCACCGCGGCCATCGCCAGCGGCGTCATTCCGCCCAGTGTGCAGCGGGATGATGAAATCGCTTCCGCCCGGGATCTCTTGGATCTCCTTCTCGATATACTTGAGAAGGGGCGTAGCGTTGTTCAGGACTTCCCGAACCGGCGGAAGATAGACTTCCTTCAGGATCGGAGAAGCATCACTCAGGGAAAAGCTCATTGCTTATCGTTTCGACTTACCCCATGCGCGAGAGCGCGGCCTCACGTAGCGCATTCCAGTCCACCTGACCGTCTTTGGTCTTGAAGGACGTGGCTTGCGGCGTGACCGGCGTGCCCCCCGCTGGGGCGATGTTGTTCTGCTGGAGCTTCGCCTTCGCGAGCGCAGAACTCTTGGTGGTTTCACCCACCGCCTGCTCGAAGTTCTCGACCCACCCGCCGAAGACCGTCTTGAACGCCTCGATGGTTTCCTGCTCGGTCTGAGGTTTCATCCTCAGGACTTCATAGCGGAGCATCTGCTCGGCGTTCGGCACGATCTTGTCAATGGCCGGGTGTTCCTTGAACAACTGCGAGATGGTGGAATTGACTTCATTCCCGAGACGGGCCGCGGCTTGGCGGTCCTCGATGGTCTGGGTAACCTGCTCCTCACGAGCGGCCAGCTGGCCCTGAAGCTGCTCCATCTGTTGCTGGACGAACTGAGCAACCTGTTGCTGGGCTGCTTGGATCTGTCCGATGGTCGCGATGTCGTCCGGGTCTGCGTTCCCCGCGGGGGAGGAACCGCCAGCCTGTTGCTGGGCCTGCACTGCTTGCTGGGCAGCGAGGAGCCCCGGATACTGAGCTTCGATGAACTGCTTCACCAACTGCGGGTTCTTGAGGAAGTTGACGAGTGCTTCGCGCTCCTGTTGAACAGTGGCGAGCGACTGTCGCTCCGTCTCGAACTCTTCCTGCTGACGCCGAAGCGTCTGCATCTCTTTGGTGAACTTGGCCTGTCGCATGACCCCACCGCGAGCTTCGCTCCACGGCAGAGTGACTTTCTCCCCATCGACAGTGACTTCGACCAGTTGGTCGTCCGCAATCTGCGCGAGTTGCGCGGCGGATGCGTTGTCGATGTTTTCGGCATCGACCGCAGCAGGGGCTTGTTCCTCGCCCGGCAAAGCCGGGTCGACAGGAGTGCTTGCTGGGGTTTCGGGCGCGGCCTCAGCCGCGGGCTCCGAACCGAATGCCATGGCCTTCTCGTGAAGGTCATTGAAGGAGAACGAGGAGGAGGAATCAGCTTGGGTGTCGCCACCGGGCTGACTGGAACCAACGATGTCTGCGGAAATGTCTGACATTCTAATGACCTCTAGTTGCGAGTTTCGCGTAGCGAATTGTTCGCGGATAACGAAGTGAGTCCCCGGTCAGGGGTTGTTCACTGTCCCCAGCTGTTAAGCTGCTGGGGGAGCTTGTTGAGCGGCAGGCTGTGCCTGCCCCTCAGGCGGTGTGCCCGCCACCGGAGGTGGCGAAGCGAACTGTTGCTGAATCATCATGGTCTGCTGGATCTCAGCGACCACATCTTGCATCCCGAACACTGCGGCGAGTTGGAGAGCGTTCGTGGGGTTCTTCCACTTGACGTGGAGAATCACGTGACGCACCAACGCTTGGCGTTGTTCCGGAGGCCATTGCTTGATCTGCGAGGACTTGAGGAGATCCGTGTGGATCTCATACTCGACATCGTGGTTCTCCCACGGCATCGGGTCTTCGACCGGCTCACCCTTGGTGAATGAGAGGTTTTCCAGCCTCGCGTGGTCTTCGTCCTTGCCCACGAGATCGGCGGTTTCGGCCGACGAGCCCATTTCGAGCATCCGCATGAGTTTGCGGTTGCGACCCGGATCACCCGGGGGCCCGAACAGCTGACGCTCGTCCATCTTCATCAACGCTTCGATGCGTGCGTGCTTCTGGCTCGGGAGTGCCGACCCAGTGTCGATGATGATGTTCGCGTGCTCATCGATCATGTCCTGCGAGAACTCGAACGCCTCAGGGATGCGGTCCTTGCCGAGAATCGAGATCAGGCGCGGGATGTCGTATCCCATCCGCATGATGCGGCGAACCTTGAGAGCCGCTTCGCGCAGAGCCTGTTCGTTCCGACGAATGTCGGGAGCATGGACGCTGTCCGCGGCTTCCTGAAGGAGGTTGGTGTCGAAGCCACTCGTGGCTCCACTGGCTCCCATGGCCGCGGGGTAGAGGGTCGAGACTTCATCTCGCTCAGTGCGGAGCGTATCGAGCGTGCGCCACAAATCACCCGAGATGTTGGGCGGTGCCACATACCACTGCGACGGTGGCGGCATCCCCGGTTGCATGACGTAGGGGATGTTCTGACCCACCTCGCTTGTGAGGTTGTTGAGGTTGATGTTCGCTTGAGTCGGGATGAAGGTTTTCGGATGAAGCTGGAGCTTCATCTGTTCATCGAGCTTGTTGCGAATGCGGTTGTATTGCCGTTGAATCGGGATCAGCTGCTCGACCATCGTGGTCGGCCAGAACTGCCCGGCGGTGACGGTATCGGCGAACTCCACAACAGGGAACGGTGAACCCGTTCGAGCCATGTCGTAGGGGAGTTCCTCAGCAAGGTGCAACAGCTGGTCGCCAGCCACCACGATGTAGCGCCCATTCGGGTGCTTCGCGGAGGGGGCGATGAAGTGCTCCTTACGCACTACGTGCGTGGCTTCAGACTTGGGATTGTCGGACGACATCCCCAGCCCTGAGGACTGATGTGAGCCGAGGGTCGCGATCTGGCGCTGATACTGAAAGAGTTCGTTGTCGCGAATCTCCGGTTTGATCATCCCGGGAGGGAGATCGTATTGGAGTTCTGCATCCGCGGCAGCGATCACGGTGATGCGCTGGATCTCACGTTGCTTCTGGATTCGCATGACCCCGAGGTCATCGACCAAAAGCTCGAAGGCGGACCCGAGGTCGACGTGAACGTCGCCAAGAGGAACATCCAATGTGGAAGGCTTGACGGTGAGGCCACCCGGGTCACGGACCTGAGCGACAGCGCCCTTGTCCCAGCGAAACCACCAGAAGGCTTTGCCCGTTTGCATACTCCACAGGAGTGAGTCCTCGTAGAGTTCCTCCAATCGGAGCCGATCCCACTGGTATTCGAGGGCTTTCGTTGTGCCTTCGGCGTTGAGGATGTCTTCGTGTTCGGTGGTGGCCGCGGAGACAACCGGAATAGTGCGGTTCTTGAGGAACTTCGAGAGCTTCGCTTTCACCTTCGGGAGGATGTGGTTGATGAAATCCTTCGACCGATGAGCAGGGGAGGCTTTGCGGCTTTCGAGTGTGTTGAGAAGTGGGTTCCACTTGGTTGCGTGGAGGCCGCGGATCATCGCGGCGTTGATATACCACTGAGCCTCGTAAGGCCGGCGCTCCATGCGCTTGCGGGTATAGAACCCATTCACGTAGGCCACCAGCTTGTCTTGCTCGCCAGAGCCCGACGTTGTGGTGTCTGACGTATCTTGGTCGCGATTCGAGAACGTGTCGGGGGCCGTCCCCGACTCGGTCACGATGTCGGCGAGCGACAGGTTGCTGTTGGACATTTAGGGGTTAGAAATCCGTTTCGGACGTGCCCTCGCCCGGCGAGGCCGGTTCGGAAGGGAGTAGTTGTTCATCCTTCTGGAGTTCAAACGCGAGCGCGAACTCCGGGGGAAGCTCATCACCATAAGCGGCGAGGAACGCATCGCGAGCGATGAGGTCGTAAGGATCGGACTCGGGGATGTTGATCGGCTCCAGAGGAGTCCCATTTCCCACTGAGGTGGGGTTTTGGAATCCCCTCAGCCACTGCTCGATGAGGGACTGGGAGGCCGCGACTCGCTCCACGAGCACCTCGACTTGCTTGAGGTGCGAGGCGCTTTGCGCTTCGAGGGCTCCAGTAATGAGCCTGAGCATTGCGAGTTGATGGGTGCGCTCCGCGGCTATCGCCGCCTCCTTACGCTCGCGTCTGCGCCGCAAGAACTGGAGCGAATGCTGAAGCACAGCGAGGTAGATCCGAAAGCGGTTCATCATAAGAGGTGGAGCACCCAGCAGGAGTTGCACCCGCGACCGTCTGATTACAAATCAGCTGCTCTGCTGTCTGAGCTATGGGAGCGAGGAAGTGGCTGGGGCAGGTGGATTCGAACCACCGATGGCCTGAGTAACAGTCAGGTGCCTTACCGCTTGGCGACACCCCAATGAAAGCTGGTGGGCCCACGCTTGACTGCAAAGCCAAGGTTAAAACCAGCATCAGGTCGGGCCCGTAGTGGAGGGACGGGGATTCAGGCTCCCCGTGGGCCTATCTGGTAGCGGGAGTGGGACTCGAACCCACGACGCCCGGGTTATGAGCCCGGTGATCTGCCACTGATCTACCCCGCATCGCGTTACTTCTTGTCGTCTTTCTTGAACGACGGGTGCTTCTTGATGGCCTTGTAGCCCGTGATCGCCTTGTCGATAGCCTGTCGAGTGCGCTTGGCGTCCTCTTGGCGTTTGCGATCCTCGGCCTCGGCCTGTTCACGGGTCTTGCCCGACAACTGGCGCGAGAACCACTTGAAGAAGCCTTCAGCTTCTTGCTGCTTGGCGGGTTTCTTGTCCTGCATTTAGCCGCCTTCGCCCGGAAGTGGAAGGTCGACTGGGTCGGTTGAGCAACCGTAGCCGTAATACCACACGTATTCGGCGACCGTCACACCGAACATGAAGACCAACCCTTGCCACGTTGCGATGTGACACAGCTGAGTATCGTCAGCGAACGCTGGCATGGGAATCATCACCGCTGCAAGAACGAGCGCGATGACAAAGTATCGAAATCTGTTCATTGGTTAGTCGTCATCCTGCGCGGCAGCGAGTGCTTCACGCTTTCGGCGGTTGATTGTGTCGAGCCCCATCTTCACGTGATCGTGTTCGGGGTCCGGTTCGTGTTCCTGCTTCGCAGGAAGTGTGGTGAACAACCACATCACGATCCTCGAAGCGAGCATAAGGACCATCGCAAGGTCGTCGTGCTTGCCGGGAGGGGCTGCGATGCGGATCTGGCCGCTCTGAAGGACTTGCTTCTGGAGCTTGAACAGCTGGTCTTTTTGGAGTTCGTGATCGAGTAGACGAACACGATCTTGGTCAAGGACCATCTTGAACGAGCCGGTGATCTTGGACTTGCTCACCCCAGTGAAGTCGTGACCGACAATCGAGAATCCCTTCTTGATTGCCAGTTGTTGGAGAGCTTCCAGCTGATACTGGTCCGAGTAGACGGTTTGGATGTCGTAAGCATCCAGAAACGCCTTCATCTCGGTCAGGACCGCGTCGGGGTTCAGTGGAATCCCGGGTTCGGGGCTCCAGTAGAACAAAAAGTCCTGAATCAGCCCTTCCTTCGCGTCATGGTGCATGATCGTGAAGGCGAAAGAGTCCTTACGGAAAGCCGGATCCATGGCAGCGACGTAATGAATGCCGCGGCCCAGTTGTGGATCGAGTTGATGGCGTCCCGGGAAGATAGCTCGCTCGATGTTGGCTGGCGCAAGCCAGCCGCTGACACTTTTCAGGGTCTGTGCGAGTGATTCTCTCGGGAAGGCTTCACGGTCGCGCTTTCGGAGGCGCACGAGGCGCTTTCGAGCGGCGTCTGCGCCGCCAAGCACCTTCTCCAGCGCACCCATGACCGCGGTTGAAGCGTGGATACTGAGGATGCCCTCGAACTCTTCACGATCTTCGAGCGTATGGGGGCAGAAAGGAGCCTTGATGGCCTTGCAGATGTCACATCGAAGGTTGCGACCTTCGGTGCCGGCCTTGTGGTTCTTGAAAGCTATGCCCTGTTCGGCCCATGGAGTGGTGCCGAGTAGGGTCTTGGCGAAGGGAAACTGTGCTTGCGCGTGAGAAATCGCACGGGCGACTTCGAAATCGGGGTTTGCAGCGTTCGGGTCGGTATACCAGAAGGCCGTTTCGTCGCCAATCCAGACCGGGATGGCGTGACCGCGGCCAACACCCTTGTTTGCGGGCATTGGTTCGATCACCAAACCGTCTTTGAAGCGGATGGCGGTGGCGACTTGTTCGTCTTCGGGGCGAAGACGCCCCTTCAGCAAGTCACTCTCAAGGAGAGCGAGCTTGATGAAGTTCATGTTCTTCTGGGCGTCACCTGAAGTCTGCGCGATGAAGGGGATTTTGTATTCCTGACCCTCGCGCACGTAGCGTTTATGTCCACCCAAGGTGGACTCATAGGCGACGATGGTGCCCATGATGGCGTCGGTTTTGCCCGAACGCCGACCCACATACAAGTTCAGGGTGTCATACTCCTTCGGAGAGTAGGGCACCTCCTTGACATGGGTGGGGTAACCCAGATCGTCGTATTCAGCCCCGCCTTGGAAAATACTCCAGAGGCGAAACTCCTCCTCACTAACAAGTGGCAAACCATAGAAGGCTTTCACCACTACTTGTTGGGCGAGGGTAAGGGACTCGAATCGTTTCTTGAGCAGCTTGTCGCTCGCGATGGCGACCGCGAACGGCACTCTGTCGAGAAGATTCATAGAGGATCAGCCTTGGTTGGGAACAAGCTCCCCGCGAGTGATCGCGATGTCGATCTTCGAGTTGAGATCGTTGATGGCTTGCTCCATGGAACGGTGGCGGGCGCTCACGCCCATTGCGGAGGCGACGTAGATGTCACCGTCTTTGTCGATTTGGGTGTCGAACTCGAAGCTCCCGTTCAGGAAGTCGGTCGGCTGGCCGTCATAGATCATTGAGAATCTCCTGAAGTTCCCGGGTCGCTTCCCGGCTCCACTGATTGCGAACTTGCCGGGGCATCAGCTTCCCCAGATTCGAGGCTGAGATTTGGTTCTTGAATCCTCGGCGCAGCAAGCTGCGGCGTTGCTGGCGGGAGAGCCCGGCGAGCCGGGTTCTCAGCACTTGCAAGTTGCCCTTCGATGATGAAATGTCCATCACCTCCGCGGAGTTCTCTGAGATGTCGTTCAAGTTCGTCCTCCACCGCAGCCATGTTGCGAGGTGATGCCCCACCCTTTTGCTTCGCGAAGCTCGGGAGGGCCCCTTGGAAGACCTTGATCGCGATTTCCGCGGCCTTCTGGGTGTTGTCTGTATCGGCGAGCGCCGCCATGATTGCGCGGTGGGCCGCAGGCACAAGTTCTTGGATGATCTTGTCTTCCGCGGCAGCGACGAGGCCCGCTTTGCGAGCAAAGCTCAGAGCCCGGTCGACGGTGTTTTCACTCACGTTGAACTCCTTGGCAATGGCGGCGTTCGACGCTGAGTGCCGGATCTTGTATTCGAGGATCATCGCGGCGCGAATGCGCCGCTCGTCCACCGACATGAGTTTGCCAACAGTCATAGGGGAGGAAGGCCGGCTCGCCGCGGGGCGGCTCTCGGGAGGAGGAAGGACCGCTGCGCGTCAAAGCCCACCGGGGGCTGAACGTAACGGAAGAACCGAGGGGCTCCATGGGAGCCGACCTTTTGGAGAATCAAAACTGTAACTTTGTGGGGGTTGGGACCGTCAGGCAATCAACTCCCGCGGTGCCTGACCGCACGCTTTGCTTCCCCGCCCGGCGCAGAGCGCCGGAGGGGAGCCTGTTTAAACGATCCCGTCGCGGCAAGCGCGACCGTAGCGAAAGCTGTCTTGTGCCACTATCAATATCATAGCACAAGATGTGGTGGATGTCAAGTAAAAAATGCGCCCTCGGAACCTTCACCCTTTGTTCGCTGCGGAGGGGGCCCCGGGAGGGGGCTCCCGAACGCCCGGCACCCTTTAGGGGCCAGAATGTGTCCTCGCAAGAGGACACGACACACCAAAAATGTAATTGTCGCACGGCCCTCCAGCAGTTAAGTTGTTGACAGCAAAGCAGTTACAGGAATATGACGACAAAACTACGACAACATACCTAAAGAGTATGGGGTGTCGTATGTGGTGTCGTGCTCGCGGCGAGGTAGGGCAGCTGCCCGAGAAGTCTCGAGTCCCGGGGAAGCTGGGAAAATGGCTGCGAATTTCTGGGGGTTGGATATTTACACCCACCCGGGTCCGGCTTCGCCGGAGGTGGGGGTGACCGGGCTCCGGGGGAGGGGGTGTCGCTCCGCGAGGGGGTGACCGGCGGCTGGCGGCACGCCATTCTGTCGTCTGGAGAGGACACGACTCACGCCTAGTTCACAGCCTCGCTCTCAGCTGCGCTGAGCGGCCCACTCCATGCCCACAGCGCCCCCATCCACAGCCTGTAACCCACTGCAATCAAAGCACTTACCTCGCCTATGGCGAGCGGGGGAGTGCGAGAACGCCCCCGAACGGGGCGCTCGCCCGTAGGCGAAGCGAAGGCGAAGCTGGATGTCTGCCGCCGAGGACACTTCCGTCTGCCCGGGAGGACACTTCGGCGCTGCGCGAGGGGGCGAAAGCCTAGCGAAACCACAGCGAAACCGCAGCATTTTCGACTGGCGGCACTGTGGCACGCCGGCTGCACACTATGCTGGCACGGCCCGCCGCGAGGCAGCCCGGGGATCTTTCACAACCGAATACACTGGCCCCTGAGGCCCGAGGGTAACCTCGGGACCGACGACGGGGAGCTTCAAGCGGTGCTGGTGACCGCTCGGACGAGCAAGGGATAGGCGATGCGCTACGACAGGACATCGCGGACACCTTGCCGGCGTCGAGCAGCCGTGAGCCGTAGAAGAACACAAACCTCCCCTCAGGGGGCGGGGCTACTCCCTGCGATGGTTCAACGTCGGAGCCTCTGCGAAGCTATCGGCCTAGCACGCTCACGACCTACCTCTCGCGCAGCATAGATGCCCTGTCCCCGCTGGAAACGAGCCCCTTCGGGGGTGAGCTTCCAGTTAGCCCGCAGGTGCTATCGGCAGGGTTCACGTCGCGGTATGGACTGCTGAACCCGGTCTGAGCTTCGATGCTGCCGATACTCAGGTTCGAGTCCTGAGGGGCGAACTGGACGCTCCGTTCGACGCTTCGCGTCGAGGGCGTTTAAACGCTCCCATCACGGGAGCTTCGAGGAGGGGAAAATGGTCAAGAAGTCCATCATCGAGGACGCAATCGACAATGCCGCGACGATCCATCCGAGCATCAGCTTCGACCGCGAGGAGTTCGCGGCCGGGTTCGCGTGGCAGCGTCACTTGCATCACGGCACCGGCGAGTATCGCAAGCCGGCCTGCAACCGCGTAGACGGGTTCGACCTGACATCGGACTTGCGGAAACAGGATCCGGGTCCGGGGCGCTACACTGACACCGTCGCGACGAAGCGCGGGATCGTCTACGTCGGCAGAGCGGGCGCGGCAAACTACGCCGGGCACGTCGCCGCAGGGCTGGCGAATGCCGGCCATATCGTGTAACCAGACGCAGGATGGCACCTTCCCGGGCATGGCCCGGGGGGTGGAACTGCCCAGCGGAGATGTCCAAAGGACTCCGCAGCAGTGAGGAGGGGATAGTGAGTGTAAAGCATCGAATCGAAGTCGAACGAAAGATCGTCCGGGCGTTCATTCGCGAGGCGCTCGCGAAGGGTTACAGCGTTTCCGTCTACAACGGCGGGGATGAGCCCGAAATTGACAAGTCGAGAGATGAGACGGCCCTGCGGAAGGCCGTCATGCTGAGTGACGACGACCGCATTTACCTGTTCATCGACAACGAACGGGTCGGCTGGGCGTGGTTCGTCTACGGCAACGACGGCTGGGACGTTATCAGCGACTACACCGCAAACGCTGAACTGGAAGAACTGGTCGAAGCGGGGCCGGTTGCGGACCTCGTGAAGCGTTACGAGCCCTAGCATGGATCCCAAAGTCGAACGCGCCTATAAGGCATGGCAGCGGGCGGTGCGGGCGCGAGTCAATCGCGCCATTCGTAATGCACCGGAGAACATCGTGGACTTCAAGCGGAGCGAGCAACGGATCCGCGACTTGAAAGCGAAATATGAGGCGGCGCTCGAAGCGACGAAGCATAGCAAGTAACACCCCCCGGGGCCGGCGTCCTGTTGGCCCCTTCCCCCCACCCAACATTCAACGCAGAGTGGCACCCGGGCCCGCCGGGTGTTAATGCGGCAGTCCGGTTCACAAGCCCGGACAACCGTGCCCCGGTTGCAATTTCGCACCGGGGGGAGGAGGGGAAAATGAAATCACGTGAAATCGGCACTTACAAGGGCCGCAAGGTTTACGAGTGGCCTGTCGAAGTCACCCTGAACAAGGGATTCGGCGGAACGCTCGAAGACTGGACCGACCCGCAGCGCGAGGTCTGGTATGTCATCGCGCACCGGGCGGCGGACGCTGCGGACTACGTCCGGAAGCAATTCGAGCGTCGACCCGAGACTGAAATCACCGTCTACGGGCCGAAGGGCGGCAAAGCCGCTCGCCGGTTCATCGGTTGGTATGGGGCTATCGGGGCCGAGCTTTTCGAGGCTCGCCGCGAGCCCCAGCAGCTGGGGGTGTTCGCATGAAGGTCAAAGGACTCAAGCGTCTGCCTCCCCATGCGACCACGAGCGACCGCGTTCGTTGGGAGTATGTCCACGCGAAGCACTCACGCCGGCAACGGCGCAACTCGAAACGGAGGGATCGAGCATGAAGGTTCGCCACATTCAATACCCGGGGGTTGCGTTTGCAATTCCCCGGGATCGTTCTAGCGTCACCCTGACCACCCACTGGACAGGGGGCGAGCACAGCATCCCGGTGGATCGGTGCTATGCGGCACTCGCAATTCGCCACATTCGGAGGTATCTGCGCGAACGCGCTCAAGTCGTCCCGGCGACTCTAAACAGCCATTAGGCCGGGAGCGGTCGACCCTTCCGGGGTCGACGTTGGATTCGAGGCATTCTTGCCTCGATGAGGAGGGGAAGATGTCACAGAAGAATCGCGAGCAATGGCTCGCGCAGGCGGTTGACCTCGTGCGACCGTGGTTCACCGAGGCGGGTTACGACCTGCCTTCGAGGATCCATGTCTCGACGGGGTTTCCGTCGAAGAAAGCACTGGCCGCAAAGGGCCGGCGCATCGGTGAGTGCTGGAACCCAAACGTCTCCAGCGATGGTGCTCCACACGTGTTCATCTCGCCCGTGTTAGCGGACGGGGTCCGGGTGCTGGGTGTGCTCATCCACGAGCTTATCCATGCAGCCATCGGGACCGAGCACGGCCACAAGGGGCCGTTCAAGTCTGCCATGAAGCCTCTGGGGCTCACCGGCAAGGCCACGGCCACTGAGGAGTCACCCGAGCTTGTGGAGCGTTTAAACGCGCTACTCAATGGCGAGCTTGGGGCGTATCCACACCCGAGCTTCAACGCTGTTGCCTTGCAGAAGGAACTCGACTCGAAGAAACAAACCACCCGATTGTTGAAGGCGGTTTGTGCTACGGGCGACGAGTCCGAGGGCAAGGTCTACACAGTGCGGATCACGAAGGTTCATCTGGATAGGTTCGGCCCGCCGATCTGTCCAGAATGCCTCAAGCGAATGAAGGTCGACGGATGGGAGTCTGACGATCTGGATGAGGCCGACGACTGAGCGTCGTTTAAACAGCCATTAGGCTCAGAGCGTCCCTGAGAGAACGTGACTCTCAGGGGGTTGGTTCAGAGGAGGGGAAAATGAAACTGAGTGAACTGAAAGCGGCACTGCGTGCGGGCAAGTCGCCGCACGACCTCAAGGCCAAGGTCATTGGGAAGGGTGCATTCCGCACCGCGTTCCAGATTGGCCCCTTCGTGGTGAAGCTCGCACAAGGGAACCACGGCCACAGCCGGCGAGCGGCGATGCGCGAAGCGTTCAAAGGTTCTGGGCTGAGGATCGCCCCGGAAGCCTACGTCACCGCAAAGGATTCTCACGGGCCCCTGCCGTGGGTCATTCAGCTGGCCTACAAACCGCTGTGGAGTGACATCGATAGTCAGAAACGACTGTTAGGGTCGCCTGAGGCGCTCGAAGCCTCGACGCACTTCGACGGGCACTTCGGCAACATCGGGACCGATTCACGAGGGCGCTTCGTCGCCTTCGACTACTAGAGGAGGGGAACATCTATGAAGTTTGGGATTCTGGGGTGGCTCATGATTGCTGCATGGGTCGTCCTTCTGCTCATCATCATCGACAAGGGGGAAGTTGTATGACTCTCTACACACGACACGTCAACGTCATCACAAGCAAGGGCATCCACTGCGACTGGAGCCTCAGGGTTCTGGTGGGCTTGCGGAGCTTCACCCGGCAGCGATCCTTCAACAAGGGGGCCGGCTATATCGGTGGGGCGACCCTCTATCTGTGTTGGAAGTGCGTGGACCGCACGTCCATGTATCGCCCGCGCAAGCGGCTCCAGTTCGGGATCACGCGCAACGCGAACAAGGTGCCATGGACTCGGCACTGATTTGACACCTTAGCATTCGCTATGCTATGGTGCTTCGTCAGGGCGAAGTAAAACAGACGTTAGGCCCTGAGCGGGTCGCCTTCGGGCGACCGTCGTTTAAACAGAGGAGGGGAAGATGAAGTCACTGCAAGTCGTTGTGGGTGAGGCGTTTATCGCCGAGGCCCGGGACCGCCAAGGTCCGAAGTCAACCACGTGTCCGATTGCACTGGCGGTCGCCGCAGCCAATCCGGGCTCGCAGGTGTTCGTCGGGCTCGCGACTATCCGCATCGAGGACTTCGATGGGCAGCGGGTGTTCTGGTTGCCGCTCGACGCTCGGGAGTTTGTGAATGAGTTCGACTCCGGTCGTCCGGTCGAGCGCATCGAGTTCTCAGCGGAGCAGCTGCTGTGAGTCGGCAGCGGTTCGGGATCATTCGCATCCCCAATGAGGGGGAGCGGAGCGTGATCTTTCACAGCACTTCGCGGTCGCTCATGGAGACGGTCTTTCGCCTCTATGAGTCGAAGGCCCCTGAGGGGGTCACCTACGAAGTGCAGC
>Ga0299914_10001424_pt1 | contig 15818 bp, 12 predicted proteins | sample RVTome_10_FD_201361 | JGI IMG/M metagenome (GOLD analysis project Ga0299914, IMG submission 201361) | Soil microbial communities from uranium-contaminated site in the Upper Colorado River Basin, Wyoming, United States - RVT153D57 (version 2) ...
GTGCAATTTTGAGTTGAAAAACAACAAAAGTCTTTAGAGGGGCTGAACGGTTACTAGAGGAGAAACAATGGTCGTCGAAGAAAGCAAAAAAAACAGCAGCGGTAAGAAAATGCGGAAAGAGGACGGGGATAAGGTTCTGGTTGATGTTAAGAACCTGGTGAAATATTTTCCGGTTCGTTCGGGGCTGTTGCAGCGGGTTTCGGCCTGGGTGAAGGCAGTTGATGATGTTAGTTTCCATATCTATGAGGGGGAAACGCTGGGATTGGTGGGCGAGTCGGGTTGTGGCAAGACGACGGTCGGCCGTACCCTTCTGCGGCTGATACCGGCCACTTCCGGCCAGGTGTTCTTTGACGGCAAGGACATTTTCAATTTAGGGGGCGGGGAGTTGAAGAAATTGCGCCGCGACATGCAAATTATCTTTCAAGACCCTTTCTCGTCTCTTGATCCGCGTCTGCCGGTTGGGGAAAGTATTGCCGAAGGGTTGCAGATTCACACCGACAAAAGCGGCCGAGAACGATACGATATTGTGGTGGAGATGTTGACCCGCGTGGGATTGAGAGCGGATCATGCCCGACGCTATCCTCACGAGTTTTCCGGGGGCCAGCGGCAGCGGATTGGTATTGCCCGCGCTTTGGCGTTACGGCCGAAGCTCATTGTTTGTGACGAACCGGTTTCGGCCCTCGATGTTTCCATCCAGGCCCAGGTTCTCAAGATTTTGCGGGAATTGCAGCAGGACTTTGGATTGACCTATCTCTTTATCGCTCATAACTTGAGTGTTGTGGAGCATTTTAGCGACCGGGTGGGGGTAATGTATCTGGGTAAGATGGTTGAAGTTGCGGGGCGTGATGATCTATATGCCGACCCGCTCCATCCTTATACCCAATCTTTGATGTCGGCCATTCCGGTTCCCGATCCAACCTTCAAACGAAACCGGATCATCTTGCAAGGCGATGTCCCCAGCCCATTGAACCCGCCCAGCGGCTGTCGTTTTCATACTCGCTGCCCCCTGGCTTTTGACAAATGTTCGCAGGAAGAACCGCCCTTGAAGGATTACGGCCAGGAGCATTTTGCTGCTTGTTGGCTGCTTGAAAACGGCGAACCGGGCGCAAGTAAGATTCGCACGGAAAATATCGCGGCCGAAAATGTCAGCGTCATTGGATAAGGTTTTATGGAAGAAGTCAAGCAAATTCTGGTTGTAGATGATTATTTCCAAATGCTGGAATTCCTGCGATCCGTCCTGGAATTTTCGCACCATGAGTACCAGGTTTTGGCGGTTCCTTCGGCCGAAGAAGGGCTGTTTGAGCTGCGTCGAACCCGCTTTGATCTGATTATCACCGATGTCCGCTTGCCGGGTATGAGCGGCTTTGACCTGGTTCGCAAAATAAATAAACTGGATTCCGAAATTCCCATCATTATGATTACCGCTTATTCTTCTGAGCAGGGGAAGAGAGAAGCGGATGATCTGGGGGTCAGGCGTTATTTCAAAAAGCCATTGGACCCGGACGAACTGCTGGCGGCCGTTCATACGCTGCTCTACGGGGCGGAGGAGGAAGAGGAGAGCGCGACTGAATCGGCGGAGGTGTCGCTTTCTCTGGATGTTCGCCGCCGTCTTGAATCACTCCGGGCTGATACCGGCGCCCGGTATGTGATGTTGAGCAGGTCGGGCGGGCAGATATTGTATGACGGCGGGGCCGGGCAAGCATTGGATTTGCCGGTGTTGGCAGTGGGCATTGCCGAGAGTATGCAGACCAGCTTTTTGTTGGCCCATCATTTAGAGAGTCCGGAGCCATTTACGATTCAATACCAGGTCGGCAAGAAATATGATCTCTATTTTGCTAATGTGGGACAGGACTATATTGTCTCGCTCTTTTTCGACGCCCCGGCGCGGCGCGGCCGTTTGGGAACGATTTGGGTCTTTGCCCAACGGGCGATAAATGATTTGCAGGCCTTGCTGGCTAACCAGGGGACGGGCGATACGGCCGTTGAGCCGCAGCTTGATGAGATAGCGGGTTTAGAGGAGACGGCCGAACTAGAACAACCGGCTCAGGAAGTGGAGCCTGAAGCGGTTCCATCGGTTGAGGCAGAAATGGAAGCGGCCGAGACGGCCGAAGCGGTCGCATCGGCGGCCGAAATAGTTGATGCTGAAACAACGGCGGAGATGAAAGTGCCGTCCTTGGAGGCTATTCGGGAGTTTTTAGGTATTGATGACCCGGATGCGGCCGAAGAAGTTGACCTGGATTCTTTTTGGGATGATGCCCTGGAGAAGAGTGAGAAACCGCCGCTAAACAGTTCCGGCATGTCTCTGGAAGAGGCTCGCAAACAAGGGTTGATCCCGACGGAGTTTGACCAGCCGAGGCGGGCGGACACAGGCGGCAGTGAACAGTGAACGACCCACCTGCGGATGGGCGTAAACAGTGAACAGTGGGCAGTGAACTATTTACTGCTTACTGTTTACTACTTACTGTTTACTGGTAGTGGGCAGTTGAGGAGTCAGGGTTTTCTTTTTGAGTAGTAGTTGTTCTTTTGGGAGCGGGAGTATTGGGGGCGTTTTTTTTGTTTTCGGGCTTCTCTTTCCAGGTAGTGGATAATTTCCCCGGCGATGTCGGTTCTGGTGGTGCGTTCGATGCCTTCCAGCCCCGGTGAGGAGTTGGCTTCGATAAACAGGGGGCCTCTTTTTGAGAGGAGGATGTCAATCCCGGCGACGCTTAAGCCGTGGGCCTGGGCGGCCTGGACGGCGAAGGTTTTCAATTCCTGGTTTAGTATTAACGGGACGGCCGAGCCACCCCGGTGTAGGTTGGAGCGAAACTCGCCTTCGGCGGCCGTGCGCTGCATGGCGGCCACGCACTGCCCATCTACGACGATGATGCGGAGGTCGCTGCCGCCGGCTTCATGAATATATTCCTGGATTAGCATCTCCTGGCGAACTCGCATGAGCAGCTTGAAAATGGCCTCTAAAACGTGGAATTCGGAAACAAGAAAGACGCCCCGTCCTTGCGTGCCGCGTACCAGTTTGACGATGACGGGCAAGCCGCCGGCGGCCTGAACGGCTGGTTCCAGCGCTTCGGCCGTATTGACGACTTCGGTATGGGGCATGGGCATACCGGCCGTTTGCATGACCTGAAAGCTGCTTAACTTATTTCGAGAGCGGGCAATGGCGATGGCGGTGGCGGTGGTCAAAACGCCCTGAGCCTCGAACTGGCGGACGACGGCCAGGCCGTAAGGGGTGATAGAGGTGCCGATTCGGGGGATGATGGCGTTCACATAGGGCAGAAGCACCTCGCCGGCTGCTACCAGCGAACCGTCCTCGCCCCTGGCAGGGATGGATAAGGTATCAATGACCTTTACCTGGTGGCCGCGCAGCCGGGCAGCCTGTACCAGCCGACGGGTGCTGTATAATGTCTGGTTTCGAGATAAGATACCGATTTTCATGAATTAGGAGGCCGGTAGTCGGTAGTCAGTAGTCGGTAGTCAGTAGTCGGTAGTCAGTAGTCGGTTTTCAGTAGTTGGTAGTTGACTGTTGACTGTTGACCGCTCACTGTTCACTTTTTCGCGGGGACTTTGACAATCAACCTATCGCCGCTACAATTTTCCCCTTTAGAGAAATTATCCTTTTCGCTATCGTATCCCATCAGGTGTCGCGTGAAAAGCCTGACTTATAGGGAATATTTCTGTAGAGATCATAATGAGTTCGGATGTTTTAGTGGAAATTGATACCTTTGTTATTGTGCCTACCTATAACGAAGTAGACAATATTGACGAGCTTTTGGGCTGCTTGTTAGATTTGCCGGTCGGTCTGGGCGTTATTGTAGTGGATGACAATTCGCCGGACGGAACGGGGGCAAGGGCAGAACGGTGGGCGGCCGAACACGGGAAGCGGGTCAATGTCATTCACCGGCCGGGCAAATTGGGGCTGGGAACGGCTTATATTGCCGGTTTTAAGTTCGGACTGGAAACGCTGAAAGCGGCCCGATTGATGACGATGGATGCTGATTTCTCCCATAATCCGTCCTATATTCCTGCCATGATTGCCAAAAGCCGGGAAAAGCATGTCGTTATAGGTTCCCGCTATGTGGCCGGGGGCGGTTCTCGTAATTGTACCTGGAAAAGAATTATCCTGAGTCGAGGAGCCAATGCCGTTGCCCGAACGCTGTTGGGGTTGGAGGCCGGAGATGTAACGGCCGGTTTTCGTTTATACCGCCGGGAAGTGCTGGAATCAATCCCCCTGGATGAAATTTTCTCCAGCGGTTATTCCTTCCTGGTAGAGATGCTCTTCATGTGCCAGCGGCGCGGCTGGCAGATTGGCGAGGTGCCGATTATTTTTGAGGATCGGCGCAAGGGCCAGACCAAGATTTCCAGGCGGGAGGTGTTGAAGGCGCAGTATACCCTTCTGCGTCTGTTTATGCGGCGGGTGCGAGGTGGCGAACCGAAGCGACCGGCCGTATCGGTGTCGCCCTGATGCCCAAACCCGGTTGGCTGACGCTTGATAGATTATTAACAACTATTGTTTTTATTGCTATCTTTACGATGGCTGTCCGGGTTATTGCGGATTCGGATAGTTGGTGGCATTTGCAATCCGGCCGTTGGATCGTTGAGAACGGCACGATTCCCCGAACGGATCCCTTTTCCCATACGAAGTTGGGCGAACCCTGGATCGATCATGGCTGGCTGGCCCAGGCCGTTATCTATCTTCTCTTTGATTCCCTGGGCTATGCCGGGCCGGTTCTCTTTGTGGCGGCCATGGTGACGCTGGCTTTTTATTTTGTCTGGCTTCAATGCCGGAAAGGAGACCCCTGGCTGCGGGCTTTTGTGTTGATTATAGCGGCCGTAACCTCAGCCGGGATTTGGGCCGCCCGGCCGCAAATTGTCAGCTTTGTCCTGACGGCATTGGTCATGTATCTTTTGTATCGGTACAAACGAGGCAGTGATCGGGTGGCCTGGGGGCTGCCGCTGGTCGTCATTTTGTGGGTCAATATTCATGGGGGTTTTGCCATTGCTTTCATTTTGATGGCGGCTTATCTCTTTGGGGAGGTGGGCAATCAGATTTTGGGGATTGAGTCGGGGATAGGGTGGCGGCGGACCGGCCGTTTGCTGCTCATTATGGCCGTCTCCTTCCTGGTTGTGCCGTTGAATCCGAACACGTTCCAGATGTGGGCTTATCCTTTCCAGACGGTGGGCATTGGGGTATTGCAAGATTTTATTGCCGAATGGCGGTCGCCGGATTTTCACGAATTCCATTTTCACCCTTTTATCTGGCTGCTGCTGGCGGCGCTGACGGTGTTGGGGTTGTCGAAGAAGCGGGCCGATTTTACCGATTTGACGCTGGTGGCGCTGTTTAGTTATATGACTTTGTTGGCGGCGCGTAATATCGCCCTCTTTGCCCTGGTGGTTGGCCCGGTGATCGTTCGCTATGGGACGCCGGTTCTGGTGGATTGGCAGGAGCGGGTTTTGAAACGGCCGCCGGAGGAAGCCCGGCCGGATCGGGAGACACGGCCGCTTTTTGTAGCCGTCAACTGGCTTACGCTGCTGCTGATTATCCTGGCAGCATTGATACGAATAAGCGGGCCGGTCAGCGCCCAGGCCAATGAAGCAGCCCAGGCGGAGAGTTTGCCGGTAGCGGCCGTTGACTATCTGCGGCAGACGGAGCCGCCCGGCCCCATTTTCAACAATTATAACTGGGGTGGGTATATCATCTGGGAACTGCCCCGATATCCGGTGTTTGTGGACGGCCGGACTGACCTGTACGGCAACGACCTTTTGCGGGAATATCTGGCGACGACTTTTGCCAATTCCGGCTGGCGGGAGACACTGGATAAGTACGGCATTAACCTGGTCTTGGTGGAATCGGCCGCGCCGCTGGCGGTGGAACTGCGGCGGGAAGCGGGTTGGGAGGAGCATTATCGGGACGAGATGGCGGCTGTTTTTGTGAGGGGGGCGGGTGACGGATAAGGGGTGGCGGCCGTCTTGGGTTGATTGGCTGTTGGTGGCGGCCGTTGGGCTGCTGGTGCAAGGCTTTTGGGCGGTTCAGTTGCGGCAGCCAACCTACATGGATGCTTATTACTACACCACCAATGGGCAGCAGTTGGCGATGGGGGCCGGCTTTGAGGAGATGATTATCTGGCAGTTTTTGGATAACCCGGAAGGCGTGCCGACGCCGAGCCATACTTATTGGATGCCGTTGACTTCTATCATCGTTTCCATCGGCTACCGGCTGACGGGGACGTTTGGCGGGGCGCAGCTTCCGTTCTGGTTGATGGGGGGGCTGCTGCCGCTGCTGGCCTTTGCCATCTCCTGGCAGCTTGCGGGGCTGCGGTGGCAGGCGTGGGTGGCGGCTTTGTTTACGGCCGCCGGCAGCTTTTATGCCGCTTTTCTGAGCCAGCCCAGTACCTTTGCGCCTTTTGCCTGGGTGGGGGGTGGTTTTTTGCTCGTTATAGCCCTCATCCATCGAGAGGTGCTACCTTTTTGGAAAGGTAGCACCTCTGCTAAATATTGGCTTCTGGCCGGGATTTTGGCGGGGTTGGCTCATTTGACGCGGGCCGATGGGATGGTGTTTTTGTTTTTGGGGCTGCTTTTCCTGGGTTGGCAGATATGGCGAAGGCGTTCGACCGAAATGGTTCGCACCTCTGCCCCCCTTGTTGCCTTGCTCCTGGGCGGCTATTTATTGGTGATAGGATGGTGGTTTGTGCATAGCTGGCAGGTGACGGGACGGCCGCTTTCCACCGTCGGGACGCAGAGCATGTTCCTGACCAACTATGATGATCTGTTTGCTTACGGCCGATCCTTCGATCTGGCGGGCTATCTGGATTGGGGTCTGGGCAATATTGTGCGCTCGAAGGTGTATGGGCTGTGGTTGGGCGTGCAGTCGTTGTTGGTGGTGTCGGGGATGGTTTTTTTGGCTCCTTTTATTATTGCGGGGTGGGTAGGGGCGTATCGGGATTTGGAGAACAGGGAATTTTTACGGCCGTTTACCCTTTACACCCTGATCGTGTTCCTGGTCTTAACGCTGGTATTTACCTTTCCCGGCGAGCGGGGCAGTATTTTTCATAGTTCCATTGCCATCTGGCCCTGGATGGCGGCCCTGGCGGCCTTTGGGATTGGGCTGGCGGTGGATTGGGTCGCCTCAAAGCTGCCCCATTGGCAGCCGGAACGGGCCAAGCGGCTCTTTTCGGCGCTGTTTATTATAATTGCCTTTGTGGTTAGTCTTGTTATTGGTCTGGCGCGGCTTGTGCCTGATCCGAGTATTGAGACCTATGAGCGGATTGCGGCCGATATACCAACCGATACCAAAGTAATGGTAGGCATTGCCCCGGCTTTTTATTACCATACCAACATTGCGGCCGTCAGCGTACCGAATGAACCGATTGAGACTGTGCTGGAAGCGGCCGAACGATATGACGTGACTTACCTTATCCTGGATCAAAATCACCCGGCCCCTCTGCACGACATATTCACCGGCGTTGAACAGCGTCCCCGTGTGCAGTTGGTTGAAACGTATAGTGGAGATGTCAGGTTGTATCAGTTATTGGTTGATTAGGTTGATTAGGTTGATGGCTAACCTGCGGTTAGCTTGTTGATTGGAAATTGGGCAATCAACCCAATCAACTCAATCAACCCAATAACCCAATCAACTCAATCAACTCAGATGATAGAATGACCATAAAACGATTGTTTGCCATTTTATTAGGTGTTGCCCTGTTTGCCATGTCGGTGCGGGAGACGATTGACCCGGATTTGTGGTGGCATTTGCGGACGGGGGAGGCAATTTTGCAGAACGGCTTTCCCCAGACGGATATTTTTTCGTTTACGGTTCCGACCCATGAATGGATTGTCCAGCAGTGGTTGACCGATTTGTTGATGTGGTTGGTGTACAGCGTCAGTGGGCTGGCGGGGTTGACCGTAACCTTCGCGGCCCTGGTGATGGCGACTTTTTTGCTGGTTTATAAACGGTGTGCGGGACGGCCGTATCTGGCCGCCTTCACGGTTTTGTTAGGGTTGTTGACGGCCGCTCTCCCCCTGGGCGTTCGGCCGCAAATGGTCAATATCTTCTTCCTGGCCCTCTTTATCTTCATCCTGGAAGGCTACCGCGAAGGGAAAGTACGGCGAAAAAGGCTGTACTGGCTGCCCCTCCTGACGCTGTTGTGGGCCAATATGCACAGCGGCTTTATTGTGGGGGTGGTCGTTCTGGCTGTTTACACCGTCGGGGAGGCGGCGGGGCGGTTGATGGGACGGACCTTCAACCATCCGGCGGTGGAGACGTTTGGCTGGCGGGATATTGGCTTGCTGGCTGTGCTAATGCCCGGCAGTTTTGCGGCCGCTTTTGTCAATCCCAGTACCTATAAGCTGGTCTTTTTCTCGCTGGGGACGCTGGGCAGCAGCGCCATCCAGTCCAATATCCTGGAGTGGCGCTCGCCGGACTTTCATCAGGTTTATTTCTGGTTTTTTGGGATCACGATGGCGTTGGGGGTTCTGGCCTGGGTTTTCAGCCCTAGACGGCCGACCCCGACCGAGATGTTACTGTTCCTGGGAACGGCCGCCGGGGGGCTGGTTTCGGCGCGGCATATTCCCCTGTTTGCAGTGGTCGCTCCCCTCATCCTGTCCCGCCATTTGCTGCTGATTCTGGACGGAACGGCGCTGTACCCGTTGTTTAGTGAAGACGAAAAGGTAAAGGAACCGCCTAAAGCGGCGATGCAGGCCATAAACTGGCTGGTTCTGGCCTTGGTGGTTGGGGTGACGCTGTTGTGGACGGCCGTGCGCCTAAGCAACAATCCCCTGGCCGTTGAAAAAACCTTTCCGGTGGCGGCGGCCGATTTTCTGGAAGAAAGCGGGCTGGCGGAGACGAGAATTTATAATCACTATGAGTGGGGCGGCTATCTGATCTGGCGGCGGATTCCGGTTTTTATTGACGGCCGCACCGAACTGTACGGCGATGATTTTTTCCTTTCCTACCTTAAAGCCTTTGAAGCCCGCCAGGATTGGCATGAGCCGTTGGATGATTATGAGGTTGAAACGGTTATTATGCCGGAAAACAGCGCCTTGGCGACGGTTTTGACGGTCAGTGAGGCGTGGGAGGAGGTTTATGGGGATGAGCAGGCGCGTATATTCCGGCGGGTTGGGGAAGAATAAGTTGTCATTGATTAAGAAGCTTTGGGCCGATACGGCCTTTCGCTATGCCCTCATCACTTTCCTGGTTTTGCGGCTTTTCCTGGCAGTTTGGGCCGTCGTTGTCCTGACATTGCTGCCGCTGCCCACCGAACCTAATGAAAGGCTCAGACCCTATTTTGGCGAGCCACGGTTGACAGAAGGGCTGTCCGGTGCGCTGCTTGGCCCCTGGCAGCGATTTGATACGATGCACTATTTGCGGATTGCGCGGGAGGGGTATGAGGTTGTGGCTGATTCAGTTTTCCCCCCCGTTTATCCGCTGGGGATGCGGGTAATGGGGTTTCCATTTTCCGGCTTTCTCGCTCCCGGCGCGAGCCATTTGTTGGGCGGTTTGCTCCTCTCGAACTTGGCTTGTATTGGGCTGTTTATTTTGTTGCATAAGGTAACGGCCGTTGAGCTGGATCAGGGCGCTGCCCGGCGGGCGGTGCTGTTTTTGGCGATTTTTCCGACCAGCTTTTATTTGCTGGCGGGCTATACGGAGTCTATTTTTATTTTGCTGGCCTTGGGATCGGTCTGGTCGGCGCGGCACGGCCGTTTTTGGCTGGCGGGCGTTTTGGGCTTTGCGGCTTCGTTGACCCGGCTGACGGGCTGGATTTTGGTTGTGCCGCTGGCTTATGCCTATTACCGGCAGTTTCTTAAAGACGAGGAGCGGCCGTTCAATCTTCAAGAAACGCTCTATCGGCTGCGGGGAAAGAACCTTACAACCCTATTATCAATCTTTCTGCCGCCATTTGGTCTGTTCGCTTTTTTTGCAATGCGCCAACTGCTTGGTTTGCCGCCCGTCGGCCCGGTGTATGAGAATTATTGGCTCCAAACGACGGGGATTCCGGGGCGGGATTTGGTGACGGCCGTTCAAAAGATGCTGGCCGGTGACGCCGCTTTCGTGCTTTATCTCGATTTTTTTTGCACCTTCTTTTTGCTGGGAACAACCATTCTCGCTTTCCGTCGCCTGGGGACAACCTACGGCCTTTACAGTGCGGCGCTGTTGTTTTTCATGCTGCTGCCGGCCTCAGACCAAAAGCCGTTGTTTTCTTTTATGCGTTATACTCTCGCTTTCTTCCCGACGTTTATGATTCTGGCGAAGGCGGCCGAAAACCCCTGGATAAACCGCCTGATTTTTTACCCCTCCGTCGCCCTCCTGCTTTATTTGAGCGGGCAGTTTTTTGCCTGGGGGTGGGTGGCGTAGGGAGGATTAGTGATTCGTAATTGGTAATTTGTAACTGGAGTAATCAATTGCCAATTACCCAATTACCCAATTACCCAATCACCAATCACCAATCACTTGTCATGATGAAGCGACTCAATAATCCAGATAGTCAGATTAGATACCGGGTAATTATTGCCCTATTGGCTCTGTTGGGGGTGGGGCTGTATGTGGGGTTGGCGGCCGTGAATGGCGAGGCGGGGTTTCCGTTGGATGATGGCTGGATTCACCAGACTTATGCCCGGAATCTGGCCCGGACGGGCAATTGGGAGTATGTGCCGGGCGAGGTGAGCGCGGGGTCTACCGCGCCGTTGTGGACGTTGCTGCTGGCTGTGGGCTATTTGCTTAGAGTGCCTTACCTTTTCTGGACTTATTTTCTGGGCTGGCTTTGCCTGGTCTGGCTGGGTTGGGCGGGGATGGATTTGTGGCGGCTGCTGTGGCCGCTGGGCCGCCGTCAAGGGTGGCTGGCGGGGGCGGTGCTGGTTTTTACCTGGCCCTTGGTATGGGCGGCCGTCAGTGGGATGGAGACGGTTTTGTTTGCGGCCTTGGGGCTACAAATGGTGGTGTTGTACGGCCGCCATTTATCAACTCCCGCAACAGATGTAGAGCGAATTGGTAATTCGTTCCGCGATTTGCCAAACCTGTGGTGGGCGGAGTCGAACCATCGCGGTACGGTTTTGGGGTTAGGCGTGCTGGCCGGTCTGCTGGTTTTAACGCGGCCGGATGGGTTGGGCTTGCTGCTGCTGTTAGCGGTCGGTTTATTTCTGGCGGGGAAGAGCGGACAGGAGCGATTGCAGAGACCGGCCGTTTTTATCCTGGGTGCGCTTTTGCCCTTAGTGCCTTATTTCGCCTTCAACCTTTCTTCCAGCGGAACGCTGTGGCCCAATACCTTTTATGCCAAACAGGCCGAGTATGCCTTCTTGTGGGAACGGCCGCTGCCCCTGCGCTTTGTTCAACTGCTCTATCACAGCCTGGGTGGGCCGGCGGAAGGCTGGCGCGGCGTCAGCGGCGTTCATTTGCTGCTGCTGCCGGGGCTGGCGGCGGCCGGGTGGCTGGCGGTTCGCCACGATTGGCGGCACAGGCGGCTGCTCTACACCCTGCCGCTGTTGTGGGCCGGGGGGCATATTTTGCTCTATGCCTGGCGGCTGCCGGTGACGTACCAACACGGCCGTTATCTATGGGCGGCGATACCGGTCTGGACCCTCTTTGGGCTGGCCGGATGGCAGGCGCTGTTTGTTCACATTCAAAAACGGCTGACCATGCTAAAGCAGTTTCAGTTTGTCTGGCGCACGGCGACGATGCTGACCTTTGCCCTGCTGCTGGTTGTTTTCCTGATGATCGGCGCTCAGGTCTATACCTTTGATGTGGGCGTCATTAACGGCGAAATGGTGGCGGCGGCACGGTGGCTGGAGGCCAATACCCCAGCGGATGCGCTGATTGCGGCCCATGACATCGGCGCAATCGGCTACTTTGCAGAACGGCCGCTGCTGGACCTGGCCGGGTTGATCTCGCCTGAAGTGATTGATTTGCTGGCAGATGAGCGGCTGATCTCTGAGTATGTGGCGGAGAGTTCGGCCGAATATCTGGTCACGGCCCCCGGCTGGCCTTATCCAACTTTAACCAACAGCGATCTGGCGCAGCTGTTATTTGAGACGAACTATGAGCCAACGCGAGAACAGGGTTTTAATAATATGGCCGTCTATCGCTTAAACCGTCCTTAGCGCATTGTTAAACAATCCACCGAGCGAACCCTACTGTTTTACTGCCTACTCTTCACCGCTTACTGCCAACCGTTCACTGCCTACTGTTCACTGCCTACCGTTCACTGCTTACTGCCAACCGTTCACTGCCTACTGGCAAGCCGGTTGCCGCTCATCTATTCTTCATGGTATACTGCGTAAACTTCAATTTCCATACTTATTGTTTGCATAGAGAAACTAGGTTTTTAATATTGAGTTTAATTTGGTTAACATAAAACAAATTAACTCTATAAGGTTGAAAAACCCGGTTTCTGATAGAAGGAAGAGAAAGGGGCTGTATCATGTCTGAGATAAAATTGTTCATTGTAGATGATCATCCTGTATTCCGGCAAGGGTTGCGGGATGTTCTGGAGACTGATTCACGGCTGCAAGTTGTAGGGGAGGCTGCAACTGGGGAAGCGGCAATAGATATGACAACGGCATTAAAGCCCGATGTTATCTTAATGGATGTTAATTTGCCGGATATCATGGGGCTGCAAGTGACTCGTAAGATTAAGAGTTACCTGCCGGAAACGAAGGTTATTGTCATTACCGGTTATGATGATGTGGAACAGGTTTATCATGCCGTTCGAGCGGGGGCCTCGGCTTACTGTCCCAAGGACATCAGCCCGGAAGCCTTGATTGACGTTATTTATTCCGTTTACCAGGGCTATTATGTCATTGGCGAAAAGAAGATGGACCACGACCAGGTTCATCACTGGCTGGAGGAGAAAGTCGGCCGGATCAGCGGCCCCTTAATCACCGATACGGAAGATTCCTTCGTGCCGTTGTCGCCGCGTGAAATGGAAATTCTGGAGCATGTCACTCACGGCAAAAGCAATAAGGAAATTGCTTACGAATTGGGCATCAGCCACCAGACCGTTAAGAATCATATGACGGCAATTCTGAGAAAGCTGCATGTTGATGACCGGACGCAGGCGGCCGTTTATGCCCTCAGCCGGGGATGGGTTCGTATAGAGAATCAGCCACGCGAATAAATCAGGAGTTATGGGTAGATGACCGACTCACAACCGTTGAATGAAGATTTTAATTTTCAGCAGTTTATTGAAGACGCTTACAAAGATTACGAACAGACGCAGAAGGAACTGAAAGAGATTGATGTCTTGATCAAGCAGAGTTCGGCCGAAGTTGAACGGCTGGCCCAACGCAATGCCCAGGTCAATAACTACGTTCGCCAACTGCAAAATAATTTCGACACCATCCCGCGAGAGGACATTAAAGAAGGTTATGAAGCCGTTGTTAACGCCCAACAGCGACTGTTCACCATGCGGGGCCAGTTGGAGAAACTGCAAAGCGACCAGCGCAACCTGGAACGGCTGGCCGATTTGCAGCGGCGGCTGCTGAATGTCACGGATAGTATCGGGGTTTTGCCGACGGTGCGGCCCGGCCGGCGGGGGGATCAATCCAATGTTATTCGTGTTATCCAGAGTGAGGAGTCGGCCCGGCAAAGCCTGGTTCGCAAGATGCACGACGGCCCGGCCTCTTCCCTGAGCAACTTTATTCTCCAGGCCGAGATTTGCCAGCGCTTCTTCGACAACAACCCGGATCGAGCCAGAGCGGAACTAAATGCCTTAAAGAGTGCGGCCGCTTCTACCTTTGGCACCATTAAGAACTTCATTTTTGATTTACGGCCGATGATGTTAGACGATTTGGGCGTCGTGCCGACCCTCCGCCGCTATATAGAATCGCTGCAAGAGAAACAAAACCTCTCCATTTCTATCACCGTCACCGGCATCGAAAGACGGCTTGAGGAGCATATCGAGGTTACAATCTTTCGGGCCGTCCAGGAATTGTTGAATAATGCCATCAATCACGGCCGAGCAACGCAGATTCAAGTCCTGTTGGATTTAGACCAGGATCGAATTCTGGCCGTCGTAGAAGATAACGGCAGCGGCTTCAATATGGACGAAGTTCTTGCAAGTACCTCCAAATATACCATCGGCCTGACAACATTACGGGAGCGCGTTGAAATGTTGAACGGTGAAACGAATATACAAAGCAGCCTGGGCCAGGGAACACGAGCCGAATTCTTTATCCCGGTTGAGACAGAGTTGGCGCTCAATTAAGAGTTATTCCAAAGAATTTTCAAGCAGCCTACCAATAACTGTTCACTGCCAACTGCTCACTGGTATTAGGTACTACTATCCTATTGATAGTTCTTGGGACAGCCAGTATGCTACTGACTGTATGTTAAGTTCATTTATTGTGATAGATTTATTTCTAATTCCTTAAGGAGGTAAAAGCTCATGTTATTCCTATCACGTGAAGAAGGTCAAGGTCTGGTTGAATATGCATTAGTCCTTGTATTGGTCGCAATCGTTGTTATTGCCATCTTGGCTCTTCTTGGTCCGCAGATCGGTAACGTCTTTAGCCAGATCAATAACGGTCTCGGCGGAAGCTAGTCTTTTTACCGAAGTTACCTTTCGAATAAAAAGAGTCCTGCATTTGCAGGACTCTTTTTTTGCTTCATGTCTGGAACAAGTGCCAGGCACTTTTAGTTTTGATCGGGCCGGAGTTGGAAGACGGTTCCGGAGACAAACCCCAAAACATATAGTTCCCCTGCCAAATCTTCCCCAAAGCTGCTAAAAAGTTCCTCGCTGTCCAAGAGTGCGGTTGTCAGCCACTGCCCATTTTCTTGTTGAACCAGGCCCCACATTTTGCCTGTACAATAATCGGCAAAGAAGTAGTTGCCGTTTAGTTCAGGGTATTGAAGCCCTCTATAAATATAGCCGCCGGTGACGGCACAGCCCCCTTCCTGGTGGCTGTATTCGGCAACGGGCATGACATACCCCTCTGTTTCGCATTCATCCCGGTTGTAGCAGTGGGTTCCTTCTAAAACTTCCCAGCCGTAGTTCTGAGCGCCCTGGCTGCCGGCTTCCTGAAAGTTAATTTCCTCCCACTGAAACTGGCCGACATCGGCAATAAAGAGATCGTTCGTCAGCCGGTCGAAGCTAAATCGCCAGGGGTTTCGCAGGCCGAAAGACCAGATTTCGTTGCGGACATTAACGTCGTTGACAAAGGGGTTATCGGCCGGAACAGCGTAGGGTTCGGCAAAATCAACATCTACCCGTAAAATCGTACCCAGCAGATTTTTGTTGTTCTGGGCGTTGCTGAAAAAATCACCGGAGGTTCCACCATCGCCAACGCCGATGTACAGGTAGCCGTCCGGCCCGAATTTCAACAGGCCGCCGTTATGCACTTCAAAGGGTTGGCCGATTGTCATCAGGATTAATTCGGTGCCGGTATCGGCCGCGTTGGGGTTTTCGGCCTGAACCTGGTAGCGGGCCACGACGGTATGACCGTCCGGGTTGGTGTAGTTGATGAAGAAGCGGCCGTTCTCGGCATACTGTGGGTGAAAGGCGATGCTTAATAAGCCCTGTTCCGACCCTTCCGACCCAACCAGTTCCCGAATATCCAGGAACGGAGTCTCGACCAGTTCCCAATTTTGGACAACGAAGATACGGCCGGTTTTCTCCACAACGAAGAGGCGATCATCTCCGGCATGGGTCAGATAAGTGGGTAGTTCCAGGCCGGTCAGCACCGGTTCAAGTTGAATAGATGTGACCGGGGTGGCCAACTGCTCCGGCTCCTGGTTTACCACCTCGACTTCCAGGCCGCCGGCCGGAGCAACCGGCGGGGTAACGGTTATCTCAATCGAAGTGCCTTTCAAATAGCCCGAACTATAGATATACCCATAA
>Ga0299914_10001425_pt1 | contig 15817 bp, 13 predicted proteins | sample RVTome_10_FD_201361 | JGI IMG/M metagenome (GOLD analysis project Ga0299914, IMG submission 201361) | Soil microbial communities from uranium-contaminated site in the Upper Colorado River Basin, Wyoming, United States - RVT153D57 (version 2) ...
CTCGACGGATCGACGACCGCGGCGATCGCCAGCGCGGCGACGGCCCCGGCCGCGACAAGCACGTTCGGGATCACCCGCAGGTCGAGGTCGGTGAGCGTGACCGCGACGAGCACCGTGCAGAGGGCGAGCCCCAGCACCACCTGCCCGGCGCCCTCGCCGTCGAGGGCGACGAAGGTGCCGACGTAGAGCAGTCCGAGACCGACCTCGGCGAGCGGGTAGCGCATCGAGATCCGCTCGCCGCAGCTCCGGCAGCGCCCCCGGAGGACGAGCCAGGAGACCACCGGGACGTTGTCGTGGGCGGCGATCGTCGCTCCGCAGCCCGGGCAGCGCGAGCGCCCACCGACGAACGACTCGCCGCGCGGCAGCCGGTGGGCGACGGCGCCGACGAAGCTGCCGAGAATCATTCCGAGGGGGAGGAGGAGTGCGGGCACGAGCATCTTCGGGTCCGTTGGATCTGAAGCCTGGACGCCGGCTGGACGCCCCCCAACCCCATCGGCAGAATCGCTCGATCCCCTGAGCTCTGCGGCTCAGCCGAACGGGATCACCGTCTCGGTCGCGAGCTCGAGCCGGCTCTCGAAGCCGACCGCGTCGTACATGAGCTCGAGACCCTCGCCGGGCTCGGTGCCGCTCCGGGAGACCATCAGCGATAGAGCGACCCGGCTCTCGGGCGGCAGCGCAGTCGGCACCACCGCCCCGGCGGCGTCGACGGAGACGAAGCACAGCGGCATCGAGATCAGCGTCCAGTCCGACGGCCACTGCGTCTGCGAGTAGCGGAAGCTCGAGAGGTCGAGTCCGACGCCCGAGCGGCACTCGCCGCTGCTGAGGATCCCGACGTTGACGGTCGGCAGGTCGACCTCGATCGTCGTGCTGCCGATCGGCACGCATACGCCGAGCAGGTCGATCACGCAGACGGGGATCTCGACCTCCTGGCGGACCGAGAGCCAAGCGCAGATCTCGCCCTGATGCAGGGTGCCGTTGACGGTCTTCGTGTAGAGCTCGAGCGTGCCGGTGCCGGCGAGGACGCCGCCCGACCCCTGGACCGGCGGCGAGACCCAGGTGTGGACCCGACGGTGCTTGTCCGGGTCGGTCGTCACCGCGTCGAGGACGCCGTCGAGGTCGCCGGGAAGCCCGGGGAGGCTGAGGACCGAGACGACCCCGTCGAGCAGCCGCTTGACCTCGACCGTTGGCAGGGCCGGCTCGAGCAGGCAGCTGTCGGTCGCCGCCCACGGCATCGTCAGGCCGATCGGCTCGGGCTCCGGGGTCGAGACGTCGGTCGAGTAGTCGAAGAGCTCCTGGTCCTGGATCGTGCAGCCCTCGCAGAGCGCCGGCGCCTCGACGAACATCAGGTCAGGAGCGCCGCGCTCGCCGCCCGTCTGGGGGCCGTCGGCGCAGCGGCCGCGGGTGTCGTGGGTCGGGTGGTCGGCGGTGGTCTCCTGCCGGGTCGAGTTGTCGCAGGTGGTGTCGGTGAGCCAGAACGAGGCGGTCGAGCCGTCGGCCTCCTCGCCCGGGGGCGCCGGGTTGTCCTCGGGCAGCGCCTCGGGGTCGGCGACGTCGGTGTGGACCTCCTGGAAGCTGCGGTCGAAGGAGACCGCCGCCTGGTCGACGTTGGCGGCGACGACGACCCGCTTCATCACCCCGGAGCCGCAGGCCGGACAGTCCGCGTCGCTGGTCCAGGTGACGAAGCGGTAGATCTCGCCGCTGATGTCGCCGGTCGAGAACGGCGCCGGCCCCGGGTCGACGACGCCGCCCTCGACGGTGTCGTCGCTGCCGGGGATCGGCTGGCCGTTGATCGCCATCTGCTTGAGGTCGGAGCCGTTGCGGGCGACGGCGAAGCTCGCTCCCTGGACCCGCCAGCGGGGGTCGTTGGGGTCGCCCGAGCTCCCGGGGCTCCCGGTCATCGCGATCTCGTCGTAGGGGAGCGCGCCGATCGCCTCGAGCTCGGCCTGGAGGCGGTTGTTGAGCACCTGGCTCTGCTCGGCGCGGAAGTTGTTGCGGGTCGAGGCGTCGAAGACCTGGAGCACGCTGAGGGCGCCGAGGACGAGCAGCAGCGCGGCGACGACGCCCTCGACGATCGTCAGCCCGCGCTCCTCGCGGCGGAGTCGGCGGATGGCGGCGGCAAGCCGCCCGAGGCTGTCGCGGCGGCCGATCATTCCGGCGGCGGGGTGTGATTCCTCAGCGCGACGCCGTCGCTGAGGGTGATCGACTCACCGCCGTCCTGGTTCGGGAAGCTCATCGTCACGCCGACGTACTCGGGGTCGGCGGCGGTGGGGGCCGGGCAGGTGGCGTCGCTCTGGAGCGCGTAGCAGAAGACGTTCGAGCTCCGCAGGCCGCTGACCACCTCGCTCGCCGAGCCCCCGCCCGAGCCGTCGTGCTCGGTCCGCGAGCAGGTCCCACCCGAGCAGGCGTAGGTGACCCAGCACGGGATCGCCGTCTGCGCGGGGGCGCCGCCGCAGCTCGCGCTGTCGACGAGGGTGTGGATGCTCAAGCTCGTCGTCGTCGCCCCGGTGACGGAGTCGCCCTGGCGGAGCTCCCTCGAGATCCGCTCGATCATCGTCCGCCCCTCCTGGATCTGCGCCGCGCGCTCGCTCACCTCCGGTTGGGTGCGAACGGCGGTCTGGAGCACGATCATCGCCCCGGCGGCGACGAGCAACGCGATGATCGTCGCGACGAGGAGCTCGGGAAGCGTGAAGCCGCGCTCGTCGGCGAGCCGGCGACCGGTCGCGGAGTCGGGGCGCCGCATCGCTCAGCACCCGGCATCGGGCGGCGCCGGTGGCGTCGGCGGGGTGGCCGAGCACTCGACGAACGCCTCCGGCCCGTAGCCCGTCGACGCGTGCTCCTCGGTGTTCGGCAGCTCGAAGTCGGAGGCGGTCGAGCTGGCGGTGATGGTCGAGTTGGCGTTGACCAGGATCGACTTCGCCCCGACCCCACCGCAGATGTGCGTGTTGCTGTTGATCGTCAGGTTGGTGCGCGGGGCGTAGAGGACGAAGCTCTGATCGCAGTCGAAGAGGATCGCGTTCGAGTTCAGGTTGACGCTCGTCTGCACGCTCTCCGAGCCGACGATCAGGATCGCGAGATCGCCGCCGACGCCCGCCGTCGAGCGAATCTTCGAGTTCGAGTTCAGGACCAGCGGCTGGGTCTCGCCGCCGCACTCCTCCGGCGCGCCGAAGTAGATCCGCACCTTCGCCCCGCTCGCGACATAGATGTAGGAGTTCGAGTTGAGCGTCACCTTGCAGAACGCGTAGTTGAACTCCCCGCCGGCGGCGCCGAGCGTCAGCGAGCCCCCCGAGTTCAGGAGCAGGCGCTTGGTCGCCGGGTCCCACGCCCAGGTCCCGCACTGCTGGCGCTGCATCGGGTCCTCGTTGCAGATCCGGTGGTTCGAGTTGTTCGTCATCACGTCGCCGGGGTTGACCGGCGGCAGCGACGATTCCACCTCGGTCGGCGGGCAGGTGATCGTCCCGCCGTTGTTCGGGCTGATGCCCTTCCCGACCCCGACCCCGGCGTAGTCGCAGTTCACGGTCGAGTTGGCGTTGAGGCCGATGTTGCCGTTGGTGGCGACGTCGGCGTTGATCGTCGCGTTCGAGTTGAGCAGGATCGAGTCGAGCCCGACGACACTCGCCGAGGCGAACGGCTTGTTCCCCTCGGTCAGGCCGGAGTCGGAGGTGGCGTCGACCTGCACCCTGCGGGTGACGCCGTCGACCGTGCCCATCGAGACGATCTCGAGCTCGGTCTCGGTCGGGCGAACCCAGTAGGTGTAGCCGCCGCGGTCGAAGTCGTCCTCGACGACCGGCGTCGTGCACCAGCCGTCGGCGCCGGTCGCCCCGGCGCCGATCAGGGTGCAGATGTCGGTGCCGCTCGCAGAAGGCGTGCGATTGAAGCGCAGCAGCGCGTTCGAGACCCCGGCATCGGCGGCGCCGAGCGCCGCCTTGGCGTTCTGGTCGCGCACCGAGCCGCTCTGCGAGCTCACCGAAGCGATCACCGCGCCGCCGGCGAGCGCGAACGCCGCGACCATCGCCATGAGCACGGTCGGAAGCGCGAAGCCGGCCTCGGAGGAGGGGCGGCGAAGCGGGGCGTGTCTGAGGTGGCTGAGTGGGCGCATGTTCGTTACCAACGGTCGGCAGGCTGGGGCGGGGCGTGACTCACGGGGCCGTTCCTAAGCGGACGTTTGAAGCCGGAAGCAGAAGGGGCGGGCCCGAAGGCCCGCCCCCTTGCTCTGGTTGCGGCCGCCGGAGGAGGCCAGCGACCACCGTGTCGCGGTCAGGACCTGTTAGTCCCAGCTTCCGCCATCCGGACAGCCGGCGGTGTTCTCCGTCGCACACGTGTTCTCGGTCGTCCCGCTGCTGTGACGGGTGACGCTGAACGTGTTGCCTGTTGCCGACTCCGCCGTCACCGTGTAGCTGTTTGCGGCGGTGTCACCCGTCCCGGAGGGAGTCGAGACAGTGATCGTCGCGTCGGCGAGCGTCGGCTCGATCGCCTCGAGCTCAGTCTGGCCGACCGTGCCGCTGTCGTACTCGCCGTTGTGGTCGGTCGCGTACGTCTCCATTGAGGTCTGGGCGGTGCGCGCCTGCGTCTTCGCGTCGGCGTCGCGCGCCTTGTCACGCTGGTTGAAGAACGACGGAATCGCGATCGCCGCCAGCAGGCCGAGGATGAGCATCACGACCAGGAGCTCGACGAGGGTGAAACCCGACTCGCTCTTAGCCCTGACGCGTAGCTTGTTGAACATCGAAGTCCTCCTTGGACTTTTGCCTTTGCGCCAGAGCCCTATGCCCGCGGGCCGAGCGTCTGGCCGTCTACGCGGGGTCCATCGGTCGCCGGCCGCGATTCCGTGACCCAGCGGCCCTGGGGCGGACATCCGTCCAGGTGGGGTCCAGCCCCTAGTCGTCCCCGGGTCGCTTTGAGGCCGAGCAGGCGCCCGTAAGCTCCGCCGCGTGGCCGCCCGCCGCCTCGTCATCGTCATGCTCGTCCTGCTCGGGGTCTCCGGCCTGGCCGCCGCGCTGGTCCCTCCGCCGCCTGTCGACGAGGCCGAGCGCGAGCGGCGGCCCGAGGTCGTCGCCCCGCCGGCGCCTGCGCCCGGAGGCGAGCTCGTCAACGCCGGAATCGACGCCTCGGAGGACGAGCCGGAGGAGATCCGGATCGGGGTCGGGGACCAGCTCGCGCTCACCGTCCGATCGGGAGTCGCCGACCAGGTCGAGATCCCGGCGCTCGGCGAGCTCGAGTTCGTCGGCCCGCTGGCTCCGGCCAGGTTCGACCTGATCGCCCGCGAGGAGGCGAGCTACGCCGTCCGCCTGGTCGACGCCGACCGGGTCGTGGGCCGGATCGAGGTCCGCCGGCCGGAGCCCGACCGCGAGCGCGGCGACGCCGCGGTTGACCCGGGATCGGACGGGAAAACTGATCGCGAGGAACGATCGAGATGATCGAGCTGCGCCCGTGGATGCTGCCCCTGATCGTCGCCGGGATCGTCGCCCCCGCGGGCCTCGGCTTGATCCTGCTCGGCCCCCAGGGGATGATGTTCGGCGCCTTCGCGACGGCGTTCGCGATCGTCCTCGTCGTCGCCCGGCCGTGGCGCGGCCGGCCGATCGAGATCGCCCCGGGCGACGGCGGGCATCACGTGCTGATCGCCGTCGCCGAGGCGATCGACGCCCCGCGACTCGCCGGGCGAATCGCGGGCCACGTCGGTGACGCCGGCGGCGACGGCGACGGCGATGCCGACGTGCTGGTCGTCTCGCCGGCGCTCAATCCGACGCTCCACCACTGGGCGGCCGACGTCGGCGAGGCGCGCGCCCGGGCGGCGGCGCGTCTCGAGACGTCGCTCCACAGCCTCGAGCGGGCCGGCGTGGGTGCTCGCGGCAGTGTCGGCGACTCGAATCCGATGCTCGCGATCGAGGACGCGCTTCGCGAGTTCCCCGCCGACGAGATCGTGGTCGTCGGCGGAGAGGAGATAGCGACGCGGCTCGCCGGCGAGCTCCGTCAACGCCTCGACCGGCCCGTCGAGGCGCTGGCGCTGGTCCCCGACGCCGGCGGCGGGCGCTTCCTCTGACGCGGGCGAGTCCCAGGTCGCGCACGCGGTCGTGAGCGAGCCGCCGAGGGTCCGATTCAGGTTTCAGCCCGCCCGCCGGCGGGAAGTGACTCGTCTTGGACGCTTGCTGCACGCGTCACATGCGGGGGAACCCACTCCAAGCAGCCCGGAACCGTGTCGATGGCAACCCGAGACCAGCCGTTCGAGCATCTCGCCCTGCTCTACGAGGGTGAGGGCGAGTTCGCCGCCCGGACGCTGCCGTTCGTACGCGAGGGCCTCGACGCCGGAGAGGCGGTGCTGGTCGCCACCGACGCCGCGAAGGGCGAGCGTCTCTCCGCCGACCTCGCCGCCGACCTCGCCGGCGACCTCGCCGGCGGCGAGGTCGAGTTCGTCGACGTGACCGAGCTCGGCCGCAACCCTGCGTGCCTGCTGCCGCTGTGGACGGACTTCGTCGGCGACCATGGCCGGCCGGTGCGCGGCGTCGGCGAGCCGGCGTGGCCGGGGCGCAGCCCCGCCGAGCTCGCCGAGTGCCACCACCACGAGGCGCTCATCAACCTCGCCTTCGAGGACCGCGCCGGGTTCCGGCTCCTGTGCCCCTACGACACGGCGGCGCTGCCCCCGGAGGTGGCCGATTGGGCCCGGGCCACCCACCCGTCGCTTCTCGAGCGCGGCGGGGTCGTCACGAGCCCGGGATACCTGCCGCCCGGCGCCGGAGCGGGCCCGTTCTCCGGCCGGCTCGAGCCCGCCCCCGCGGACGCGGCCGTGCGCGAGTTCGGCGCCTGCAGCGACCTTCGCGAGCTGCGCTCGTTCGTCTCGGGGGTCGCCCGCGAGGCGGGTTTCGACGAGCAGCGCAGCGAGGACCTCGCGTTCGCGACAAACGAGCTCGCCGCGAACAGCCTCCACCACGGTGGCGGCGGGGGCACGCTCGCGATCTGGCGCGACCGTGGCGCCCTCGTCTGCGAGGTCCGCGACGCGGGCTGGATCGAGGAGCCGCTGACCGGCCGCCGCCGCCCGGCGGCGACCGCGGTCCGCGGCCGCGGCCTGTGGCTCGTCAACCGCATCTGCGACCTGGTCCAGATCCGCTCGAGCGCCGCCGGCACGGTGGTCCGGGTTCGCATCGATCCCGACACCGCAGCGACGGCATAGCGAGGCGCGCTCGCTCGCTCGGACCCGGCGCCTGACCGGGCTCCGGGGCGCCGTGAGCTCCGCGGCCCGCCCGACCTACCGGATGTTGTCGTAGAGGCTGAAGATCGGCAGGTACATCGCGATCACGATGAAGCCGACTACGGCGCCGACGAACATGATCATCACCGGCTCGATCAGGGAGGTCAGGGCGCGGACCTTGGCGTCGACCTCGGCCTCGTAGAAGTCGGCGACCTTCTCGAGCATCGTCTCGAGCTGGCCCGACTCCTCGCCGACCGAGACCATGTGCGAGACCATCGCCGGGAAGGCGTCGTTGTCGGTCAGCGGCTTGGCGATCGTGCCGCCGCCCTTGACCGACTCGTAGACGTCGTGCATCGCCTCCTCGACGACGGCGTTGCCCGCGGTCTGGCCGGAGATCTCGATCGACTGGAGCACCGGAACGCCGGACGAGATCGAGCCGGCGAACGTGCGTGACCAGCGCGCAAGAGCGACCTTCTGGACGACGTCGCCGATATGCGCCGGCAGGCGGAGCTTGAATCGATCCCACTGCATCCGGCCCCGCTCGGACTTCTTCCAGCGCACGAACGCGTACGCGGCGAAGGCGACCAGCGGCAGGATGACGAACCACTTGCCGGTGATCAGGTCGGAGATCCCGACCACGATCTGGGTCATGAACGGGAGCTGCGCGTCGCCCCCCGTCTCGGCCGAGATCTCCTCGAAGATGCCGACGAACACCGGGACGATGAACGCGACGACGGCGATCATCACCACGAGGGCGAGCGTGAACACGACCGCCGGGTACATCATCGCCGACTTCACCTGGCGCTTGAGCGAGTCGAGCTTCTCGAGCTGGAACGCGATCCGGTCGAGCGCCTCCTCGAGCCGGCCCGAGCCCTCCCCCGCCCTGACCATCGAGCGGTAGAGCGGGTCGAAGACACCGGGCTGCGACTCCATCGCGGCGGCGAGCGAGCTGCCGGCCTCGACGTTCTCGCGCACCGCGACGATCGCATCCTTCAGCATCTCGTCGTCGGTCTGGTCCTCGAGCGTGTAGAGCGAGCGCAGCATCGGCATCCCGGCCGCGATCAGGGTCGCGAACTGGCGCGAGAACACCGACAGCTCACGCAGGTTGACGCTCTTGAAGCGCTGGGTGAGCGAGTCGAGCCTGAGCGCCTCGCGCTTCTCGCTGACGTCGAGGACGATCAGCCCGCGCTGGCGGAGCTGCTCGGTGACGGCGGCCTTCGACGACGCATCGACCTGACCCCGCGAGGCGACCCCGGCGACGTCGACGGCGCGGAAGGCGAACGTTCCCATCGCCTACTACGCGGCGCGGGCCTGCATCGGCGGCGTCCCCGCCGCGCCGCCGAGGAGGCGCTTGAACTCCTCGGGGACCGAGGAGCGCTGCTCGGCGAGGCCGCGGGTGATCTTGCCCATCCGCACGAGCTGGGCGAGGTGGGCGTCCATCGTCTGCATCCCGATCGAGCCCGAGGTCTGGATCGCCGAGTAGATCTGGTGCGTCTTGCCCTCGCGGATCAGGTTGCGGATCGCCGGCGTCGGCACCAGCACCTCGGTGGCGCAGATCCGGGTCGCGCCGTCGGCGCTCGGCAGGAGCTGCTGGGTGACGATGCCCTGGAGCGCGATCGAGAGCTGCATCCGCACCTGCTGCTGCTGGTGCGGCGGGAAGACGTCGATGATCCGGTCGACCGTCTGCGAGGTCGACTGGGTGTGGAGGGTCGCGAACACCAGGTGCCCGGTCTCGGCCGCGGTGAGCGCAGTCGAGATCGTCTCGAGGTCGCGCATCTCACCGACCAGGATCACGTCCGGGTCCTGGCGCAGCGCCGCCTTGAGCGCGTGGGCGAAGTCGGTGGCGTCGGAGCCGATCTCGCGCTGGTTGACGATGCAGCCCTGGTGGCGGTGGAGGAACTCGATCGGGTCCTCGATCGTCAGGATGTGCTCCTCGCGCTCGCGGTTGATCATGTCGACCATCGACGCCAGCGTCGTCGACTTGCCCGACCCGGTCGGACCGGTGACGAGGATGAAGCCGCGCGGCTTGCGGGTGAACTCCTCGAGCACCAGCGGCAGCCCGAGCGACTCGAGGCTCTGGATCTCGTTCGGGATGTGGCGGAACGCGGCCGAGATCGAGCCGCGCTGGAAGTAGCAGTTGACTCGGAAGCGGGCGACGCCGGGGATCGCGTAGGCGAAGTCGAGCTGCTGCTCGTTCTCGAACCGCTTGCGCTGGGCGTCGTTGAGGATCGAGTAGACGACCTCGCGGGTGTCCTGGGGCTGGAGCGGCTCGTAGCCCTCCATCGCGTTGATCTTCCCCCGGACGCGGATCGCCGGCGGGTAGCCCGGGGTGAGGTGGACGTCCGACGCCTTGTCGTCGACCATCCGTGTGAGTACGGCTGCGAAGTCCATCGCTCGAATAGATCGTCCGGATCGGGCGAGCCCTTTACCCGCGGCGCCGGCGACTGGACGCGGGCGGGGCGTCAGCTCGAGACCCGCGCGACCTCTTCGATCGAGGTGATCCCGGCGCGAACCTTGGCGAGCCCGGCCTCGCGCAGGGTCACCATGCCCTGCTCGCGGGCGACCCGGGTGATCTCGCCCTCGCCGGCGCCGGCGACGGTCAGCTCGTTCAGCTCCTCGCTCATCTCCATCACCGAGAACAGGCCGACCCGGCCGCGGTAGCCGGTGCCGTTGCAGCGCGCGCAGCCGACCGGCTTGTAGGCCTCGACCTCGGTCGCGACCCGCACCCCGGCATCGGCAAGCGAGTGCGGCGAGATCATCGTGCGCTGCTTGCAGTGCGGGCAGAGCTTTCGCGCCAGCCGCTGAGCGACGACGCAGCTCACCGCCGACGCGGTGAGGAAGCTCTCGATCCCCATCTTCGCCAGCCGGGCGACCGCCCCCGGGGCGTCGTTGGTGTGCAGGGTGGTCAGCACCATGTGGCCGGTGAGCGCGGCCTCGATCGCGATCCGGGCGGTGTCGGCGTCGCGAACCTCGCCGACCATGATCACGTCGGGGTCGGCGCGCAGCATCGAGCGCAGGCCGGTCGCGAAGTTGAGCCCGGCCCTCAGGTTGATGTTCATCTGGTTGATGCCCTCGAGCTGGTACTCGACCGGGTCCTCGATCGTGATGATGTTGCGCTCGACCGAGTTGATCTCGGTCAGCGCCGCGTAGAGCGTCGTCGACTTGCCCGAGCCGGTCGGGCCGGTGACCAGCACCGCCCCGTGGGCCTTGCGGATCGCCCGCTCGTAGCGCTCGCGGCCCTCGCCGTCGAGCCCGAGCTCGTCGAGCGAGATCAGCGCCTGCTGCTTGTCGAGGATCCGCACGGTGCAGCCCTCGCCGCGATGGGTCGGCAGGGTGGTGACGCGGAGGTCGACCTTGCGATCGGAGACGTTGACGCTCACGCGCCCGTCCTGGGGCAGGCGCTTCTCGGCGATGTCGAGGTTGCTCATCAGCTTGATCCGCGAGATCACCCCGGCGACCATCCGCTTCGGCACCCTGGCGGCCTCGTACAGCACACCGTCGACCCGGAACCGGACCCGCATCTCGCCTTCGCCGGGCTCGAAGTGGATGTCGGAGGCGCCCTCGTTCGCCGCCTGGCCGAGGATCGAGTAGACGAGCTTCACCACCGGCGCGTCCTCGGCCGACTCGCGCAGGTCGGAGACGTCGGCCTCCGGCGCCTCCTCCTCGCCCTCGGCGATCGCCTCGGTGACCGCGCTCTCGAGCGTGTTGAGGCGCATGATCAGGGCGTCGATGTCCTCCGGGGCGGCGACCGCGATCCGGCAGCTCAGCCCGGTGATCATCTGGATGTCGTCGATCGCGAGCACGTTCGCCGGGTCGGCCATCGCAACCAGCAGCGTCTCGGCGTCGATGTAGCCGACGGGGACCGCGCGGTAGCGGCGCGCGGCGGCGACCGAGAGCAGGTTCGCGGCGCCCATGTCGAGGTGGTAGGCGCCGAGGTCGACGTGGTCGAGCCCGTAGCGCTCGGCGACCGCCCGCGAGAGCTGGTCGGCGTCGATCAGCCCGCGCTCGAGCAGCATCGTCTCCGGGCTGCGCCCCGCGACCCGCGCCTCCTCGACGACCTCGCCGACGCGGTCGCTGGACGCATAGCCGAGCTCGACGATGACGTCGGTCAGGAACATCCCCGAGTGCCCGTGGCCGATCGGCGCGGTGAGGCCGGCGACGCCCTGGACCTCGTCGTCGGCCTCGGGGCGGTCGCTCGCCACCGCCTCCGCGGTGCCGACCATCGCGGGCACCGGGCGCAGGTGGGGTGGTCGGTTGTCGGGGTTCATTTATCCGTTCCGTGCGGCTTCACGCATCACATCGAGAGGCGGATCGAGGCCGGTCCAGATCCGCAGCGAGTGGGCTCCCTGTCGAACCAGGATCTCGAGCCCGTCGACCACCGTCGCCCCGCGCGATCGCGCGATCGTGACGAGGGGTGTCGGCGACGACCCGTAGACCAGATCCACGACGATGTGTCTTGCCTCAAGGTGATCGGCATCGAGTGGAAGCGCCTTTAGATCGGCGACGCCGGCGGCGGGCGCCGCGCCGGGCTCATTTGAGGACTCGAGCCCGACGGTGGTGGTGTTGACGATCAGCGCATAGGCGCCGGCCCCCAGGGGGCTGGCCCCCGGGTCGGCGTCGACGGCCGCAACTCCGAGCTCGGCGGCGAGCTCGGCGGCGCGGGCGTGGGTCCGGTTCCAGATCTCGACCTCGGCGCCCGCCTCGCGGAGCGCCCAGGCGCAGGCGCGCGCCGAGCCGCCGGCACCGAGCACCAGCGCCCGCTCGCCCGCGGGCGGGGCGGGAAGCGAGTCGATCAAGCCGGGGGCGTCGGTGTTGTCGGCCTCGATCCCGTCGGCGGTGAAGCTGAGCGTGTTCGCGGCCCCGATCGCCGCGGCCACCGCCGACCGCCGATCGGCGAGCCGGAACGCGGCGATCTTGTGCGGGACGGTGACGTTGGTGCCGAAGAACCCGTCGGCGACCATCGCGGCGACCCGGGCTTCGAAGGCCTCGGGGGCGACGTCGATCGCGACGTAGGTCCACTCCTCGGCGAGGCCCAGCGCCTCGAGCGCCGCCGTCTGCATCGCCGGCGAGCGCGAGTGGGAGACCGGGTGGCCAAGGACGGCGAGGCGCGGCATCTGGTGCTCCCTCCTGCGCTCAGCAGTCGTCGGGGGTGGGCGCGCCGCCCTCCTCCTCGAGCCGGCGCTGGTACTCGGCGACCGCCTCCTGGAACTCCTGCTCGCTGGCGGTGAAGACGTGCTCGCCGCAGGTGTCGGGCTTGACGACGTAGTAGAAGTGGTCGACGTTCGCCGGGTTCGCGGCCGCCCTGATCGCGGCCAGGCCCGGGTTGCCGATCGGCGTCGGCGGCAGCCCGGGGTGGATCCGGGTGTTGTACGGAGTCGGCTCGGCGAGCCGCGACTCGGTCAGCGGCTCCTCGAAGTTCTGGTCCTCGTAGCGGATCGTCGCGTCGATCCCGAGCGGGCTGCCGTCGGCGAGCCGGTTGTAGATCACCGCCGCGACCAGCCGGCGCTCCTTCGGCACCTGGACCTCGCGCTCGATCATCGAGGCGATCTTGAGCACGTCGTATTCGGTCAGGTTGCCGCGCTCGGCGCGGCGCATGTTGACCTGGTCGATGTTGTCGCGCAAGGCCTGGAGCTGGAGCCCGACGAGGCGGTTGACGTTCGCCCTCCGCGGCAGGTCGTAGGTGGCCGGGAACAGGAAGCCCTCGAGGCTGTCGGGGTCGTCGGCGCCGAACCGGCCCGGGTTGAAGCCCTTCGCGCGGCGGCTCGCCTTGACGTAGTTGCCGCGCAGGCCGGCCTCCTCGGCGATCGCCGCGATCTGGCGGCGATCGAAGCCCTCGGGGATCGTCACCGACACCGTCGGCTCGGGCTCCGCCGCGCTCGGCTCCCCGGTGTCGCCCGAGCCGCCGAGGCGGTCGGCGACGGTGGTCGCGCCGAAGACCGCGAGCGCGAACGCGCCGGCGAGCAGGCCGAAGGCGAGGAGACGGCGCCGCCAGAGGACGTTCGAGGGCGGGCGGCCGCTCGAGCCGGCCCGGCCGCGCGGGCGCGTCATCCGCCTCCGGGCCGCGGCGAGCGCCGAGCGCGCCGGCGCGGGCTCCTCGCCGGCGGCGCCGGGTGGCTCAGGCGCCTCCGCGCCTGCCGCGGACCCGACCGTCTCCGGCGAGTGGCTCGCCTCGGGCGCGGGGTGCGGGGGCGGCTCGGCGGCGGCCTCGCGGCTCGCTGTCTGCTTTTCGACCCGGTCGGCGAGCTTTTGCCGCCGCTCGCGGCGGCGGGCCTCGCGCTCGGCGCGGCGCCTGGCGCGCTCGCGCGTCGCCTCGTCGTCGTCGTCGTCGCGGAACGGGTCGCGCCAGTCGCGGTCGTTCACGATCCCTCCACCGGTCGGGCGGCGCGCGCCTGCATGTAGGAGTCGAGCAGGTGGGCGGCGGCGAGCGCGTCGGCGGGGGCCTTGGCGCCCACCCGGGCCGACTCCCCGGCCATCCGGGTCGTCAGCCGCTCGTCGTAGGTCTCCACGGGAACATGCACTACCTCGGCGAGCGCGTCGCGAAACCGCAGCGCCGCCTCGGCCTGCGGGCCGTGCTCGCCGCGCAGCGTCACCGGCAGCCCGACGACGACGAGCTCGGCGCCCTCGTCGGCGGCGAGCCGGGCCACGGCGGCGGGATCGGGCGGCTGGACGACGCCGAGCGGGCGCGCCAGCGTCTCCGAGGGGTCGGAGATCGCGCAGCCCGCGCGCGCCTCACCGTGGTCGATCGCCAGGATCCTCATCGCTCCTCCCCCCGGGACGCTATCCGGAAAGGCCTCGCTCGATCGCGGCGCGCGCGGTCGCGATCGCGTCGTCGAGGCGCTCGGGGTCGCGCCCGCCGGCCTGGGCCGCGTCCGGTCGGCCCCCTCCCCCGCCACCGACCACCGCGGCCGCCTCGCGGACGACGTCGGCGGCCGAGAGCCCGCGGTCGATCGCACCCTGGGTGAAGCTGGCGACGATCGCGACCCTGCCGTCGGTGGCGTCGCCGAGCACCACCGCCGCGTCGCCGAGCTTCTGCTTCACCCGGTCGGCGAGGTCGAGCAGCGCCCGCTGGTCGCCGGGGGCCCGGGCGGCCACCACCTTGAGCCCGCCGACCTCGCCCGCCGAGTCGACCAGCGACTGCGCCTGGTCGGCGGCGTCACGACGGCTCGCCTGGGCGAGCCGCTGCTCGAGCTCGGCGACCCGCTCGGCGGCGCGCCCGGCGCCGAGCAGCGGCTCGCGCGGGGTGCCGAGCAGCGCCCCCGCCTCGTCGAGCTCGGCGCTGCGGCGGCGGTAGAAGTCGATCGCCGCCGGGCCGGTGAGCGCCTCGATCCGGCGTACGTTCGCGGCGCTCGAGCCCTCGGCGACGATCGCGAAGATGCCGACCTCGCCGGTGCTCGCGACGTGGGTGCCGCCACAGAGCTCGCGCGAGACGTCCTCGACCTCGACCACCCGGACCCAGTCGCCGTACTTCTCGCCGAACAGGGCCATCGCCCCCATCGCCTCGGCCTCGGCGCGCTCCATCTGCATCGCCCGCACCGGCTGGCTCGCCTTGATCCAGTCGTTGACCAGCTCCTCGATCTCGCGCACCTCGGCGCGGGCGAGCGGCGAGCCGTGGGTGAAGTCGAAGCGGAGCTTGTCGGGCCGCACCGCCGAGCCCGCCTGGCGGACGTGGGTGCCGAGCCGCTCGCGAAGCGCGGCGTGGAGCAGGTGCGTGGCGGTGTGGTTTCGCATCGTCGCGTGACGCGTGACGTGGTCGACGCGAGCCTCGACCCGCTCGCCCGGCTCGAGCGCGGGACCCTCGACCGGCCCGTCGGCCCCCGGACGCGAAGCGGAGGAGGGACCCTCAACAGACCCGTCCGCGCCCGGACGCGAAGCGGAGGACGCGGACGGAAGTAGTTTGAGCGCCTGGTCGTCGCCGACCCGGTAGACGTCGGCGACGCTCGCCTCGCCGCCCTCCCAGCGGACGACACCCGAGTCGGCGACCTGGCCGCCGCCCTCGGCGTAGAACGGGCTCTCCTCGAGCTTCACCAACAGCGCCTCAGCGCCCGGCTCTCCGGCGCCGTCGAGCGACCGCGCGGCGGCGACCGCGGTCTCGGCGCGCAGCGTCTCGTAGCCGACGAAGCTCGACGCCGGGGTCTCGGAGACGAAGCCGATGACGGCCTCGTGGCGGTCGGGCGTCGGCTTGTCGGAGCGCACCCGGGCGCGCTCGCGCTGCTCGGACATCAGCGCCTCGAAGCCCTCGTCGTCGACCGCGAGGCCCTCCTCGGCGAGGAGCTCCTTGGTCAGGTCGTAGGGGAAGCCGTAGGTGTCGTGGAGCTTGAACGCCTCGGCGGCCTCGACCCACGAGGTGCCCTCGTCCCTGGACTCGGCGACGAGCCGGGCGAGGAGCTCGGAGCCGCGGTCGAGCGTGCGGCCGAAGCTCTGCTCCTCGTCGCGGACCCAGCGCAACACCGTCTCGCGCTCGCCGACCAGCGGCGCGTAGACCTCGCCGAAGGTCTCGATCGCGCGCTCGGCGAAGCGCTCCATGTACGGCGACTCGAGGCCGAGCACCCGGCCCTGCTGGATCGCCCGGCGCATGACCCGCCGCAGCACGTAGCCGCGGTCCTCGTTCGAGGGCACGACCCCGTCGGCGATCAGGTTGAC
>Ga0299914_10001426_pt1 | contig 15814 bp, 19 predicted proteins | sample RVTome_10_FD_201361 | JGI IMG/M metagenome (GOLD analysis project Ga0299914, IMG submission 201361) | Soil microbial communities from uranium-contaminated site in the Upper Colorado River Basin, Wyoming, United States - RVT153D57 (version 2) ...
CACGGACACGGCGAGCGGCAGCAGGAACGTGATCCGCCGCAGCGGCCGGCGCGCAGTGGACGTCACGGGATCGTCACCCGCTCCTTGCCATGCTGCCAGCCATCGCTGCACGACCACGACACGCCTTTCGGCGGCACGCCACGAGCGCGACGGACCGCCGCGCCACGACCCGCGGCGCGCTCGCCGCCACGGACCGCCGCGCCACGACCCGCGGCGCGCTCGCCGCCACGGACCGCCGCGCCACGACCCGCGGCGCGCTCGCCGCCACGGACCGCCGCGCCACGACCCGCGGCGCGCTCGCCGCCGCGCTCGCCGCCGCCGTCGCCGTCGCGGGCTGCGGCTCGACGACCGCCGTCGGCGACCTGCCGCGGGCGGCCGAGCCGGACACGTCGCCGCCGCTCGAGACCCGGCCCGCCGGACGCGTGGTCGAGGTCGGCAACCGCCCCGAGGGCGTCGTGGCCGACCCCGTGACCGGGCTCGTCGCCGTCGGCCTGCGCGATCCGGACGAGCTGGCGCTCGTGGACGGCGCGACCGGCGAGGTGCGCCGTCGCGTGCCGCTGCCAGGCGCGCCGCGCCACCTCGGGCTGGCCGGGCCGGCCGGGCCGGTGCTGGTCCCCACCGAACGCGGCGACGCGCTCTCGCGCGTCGCGCTGCCCGGCGGCGCGATCGACACGGTGCCGGTCGGCGCCTTCCCGCACGACGCCGTCGAGGCCGGCGGCCGCATCTGGGCCGCCGACGAGCACGGCAACACCGTCTCCGTCGTCGAGGGCGACGACGTGCGGCGGATCGACGTCGCCACGCAGCCCGGCGGCGTCGCGGCGGTCGACCGCGGCCGCCGCGTGGCGGTGGTCTCCGTCCGCGAGCGCGTGCTCGAGCTCTACGACAGCGACACGCTCGAGCGCGTCGCGCGCGTGCCCGCCGGCGCCGGGCCGACACACGTCGTGCCCGGCGAGGGCGGGCTCGCGTACGTGGTCGACACGGCGGGCGACGGCCTGCTGGTCTTCGAGACGCGCGGCCGGCTGCGGATCCTGCGCCGCTACCCGCTGCTCGGCGCGCCCTACGGCGTCGCCGTGGATCTGCGCAACGGCCGCCTGTGGGTCACGCTCACCGAGCGCAACGAGGTGATGGAGCTTGCCACCGGCTCGCGTCCGCATCGCCTGAACGTCTATCCCACCGTCCGGCAGCCCAACACCGTCGCCGTCGACCCCGACACCGGGCGCGCGTTCGTGACCGGCAAGGTGGATGGCGTGCTTCAGCTCCTCGACCCGCGCCGGAGCAGGTAGGCCAGGCCGGAGCCCGCGAACAGCGCGGCCGTGGCCAGCAGCCAGCGCTCGGCGTGGCCGTCGAAGGTCTGGCCGCTGGTCGCCCGGTACGCGCCCTCGCCCGTCTCCGCGATCGTGGCCCAGAACACGCCCAGCATCAGCAGCGACAGCGCGGCCGGGATGCGAACGTAGTTGACCGCGCCGCCGAGCCCCGCCCGGAGGACGCGGTCGGCGCCCGCGTACAGCGGCAGCAGCACGAGGTCGTGCAGCACCACGGCCGCCACCAGCCAGACGACGATCCGCGACGCGCTGCGGCCGCCCAGGATCTCCAGCAGCGCCCACGCGCACAGCGGGAGCAGCACCAGGTGCGCGATCAGGTGCAGCGGGCTCGCTCCGTACCGGCGTCTCACGCCGCCGTCCCGAAGTCGATCGACGCCACCCACTTCGTGTTGTGCACCCCCGGCAGCGCGGGCACGATGATGCGGGCCGGGAAGCCGTGGTCGAGCGGCAGGTCGGCGCCGTTGACCTTCAGGGCAAGCATCGAGTCGGCGTCGCGGACCTGGTCGCCGTTCAGCGACGCCTTCGACAGCACGCCGCGCGGCTGCAGCGAGCGCACGTACGCGCCGGTCACGGCGGCGGCGTCGAGGCCGGCGGCGGCGGCCAGCTCCGACAGCCGCACGCCGGTCCACTCCTGCGTTGTCGTCCAGCCCTCCACGCACGCGATCGGCAGCCGCGCCGTGTGCTGGGGGAGGGCGAGCAGGTCCGCGCGGGCGAGCGCGACATCGGCCGGGCCGCCGGTCAGGCGCAGCCTGTAGGCGGCGCCGACCATCGCGGGCGTGATCTCGGCTCGCCGCGCCGTGCGGTTGACCGGGAAGTCCTCGCGCCGCGGCGCCAGGAACGCGAGCGACCGCAGCGGCCCGCCGATCGTCTGGCCGACGTTCGCGACCAGCAGCAGTGCCGAGGCGCCGCCGACGAACGCGAACAGGCCGCGACGGCTGATCGTCGGCGGGTCGGGATCCTCCGCCACGAGCCCGCCGTGCTCGTCGCCCGGCTCGGGCGTCGTGTGAGCCAGGTCGTCGCGCAGCGGCCGCAGCCAGCCGCGCTCGCGGTACGCGCGCAGGATGACCGGCGTCTTGAGCGTCACGTGCAGCGCCAGGGCCGCCGTGAAGACGACCGCGCCGTAGTAGTGCGCGACGACGAAGTTGAAGCCGAAGGCGTACCAGTACTGCGCGTTCATGATCCCGGTCACGAACTCGAAGACCGCGCTCGAGACCAGGAGGGCGACCGACAGCCGCTCGAGGCCATGGGCGGGCGAGGCGATCGGCGGGAACGCGAACAGCCGCGGGATCACCGACCACAGCTTCGCCAGCAGCAGCGGCACGGCGGCGATGCCGACGTTGACGTGCAGGCCCTGGGTGACGGCGTAGAGGTAGGTCGGCGCGGTCGGCCAGGAGAACAGCAGCGGCAGGTCCGCGCCGGCGGGCACGATGGCGTTGCCGCGCAGGTTCGGCTCGTAGGCGACGTGCGAGAGGAAGCCGGTGACGATCACGATCGAGACGAGCACCAGCAGCACCGATCCCAGGGCGGACGTCAGCCACGGCCCACGCAGAGGCGAGCGCCAGAACGTCGGCCGGAACGGGCCGGGCGGCGGGATCATGGCCGGCGCAGGACCGCGATCCAGCGCCCGTCCACCACGAGCATCCCGGCGTGCTCGAGCCCGCCCCGCGGGGCGAGCCGGGCGATCCCGTCGACCCCGACGCGCGCCCACGCGAACCACTCGCTGACCACGCCGGGCGCCTCGAGCCGGACCCGCGTGCGGAACGTCGGCGCGCCCGGCGGATCGAGCTCCACGAGCGCCGACCCGCCCGCGGCCAGCAGCTCGCGCGTCCGTCGCAGCAGCAGTGCCGGCGAGCCGCCGATGCCGACGTTCCCGTCGAGCAGCAGCGCGGTCCGGTAGCGCCCGGCGCCGGGCACGGACCCGAACACGTCGCCCGGGATCGCCGCCGCGCCGCGGCGGCGGGCGAGGCGCACGGCGACGGGGGAGAGGTCCACGCCGAGGCCGCGCTTGCCGGCGGCGCGCAGCGCGGCCAGGTGGCGTCCCGGCCCGCAGCCGAGGTCGATCACCGGCGGCTCGGCCAGCTCGGCCGCGGCGGTGTCGGCGGCGTCGAGCCCGCCGAGCCAGCGATCGAGGCGCAGCGGCTGGGACGTCCCGTCGATCCAGCGCACCCGAGCGGGCGGCGGCGGGCCGCCGCCGAGCGCGTGCTGGGCGGCGGTCGCGAGCAGCCGGCCGTAGAGGAGGTCCGCGGGCAGCGCGGCGCCGGCCAGCGCCCCGGGCCCGACGGCCGTCACGCCGTCACCTCCGACGGGTCGATCGCGGCCAGCGCCGCGGCGAAGCGGCTGTCCGGCGCGTCGGCCGCGACGGCGCGGGCGTCCGCGATCGTGTCGACGTCGCGAAGCGGCGGCAGGATCACGGTGCGCAGCCCGAGCTCGGCGAGCCGGACGCGCTGGGCGAGACCGGTGGTCGGCTCGCTCATCGGCACGTCGCGGAACGCCTCGGGGTCCGGGCGGCGCAGCCCGATGCCCCAGTAGCCGCCGTCGAGCGCGGCGCCGAACGCGGCGTCCGCGTGCTCGACCGCCTCGAGGCCGGAGTCGAGCAACTCGGGCGTGAGCTGCGGCGTGTCCATCCCGACCAGGAAGGCGGGCCCTCCGGCGGCCTCGAACGCGGCCGCCAGGCGCGCCGCCAGCCCGCCGCCGACCTGCGGGACGACCGCGAAGCCGTCGGGGACCCAACCGGAGGGCGAGCCGTCGAGCACGAGCACGCGCCGCGCAGCGCGCTTCGCGCGCGAGGCGGCCGCCAGCGTGTCGCCGAGCGCGGCGCCGGCGAGCTCCGCCGCCTGCTGGGGCGTGCAGGGCGGCGACAGCCGCGTCTTGACCCGCCCGGGCGCAGGGGACTTGGCGATGACGAGCAGTGTCGGTCCCACTGGATCGATTGCGGTCCCGACGCCCGGCCGGATCATTCGAGCACGGCCGCCATGTCGCGAACCGCACGAACCGTCCCGCGCACCGTGCCGGTCACCTTCGACCGGCCCCGGCGCGGCAGCTCGTGCACGGCGACCTCGCGGATCTCCCAGCCCGCCGCCGCGGCGCGCACGACCATCTCGAGCGGCCAGCCGAAGCGCCGGTCGCGGATGCCGAGCGCGAGCAGGCCCTCGCGACGGGCGGCCCGCATCGGCCCGAGGTCGGTCAGCCGTACGCCCGTCCGGCGCCGCAGCTCGAATGCCAGCGCGCGGTTCGCGAGCCGGCCGTGCAGCGAGCCGCGGCCCCGGCGCGCGCCCAGCACCAGGTCCGCCTCGCCGGCGCCGACCGGGTCGGCCACCAGCGGCAGCTCGCGCGGGTCGAAGGAGGCGTCGCAGTCCATGAAGCAGACGATGTCGGTCTCCGCGGCGCGCAGGCCGGCGAAGCAGGCGGCCCCGAAGCCGGGCTGCGGCTCGGGCACGACCATCGCCCCGAGCGCCGCGGCCACCGCGCCCGAGCCGTCGGTGGACCCGTTGTCGACGACGATCGGCTCGTAACCCGCGGGCACGCGCTCGAGCACCCAGGGGAGGGCCTCGCGCTCGTTCAGGACCGGGAGGATGACCGCGTGCATGTGCCGCTTACCTACCCGCAGTACGGGTTGCAAGCCATTACGGAGCACTGACGTCGGTACGGTGGCGCCCCATGAAGGGCCCGATCCTGGTCACCGGCGGCGCCGGCTTCATCGGCTCGCACGTGGTCGACGCGCTGCTCGACGGCGGTCACGACGTGCGCGTGCTCGACGTGCTGCTGCCCGCCGCCCACCGTGAGCGGCCCGACTACCTGGACCCGCGCGCCGAGTGGATCGAGGGCGACCTCCGCGACCCCGGCGCGGTCGCTCGCGCGGTCGACGGCGCGGCCGCGGTCAGCCATCAGGCGGCGATGGTCGGGCTCGGCGTCGACCTCGGCGACATCGCCGACTACGTCGGCCACAACGACCTCGGTACCGCGGTCCTGCTGCGCGCGCTGGCGGCGCGCGGCTTCGCGGGCGCCCTCGTGCTCGCGTCGAGCATGGTCGTCTACGGCGAGGGTCGCTACGCCTGCCCCGCGCACGGCATCGTGCGCCCGCCGCCGCGAGCCGCGGGGGATCTCGACGCCGGCCGCTTCGAGCCGCCGTGCCCGATCTGCGGCGCGCCGCTCGAACCGCGCGCGGTGCCCGAGGGCTCGCCGGGCGATCCGCGCAACGTCTATGCGGCCACCAAGCTCGCCCAGGAGCACCTGTGCGCCGCGTTCGCGCGCGAGACGGGCGCCGCCGTGACCGCGCTGCGCTACCACAACGTCTACGGTCCCAGAATGCCTCGCGACACTCCCTACGCCGGCGTGGCCAGCATCTTCAGATCGGCGCTCGCGGCCGGTGAGGCGCCGCGCGTCTTCGAGGACGGCGGCCAGCGACGCGACTTCGTCCACGTCCGCGACGTCGCGCGCGCCAACGTGCTGGCCCTCGCCGGAGCGGCGCCGGGCGCCTACAACGTGGCCAGCGGGACCCCGCGCACCGTGCTCGACATGGCGCGCGCGCTCACGCGCGCCTTCGACGGCCCCGAGCCGCGCGTCACCGGCGAGTGGCGCGCCGGCGACGTCCGGCACGTGTTCGCGTCGGCCGAGGCGGCCGCCGAGCGGCTCGGCTTCCGCGCGAGTGAGGACTTCGACGCCGGCATGCGCGAGTTCGCGGCCGCGCCGCTGCGGGCATAGGAGCGAGCGATGACCCGCGTCGCCGTCGTCGGGCACGTCGAGTGGATCGAGTTCGCGCGCGTGCCGCGCTACCCGAAGCCGGGCGAGATCGTGCACGCGACCGAGTGGTGGGAGGAGGCCGGCGGCGGCGGCGCCGTGGCCGCGGTCCAAGTCGCCAAGCTCGCGGGCGGCGTCGAGTTCTACACCGCGCTGGCCGGCGACGAGAACGGCCGGCACGCCAAGGCCCGGCTGGAGGCGCTCGGCGTGACCGTCTACGCGGCGCCGCGCGAGGGCGCCCAGCGGCGCGGCTTCGTCCACCTCGACGACGACCACGAGCGCACGATCACGATTCTCGGCGACCGGATCGTCCCGCACGGCGACGACGACCTGCCATGGGAGCGGCTGAAGGCCGTCGACGCCGTCTACTTCACCGGCGGCGACGTCGCCGCGCTCGAGCACGCGCGCCGCGCGCGCAAGCTGGTCGCGACGCCGCGCGCCTTCGCGACGCTGCGGGCGTCCGACGTCAACCTCGATGCGCTCGTGCGCTCCGCGAAGGACCCGGGCGAGCAGCATGCCGAGGAGGAGCTCGACCCGGCGCCCGACATCGTCGTCTCGACCGCCGGCAAGGAGGGCGGCGCGTGGGTCGGCGAGGACCGCAGCAGCGGGCGCTGGGAGGCCGCGCGCCTGCCCGGCCCGCCGCGGGACTCCTACGGCGCCGGCGACTCGTTCGCGGCCGGACTCACCTACGGCCTCGGGGCCGGGCTGCCGATCGGGCAGGCGCTCGAGATCGCGTCGCGCTGCGGCGCCTACAAGCTGGCCGGCCGCGCCGCCTTCGACGGCCAGCTCACCGCGGCCGATCTCTGACGAACAGCACGGCGGCACCCTCGATCCGGCCGTCGCGCAGCCGCGTCAGCGCGTCCTCGGCCTGCTCGAGCGCGAACGGCTGCACGGTCGTGCGGACCGGCACGCGCGGCGCGAGCTCGAGGAACTCGCGAGCGTCGGTGCGGGTGAGGTTGGCGACCGAGCGCAGGACGCGCTCCTCCCACAGGTCGCGGTAAGGGAAGGACGGGATGTCGGACATGTGGATGCCGGCGCACACGACGGTGCCGCCCGGCGCCGTCGCCCGCAGCGCGGCCGGGACGAGCGCCCCGGCGGGCGCGAAGATGATCGCCGCGTCGAGCGGCTCCGGCCCGGGCGCCGTAGCGTCGCCCGCCCATTCGGCGCCCAGCGACCGCGCGAGCGCCTGCGCCGCCGCGTCCTCGGCGCGCGTGAAGGCGAAGACCCGGCGGCCCTCGTGGACGGCGACCTGGCAGACGATGTGGGCGGCGGCGCCGAACCCGTAGAGCCCGAGCCGCACGCCGTCGCCCGCCAGCCGCAGCGCGCGATGCCCGATCAGGCCGCCGCACAGCAGCGGCGCGATCTCCATGTCGCTCATCCCGCCCGGCAGCGGCAGGCAGAAACGCTCGTCTGCGACCGCGTACTCGGCGTACCCGCCGTCCACGTCGCGGCCGGTGAAGCGCGCCCGGCGGCAGAGGTTCTCGCGGCCGGAGGCGCAGTACGAGCACTCGCCGCACGTCCAGCCGAGCCACGGCACGCCGAAGCGCCCGCCGTCCGCCTCGCCAACGATCTGGTGGCCGAGGATCAGCGGCAGGTGGCCGGGCTCGAGCTCGCCGTCGCGCAGGTGCAGGTCCGTACGGCAGACGCCGCACGCCGACACGCGCAGCAGGAGCTGACCGGGGCCCGGCACCGGCTCGGGCACCTCGGCGGCGCGGAGCGGCCGGCCCGGCGCGTCCAGCAGCACCGCGCGCACCGCCGCCCCTACGCTCGGGCGCGGCGGCCGGTCATGCCGCGCGGTCGAGGGCGGCGAGGTCGACGAGCTCGTAGGCCGGCACGGCCTCCGGCTCGTCGCCGCACGAGATCGGCCGTGGCTCGGCCTCGCGACGGGCGACGACGGCACGCAGCCGCCCGGCCGGCGTGCGCACGGTCACTGCCGCGCCGTCGACGTGCTCGACGGCGACGTCGTCGACGCCGCGCAGGTCGAGCCTGCGCCGGACGAGCACGTCGGCGGCCTGGGCCGCCCAGCCGTCGCCGGCCCGTCCGCGGAGGTGCTCGAGCGCGATCGCGCCTGCCTCGAGCCCGGCGACGATCGCCGGGCCGGCGGCGGCGGGCACGCGGCCGAACGCCAGTCCGTGCGGGAAGGCGAGGAATGTGGCGGCGAAGCGGTGGCCCCCGATGTGGCCGATCTCCCAGGTCTGGTCGGGACGGGCCGCCCGCAGCGCGCGCGCCAGCGGCCGGCCGCGGCGGGCGCAGCAGGGGTCGCGCTTGCCGTGCGTGCACACCGCGTACAGCGGCTCCTCCCAACGGGTCGCGGGCTCGCGCTCGGTCAGGTCGAGCGTGAGCACCTCGGCCGGGTCGCGCAGCACGTGGCGCTCGACCCACGGGCTGTCGCGCCGGGTGTCGGCCAGGAAGCAGGCCCGCGTCTCGAGCGCGCCGCGGCGCGAGCCGCGCCGGATCAGGTGCACCTTCACGCCGGCCTCGTCCGCGAGCGCCAGCAGCTCGCGCGCCAGGCCGGCGTCGAGGTCGGAGTGGGTGACGGCGTTGCGCCCGCTCCACGGGCCCGGCTGCTCGAGCAGCAGGAACCGCCGCGCCTTGGGCGCGGACGCCGCGAGGTCCTCGCCGAGGCGCTCGCCGAGGACGGAGCAGGAGTTCGTCACGTCAAGAGGGTTAGCACGCCCGCGAACGGGGCCGGGATCGTGATCAGCGTCGCTTGATCGGCGCGCGGGCCGGGACCGGCGCCGGCACACCGCGCCGGCGGCTCGGCGGGCCGGGGCGGAGGTCGCCGTGGCCGTCGCGCCGGCGCGCGGGCCACGGCTTGGCGTCGGCCAGCGGCAGGCGCAGGCCGCCGGGCGGCCCGTTCGGGCTCTCGGGCTCAGGCGCGTTGCCGCCGCCGCCGTGACCGCCGTCGGCGTCGTCGTCGTCGTCGCGCAGGCGGAAGAACCACACCAGCCACACGATGAGCGCCCCGATGTCGAAGACCCGGAGCCCGACCATGAAGATCCACCCCTCCAGCGTCACCTCACCACGGAGGCTAGCGCCGCACCCACGCTTCCAGCAACCGCCTTGCGATCGCGAAGCGCGGCGGCACGCCAAGTGGCCCGTCCTCGCGGCCCTCGAGCGCCGCCGCCACCTCGTCGCGCGCGAACCAGCGCACGTCCTCGAGCTCGGCGTCGACCCGGCGCGGCGCGCCCGAGCGCCACGGCGCCGTGAAGCCGAGCATCAGCGAGGTGGGGAACGGCCACGGCTGCGACGCGACGTACTCGGGCGGCCCGATCTCGACGCCCGCCTCCTCGCGCACCTCGCGCGAGACGGCCTCCTCGAGGCTCTCGCCCGGCTCGACGAAGCCGGCGAGCGCCGAGTAGCGGCGCGGCGGCCAGACGGGCTGGCGGCCGAGCAGCACGCGATCGCGGTCGGTCACGAGCATGATCACGACCGGGTCGGTCCGCGGGTGGTGGTCGGCGCCGCAGCGGGCGCAGTGGCGGACGATCCCGCCGCCGGCGATCTCGGTGCGCGTCCCGCACGCCGCGCAGTGCCCGTGCCGCCGGTGCCAGTTGACGAGCGCGGCGGCATGGGCAGCGAGGCCGCCGTCGGCCTGGGGGAGGGCGCCGGCCGCGGCGCGCAGGCCGAGCGGCCGCGTGCCGGTCGCTGGGTCGGACTCGCCCTCGCCGTGGGCGGCGACCGCGCCGGCGGCGGTCCACCGGGCGTCGGCGGCGGACACGAGCGGCGGTCGCGCGCCGGGCTCCGGCGCGCCGGCGCCGTTCAAGCGCTCGACGTCGACCGCGAACACCGGCCCGCCGGCGTCGAGCCCGAGCAGCAGCGGCTCGTCGGCGCCCAGCGGAGCGAGCGGCAGCAGCGCCAGCCGTGGGTCGTCGCGGCCCGTCACGTGCACGCCGGCGTCGCCGACCAGGACGGCGCGGGCGCGCGGGCTCGCGGCCTGCTCGGCCAGCCACGCCGGATCGGTGCGTTTCTCGGCGACGCGGTCGAGCCGTTCGCCGGTGAACACGATCCCGTCGCCCATCGACCCCACGGTACGCGATGATGTTGCCCATGATCCGCCCGTCGCGCGCCGGTGAGGCGTTCCTCGCCGACGTGCGGGCGGCTGCCGGCCCGCTCGTGATCTGGTGGCTCGGCCAGAGCGGGTTCCTGGTGGCCTGGGAGGGCCGGCACCTGCTGCTCGACCCCTACCTGTCGGACTCGCTCACGCGCAAGTACGCGGACACCGACAAGCCGCACGTGCGCATGACCGAGCGCGTCGTCGATCCGGCGCGGCTGGGCTTCGTCGACGTCGTCACCGCGTCGCACGCCCACACCGACCACCTCGACCCGGACACGCTCAGGGCGCTCGTCGCCGCGCGCCCGGACGTCGTGCTGGTGGCGCCGGCGGCCCACCGCGACCTGGCGGCCGAGCGGGCGGGCGTCGCGCCGCTCGCGATCGACGACGGCGAGACCGTCGAGGCCGCCGGCTTCATGATCGCCGCCGTCCCGGCCGCGCACGAGGCGATCGAGCGCGACGGCGAGGGGCGGATGCTGCAGCTCGGCTACGTCGTCCGGTGCGGGCCGTTCGCGATCTACCACGCGGGCGACACGGTCCGCTACGAAGGCATGGCCGCCCGCGTCCGCGACGTCGCCGGCCCGGGTGGCATCGACGTCGCGCTGCTGCCGATCAACGGGTGTGCGCCGGAGCGACGCGTGGCCGGCAACCTGTGGGGCGGCGAGGCCGCCGCGCTGGCGCACGAGCTCGGCGCGGGGATGGCCGTCCCGATGCACTTCGAGATGTTCGCGTTCAACACGGAGCCGCCGGACGCGTTCGCGGCCGCCTGCGAGCGGCTCGGGCAGCCCTACCGGGTCCTGCGCGCCGGCGAGCGGCTCGAGCCGATCCGGGCGGCCCGCGCCTCGAGGTAGCGGCGCTCGGGGAGGCTGGTGGTGAGCCGGGCGGCGGCGAGGTAGCCGCGCTGCGCGGCGAGCGGCTCGCCGGCGCGCTCGAGCAGGTGCGCGCGGACGGCCTGGAGCCGGTGGTGGCGGCGCAGGCGCTTGTCCGCCTCCAGCGTGTCGAGCAGCTCGAGGCCGGCCTGCGGGCCGTGCACCTCGCCGACGGCCACCGCGCGGTTGAGCGAGACCATCGGCCCGGGCGCGAGGCGCTCGAGCAGGTCGTAGAGGTGGAGGATCTGGGGCCAGTCGGTGTCCTCGGCCCGCTTCGCCTCGCCGTGCAGGGCGGCGATCGCCGCCTGGAGCTGGTACGGGCCGAGCGGCGCGCGCGCCAGCACGTCGGTGACGAGCGCCACGCCCTCGCCGATCGCCGCGGCGTCCCAGCGCGTTCGGTCCTGCTCGGCCAGCGGCACGAGCGAGCCGTCCGGCCGGCTGCGGGACTTGCGCCGGGCGTCGGTCAGCAGCATCAGCGCGAGCAGCCCGGCGACCTCGCCGTCGGTCGGCAGCAGGGCGTGCAGGCCGCGGGTCAGCCGGATCGCCTCGTTCGTCAGCTCGCGGCGCTGCAGGTCGGGACCGGACGTAGCGGTGTGGCCCTCGTTGAAGATCAGGTAGAGGACGTGCAGGACCGCGCGCATGCGGTCGGCGCGCTCGCGCTCGGGCGGCGGCTCGAAGCGGGCGCCGGCCGCCCTGATCGCCTGCTTGGCGCGGCTGATGCGCTGGGCCATCGACGCCTCCGGCACGAGGAACGCGCGCGCGATCTGCGCCGTCGTCAGGCCGGCCACGGCCCGGAGGGTGAGGGCGATCTGCGACGGCGGGGTCAGTGCGGGATGGCAGCACAGCAGCAGCAGCGTCAGCGTGTCGTCGCGCCCCGGGGCGCTCGCGGGCTCGGCGGCCACCGCCTGCTCGCGCCGCCGGCGGGCCTCCTCGGCGCGCCGGCGGTCGGCCAGGCGTCGGGAGGCGACCGTGATCAGCCATGCCCGAGGCTCGTCCGGCACGCCCTCGGCCGGCCACTGGAGCGCGGCGGCCAGCAGCGCCTCCTGGACCGCGTCCTCGCACGCGTCGAAGCTCCCGTGGCGCCGCACGAGCGCGGCGATCGCCTGCGGCGCGGCCTCGCGCAGCAGGCCCTCGATGCGGGCGTCAGGCGTCACATCTCCGCTCCCGCGGCGTCCATCACCGCCCGCACCTCGACCGCGCCGCCGATCCGCGGGTCGGGCCAGCGGAGCGCGATCTCGACCGCGCGCTCCTCGCTCTCGCAGTCGACCGTCAGGTAGCCGGCGAACTGCTCCTTGGCCTCGGCGAACGGGCCGTCGGTCGCCGCCACGGCGCCGCCCTGGAGCCTGACGGTCTTCGCGGTCGAGGGATGGGCCAGGCCGTTGCCGTCCACGAGCTCGCCGGTGTCGGCGAGCTCGGCCATGATCGCGTCGACCTCGCCCATCACGGCGGCCCGCTCCTGCTCGGACAGGCCCTCGATCGTCGCCGGGTTGTTGTAGATCAGCAGCATGTACTTCACGGTGTGCTCCTCACGTGTCGGCGGGACACCATCGTGAGGCAAGTCGGAGCCGGGCTGCTGTTTCTCTACATCAGGCGGCGGTGAGCACGCGCAGCGGGAACGTCATGCTGACCTCGGTGCCGCCGCCCTCCGGCGCGGTGACCGAGACGGCCTCCGCCAGCCGGGCGATCAGCGGCAGCCCGAGCCCGGCGCCGGGGCTGTCCATCCGCGGCTGCATGCCGCAGCCCGTGTCGCGGACCTTGACCTCGAGGCGGTTGTCCTCCCACTCCACCGCCACGGTGAACGAGCCATTGCTCGTCTCGCGGTAGCCGTGGACGATCACGTTGCTGACCGCCTCGGAGACGGCGAGGCGCACGGCGTCGAGGACCGGATCCGCCGCCCCTGCGCGCCTGGCGGCCGCCGATACCACTCGCCGCGCCGATCCGACGTGCTCTGGCGCCGCCGGCCAGCTCTGTTCACATCGCTCCACTTGAGGTGCGGGTACCCGCCACGCAGGGCCGCGAACGTGAGGTTGCTCCGGATGCGATTGCCGCCGAGCGAGGCGAGCGTCAGCCGACTGTGAGCTTCACGCGCTGGACGGCGTTGTTGGCGTAGCCGCCGACGTTCCAGGGCGGCGCGGCGGGCTGGCTGCGGCCGGTCGCGTCGGTCGCGCGGGTGCACAGCTCGTGCTCGCCCGCGGGCGCGTCCCAGTCCAGCCACCAGGGGGCCCACGCGGCCGGCCCGGGCGGGTCCCCGAGCTGCGCGGGCGTCCAGCCCGCGCCGCCGTCCACGCTCACCTCGACCCGCTCGACGGGGCCCCAGCCGGACCAGGCGCGGCCCGCGAGCCGCACCGGCCCGGGCCGCAGGAAGCGGCGGCGCGTCATGAAGTCGGGGATCCCGGGGGGGACCATCAGCGAGCGCGGCTCGATCCGCGTGACCGGCGTGCCCGGGTCGTCCTCGTCGCGGCGCATCCGGTAGCCGGTGACCATCTGGTAGCCCTTGAACGGCTCGGAGACGACCGTGATCCGCTGGAGCCACTTGACGCTCGTCATCCCGTACCAGCCCGGGACGACGAGGCGCAGCGGGAAGCCGTGCTGCGGCGGCAGCGGCTCGCCGTTGCAGGCGTAGGCGAGCAGCCCCGACCCGGCGTCCGCGAGCGACAGGCTGCGCTCGTACAGCTGCTCGACGCCGCCCTCGACGCCCCGGTCGAGGCCGGTGAAGACGACCTCGAGCGCGTCGTCCGCGAGCCCGGCCTCGGCCAGCAGCGTCGCGACCCGGATGCCGGTCCATTCAGCAGTGCCGACCGCCTCGGCCAGCCACGGCTGGCTGACGACGTGCGGCTCGAGCTGCGCGCGGCCGTTGCCGGCGCACTCCATCGTGATCGCCGCGGTGACCGTCTCGCGCTCGCGCAGGTCGCCGAGCGACAGCTCGAGCTCGCGCTCGACACGGCCGCCGACGGTGAGCCGCCAGTCCGCGGCGTCGACGACCGGGATGTCGTAGTGGGTGAGCAGGTAGTGCAGGCCGACCGGGGTGATCTCGTGCCGCAGCGCCTCGAGCGGCATCCCGTGGTTGCGGGCCGCGAGCTGGAGCTCCTCGAGCGAGATGCTCACCGCGGGCTGTACTCCCAGTCGGCGGCCTGCTCGATCACGCCGAGCAGCTCGCCGACGCGGCAGACCAGCAGCCGCTCCTCGTCGACCTCGATCCAGACGCCGGCGGACGCGGGGAACACGACGTGGTCGCCCGCCTTGACCGGCATCTCGACGCCGGCCGACTCCCACCAGTCGATCCCCGGGCCGACCGCCAGCACGATGCCGTGCTGCGGCGGCGGCTCGTGGTCGCCGGCGGGCACGACGAGCCCCGACCGTCGCACCCGGTCGGGGTCGAGCTCCTTGATGACCACGCGGTCGAACAGGGGTCTGAGCTGGCGTTGCATTCCAGCTCAGAAGATATCCGCGTCAGCCGCCGGTCACGTCGCGTCGCAGGAATGCGGTCAGCGCCCACCCGAGGGCCGGCAGCGCGTACAGCGCGCAGACCCAGGCCGAGCGCACGATCGGCGCCCAGTCGGTCGGCTCGCGCAGGATGCCCTGCCAGGCGTTGAACTGGGTCGAGAGCAGGTACGGGTCGAGCGCGTCGAGCGCCGAGATCGAGCCGATGATCTGCACGAAGATCGAGACCATCAGCGTGCCCACGACCGCGGCCGCCGAATTGCGGGTGAGGGTCGACAGCAGGATCCCGATCGCCGCGATCGCGCTCATCGGCAGCAGGTAGGCGAGCGTGCCGGCGCCCGTGAGCAGCAGCGCCCGGCCGGCGTCGATCTGGGTCCCCGAGAGCGTGGTGAGCGGGTCGAAGCCCCAGATCAGCCCGCCGGCGACGAGTGCGATGCCGACGTAGGCGAACAGCACGCCGGCGGTGTAGGTGAGCGCCGCCAGCGCCTTGCCGGCGAACACGTGCCAGCGCTCGACCGAGCGGGTCAGGATCGTCTTGAGCGTGCCGTTGTGGTCCTCGTTGGCGACGATGTCGCCGGCCACCAGCGCCGTGATCAGCGGCAGCAGCCAGAACGCGCCGAAGGCGAGGCAGACGAGCGGGACGGCGAAGCCGGTCTCGCGCACGAAGCTCCCGAAGGGCAGCTCGTCCGGCCCGCCGCTGCTGTCGGCGAGCAGGGCGATGACGAAGATCAGCGGGACGGCGACGGCCGAGCCGAGGCCGATGAAGGTCCGCTTCTGGGCGAGCAGCTTGCGCAGCTCCCAGCGGTAGACGGCCCGCACGCCGGGCCGCCGCGTGGCGCGCGCGGGGGCGCCCGGCACCGCGACCGCACTCATCGGGCCACCTCCTCGAGCTTGTGGTGGCCGTTCGGCGACGGGCCCTCGGTCATGCGGAGGAACAGCTCCTCGAGCGTGGCGGTGCGCGGGACCAGCGCGGTGATGCCGACCCCTGCGAGGCCGAGCGCGACCGACAGCTCGGCCACCGACCGCTCGTCGCCGTCGACGGTCAGCCCGCCGGGGATCTCGGCGACGTCGCCGTAGCGGGCCGCGATCTCGGCCGCGTAGACGTCGTCGGTGGTGCGCAGCTCGTAGCGCCCGGCGGCGCTGGCGATCAGCTGGTCGAGCGCGCCCTCGTAGAGCACGCGGCCGGAGCCGATGATGGCCACGCGGTCGCACAGCTCCTCGACCTCGCCCATCAGGTGGCTCGACAGCAGCACCGTGATGCCCTGGCCGGCGAGCCGGCGGATCAGCGCGCGCATGTCGCGCATGCCGGCGGGGTCGAGGCCGGTGGTGGGCTCGTCGAGCAGCAGCAGGCGCGGGGCGCGCAGCAGCGCCCCGGCGATGCCGAGGCGCTGGCG
>Ga0299914_10001427_pt1 | contig 15812 bp, 15 predicted proteins | sample RVTome_10_FD_201361 | JGI IMG/M metagenome (GOLD analysis project Ga0299914, IMG submission 201361) | Soil microbial communities from uranium-contaminated site in the Upper Colorado River Basin, Wyoming, United States - RVT153D57 (version 2) ...
ACGTCAACCGTCCACTGCGTACGCACCCGTCCGGCGCCGTCGCTCGCTGTCCCGCGGCGTCGCGGCGATCGCGAATGGCTACGTTGCTGGCTACGTCGACGCGATCCATCGGCGGTGTCCCGCGTGCCAGCGTGGGAGTGTCAGGCGTTCGGTGTAAATGACATCGGCGTTACTTCGAGTCGTTGGGGAACGTGCGGCCTTCGAGATGACCGCGAAGGCGTTCAGCGCGGGCTTCCAGTGGAACTCGCCGAGGCGTTCCTTGGCGGCCTGGCGTCCCAGTCCTTGCCCGACGCCAGCTTGAAGGTGTTGCCGATCAGGTGCAGCACGCAGGGTCTGCACCGCCGCCGCATCAGCTCCACGGACGTCATGCTGGGCAGCCAACAAGGGCGCGAAGGGACAAGGCCACGTGCTGGCGGACCCTGGATGAGGCACGCGGCCGCCTCTAGTGTGAACCCGTGATCCTGACGCCTGATCAGCGGCTCCGCGTCTTCATCTCCTCGACGCTGGACCTCACCGAGGAGCGGGCCGCGGCGAGGCGTTCGGTCGAGGCGCTCAACCTCACCCCGGTGATGTTCGAGACGGGCGCACGTCCCTATCCGCCGCGGGCGCTCTACAGCGCCTACGTCGGGCAGAGCGATGTCTTCGTCGCCATCTATGCGAAGCGGTACGGATGGACCGCGCCGGACATGGAGGTGTCCGGTCTCGAGGACGAGTTCATCTTGTCCGCCGGCATGCCGCGCCTCGTCTACATCCAGGTCGGCGTCGATCGCGAGCCGCAGCTGCACGCCTTCCTTGAGCGCGTGCGCGACGGCGGTCTGTCGTACAAGCCGTTCTCCACGGCAGCCGACCTCGAGGAGCTGCTGCGCAACGATCTGGTCGTGCTGCTGACCGAGCGCTTCCACGCGACGGACGGTGCGGTCGCGGCGGAGGGACGGGCACGCCCCGCTCCCCTGCCGCGTCCGGCCACCGTGTTTCTCGGGCGCGATGCCGACGTCGCCGAGATCACGGCTCGGCTGCAGCGGGGCGACGTGCGGCTGCTCACCCTCGTCGGCCCTGGCGGGATCGGCAAGACCCGCCTGGCGATCGAGACGGGACGCCGGCTGGGACCGGAGTACCCCGGGGGAATGTTCTACGTCTCGCTCGCGGCGCTGCGCGAGCCAGGCCTGGTCGCCGACACGGTCGCCGCTGCGCTCGACGTCGCGACGACCGACGCCTCCAGTGCCGCTGCAGCCGTCGCGGATGCCATCGGCGACCGGCGGACGCTGCTGATCCTCGACAACTTCGAGCACATCGTGCCAGGTGCCACGGTCGTTGCGGAGTTGCTCGAGGCCTGTGGGCCGTTGACCGTGGTCGTCACGAGCCGCACACCGCTTCGCCTCCGCGGAGAGCACGAGTTCCCCGTGCGGCCGTTGGCCGTGCCGCCCGGGCGCACGCCGAACGAACGCGTGCGTGAGTACTCCGCCGTCCAGCTGTTCATCGAGGCGGCATGCGCCGTGCGACCGGATCTCGTCCTGGACGAGCGCTCGACGGCTGCGGTCGTCGACATCTGCCGTGAGCTCGACGGACTCCCGCTGGCGCTCGAACTGGCCGCCGCGATGGTCAGGATCATGACGCCCCAGATGCTCCTCGACCGCCTACGGGACCAGCTGCTCGATCTGCGCGGCGGCCGCCGCGACATGCCTGCGCGCCACCAGAGCCTCGCCGCCACCATCGCCTGGAGCTACGACCTGCTCGACAGGCCCACGAAGGATGCGTTCGCACAGCTCAGCGCCTTCCGCGGTGGGTTCACCCTGGCGACCGCCGAGCGGGTGTGCGACGTCGAGAGCGACGTCGTGCCAGCCGTCGCGTCCCTCGTGGAGCACAACCTGGTGCGCGCCGACGTCCGGGCCGACCACGTCCGCTTCGCGATGCTCGGCACGATCCGGCAGTTCGCCCGGGAGCGTCTGAACGCCAGCGCGGGGCGGGACGCAGTGTTCTCACGCCATGCCCGCACGTTCCTGGAGCTCGCCGACCAGGTCGGACGTCCGGGTGGGCGGCACCGGACAGTGCTCGACGCGATCGAGATCGAGCTGGACAACCTGCGGCAGGCATTCACGTGGTTGCTCGCGAGGGACGATCCGGATCCGGTCGCCAATGCTGTGTGGGAGTCGTGGTGGTTCTGGTGGATGCGCGGCTACCTCAAGGAAGGCGTGCTGTGGGCTGACCGCTGCCTCGAGGCGCCCCAGATTGGCCGCGAGCCCCACGCACGCGTCCTTGCGGCCCGAGCCATGTTCGCGATCTGGTCCGGCGACTACGACTTCGCCGTGCCGGCGGTGCTGCAGGCCGCGAAGGTTGCGCGGGAGACGGGAGACGACCGCAGCCTCGGGTACGCGGACGTGGCGGTCGGCCTCGTCCGCGGCCTCACAGGTGCGATGGCCGACGGCCTGGCGACCATCCGGCGCGGCGTCGCCACGTTCGAGAGGATGGCCGACGAGGTCGGAGCGACGACAGGGCTCGTCGCGATGAGCTGGATGCAGGGCATCACGCGCCAGTTCGACGATACCGACGAGCTACTGCGGCACGCATTGCATCGCGCCCGGGGCATCGAATCGAAGGTCGACATGGGGATCGCCGAGGCCGCACTGGCGCAGTTCCACATGAGCCGCGGCGACACGGAAGGCGTCCACGACCTGATCAGTGCATCCCTCGAGCACCTGGCCGAGGCGCGGCACATCGCATCGACGATCCTGACGTTGGAGGTCATCGCCGAGCTCGGAATGCATCACGGTCTGCCACGAGCGTCGGTCGAGGTGCTCGGCGCGACCGCGGCGATCCGGTCGTCCATGGGCACCCACGTCCCGCCACAGGCCGCCCAACGGCTGGCACGGCTCATCGAGCACGGTCGACGGGACCTGGGCGCCGGGTTCGACAGCGCGTTCGGGCACGGCTCGACGATGAGCTTCGGCGACGCGGTCGAACGAGGACGGTCCCTCCTCGGCGATCTGCGGCAGACCGCACAGTAGGGTCGGGGCAAGGGCGAGTGAAGCGGCCTGGGGTGCAGAGACCATAGGGTCTGCATTTCTAGGTCGGCGGGGACCGGGGTGGAACTGCAGTACGTGGCCTCTACCTCGGCACAGCGCCACCTGGACCGCGGCGTCTACTGCTGCCGCGCAGTAGTGGCGGGCGTGAAGGACGCACCGCGAGCGCGCTCCTGTCCTCGCAGCGGCGACGGCGAAGTGGGAGCCGGCATGCGTAGACGGACCCGGTGCAGCAAGCGGATCGGCCGGACCGGTGAGCAGCGCCGAGCAGGTTCGAGGCAGCAAGCAAGACGCGAAGGCGTGTGAGGAACCAGTGCCTTGGGGCGGGGATCCTCCAGGACGACTGCGGTCGGCTGCTTCTTCAGGTGATGGGATCGCCGACTCCCGTGCGTTACGCTGTCCATGGTGGACGACGAGCGCGCACCTCGTCATTGCTTACAGTCCGCGTTCACGGCGTCTGGGTGGTCGATGCCGGGCCACGTCGTAGCACGGCGATCGCGTGACGGGCCAGACCCAGGCCCAGCGCGGCATGGACGACGGCGGTGGCGACGGTGAGACCGATCGGTGACCCGGCGGCCCGTGCAGCGTCGAAGTCATTGGCGAGGTTCAAGGTGGTTCCGGCCAGAAACGCCACCCCTACGATGCCGGCGATCGCTGCGCCCGTTGTCGCCGCGGTGCCGCCCCTCCTGGTAAGGAGACCGGCAGCCACTAGGCCAGCTGGGAGGAACAGCGGGGGTACGAGCGGAGTGCCGCGGAGGAATATGTCCTCGGCCGGGTCCCCGCCCGGATGGGCGCCGACGTCGTAGACGAATGACAGCACGGCGCCGCCGGCGGCGATGGGCAGGTAGGCCACGACGAGCCGCAACAGCCGGTCGTCCGCGCCCAATACCGGGTTCTGCGTCACCTCGGGCTTCACAGCGGACAGGTTCCGCGACGGGTTTGCAGACACTTGCCAACTCCTTCTCAGTAGTTGGAGTTCGAGGTTGGTGCGGCGATCCCCGCATACCTGCGTGGGTGCCGCGTCTGCGCGCTTCGTAGGTCTCAGGTGGCTGTCAATCCGTGGTCGGCATGGCGGTCCACCTCCCATTCGGCCACACCGATGAAGGCAACTCCACCGGCGATCGCCAGCCATGGCCACGGCATCGGGACCGCGGAGGCGTGGCTGTTCAGCATGAGCGATGCGCTGCCCAAGATGATCACTCCGACCCCTGCCGACCACGCCGCCATCCGATACGTGAATGGCCGTAACGCTGCCAGGAGCGCGATCGCCAAGATGCCGACCGCGTAGAACGACGCCTCCACCCAATGAAAGAACTGGGCGTGGCTGCTGTCGGCGAGTGTTCGCTGCAGCTCTGCCTCTCCCAGCGCGTACGCCAGCAGCGGGACAACCCCCATGGCCACCAACCCGAGCAGAATCCAGCTGGGTCGTTCGTCGTCTGCCGATGGCTGCTCGGAGGGACGCAGAATCCACAGCACACCGGTGAAGAGCACGAATGGAAGTGTGAACGGGTCGATTGTCGTACTCGCTGCCATCGTGACGACCGCCGCAGCCGACAGAGCGGTCAGAATCTTCAATGCGGCGAGGGGGTGATCCGGCTTGCGTGCAATGGCGATCGCCGGTGGTGCTGATAGAACCAGTAGAAGTGATGCGACAATGGCGTTGTGGAAGGCGTGGATCTGTTGGCTTTCGGCCACGATCCCGAAGACTGCCGTAAAGATGCCGAACAGCACGCCCGAGGCGGCCATGAACCCGGCTATGACTCGAGTGGCTCGGGTTCGCCGACGCGACGGTACTTCGGCTGCGGTGTGCCCGATCTCCGCTGACATTGTTTCGTGAATCGACATCATCTGCTCCTCTTCCGTCTGGACTTGATGGGATCCTGCCGGCCGCGGCTTGCCGGCATTACTAGCGGAGCGCCGCTGCGGGAGCGGCAGCTGGCGGAGCAGTGCTTGCGACGGTGGGAGTGGCCCGTCGGGTCGTCCACAGCGCCAGCCACACGAATACGGCCTGTAGCGGAAGTCGCAGCCACGCGTACAGGCCACCGGGTTGTCCGTCGACCTCGACGCCGGCGACCGCGACGTAGATGTTCCCGGGGAAGACGGCCACGAGATACGCCGCCAACGCGAATCCCGCCAGACGCCGGTACGGCGGCGGGACCAGCAACGCTGCTCCCAGCGCGATCTCGGCGATGCCGCTCAGGAACACGAGCAGCTCCCGGGCTGGAACCCAGACCGGGAGGTGCTGGATGAACGGCGTCGGGTCCAGTAGGTGGCTGAGCCCCGCGACCGCCATGGCGGCAGCGAGCGCATGTCGCCATTGGTCAGATGTCCTGCCGCGTAGACGGGGCACGAGCCAGGTTGCGGCGTAGGCCGCCAGCAGTATTCCGAGGAACAACATGTGATTCTCCTTACTCCATAGCCTGTAGCGCGTGTGATGACAGCGTCACGAAATGCTCGTCTTCGCGTCCGGGTCCACCCCGGACATGGACCTAGGCGCCGCCGGCGAGAACGGCCTGTTCGTTGGTTCGCTGCTGCTCCACAGCCATGTCGATGACCTTGATCGCTGCCAGTCCGAGACCCATGTGCGTCAGCACCAGTCCGAGTCCTGACGCGACGCCCGCGAGGTTGGCGAGTCCCAACAGCAGCGGCGCGAGGGCGATGAACCGGGCCGGGGCGCGCGCTGGTGTCGACGGCACCTCGGTACGTCTCCGGAACAGCCAGAGCGCGCTGACCGCGATGGTGACGCCCAGCACCGGGTGCACGACCCAGATCCGTTGGTCGATCCCGATGCCGGCGTACGGTGCGATGAAGCGCGCCAGACCGAGCAGCACCTGGACGGTCAGCGCGGCCCGGAGCAGCAAGAATGGTGACATGGCATGTCCTGTCAGGTGCGTGGTGGAGGTCCCGCCGAACCTCGATTGGGTGCGGTGCGCAGGTGGTCCATCGCATCGGTCCAGGGGACTGGCAGCCTTGATCCGAGGGCCTGCCAGGTCGTGAACCGGGTCGGTTCCATGTATGGCTGTAGCGCCTTCATGATCTTCAGATGCGGCATCGTTCGGACGAACGCGTGGAGTGCCTGCTGGCTCGTCCAAGCCGACAGCGTCCAGAACGTCTTCTTCGTCGGCTGTGCAAGCAGGCTGTAGCCGATCAGCCCGTCGCTGTGCTCCAGTTGCCGGGCAACGGCCAACGCCATGCGCAGGAACCTTGGGAGGCTTGCGTAGGAGTGCAGTGGAAGCCGCGAGGCCATGACCAGGTAGCTGTGGTCGGCAGACGGTGTCACCAGTTGTCGCCACGGGACGGCAGGCATCGCAACCTCGGTTCTGCGTCGGACTCCGATTGGACCGTCGACAGTCATATGACCGCACACGTCACCTGCTCGCGCCGGTGGATTCACCGGGATCGCGGTTGCCGCCGATCTACTCGAGCGGCAGGTGCGCAAGCTCCATGCGCGAGCTGATCTCGAGCTTGGTGAAGACGTTGCGCAGGTGGAACTCGATGGTGCGGGGGCTGAGGAACAGCTGTGCCGCGACCTCCTTGGTGGCCAGTCCCTGCGCGACGAAGCGCGCAACCTGCAGTTCCTGCGGGGTGAGGGCCGCGGCAGTGGAAGGCTCGCGTTTGCGTGCGGTCTGTCCAGACGCGCGCAGCTCCACGCGGGCGCGGTCGGACCATGGCTCGGCTCCGAGAGCCTCGAAGACGTCGAGCGCGGCGCGCAGGTGTGTGCGCGCCAGGACGCGGCGGCGAGCGCGGCGAAGGAACCGGCCGTAGGCGAGCTCGGTGCGAGCTCGCTCGAACGTTCGTTGTGAGCGCTGATGATGCATCAGCGCGGTGTCGAAGTGCTGTGCGGCGTCGATGTCGTCGCCGAGCAGCGCCCGGCAGTGTGCCACTCTCGCCTTGGCCCACGGTGCGGCGGTGTGCTCGGCGAACCGCTCGAACGACGTGAGCCACGCACCCGCAAGATCCTTCCGGTCGGCGTGCACGGCGACCTCGATGCGATCTAGCGCGGCCATGCGTGTCACGACTGGGTGCTCGATTTCCTGGAACCACCCGAGTGCAGATGCGGGATGTCCGTTGTCGGCCAGCTGCACGCCGTGGGCCCAGCTCGCGACCGCGCTTAGCATGCCTTGGTAGACGCCTAAGGGTTCGGTGGCGGCCAGCACCTCGGCCTCGGCCAGCGCGGCCTCGAATGCGTCGTGATCCCCATGCCGCGCGGCCACCAGGGCAAGCCACGCCACGGGCAATGCCGCAAGCTGCCGCTGCCCGGTCTCTCGCGCCAGGCGCGCCGCCTCGGACGCACTCGCGACCGCGGCAGTCCACCGGGACGTCAGCACCTGGGCGTGCGCCAGCCGTTCCAGAGCGGGAAGCAGCTCTCCGACGGCGCCCGCGGTGCGGGCGCGGACAACCACGCGCGCGTTGAGATCGTACGCTGCCGCGTCGTCGCCAACGTGGAACGCGCAATGCCCGGCGCGCACGAGCAGCTCTGTGTCATCGATCTCGCTGGCGATGGTGACCACATGGCGCAGCGCCCGCATCGCCGGTTCCAGGTCGTCCTGCAGCAGGCCACGAAAGCCGGCGACCAGGTGGTGGTAGAACCGAATCCGCGGCTCGTTGCTGGGCGACAGATCAGCCGCGATGTCATCGACGTGCGCGCCGACGGTGTGATCCTGGACCACCCACGCCGTTTCGGTAGCCTCGCCGATCAGCTCGATCGCCAGCTCCGGGTCGGTGCCGCAGATGTCACGACTCGCATGCACCAGGATCTGCTGAGCCGCGAGGGGTGAGCCGACTGTCATCTGGATCCAGGCCCGCAGCCGATCGGCGTCGGCACGCAACAGCGGATCGGAGGCCAGCGACCGGGCGCTGTTCGCGAGCGTCTCGGCGTGTCGCAGCTGTCCACTGCGCCACGCGTTGTGCGCCGCGGCGGTCAACAGCTGCGCGCGTCGCTCCCGTTCGACGGTCAGGTCGGCGGCCCGTTCCAGCGCGGCGCACGCGGCTTCATGGCCGCCGCGCGCAGTCGCGCGTGCCGCGGCCGCCTCGAGGTCGGCGACCACGCCGTCGTCGGGTCCGAACGCCGCGGCCGCGCGATGCCATGCGCGGCGCTCGATGTCGATGTCACCGTCGAGCACCTGCGCCAACGCCTGGTGCGACTGCCGGCGCCGCTGTGTGGTGGCTGCCTGGTACAGCGCCGAGCGCACGAGCGGATGTCGGAAGTGGAGCTGCTCTCCTCGGACCTCGATGAGGTCGGCGCGTTCGGCGGCGTCGAGGCTGGTGGTCGGCACCTCAAGTGCCGCGGCAGCACGCTGGATGGTCGCGACACGTCGGGTGGTGTCGGTCGCCGCGACAAGCAACAGTGTCTGGGTGGCGGCTGGCAACCGGCGCACGCGTTGCAGGAACGCCGCCTCGACGCCGCCGGGAAGGTGCAGTGGCGATGGCAGTGGTTGCCGTCCACTGAGTTGCGCCGGCGTCAGCATCGATGGCAGCTCCGCGAGCGCCAGCGCGTTGCCGGCGGTTTCAGCGACCAGACGAGCGACCACCTCAGGGCTGACCGGCATGCCCGCACGGTCGCTCAGGAGCGCGCCGCCGGATGTCTGGCCCAAACCGGCCACGGGCAGCACGGCCAGTCCGCCCCCCTCGAAGGCGGCCGTGTCACCCTCCCGGACCCCAAACAGCAGCGCCACGCGTTCGAGGTCCAGCCTCCGGGCCACGAAGGTCAACGCGCTGATCGACGCGTCGTCCAGCCACTGCGCGTCATCGACCAGGCACAGCACGAGACGGTCTTCCCCGGCGGCGGACAGCACGCCGAGGGTAGCTACGGAGACGAGGAACCGGTCTGGGATCCTCGCCGCGGGCCGTTGCATCCCGAGCGCTGACCGGAGCGCGTCAGCCTGCGGCTCGGGGAGACGCACCATGTGATCGGTGAGCGGCCGGAGCAGTTGGTGCAGCGCCGCGAACGGCAGTGTGGATTCGGACTCCACGCCCTGTGCAGGCAGGACCAGCGCGTCCGTCCCCCGAGCCGTGTCCTGGAGCAGCGCGGTCTTGCCTGCTCCCGGCCGACCGACCACCACGAGTGCGCCGCCGCGGAACTCGGCGGCCTCCTGGAGGAGCGCACCGATGACGCCGCGTTCGGTCTCTCTGCCGTACAGCATCCACCGTCGTGGTGACGGGCTCCACCGGGCCTTCCCGCACCCATTCCTCCTCCCTACGATGGTGCCAACGATGTCAAGTCTCTCGGCCGGCGCACTGCTGGTCGCGGTCGTCCGGCAGCGGCGATGGGGTCTACGTGAGCAGACTGGCGCGATACCGACTCCTCGCTGTGCTCTACGCCAGCCAGTTCTTCCCGCTGGGCTTCTTCTACTACGCGTTGACTGCAGTCCTCCGCCGACGCGGCGTGCCCCTGGAACAGATCGGCATGCTGCAACTCCTCGCCCTGTTCTGGGTCATCAAGTTCTCCTGGGCCCCCCTCATTGATCGGTATGGATCACGTCGTCACGGCCACTACCGAGCCTGGCTGTTGATCCTGCAGGGGCTGACGGTAGCAGCCATCCTCCTGCTGCTGCCGCTCGACGTGGATAGCGATCTCCCCTTGATCTTTGTCCTCGTCGGGACCATCGCCTTGCTCTCGGCCACACAGGATGTGGCGACGGACGCAACCGCCGTACGGGTGCTGCGGCCGTCTGAGCGCGGCTTCGGTAACGGCATCCAGCTGGCCAGCGGCTACTTCGGCTTCATCGTCGGCGGCGGCGGCATCCTCGTGATCTACGACCACCTGGGATGGCCGGCGGCGGTGGGCGTCCTGGCGTTGGCCACCGCCGTCCCCATCCCGTTTCTGCTGCGCTACCGGGAAGCGCAACCCGACAGCGATGCGACCGACGGGATCCAGCGACGCCAGACGGTGTCTGCCCGCGCGCTCGCCAACTTCTTCCGTCAGCCCGGTGTGGCGCGCTGGCTGGTCATCGTGTTGCCCCTCAACTACATGGGGATCGCCACGGCATACAAGCTCATCACGCCGATGCTCGTCGACCTCGGTTGGCCACTGGACTCAATCGGGGCCGTGGTGGCGTTCGGCGGCGGCGCCGTCGCCATGGCCAGCGCGCTGTCCGCGGGCGCGGTACTCAATGCGGTCGGGCAGCGAACGGCCCTGCTGGTCTTCGGCCTGATCGCCGTCGCCGCGATCGCCATGCTCGCAGCGCTGACCGCCGGGCATGCCACGGTCGTCGTAGTGCTCGGCGTCGTGGCGCTGGTCAACGTGGCGTACGCGAGCGTCGGAACTGCGATCTTCACGCTGAGCATGGGCTGGAGCCGGCGCGACACCGCTGGTTCCGACTACACCGTCCAGACCAGCTTTGCAGTGCTGTGTTCCGATGTCGCCGGAGCGGCCGGCGTGAGCCTCGCAGGCTACGTCGGCTACTCAACCGTGCTGGCCCTTGCTCTGACGCTCGCCCTCGGCGGCATGGCCGCCGCGGCATGGTTCCTGTCGGAACCGCCCGCCGTTCGACAGACGGCCGCGCCGGAAGCGGTACCGATCGCCTGACGCGATCTCGGTCGCCGCTGTGCCTTCAACCCCGTGAAATCACCGGCGCGAAGCCGGTCTGCAACGGCCAACGTGACACTCGAGGGCTCGAACCCCACAGTCGTCGCGATCAGATGGAGAAGGCCAATGTCACACGCCACAGCAACACGCGAACAACCAGCCCCCTCGACACCATCTCGCCGACGCCGCGTCCTCATCGCGGTGAGTGCCATCGTCGTCGTCCTCATCGCTGTTGTCACGATCCCTTTGGCGCTCCGCCTGATCGACGATCCCGCAGCGTCCGACCCGGTGGTCGGAGTCGATGACGTCGCGATCCAAGGCAACGCGTTCCAACCCCCCGTCATAGAGGTCCCACCTGGCACGACCGTCACCTGGGCCTTCGACGACGGCGGCGTCGAACACAACGTTGTCGGCGATCAGTGGCAATCGGAGGTACAGCCCTCGGGGACGTATCAACACACCTTCGATCAGCCCGGCAGCTACCCCTACACCTGCACCCTCCACATCGGCATGGACGGACGTGTGGAGGTCGTGGACGGGTGACATTGCACGGATCTGACGTGGAGTTGCGGCGACGTGGTGCGTGGGCCGCCAGTGAGTGAACGCGACCCGACGGACTTGTTCAACCCGATCGACGTCATCCGCGAGTGACCAACGTCGTCGTGTATAGCCGCCAATCAGGGCGCGGCCCTTTCGGCGGACGGGGTCCGCGAGCATGCCCGCCAGCTCGACCGTCGCCCCCGAGACCGTGGCGAGCGCACCGATCGGCGTGAGGCACCCGCCGCCGAGGGCACGCTGGAACGCGCGCTCGGCCGCGACCGCCGCCCGGGTCGCCCGATCGTCGATCGTCGCCAGGACGGCCGCGTCGCGTCGTCGTCGGCCCGGCACTCGACGGCCAACGCGCACTGCGCGGGTGCCAGCAGGCACTCCGAGGATGTCCCGGCCCTTGTTGAAGTGAGGTGACGGTCCCCCGCCTGGGGCCCCGCCGTTTGGTAGGACTCGGGTGTCCTGACAAGACATCCCGTGGAAGGGGACCGTCATGAGCAAGTAACCGATGTCCGTGACGTCGACCGCACCGACGCCGCCGATCTGCCCGAGCTGTCCGACGAGCTGCGACTCGCCTTGACCGACATCGCCGGGGTGGCCCGCGAGGGGCTGTTGGCGATGTCGGTCGCCGTGGGTCTGCAAGTGATGGCCGAGCTGATGGACGACGAGATCACCGCGACCGTCGGGCCCAAGCACGCCCGGCTGGCCGACCGCACCGCCGTGCGGCATGCGAGCACGACCGGGTCGGTGGTGCTGGGCGGCCGCAAGGTCACCGTCCGCCGACCCCGCGCCCGCACCCTCGACGGGCGCGAGGTGCAGCTCGCGTCGTACGCGGCGTTCGCGGCCGACGACCAGCTCGAGCAGCTGGTGTTCGAACGCATGCTGGCAGGCCTGGCCACCCGCCGGCACCGCGGGGCCGCCGCCGGTCGGCGCCGCGGTGGAGGACCGCGATGACGGTCGCGGCGGCCGCCACCGCCGCGTCCGCGACCAGGCCGCCAGCTGGCAGCCGCATCCGCCCCACCGCGACGTTCGGCACGGCATGACGTTGCAGCTCCCCGGCCACCGGCGTCCACGAGCGCATCGCCCGCGCGGGTTGAAGCGACCGACGGTCCCCGACCTGTTGCCCTCGGATCAGCGTGCCTGGAGCGCGTCCATCCCGACCGCGATCGCGAGGATCAGCCGGCGGTCCACCGAGCGCTCGGCGTCTGCGCTCAGGTCGATCGTGTACACGTCGCGGAGCTTGCCGATGTGGCGGCGGTGAGAACCGAGCACGGTTCCGTCCCGCTGGAACGTGAAGTGATACGGGATGGGCAGCCAGTCCGCGACGTTCTCCACATAGGGGACGAACCCGACGGCTCGGCGAAACAGCGCGACCGGTGCGCTGTGCTCCGACGCGGTGGCGATCTCGACCCCGTCCGCGTCATACAGCCGGTACGTGGAGCGCAGCAGGCTTGCTCCGAAGACCTTCTGGATCTGTCCGATCTTGCTCCCGTCCGCTGCTGTGACGTCGTAGCGTGCGCGGGGATCGAACCGCTGGCGGGCCTTGATGCGCATCAGTTCGACTGAGCGGCTGTCGTCGGTGTAGAAGCGGATGTCTTCTTTGAACTTGAACCGCCGTTGGCGTACGAAGCAGAACGGCGGCCCGGGTTCGTCGCCGCCGTCCTGCGGCAGGGAGAACTCGTACTCGTTGACGACCGGCCGGAACCGCTGACGCAGGATGAAACGGTCGTGCTCATTCGGATCGACCGAGGACGGAGCGCTCATGGGACAGCCTGCCTGACGGGGACTCCAAAGCATCGTAGTCGTGGAGCGGACGAGACTGCTGGTGGCTCGAGCCGAGCGGCGGCGGACCGCTCGCCGCCAGCGGTGCAGGTCAGCTGGCGGCCGCCGTAGACGCCGGACGCCGGCCGCGATGGTCGGAGAGCACGCCCGAGCCAGACCGGGACCGCACCACGTCGACGACCAGGGCCCACGACCGCCACGAGCACGAGGCCGATGACGTACTGCAGGTCACCGTCGACGACGCTCAGCTGGCCGCTGGCGTTCCATGACGCGTGCAGCACCCCGACCGCCAGCAGGCTGCCACCGGTGGCGTAGTCGGTGCGGCCGACCAGGTACCGCGCGGCAGGCGCCATGAGGAACAGCACCCCGACGTTGACCAGCGCCTCGCGCATGCCCGAGGTGCCACGGATCTGCAGGGGGATGTGCACGATCGCGAACGGCACGGCCGTCAGCAGGGAGCCCTTGACCAGCCCGTGGCGGCCCATGAAGTGGCGCTGCACCATGCCCTGCCAGCCCGTCTCCTCCCACAGGTTCAGCAGCAGCGCGCCGAAGACGAGGGTCGAGAAGAGGTAGGAACCGATCACGGGCAGCCAGCCGCCCTCGGGCGCGACGTAGGTGCCGGTGACGGCCGCGACGCCGATCGTGGCGAGCGGGACCGCGCCGACGACGACGGCGGCGTTGGCCCAGCCGATCCGCCAGCGCAGCAGGCCGCTGAACAGCAGGCGGATGCCCCCGGGGCCTGCTCGGCGTGCGGTGAGGACGGAACCGCCGAGCAGCAGACCGTAGGTCATCACCAGGGCGCCCGCCTCCGACGGCTGGCCGATCAGTGCAGGGGCTGCCATGATCGCCAACCCAACCACGGTCGTGATGATGGTGTAGCGGACCACCAGGCGGTGGTCGAAGGCGTCAACGTTGGGTGATGCGGTGGTCGTTCGCATGACCGTCTCCACTTCGGCAGATGGCGTGTGGTCGAGCCCGGGTGGCGTAACCTCAGCCGGAGGAGGAACCGACCGCCACGCCGGGATCGGCGTCCTCGCAGGCCTCGCCGATCCAGCGGAACGGCACCTGCGCGACGTCGTTGACGCGGCGGACCTCGGCTGCGCTGACCGCTTCGAACAGGTCAAGGCAGCGTTCCTGGTCGGGGATGAACGTGCAGCGCAGGTAGCGCACCGCCTCGCCATCATCCGAGACGCGTCGCACGGCCTCCTGCAGGCAGCGTTGCGCCTCCGCCAGCAGGTCGGCGGTCAGCCCTGGCATGACCCGCTCAACGATGAACATCGGCACCGCACACCCCATGGTCTCCTCTTCGACCGGCAGGCGACACCGTGCCCGACGCGACGTGGCCGCCGCATCCGGAGAACTACGGAACCGGTACCGAAGTCGTCCGTCCTTGCCTCGGCGCGTAGCATCCGGGATCGTGGGCAGTTCTCGGGTCGTCTTTGGAGTGCCATCCGCGCCGCCGACACCGTTCGTCGGACGACGCGACGAGGCCGCGCAGCTCCGGCGACATCTCCTCCACGACCGCGTGGTCACCCTGACCGGGCCACCCGGCGTCGGCAAGACACGGTTGGCGCTGCACACGGCCGAGTCGCTGCCGCGCGGCTTCGCCGACGGCATCTGGTTCCTCGATCTGCGCGTCCTGACCGACCCCGGGCTGCTCACCCAGGAGGTGGCCAGCTCGCTTGGACTCAGAGACACGTCGACACACTGGGCGGTCGACGGGCTGGCGCAGTACCTGCGCGACCGCGACATGCTGCTCCTGCTCGACAACTGCGAACACGTCCTGGACGCCTGCGCGGTGCTCGTCGACGCGCTGTCGCGTCGCTGCCCAGGCCTGCACGTGCTGGCCACCAGCCGCCAGTCACTGGGCATCCGCGCGGAGACGGTCGTGCGCGTGCCGCCGATGCGACTGCCGGACGAAGGCGCCGTTGACAGCGACGCCGTCGACCTGCTGCTGCGACGTGCCGCGGCCGTCGAGGCCGGGTTCGCCGCCGACGAGGCTGACCTGCAGCACGCCGCAGAGCTTTGCCGGCGTCTGGACGGCATCCCGCTGGCGATCGAGCTCGCCGCCGGACGGCTCAAGACCCTCACGATCGAGCAGATCCTCGCCCGACTCGACCGCCGGTTCGACATGCTGGCCGGCCGCGACCCGACCGCTCCCGCGCATCAGCGGACGCTGCGTGCCGCATTCGACGGCAGCCGGCACCTGGCGTCGCCCGAGGAGTGGATGTTGTGGCGTCGGGCGTCGGTGTTCGCGACCAGCTTCGACCTGCCGGCGGCGGAGGCAGTCTGCAGCGGCGACGGGCTGCCCGCCGACCGGGTGCTGGACGCACTCGACGGACTGGTCGACAAGTCCATCGTGACCGCCGCCCGCGCCGACTCCGCGATGCGGTATCGCGTGCTCGACACGGTTCGCGACTACGGCGCCGCGGCGCTGCGCGACACGGGTGAGCACGACCTGATCCGCAACCGGCTCCTCGCCTACGCCGCCGGCCTGGCCGCGCAGGCCTGGCAGCACTGGACCAGCGCCGACCAGCCGCAGTGGTTCGATCGGCTCGCCGTCGAGCACGGCAACCTCCGCGCCGCCCTCGACTGGGCGCTGGAGCACGACGTCGAGGCGGGCTGTGCGATCGCCGCCGACATGTGGCTGTACTGGGAGGCTCGCGGGCACATCACCGAAGGCCGCCGCAGACTCGACGCGCTGCTCGACGCGCTGGACGCGTCCAGCGCGATCCGCCCGAAGGCATTGTGGGTCGCGGGCTACCTGGCCGTGACCCAGACCGACGTCGACGCGGGACAGCCCCTGCTGGAAACGGCGGTGGGACACCGCCGTCGAGGGCTCCGACGACGAGGCGCGTGCCTACGCCACCCAGTACCTCGGGCTCGCGTCCCTGTTCGCCGGCGACCTGACCGGCGCCGAGGAGCTGCTCGGACAGGCC
>Ga0299914_10001428_pt1 | contig 15801 bp, 14 predicted proteins | sample RVTome_10_FD_201361 | JGI IMG/M metagenome (GOLD analysis project Ga0299914, IMG submission 201361) | Soil microbial communities from uranium-contaminated site in the Upper Colorado River Basin, Wyoming, United States - RVT153D57 (version 2) ...
GAAGAGTTGACGCGGCCTCGAGATGCGCTTAAAGCGGCTGGAGCCGACACATACATTGTCTCGCCTGCTTGGACAACGGTCAGAGGCTGGGATCACACTGATTGGGGCAATGAATTCGACGTAGATGTGAGGCTGGATAAAGCCGATCCCAGCCAATTTGATGCCTTGCTGCTGCCCGGCGGGGTGATGAACCCGGACAAGCTGCGTCGCAATGATCTGGCGCAGGAGTTTGTGCGGCATTTTTTTGCCGCTGACAAGCCCGTGGCGGCCATCTGCCACGCCCCCTGGATGCTCATTGATATAGGGCTGGCTGTCGGGCGCAAGTTGACCTCTTACCATTCTATCCAGGCCGATCTTAAAAATGCAGATGCGCAGTGGGTGGATGAGGAGGTGGTGATTGACGGTAATCTTATTACCAGCCGCAGCCCGCGGGACATCCCGGCGTTTAACCAGGCAATTATCGCCGAATTTGCTAAAGCAGAGCCGGAGCGAGTGGCGTAAACGGCCGTTCACCTCTTCTACTTTCATAGTAAAATAGACGACAGTAGATGAAAATATTTGTAAGGCGATTCGTTAAATCGCCTACTTTTGAGGAGCAGAGATGACAACTGACACGACTATTACAAAGGTTGACTCACATCATTCCCCGAAGGGGAAAATGGGGCAAAAATATCTGGCCTCTGGTGTTTCCCTGGCTATGCGGCTGTGGCAGGAAGAGCCACCCGATCAGGAGAAAAGAGCTCATTCCCGGCCGTATGAAACAGTAGGGTATGTCATTGACGGCCAGGCCAAACTGCATCTTGGTGGGCAAACAGTTATCCTTAATAAAGGGGATTCCTGGGTAGTTCCCAAAGGGGCAGAACACAGATATGAAATTGTGGAATCGTTTACGGCCGTTGAAGCCACCCATCCTCCAGCCCATGTTGATGGTCGGGATCAGCCATAACCCGGTCCAGCCCTCTGAGGTTTTTGAAACCTCAGAGGGCTTCCGAAAAAGGTGAAATTAGATGAATAGAAGATTTGTTATTGCGGCCGGGATTGGCTGTACACTCCTGCTGCTGCTGGCAATAGTAGCTATGGCTTTCCTATTCGTGCCTTTCCAGAGATTTCGCACAACCGAAGTGCAAGAACAAGGCGAAACCGTGCTCGTTGCCACCCAGCCACCAATCCCGGATGCTACCCAGAATGTCATCCCTACTTTACCGGCCGTCACCAGTAATCAGACGCAACTGCCTGCTGATACAAACCTCACTGAGCTTTACACCCAGTTAAATCCGGGCGTTGTCAATATTCAGGTGTTCGTTAACCAGGGGTTTGGCGGCCAGGGCGCAGGTTCTGGATTTATCCTGGATGAAGAGGGCCACATTGTCACCAACAACCATGTGGTGGCCCAGGCAGATGAAGTGACCGTTATCTTTTACAACGGTTTTGAAGCGAATGCCGAGGTGATAGGGCTGGATGACGACAGCGATCTGGCCGTACTCCAGGTAGAGGAATTGGCCGAAGGTGCTTTCCCCCTCGCTCTGGGAGATTCTGATCAGGTGCAAACTGGCGAGTGGGTTGTGGCTATTGGCAATCCGTTCAGCCTGGGCGGCAGCATTACCCTGGGGATCGTCAGTGCCGTCGGCCGTAGTATTCCCTCTGGCATCACCCCTTTTGCCATTCCCCAAGCCATTCAAACAGACGCGGCCATCAATCCGGGTAATTCTGGAGGGCCGCTCCTAAATCTTAACGGCCAGGTCATTGGCGTTAATGTTCAAATCCTCACTTCTGGTGCGACGATAGCTAACAGCGGCGTTGGCTTTGCCGTACCGGTAAACGTAGTCCGTCGCGTGGTGCCGGTTCTCATTGATCAGGGTCACTTTGATTGGCCCTGGCTGGGTGTGAATCAGCCGACGAGTGTAAATCTTCTCCTGGTACAGGCCAATGATTTACCTACGCAGCAGGGTGTTTACATCCATGAAGTTGTACCCGGAGGGCCGGCCGATCAGGCGGGGCTGGAAGGCAGTACGGGCAGCGAGTCTGTGAATGGCCTGCCTATACCGGCTGGCGGAGATGTTATTCTGGAGGTGGATGGACGGCCGTTAGCCAGCCTGGACGAGTTGTTAAGCGAAATCGCTTTCCGTAATCCTGGTGACGATATGGAATTCACGGTTCTGCGCGATGGGGACGAACAGCAGTTGACGGTTACCCTGGAAGCCCGCCCACAACAGTTCGACCAATTTGGTGAATGAACGGAATAATGGCACCATTACTTCGTCCCAATGCCGATGTTGACCGGGTTGTTCAGGATGGCGGGACCGTTGTTCCTGGAGCGCTGGCGAAGTTTTCCTTCCAGCGCCTGCTGAACAGCAGTCCTCTGCTCCTCCGCCAGGTCGGCAACCAGCCCTGCTCCTATAGGATTGCTGTTTGTCACAAAATCCCACATATGTTTTCCAGACTGGAACTCCATCTTCCAATTAGCTCTCTCCACACGAATCTCTGATAGTCCAGCATCGGCCATTTGTTGGCGAAGTCCCTCAGGGTTCGCTACCTGAAAGGGCAGGGGCGGAGGGTCCATGGGGAGGCCGGTAAAGCCAGGGACAGTAGCTTGCATAGCGCCTATGAAAAAGCCGAGAAATTCGACCTCTGTAAGCGGGCCGACGGCGACTATTAGTACTTTTCCCTCAGGTTTGGTGACACGCACCAGCTCACGCAACCCGCGCGGCATGTCCGGGAAGAGTGAGACACCATGCTGCGATCCGGAAATATCGAAGCTGGCCTCCTCCAGTTCAAGGGTGTGTCCGTCCATGACACGGGTCTCCAGGTTGGAGAGACCCTCTTCGTCTGCCCGCGCCCTGAGTCGCTCGACCATGGCAGGAGAAATATCCGTTGCCAATACTTGCGTACCAAGACGGGCCGCGGGAATGCTGAGGGCACCGCTGCCGGCCGCTACATCCAGGAATCGCATATCTGATTGAAGACCGGCGAGGCGGAGAGCTTTCTCAGCCAGATCCGTGTTAAAGGGGGTGACAAACTCGTCAAAGCCTACCGCGATGTTGTCCCAAGCGTTCTGGATTTGTTTTTGTTCTTTAGCGTTCATGGTTTTCTTTTTAATCTGACTTTGTTCTAACATGATACTCCTTTCTTTTTCTAAACATATGGTTGGCTTCTGGGTGATTGTCCTCCTGCTTGACAACAACTACAGCCAGGGGAATGGGTTTCCACCAGCGAGGTATCAACCTGGCTCAGGTGCGGGAACGGTGCCAAGCTGCTGCATTAGTCCTAGTACATCCGGGTTGCCCCACTGCTCAACGATCTTGCCATTGGCAATCTGAGAGATCACAATCCCTCTTATCTCTATCTGCTTGCCGGTAGGGGGAATATTCTGGAATTTCGCTTTATGTGTGCCGCGAGCTGTCCAGTGGGTTGCCACCTTGTCGCCTTCAGCAATCTGATCCTCGACCGTCACTTGCAGGTCGGGGAACGCCGTTCGCAGCTTAGACACGAACTGCTTTGCGCCTTCAGGCCCATGCATTTCACCAAATGGGGTATGGTTGACAAAATCGCTGGCGAAAATGTCATCGGCAACATCTAAATTGCCTTGACTTTCCATCTCTTCAAAGAGACGACGTGTTATCATTTTACTTTGTTTTGACATAAGTTACCTCCGTAAATTTAAGTTCTTTATCGTACCTGGCCGTATTGTAAGACAACCAGTTAGCGACGCCCTCACCCAAATCCTGTCCCTGCTGTTTCAGGTAGTAGCCAGTGGCCAATCCAGCCTGGCCCCCACCGATAATGATCGTTTCATAGCTGTGTGCCATGTTACTCATTAGATAATCTCTTTTCATCTGTATCGAAGCGATACAGTGATGCTTTATTCATCTGCTGGCAGTATAGGACAATGAAAGCAGACAATCGTGCCCCGAATGGGGTATTCAAGTGGAGTATTTTTAGAGGTTAGGGGAGATAGATTGGTGGCTGGCTTCTAATCGAGCAGATCCAGCTCCCTGGCTCTGGCTGCAGCTTCGGTGCGGCCGCTTACACCCAACTTACCATAGATATTACTAGCATGTTTCTTGACTGTTCCCGCCGAAATGATCAGTTTTTCGGCAATCTCCGGGTTTGTCAAACCGGCGGCTAACAATTCTAGAATCTCTTCCTCCCGATCTGTAAGCGGTTCCGGCAATAGCTGCTGTGCTGGCCTGGGAAGTTTGACATCACCGCCAAAAGCTGCCAGCAATCGTTCGATGTAGCCCGGCATGACTTGACGGGAGCGAGCTTCCTGTAATAGACGGGCCATGGGCAATCCCAGGTCGGCAAAACGGCGGACGTAGCCCTCTGGTTCGGCCAGGCGAAGGGCATGTTCGAGATTGGTCATGGCGGCCGCAGCTTTACCGCGCCTCTCGCAAGCTATGGCCTGAAGAGCTAAGGCTTCGATATGAATACCTGTGCGACCTTCTTCTGCCGCTGCGGGGCCTACTTGCTCCAGAAAGGTTAGTGCTTGCGTCAGCGATCGTTCATCTCCTCTGACGATCAGCACACGGGCTACAGCCAGTTGAGCCACTACGCTTTCCGGCCGTCCCTCCAGCTCACTATCTTGTAACATTTGGTCACACCAATTGACGGCCGTTCGCAGCCTGTCCTGGGCCAACCATAATTCCAATTGCAAGCGTTCAAAGCGGCTGATCCAGTGGGCAAAATGTGCCTCCTCCACCAGCGGCCGTGCCTGTTCCAGGTATTCTATGGCTGCTTCGAAATCCCCTTCTGTCAGCTTCAACCGACCAGCGATCAGGTAGCCCGCGATCATTGCCCGGACATCACCACCCAGTTCAGCTCGTGCCAAGCCAGCAGTGAGATGATCCCATGCTTCTGCCAGTTCGTTCCACTCGTAAAGCAGCTCAGCCAGCCGAATATGCACCCAGCCGATGAGTGGCAGCGGTAACCGTCCCCAATTCTCACGCTCCTGGATAATCGCCAGCGCCTTGCGCCAATAACCGGCTGCATCCTTGAGTTTACCCTGTCTCAAATCGAGGTCGGCGAGGGCACCAAAGACGTGAGCTGATTGTAAGCGGTGGGCAGGCATATGAATAAAGTCGAGCATCTCCATATAGCAAGCTTTCGCCTCCTGCCAGCGCCCCTGACGGCGATAGGTGTCTCCCAGTGAGCCATAGATGATGCTGCGAAAGAAGTGATCGCTGTCGGGCAAATCCTGGAACGCCTGATCAGCAAAAGTTTCGGCTCGCGCCAGATCATCTTGAAAGCAAGCAATAGAGCAGCGAACCGCACTAACCCGGGCCAGTTGCCAACGTGTATCCTCTCTCTTAGTAGATGTTAAACGCTGTTCAACGGCCTCGAGACGACGGGTACCGGCATTGAGTTGACCGGTAAAGAGCAGCAAGCCCGTCTGGAAGAGGTCAATGATGGGAAATTCTTTATGCCACGCTTCCGGAAGCAAATCGAGCCACTGCTTCAAGCTCTTGAACTCGCCGCTCATCAGCATCGGCTGAACGTGCCGTTCTAAAAGTTGCAGGACAAGTTCGACGTCATCTCCGGCAACTCCGTGGTGGAAGGCCTGTTCTGGCAAATCATGCGCCAGATACCAGCGGGCAGCCCGCTGGTGGAGGCTGGTGACTATATCCGGATGTAGCCTTTTCAACTCTTCATGGAGAAAATCGGCGAATAGATGATGATAACGGAACCATTCTCGCCTGTCGTCCAACGGTATAAGGAAGAGGTTTTCCCCTTCCAGCGTTGTCAGCATTTTCTGTGTCTCTTCTGTGCCAGTAACGGCCTGGCATAAGGAGCCGCACAGGCGATCCAGGATGCTGGTTTGCAGCAGGAATTGCTGCATATCTTCTGGTAATTGGGCCACTATCTCTTCACTCAGATAATCGGCAATGAAGCGATGACGGCCGCTAACAATCAGCCGGTCCACCGCTGTCAGACCACGTTTCAAGGTCAGGGCCATCAACTGCAGACCGGCGACCCACCCTTCTAATTGCCCTTGGAGCATCCCCAGTGTCTCTTGGGTAAGCCCCAGCCCCATCCGCTCATTCAAAAACAGTTCTGTCTCCTCGGGCAAAAAGCCCAAATCGGCCGTACCAAACTCTAGCAAGGCTTGACGCGCCCGGTAACGGGCCAGGGGTAGCGGCGGCTCGTTGCGGCTAGATAGCACAAAGTGCACTGTCGGTGGCAGATGATCCAGCAGAAAGGTCAACGCCTCATGGATGGTTGGGTCATTAATCAGGTGATAGTCGTCGAGGACAAAAATGGTATGGTCGGGGGTATCATGGGCGGCATTAGTAAAAGCCGTCAAGACCGCATCGTTGTCTGGCGACATTGCGCCGAGGAGTACGCCCAGTTGGCTCTCCACGATCTTCGGTTGTACTGTCTGCCACATGGCTAACAGGTAGCGAAAAAATCGTTCAACGTCATTGTCTTCTTCATCGAGAGATAGCCAGGCGATGGGGAAATGACTAGCACGCGCCCATTGGGCCAGGAGTGTCGTCTTGCCGTACCCGGCCGGGGCTGATACGAGGATAAGTTTGTAGTGGGTAATTTCGCGTTCGAGGGTGTTAAGGATTCGAGGTCGAGGTAGGGATTGTTGAGGTGGGAGGGGGGTTTCTATTTTTGTGGTGAGAAGCGAGGGCATTGTCGCTACCTTTGGTTGAACGGCCGGTACTGAATCTTTATCATATTCAAACGGCCGTCGCTAAACAGTATGAGGTCAAAGAGAATTATTATAACAGAAACTTATATTTCATTACGCCATTTCCTTTATGTAAAGTAAACATGCAGACCCGAAGGGTTTTGCGCCTGATACTCGGAACCTCAGTGGCAAACCCTTCGGGTCTTTATTAAGTGAACAGTTTACTTATTGAAGATTTTGAGCCTGAATCTCTTCATAGGTAGCTTCGCTGATAAGGAGTATGCCTGGCCGGCCTTCTTCGGTGTTCGCCGGATCGCTGGAGGCACCCGCAGGCAGGTCTTCCCAGAAAGGCCCGGCTGCGTCGCCCAGCCACTTCAGGCCATCCCACTCCCCTACACTATAAGGCTCCCGGTTAGCCTCGGAAGTCGCATCCGCAGCGATGATGACACCCAGGAAAGTAAAATCTGCCTCAGGTGACTCTTGGGTATATACAAGGTATTTGCTACCAATGGATTCTGGAGCAGGTGGCCCAAAAACCCCAATGATATTATTGGAATCAAGGGCTTTCCCGGGGGACAGATCTTGTTGGCTTTGCACGACATGTTCCAGAATTGATTGTCTTACCTCCGGAGTTTGGGCTATCTGTTTTGTTAGCTCCACATCAGGGCTATACTCAATGCCCTCCGTGATCTCCAGAAGATTTTGCTCACTCGAAGACAGATTTTCCTGTGTAACTTCGCCGGTATCTAACCGTCTGTGTACCTCGAGGGCATTGTAAATAAGGTTATCTACACCCAACGAATCCAACGAACCGTAGTAAAGAAAGTAGCCCAAGTTCCAATCTAACGATTCCTCTATATTCCCGCTTTCAATTTCTCCCTTATTTACCTGTTGCAGCCAGGCATTCAGACTCGCTTCATCTGAACCACCCTCTATTTCATCAGGTTCCGCTGTTTCTACATCCCGATTACTTTCTACAGGCTCTACTATCTCCGTATCCAGGTTGTCTCCGATAATATCTGGGGTTGCTTCTGGCTCATCTGCGGAGTCACAAGCAGCTAGCAACAATACAAGCACCAGCAACAAGGTGCGAACTTTGCTTCCAATATGGTTCATGACTATTTCTCCTCTGAAAAGTGTTATTGGTCGCGCCAGAGCTACGACTCTATTAGTCTGTTCCATTGTAGGGAAACCCAGCGGCATAAACATATATCTATGTATAATATCAGGCACAAAACAGGTTATAAACTCCGATTGATTATTTACTAGACGAAAATTGTGTTTCTAAAAAATCAGAATGGGAATTAACACGGCTGCTCAAGAGATCTGGGGTTGGCGTATCATTGTCCAATAAGTGGGGCCTTCGTGGGGGATACGGCCGTTTCCCTGGATCTCAAATCCCTGCCGCTCGTAAAAAGTGAGATTCCGCACTGCGCCACCATCAATCGTTTCCGTCGTACGGACTTCACCATAAAGCTGTCCGGCACGGATTGCCGCTTCAAAGAACCAGGGCAATACATCACGTCGGCTCTCTTCATCAGGAATCATATAAGTAAAGTTCGGTCTTCATGGAAAGCATCGTTTAGAATCCAGGCCAATACCTCAACCTTTGTCGAAGGTAAGGGGATGAGGTTGCGTGACTGGGTGGTTACTTGATTATGTGTCATCTGGTTCGCTCCTTTAACCCTGTCCTACATGGACAGCCAGACGAGTTCCCGGTCCTGGATATGATTCTATTGCCTCATAATAGACAACGTAGAATAACTGGCCCCGCTGCGCCTCAACAAGTGAGCCAGCAGAAGGATCAGCCTCGACCGTCCAACCATGCTCGGTCAATTGTTCAACGAAGTAACTTTGCACCTGGTCAGGTGGATCGGGCACTTCGTAGTAGACAGCACAGGCTCCGGTGTCCACATTGCCTTCGGCATTTACTTCGCCACCACCATATAGGGGGAACTCAACTAAAACATTCCTTTCTGCCTCACTACACAATGATGGGGCAGTGCAGCCACTCCAGAGGAGGAGCATAGCCAGCAACAATATCCCTGTACCTGGCCAATAACCCCCGTTTAGCAATTTTCGGATAGCGCTGGCTGGACAGAGAGCAGCCCGAAGTTGATTCGTACCTATCATCTTTCTCCTTGCCTGGCCAAGTTTAAGCCGGGGCTTCTCGGGGCCGTGCTTTGGTTACGGCCATCACAGTCCGGGGTTGTGGCCAACGGCGCAGCGTGAGGAAGAAGGCCCCAATGCCTAGCTTTCCAAAAGCTGTTTTAAGCTATCGAGCATCATTTGCCAGTTCTCCTCTGAGTGTTTGCGAGCTTCCTGGCTGTCGTTGTTATCCTGGGTCAGAGAAACAATTGTTTGCTCACCTTTGTCGGATAACTCAATGGTTACAATGTGATAATTTTCAGGTATATCTGATTGCTCAGAAAGGGGGCTAAAGTGACTGTATTGTAAAATGCGTTCTGGCTCAATATTCAGAATTGTGCCCTTATCCTCATATGCTTTTCCCTGCCACTCTCCCTGCCAGACAATAGGACTACCTTCTTGCCAATCCGTAACAACGTTCGTGCCAAACATATATTGCTTAATCATGACGGGATCAACCAAAGCCTGCCACGCCCTGGCGACGGGTGCGTTGGTTTTTACAGAGGCCCTGGCCATAAATTCTTTATCCCTATTTCTCATGCTCTTCTCTCCACAGTTTTCAGATAACAATCAATATCAAAGCCAACTGGCACAACGTCATAAAGGATCAATTTGCACGGTTAATGTGTAGGACGTGTCAGGCCCAAACGAGATGGCGTAGACATAATAATCTTGTGAATCTGGCAGCGTACCTGTCCAGGAGGCGGGAGGACCATTCTGATAGCGTTTGATGGGCATACCATCCTCGGTAACGATTGTCAAAACTACATCATTATTCGGTGAGGTAATTTCTACAGTCATTTCCTGGCCCTCAAGCGCCTGTAATACGTAGTAATCGGTGTCGTATTCGGCAATCGCTGTTGGCCCAATCTGGGCACTGGTCTCGCCAGCATCGAAGGCAATGCGGATGGGATCCTCAGGCGGGAAGCTCTCACCAGAAGAGGAACCATCGCTGGAGGGGGTAGCAGGGACGAAGTTGAGGACGCTTTGTCCATTGTTGTACGAGATTGTCAGTTGCTCGGCCGTTTGCTCAAATTCCCCGGCTGCACGCAGAGCCGTGAGGTAGCGCTGCTCCTGTTCCGTGACCCCTTCCTCTGTACAAGCCATTAGCGTGCTGACGATTTCACCAAAGATGAGGCTGTTGTCCTGCACCTGGTAGTCGGTGCCATAGCTGTTGCAACCGTCAGAGCCTCCCGCTTGTCCCCCCGATTCAAATATCAGCGTAACAGTCGTTCCTTCAAGAACAGGTGTCTCTGCACCCATTGGACCAAAAGATTCTAAAGTCCATTCGGTATTTGCCAAATTATCATCACCAGAGGGGGAGACAGGCGTTTCCTGCGTTGGTGCTGGTGCAGGCGTAGTAGGTTCTGCTGTTGCTGTCTCCTCAGCACCGGGGGCAGCGCAAGCCGGCACGGCCGCTATAAGCATGATGAGTAACAATAGTCGTTGTAAAATCTTCACGATTCACCTTCCCAATCCCAGCCAGCGGGGTTTGCGATTGGGTCGGTAATAAGGTTCCCACTAGTCTGAGAATCAGATTTCAAATTAAAACTGGCTCTACCGTAACAAAAGCATAAGTGCAGGTAATGTATCTATATACAAAAAACAGGCACAGTTTAGATACACAGCGCTCAAGAAAGCGATTGCAAAATGATCAAACCCCCATAAGTGAGGGATAAGGGGAATCTAAATTTCGGTACAGGAAGGAGCTAATATTCTTCTTTAATTGTTTCCAGAGAGACGAAGCCGGCACGCAAAGCATATAAAACAGCTTCTACACGAGTCTCCACCTCTAGTTTACGAAAGATGTTCGTAACGTGATTTTTGACCGTTTGCTCCGTCACCACCAATTCGGTCGCAATTTCCTCATTCCGTCGCCCGCGGGCCATCAAGCGCAGTACATCTAGCTCTCGATTCGTTAACTTGTCCTGAATATCTGGCGGTTCTGTACGCATAGACTCAATCAAAATGGTCGTGGCCCGTGGGGACACCCATTCCTCACCTTGAGCAACATTGCGTATGGCCCGCAGGAGCAAGTCTGTGCGATCATCCTTGAGAACATAACCATTGGCCCCGGCTTTCAAGAGGCCAACAACATACTCGGGTAGATTAAAGGCAGATAACACCAGAACACGTACCTGCGGGTGATGCTTGTTTAGCTGTTCGACGGCCGAGAGAGGTTTATGGTGTGGCATTTGGGCATCCATCAACAAGACATCAGGCTGTAACTTGGCGACGGTTTCCAGAAGGGAACGGCCGTCTGCTACCTCACCTACTACCTCCATATCTGGCTCCTTCCCTAACAAGGTAGCGATAGCTGTACGGACGACATGATGGTCCTCGGCCAAGATGATACGAATTTTCTTGCCAATTGCCTCCCTATTCATTTTCTCTTTCTCCCATCAATTTGCTTCAAAGTGGTATCCAGGCAATTAAAGTAGTGCCTCTTCCTATTTCTGAGTTGATTGTCAACTGCCCACCCACAGCTTCAATCCGTTCTTTCATGCCCGCCAGACCAATGCCTTCCTTCTGCTGTATATTACCTAAGACGCTCAGCATGTCGAAACCCTGGCCATCATCCACCACCGTCAGGCTAATTGTCGTGGTATCATATTGCAATTGGACTTGTGTGGTTTGGGCCTGAGCATGTCGGGCTACATTGGTAAGGGCTTCTTGCAAGAAACGATAAAGGCCAATTTCAACAGCTTCAGGCAAGTCTAAATAAGCCTTGCCGGTATAGGTGATGCTTATCTGAGCGCGGCGGGCAAAGTCGCGGCAAAAGGCTTGTAGCGCCGTGTTCAACCCCAGGTTTTCCAGAGCCGCTGGCCGCAAATTGTGGGCTACCGTCCGAATATGGTCTAAAGTTGTCTGGCAGAGGGCAACGGCCGTTTCCATCTGTTCTTCTAACTCTGTAATCACAACGCTCTGTAAGTCACTCTCCATTTGTTTCAACGTCGTCAACACCATTTGTAGATGAATTTTCAGCCCGGTCAGTGCCTGTCCTGCCTCATCGTGTAATTCCCGATAGACACGCTGTCGTTCCTTTTCTTGTGTAGAAAAGATCCGGCGAGCAATACCGCGCAACTGTTCCCGGTTGTGATTGACGATCTCAAAAAGACGGGCATTTTGCACGGCCGTTCGCATTACCTGAGCCAAGGCCTTAAAAAAGGCGAGTTCACTGCCATGGAACGTCGCCGGTGCCTGGCGAAATAGGCCAAACGCTCCATACACTTTCTCCGCCACGATCACAGGCACACCAAGAAAGCTTTTCCAGTCGGGATGAGCGGCAATCAGCCCCTGATCGAGGAAAAAAGGAACATCCCTCAGGTCCTTATGGAGAATCATCTCTCCTCCTACCGCTTCTTGAAAAAGCGGGTTCTCCTCCAGTGGCCAACTCATCATGACTTCAGCCTCCTCGGCTGACAATCCCCAACTTAATTGAGGATATATTTGCCGTCTCCGGCGATCATAAAAAAAGACAACCCCGCCAGGAATCTGTAACTCTTCCTGAAGCAGCGTCGCAAATGGCTGCAAAATCTCAGCTATATCCAACCTACCACTAATGAACAGGGAGAAACGATGGAGCAGCTCTAATTCCTGGTTGCGCTGCTGCAAACGTTCTTCGGCCGCTTCGTGTTCGCTAATGAGAGCTTCCAGAGCCGCATTTGTTTGGTGCAATTCGGCCGTTCGTTGATCTACCCGCTTCTCCAACTCATCATATGCTTGCTGCAAGCGCATTTCCGCCCTCTTTTCTTGCAGCACAAATCCTAACTGTGTGGCCGCGGCTGCAGCCAGGGTCAAAAAGCGATCATCCCGCCTATTTGGTACATTTTTGTACAAAAGCAGCACCGCCACAATCTTGCCGGCAGCCAAAATGGGCACAGCCAGGAGAGCATGTAGCCCGGCTGCCACCTGAGATCCCCGTCGCAAATATTGTCCGCCTGACAGAGTGGCCACATCCTCAACCCATAATAACTCCCCCAACTCCCAAGTCTGGCCCGCAACGCCCTGGCCTGGCGCGAGTTCCAAGGCTTCACTTATTTGGCGGAACTGCATAATCGCTTCATTGTGGGGTTCTTTCAAGTAAAAAACAGGGCTTAGAGTAAGGTATTTCCCCTCATAATTTGGCAACCATACTTCCCCATAGATACGTTGTTCCTGGATACACATCGCTTCCAAAACACTTCGAAGGGCATCATCAAAATCAGAGGCCGCGTTTACGGCCTCGATTAACTCTAGAAGAAACCGCAGCTCCGTTTCAACTCGTCTGCGCTGCTCCACCTCGGCCTGAACTTTGGTATGGACCTGGCTGGTGGCCTCCAAAGCAGCCTCGGTAACTACCAATTCGTCACTCTTTTTCTCTACGCTGTGCTGCAACTGGGCTAGTTTGCTGACATCGCTGATGGCAATACGCGCCTGGGATTTGGAAGCCGATTTACTGGTCACCGGCACACCATCAAGGAGGGCATCGAAGGCTATACCATCTTGACGATACAGCCGAAGCTGAGTTTGTTGAGGCAATTGTTCATTAAACAATCCTTGGTGAAAAAGATAGTAGGCATCTTGATCTGCCTCATGGATAAAACGGCGCAGCCCTTGTTGTTGTAACTCGCTCCTGGGCACGCTCAACATCTCGGCCAATGTCAAATTGGCTTCGACGATAAAGCTGTTGTGATTGATGATAGCATAGCCATTGGGGGCAAAATCATAAAGATCGTTATATTTATTGCGTGCATCTTCCAGGCTGATCTGAGTCTGGCGCAGTTCCTCGTTTTGCATTTCTAATTCGGCCTGGTAAGCTTGAAGATCATCGGTCAGGTTATCGGTATTGGCAGCCTGTAAGGTAGGCAAATTGGGGCGAGCTTTATTGCGCAGCCGTTGTGCTGTCTGCCGCTTTGATAGGGTCTCCTTGTTTTGATTCTCGTCTGCTGTTAACATATTCTAATTCTCTTCCGAAAAGGAGGAGTCCACAACCTAATCCAGGCGATTGGCTCATGGGCAACCACACTCCCCCTTCTCAAGTTCGTTTACTGCCATGCCTGGTTTCTAGAGATTATTGTCGTTGGATTATAACATCTTTTAGGGTGTTGCCAGGGAAACGGCTGTTTCTCTGCCCCTGGGTACTACCCTACATAGGACTAGAGTACTGCAAAGCAAAGTACGATCATATCAGGTATAAATTTGGCAAGCGGAGATAATTGATTTTCAATTCAGATGGCCCGAAGGGTTTAAATAATTTGTATTGATAGGGCTTCTCCCGAATTACCGGGTGATCCTTCGGGTCTATTTTTCTATTAAGGGGTATTTTCAAAATACTTCTCTTGCCTCATTTCCCCTTCTTCCTAGTTGTCCCTTTTTTGAGGGTTTGGGTACGTTCGTATCTCGTGGCCGTGGAGTGGGGCGAGGCGCATGGCTTACTTATGATTGTGAAATTACCCGAACCGACTCTACCCCTGTTCCGGGCTTCGGAAGCAGTTACGGCCGTTATTCCCGCTTACAATGAAGCCAGATATATTGGTGACGTGTTGAACGTCCTCACCCAAGTAGCCGATCTTTCGCAAATCATTGTTGTAGATGACGGTTCGCACGATGACACAGCTTCTCTCGTTCAGGAAAGAAGTACCTTAGATGCACGTATTGAATTAATACGCCTGCCCCAGAACCGGGGCAAAGCTGGTGCGCTTTTTATAGGCACCGATGCCGCCAATAATGATCTGATACTTTTTTTAGACGCAGATTTAATGCAGCTACGGCCAGCCCATATACCCTTACTCATTAACCCGGTGCGCCGAGAGGAGTATGGCATGACATTGGGCGTCTTCCAACACGGCCGTTTGCAGACCGACCTCACCCACCGCTGTTTTCCCTTTCTCAGTGGGCAGCGATGTGTGCGTTGGTCATTGTTTCAGGAGGTGTTTCGAGATGAACCGGTCCAGTGGGGTGTAGAGACCGCTTTTAATTTACATGCCTGGTATCATCGCTATCCAGTACAGCACGTGCCCTGGTTTGGTGTCACCCACGCCACACGCGCCGAAAAGCAAGAAGGATTCTCCGGTTATTGGTCACATGTCAAAATGTGGTGGCAAATTGGTTCTTATACAATGCGCTTCTTGCTCAGCCATGGGTGGCGGCCCAAAGTCCCGGTAAGCAAGAGACGCAGCAGCCGTGCACGTTTAGCTACCTCAAAGTACGATATACAGGGTTCTTAATCTGGCCCCCTACAAAGAAAGAATCCATATAGCTCCCTGTATATTATAGATTTCCCGTCTTCTACGCAAACAGCTTCATCTCTTTCTATGGCAACAGAACCAATACAGCCGTTTCTATCTCACTTAACTCCTCTTCACACTTAATCTTGCCCCTCTGAACCTCTTTCACTACCCGAGCCAATTCGCCGCTGGCATAGGCTTCGGCGATGACTGGATGGATGTAATATTGGCGGCAGATAACAGGAGTGTTGCCCAAAACTTGGGCAGCATGTTTAACAGCCGTCATCAAATTCTTTTTAGCCATTTGCGCCGATTCAGGCGCATTGAGTGCCGCTAATTTGCTGGCTGCAGCCACGGTAGCCCCCCAGGTGCGAAACTCTTTAGCTGTAAAATCTTTCCCCATATGCGTCTGTATATAGTTGTTGACATCTATCGCCGTGATGGCCTGTAGTACTTCCTCTTCCCCAATATATTGAAAGAGATGCTGCCCCGGTAGCTCCAGACACCGCTGCACTAGGTGAGCCAACCGTCTATCATTAAGGGTGATTTCCTGATTCTTACCGCTTTTACCAGGAAAATGAAAAGTGATATTGTTGCCAGAAACAACTGTATGATCATCTTGTAAAGTAGTAAGCCCGTAGCTGCCATTTACTTCCGTATAAGTAGCATTACCAATACGCAGGTGCGTTTCATCCAATAAATGGACTACCAGGGCTGTGACCTTTGGCTGCGACAGCTTGCGACTACGCAAGTCATTTCTCACCTGGACACGCAAATGAGGCAGAGCTTCGCCGAAATCCCTCAAGCGCT
>Ga0299914_10001429_pt1 | contig 15793 bp, 16 predicted proteins | sample RVTome_10_FD_201361 | JGI IMG/M metagenome (GOLD analysis project Ga0299914, IMG submission 201361) | Soil microbial communities from uranium-contaminated site in the Upper Colorado River Basin, Wyoming, United States - RVT153D57 (version 2) ...
CCGGAACGGCGCGATAACGTCCTACGCAGATCAAGAGACCGGAGCGTCGATGGACGATGTCGAGAACTGGCGCTGGATCTGGTTGATCGCGTCGGCGGGCTTCGTGGTCGGGGAAGTGGCCATGCCCGGGACCTTCTTCTTGCTGTCGTTCGCGATCGGCGCGGTAGCAGCCGCGGTCGTCGCTTTCGCCGGCTTGTCGCTCGTCGTCCAGTGGATCGCGTTCGTCGCGACGTCGGCGGTGGCCCTGGGCGTCCTCGTCCCCTTCGGCCGCCGCCTCGACGCACGCCAGCAGCAGGAGTCCGTGGGCGCCACACGCTTCAAGGGCCGCTCCGCGACGGTCCTCGCCGAGATCCCGGCCGGGACCCACGAGACGGGCCTCGTTCGGTTCGACCGTGAGGAGTGGCGCGCCGAGACGTCCGACGGGACCTCGGTCCCGGTCGGCACCGTCGTGCGGATCGTGCGGGTCGAAGGCACTCGCCTCGTCGTCGACTCGACCCCGGTGAGCTCGACTGTCAGCCCGGAGGTTCCCCAGGAGGGCCACCAGGGTCGTGACGTGCGTCGGCCCGGCGCTCCCGGCACGTAACGAGCGTCACCCGAGCTGGAGGCTCCATGCAGTCCGTCATCGTCCTCGCGATCGTCGCAGTCGCACTGCTCTTCTTCGCCGCTGCGAGCGTCCGCGTCGTCCGTCCGTACCAACGCGGGCTCCTCGAGTTCCTCGGCCGGTATCGCAGGACGCTCGACCCCGGCCTCCGGCTCATCTTCCCCGTCGTGCACCGGCTCCTGCTCATCGACATGCGCGAGCAGGTGGTCGACGTCCCACCCCAGGAGGTGATCACTTCCGACAACGTCGTCGTCTCGGTCGACGCCGTGATCTACCACGAGGCGACCGACCCGCAGCGCCTCGCGTACAACGTCGCGAACTTCCAGCTCGCCGTGACGAAGCTCGCGCAGACGAACCTGCGAAACGTCATCGGCGACATGCAACTCGACGAAGCGCTCACCTCGCGCGACACGATCAACACGAAGCTGCGCGACATCCTCGACGACGCGACCGACAAGTGGGGCGTGCGCGTCGTGCGCGTCGAGATCCAGCGCATCGACCCACCGCCCGACGTGGTGCAGGCGATGCACAGCCAGATGAGGGCCGAGCGCGAGCGTCGCGCGGTGGTCACCGAGGCCCAGGGTGTGCGCGAGGCAGCGATCACGCGCGCCGAAGGCGAGAAGCAGGCGCACATCCTCGAGGCCGAAGGAAACCGGCAACGCCAGATCCTCGAGGCCGAGGGTGCTGCGGGAGCGGTGGAGCGTCTCGCCGACGCCGATCGGTACCGCCAGATCACGGTCGCCGAAGGTGAGGCAGCCGCGGTGCGCAACGTGTTCGCGGCGATCCACGACGGGGACCCGACACCGGACCTTCTCGCGCTCCGCTATCTGGAGGCGCTCGCCGCGATCGCCGACGGCAAGGCGACGAAGATCTTCCTCCCGGCCGAGATGCAGGGCCTCTTCGGCACGATCGGTGGGCTCGCGGAGCTGTTCCGCCAGCCGAGGCCGGACGGCGGCGGTCCGACGGCGGCCGTGGAGCCGACTATGCCGACTCCGCCGGGCGATGATCGCTGAGCAACGCCGGCTCTGAGCCGGTCAGTGGTGGTGCCGCGGCGCGTTCCAGCGCGATGCGAAGATCACCCGGCTCGGTCGCGTTCGCGATGACGTCCCGCTTGCTGACGAGCCCTGCCTCGAACAACGAGAGCAACGAATCGTCGAGCGACTGCATGCCCCAGTAATCGCCCTCTGAGATCACCTGCGGCAACGCCTCCATCTCGACACCCCGACTGATCGCGTCGATCGCCGGAGCGGTCACGACGAGCACCTCCGAGGCGAGGGCGCGACCGCCACCGTCCGATCGAACGAGGAGCCGCTGGTTGATGATCCCGCGCAGGCACATCGACAGCATCGTCCGAGCGTGGTGTTCGAGGTGCGTCGGGAAGTACTCGACGATGGCCTTGATCGTCGACGCGGGCGTCAGGGTCGGCATCGCGGCGAGCACGAGCTGCCCCGCACCGGCGGCGCCGACCGCGGCGCGAGCCGCTTCGGATTCGTCGATCGATCCCACGAGGATCACGTCGGGGTCCTGGCGCAACGCACCCTTGAGCGCTGAGGCGTAGCTCTCCGTGTCGGTGCCCACCTCGCGCTGGTTCACGATCGACTGACGATCACGATGGAGGATCTCGATGGGATCCTCGATCGTGACGATGTGCCTGCGGTGGTGGGCGTTCACATGGCCGACGATCGCGGCGAGCGTGGTCGTCTTGCCCGAACGAGCGGGCCCGGTGATGAGGACCAAACCGCTCGACGCCTCGGCGAAGTCCCTCGCGACCGGCGGGAGCCCGAGCTCCTCGAGCTCCGGGATCCCGGGTGTGACGCGCCGCAGCACGAGCCCGATCGAGCCCCGCTGGCGGAACATCGATACGCGGAAGCGACCGAGGCCGGGCACGGAGTGAGCGAAGTCGACGTCGTGCGCGGTGTCCAAGCGGTCGGTGAACGCCTCGGGCACGATCATCGCGGCAATCCTGTCGGTGTCCTCGGGAGTGACCGAGTCGTGGGGCGTGGGTTCGAGGACGCCGTCCAGGCGCACGAACGGAGGCGAACCCACCTTGATGTGGAGGTCCGACGCCTCGTGTTCGACCGCGAATCGCAGCAGTTCGTCGATATCCAGCACCGAGCGCCTCCAGAGATCGGCCAGCCGATCCTCTATCGGCGCGCTCCGCCAATGTCTGAAGCGCCATCACGGGACATCTCGGAAATGCCCTGCCAGAACGCCGCGATTGCGTCCACGGTCTCGCGCCCCGGGCCACCGATGGTGGGGATCGCCCCGCGAGCACGATCGGTGGGCCGCCTCGCGCCCACGAGTGCCGGCAGCGACGCCGCCAGCGAGTCCCGGACCGCGTCGAGGTCGTAGCCGCCTTCGAGAAACGCGATGCGACGACCGGCCGGTACGACGGCCGCGAGCCGCTCCACGACACCGAAGAAGTCAGCGGCGCTGAGACCGAGGTCCGTCAGCGGGTCGTCGCGGTGCGCGTCGACGCCGAGCGAGACGAGGAGCCAGGCGGGAGAGAAGTCCTCGAGTCGCTGCGCCACGACCGAGTCCACGGCATGGAGGTACACGTCGCCGGTGGCGCCGGCAGGGAGCGGGACGTTGCACGTCGCTCCGCGCCCGGCGCCGCGCCCGATCTCGTCGTACGCACCGGTCCCCGGATAGAAGGGCCACTGGTGCAACGAGACGTACAGCACCGAAGGCTCGTCGTAGAAGATCTCCTGCGTCCCGTTGCCGTGATGTGCGTCGATGTCGACGATTGCAACGCGCTCGCCGGCTTCGACCAATCCGGCCGCGGTCACCGCGATGCTGTTGAGCAGGCAGAACCCCATCGGTGTCGAGGGGCGCGCGTGATGGCCCGGGGGCCGCAGCGCCAGGAACGCGGCATCGCCGGCACCGGCGCGCAGTGCCTCGACCGCTGCCGGTCCGGCACCCGCAGCCCGTCGCGCCGCCTCCCAGGAAGAAGCCGACGCTCGGGTGTCGGCGTCGAAGACTCCCCCACCGGCCTCTGCCGTCGCGGCGATCCGATCGATCATCTCGCGTGCATGCACACGGGTGAGCTCCTCGATGGTCGCCGGCCGCACGTCGAGCTCGGCGAGCGCGTCGCCGATCCCGGCTGCCTCGATCCCCGAGCGCGCAGCGACGAGGCGTGCCGGGCGCTCAGGGTGGCCAGGGCCGGGATCATGGGCCGAGAACGCGGGATCGAGCCCGATCAGCAGCATGGACGCACCGTATGCGCTCGGTCGGGGGGACCGCGCCACAACTACGCTCGCCGCGATGGCGGAGCGCACGCGAGCCGATCGCTTCCTGCGCTGGCGCGGTGGGTGGGCGAAAGCACGGCCCTGGCGTGGCCACGGCGACATCGCGTACCTCGCGCTCTCGAGTGGGGGCGTCGACGCCGAGATTCCCGGGCGTTGCGTCGACAGCCTCCGCGAACGCGGCTATCGATCCGTCGTCACGGGTGCACTCGCCCCGGCAGACGCGCTGCCGTTCCTCGACAGCGGGTTCACCGTCCGGGAACGCCTCGACCTCCTTGCGCACGACATGCGCTCGATCCCCAGACCGAGCCGACGGACTCGGCGCCTCCGTCGCTCGGACACGGCGGCCGTGCTCTTCGTCGATCGTCTCGCCTTCGACGAGGAGTGGCGACTCGACGCCGCCGGGTTCGACGACGCGATCGACGCGACACCGTCGGCACGAGTGCGCGTCGCCGAGGAGCACGACTCGATCATCGGGTACTCGGTGACAGGTCGTGCGGGTCGTCGGGGATATCTCCAGCGTGTCGCGGTACATCCGAGCGCACAACGCAACGGGTGGGGACTCGAGCTCGTCGCCGATGCTCTCTGCTGGCTCGAACGCCGCGGTGTCGCCCGCACGATGGTGAACACCCAGATGGGCAACGACCCTGCCAGGCAGCTCTACCTCGCGTGCGGGTTCGAGGTGCTCCCCGTCGGACTCTGCGTGCTCGAGCGTGATCTGTGACGCACGTCGTCCGAGCACTGCTGGCCGCAGTGCTCGGGGTCGGATCGATCACGGTCGCCGCGTCGCCGGCAGCCGCCGCACCGTCGTTCACGCTGAGCGGCCAGACGCCGTGGACGATCGTCGACGGGACCGTCGACTTCGATCTCACGATCATCGACGCACCCTTGGACGCGACCGTGAGCGTCACCGTCCACGAAGCGATGACCTCGCGGACCGCCTTCGACAACAGCCTCGAGGGTGAGGATCTCGCGGGGACCATCCACGAGCTCACCGTGCCCGTCGGGCTGCTACCTGCGATCGGCAGCAGCGAACGGAGGCTGACGTTGCAGCTCGACGGAGCGGGCGTACCGGCCCCCGATCGCGTCCCCATCGGCGAAGCCGGCGTGTATCCCGTCGAGCTCGCGCTCACGGTCGGCGGCGCCGAGCCGATCTCGTTCGTCACCCACCTCGTCGTCGTCGCCGGCGATGGATCGGCACCGGCGATCGGCGAACGTCTCGGACTCTCCTGGGTGTGGCCCCTCGCAGCGACACCCGAGCTCACGCCCGACGGAGAGCTCGCAGCGACCGGGGCCGCGGAGCTCGGTGCCAACGGGCGACTCGGCCGACAGATCGCCGCGCTCGCCGACTCGCCGATCCCGGTCACGATCGCGCCCGGAGGTCTCACAGCAGCGCAATGGATCGCGCTCGATCCCCCGACCGCGCCTTCGTTCCTCGACGTGCTCGGCCCACCCAACCAGGTGCTCTCGAGTGGCTACGTGCCACTCGACATCCCTGCCCTCCTCGACGCTGGTCTCGACTCGGGGGTGACGAGCGGCCTCGTGGCGGGCACGGCTTCCCTCGAGGCAACGATCGGCGCACGCGTCGACACGCGGACCACGCTTGCGCTCGACATCGACGGTCCTACCCTCACACGCCTCACCGATGCCAACGTGGATCGGATGGTCGTGGACGCCGACGACCTCGAGCCCGCGGCGAGCGACTTCACGCCGGCCCGCCCGTTCCAGCTCTCGAACGACAACCGCTCCGTGCAAGCGGCAGCCGTCGATCCCGGCTTGGTCGACCTGCTCGACGGCGACGAGGCGCCCGTGCTCCGTGCCCAGCAGTTCCTTGCTGCGCTCTCGTTGGTCGCCTCCGAAGCACCCAACAGGGCCCGCGGGCTCGTCGTCGTCAATCCCACCTCCTGGGATCCAGAGAGCGAGTTCGTCGCAGCCGTGCTCGCGGGTCTCGACGGGCACCCGATGCTGGAGCCGATGACGCTCCAAGCCTTCTTCGACACGGTCCCGCCCGAGACCGACGGCGACGTCGTGCTCGATCGGTCGCTCGCCCCACGTGAGTCACCGGCGACTCCTGTCGACCCGGACGCGTATCGCGACGCCGAGGCGCGCCAAGAGGCATTCCGATCGTTCGCCGGCCCGCTCAGCCCACGGCTCGTCCCCGGCGATCGAGCGTTGCTCACCTCACTCGCCTCGACCTGGGGCCCTGACAGCGCGGACGCGTCGACCCAGCTCGCGCTCGTGCAGACCAGCCTCGACGCGTTCCTGGAGCAGATCAAGATCCCCGTCGGGAGCACCATCACACTGACCGCCCGAACGGGATCGATCCCACTCACGTTCGAGAACGAGACCGGACAGGACGTGACCGTCCGGGTGACGCTCGAGAGCGAGAAGCTGGACTTTCCCGACGGCGCCGCGCGCAATGTCGCGCTTCCGCCACGTGCGAGCACGGAAAGCTTCGAGGTCGAGACTCGCACCTCCGGTCGTTTCCCTCTTGTGCTCACCGTGAGCTCGCCCGATGGTGAGCTCGTCGTGTCGTCGGCGCGGGTCGACGTGCGATCGACAGCGGTCAGCGGTGTCGGCGTCTTCCTCACCGCGGGCGCCGGGGTGGTGCTCGCCGGCTGGTGGGCCAACGACTTCCGCAAACACCGGAAGTCGCGACGGATCGCTCGCGCGGAATCGTGACCGACACGAACACCATCGCGCGGTCGAGCGCGATCGTCGCCGTCGGTACAGCGCTGTCTCGGGTCACCGGCTTCTTCCGCGTCGCTGCAGTCGCGTATGCGCTCGGCGTCACGACGATCGCCGGCGTCTACAGCTACGCGAACGAGACGCCGAACATCGTCTACGAGCTCCTCCTCGGAGGCGTGCTCACGGCGACGCTGGTGCCCTTCTTCGTTCGGCAGTTCGAGTTCGACGACGAGCGCGGCACGAACGCGGTGTTCACAGCGGCGATCCTCGCGCTGGGTGGGATCACCCTCCTCGGCATCGCGATCGCGCCATGGATCGTCGACGTCTACACCCTGCGCGTCGAAGGTGCAGACCGAGCGCAACAGCAGCAGCTCGCTACGGCGTTCCTTCGCCTCTTCATGCCGCAGATCTTCTTCTACGGGCTCACGGCGCTCGCGACCGGGGTCCTCAACGCCCGGCGTCGCTACGCGGCCGCAGCGTTCGCACCCGTCCTCAACAACGTCGTCGTCGTGGCGGTCTTCCTCACGCTGGCTCGGGTCGCCGGCGATCCCGTGAGCGTCCAGCGCATGCTCGACGACTCACTGCTCGTGCTCCTCGTCGGCCTGGGGACGACGGCGGGAGTCGCGGCGATGGCGCTCGCGCTGCTTCCCGCCCTGCGACGCGCCGGCGTCCACCTGCGTCCGGTCCTCGACCTGCGCAACCACGCAGTCGTGCACCTGCTCCGACTCTCGGGGTGGAGCGTGGGGTACGTCGTCGCGAACCAGGTTGCGTTGTGGGTGGTGCTGGTGCTCGCCAACGGCGTCGACGGAGGCGCGTTCGCGTACCTCGCCGCGTATGCGTTCTTCCAGCTCCCGCACGGCCTCTTCTCCGTCTCGATCATGACGACGCTGACACCCGAGATGTCGAGCGCGGCTGCTCGTGGCGACGTCGAAGCGCTTCGGCAGCGGCTGTCGCTCGGGATCCGTCTCGTCACCGTCGTCGTGCTCCCGGCGACGGCCGCTCTCGTCGGACTCGCTCGGCCGATCGTCGTCGGGTTCCTCCAGCGCGGTGCATTCGACACGGCGGCATCCGCGCTCGTCTCACACACGCTCGCACTCTTCGCACTCGGGACTCTCCCGTTCTCCATCTACCTCTTGACGCTGCGCGTCTTCTACGCGCAGCACGACACCCGAACACCGTTCCTCGTCAACTGTGTCGAGAACGGGGTCAACATCGCGCTCGCGTTCCCGCTCTTCGCATGGCTCGGAATCCCTGGGCTCGCGCTCGCGTTCTCGAGCGCCTACGTGATCGGAGCCGCGATCTCCCTCGCGACTGCCCGAGTGCGGCTCTCGGGGCTGGACGGCCGACGGATCGTGCACGTCGCCGCCCGGAGCGCGCTCGTCGCCGCGGCGGTCGGCGTGCTGACCTGGGGCATCGGTCGGGTGGTGGGGTTCGAACGGCCGGCGGCGGCGCTCGTCACCGTGGCGCTCGGGGGCATCGCGGCGGCCGGGATCTTCGTGCTGGGGGCCTGGGTGCTGCGGATCCAGGAGGTCACCGGTCTCCGATCGATGTTCACGCGTACGCGCGACAGTGAGATCGTGTAACGATGGCGGGATGCGGCTGGTCGAACGCGCCCGGGTGTCGCCGCTGCGGCGCGTGCCCGCCCCGAGATAGGAGGACACATCCGTGCCCATTCGCGTCGTCACCGACAGTGCCTGCGATCTTCCCGATGACCTGGTCGAGGGGTTCGGCATCGAAGTCGTCCCGCTCTCGATCCGCTTCGGTCCCGAAGAGCTCGTCGACCGGGAGGAGCTCACGACGGGCGACTTCTGGAAGCGGCTCGCGAGCAGCGACGCTCTCCCCGAGACCTCTGCGCCTTCCGCTGGAGCGTTCGAGGCTGCCTTCCGCAAGGTGGCGAGCGAGGGAGCGACGGGGATCGTGTGCATCAACCTCACGTCCCGCCTCTCGGCGACCATGCAATCGGCCAAGCTCGCAGCCACAGCCGTGGAGGCGACAGTCCCGGTCGAGGTGATCGACTCCGAGAGCGCATCGATGGGCCTCGGCAACCTCTGCGTCTCGGCGGCGACGATGGCCCGCGACGACGCCGGGCTCGCCGCGATCGTGGCCGACACGGTGGATCGACGTGAGCGGACCCGCCTCTACGGGGCCTTGGACACGCTCGAGTTCCTGAAGAAGGGCGGACGTGTCGGCAACGCGCGAGCGCTGCTCGGCTCGATGCTGTCGATCAAACCGATCATCGAGTTGCGCGAGGGGGTCGTCGAGGAGGGTGGAAAGGTCCGGACGCGTTCGAAGGCGCTCCAGTTCCTCGTGGAGCGCGTGAAGGAAGGCCCGGTCGAGAACCTCGCGGTACTCCAGGGTGCATGCACCGACACGGACAAGTTGCTCGATGCGCTGGATCCGATCGTGCCGCGTGAGCAGATCCTCGTCGGCGAGATCGGCCCCGTGATCGGGACCCATGCGGGACCCGGCGTCATCGGTGTCACCTTCCAGGTGCCGCGTGGGATCGCCTGAGATGCACGGGGCTTCCGAGACGCTTGACTGATCCGCTCTCCCCGGGCCGACTTCTCGGCGAGCGCTATCTCCTCGGGAACGTCGTCGCACATGGGGGAATGGCACAAGTCTGGGTCGCCGACGACACCATCCTTGCCCGGCGGGTGGCGATCAAGGTCCTCCACGACAACCTCGTCGCCGACGACGCTGTCCGCGAGCGCTTCCGCCGAGAAGCGCTCGCCGCGGCACGCGTCGTCCATCCCAACATCGTCTCGATCTTCGACACCGGTGAGGACGCAGGCACCGTCTACATCGTCATGGAGTACGTCGACGGCGAAACGCTTCGGCGATTGATCGACACCGAGGGTCGACTCCGCGTCGACCGGACGCTCGCGATCACTTCGCAGATCGCCGATGCGCTCGAGTTCGCTCACAGCCGCGGGCTCGTACACCGCGACGTGAAGCCGGCGAACGTGCTCCTCGACGAGCACGCCCGGGTGAAGGTCGCCGACTTCGGCATCGCGAAGGCGATCGGGGCCGACGGCGACCTCACCCGCACGGGCACCATCGTGGGCACTGCCCGATACCTCGCACCCGAGCAGGTCACCGGTGGCCTCACGGACGCGCGCACGGACGTCTACGCGCTCGCGCTGGTCGTCTACGAGATGCTCACCGGCGCGCCGGCCTTCGGCGGCGATACCGATCTGGGCTCCGCGATCTCGCGCCTGACGACCGATCCGCCGTCGCTTCGTTCTCGACGGCCCGAGCTCGACGCGTCGCTGGTCCGAGCCGTCGAACGCGGCCTCGAGCGCGAGCCCGACGAACGTTGGGGCACGGTTGCGCAATTCCGAGACGCGCTGACGGGCACACGGACCCCGAAGTCCGGCAACAGCCCGCCGCAAACCCCGGTCGAGGGCTCCCGCCGGCGCGTCGCGTGGCGAGCCGTCGCTGCGCTGGTCGCGGGGCTCGCGATCCTCGTCACGACGTTCGTGCTCTGGCGAAGCGACCGGTCGCCTGCGCCGATCGAACCGATCGCGATCGTCGGCGCAACCGACTTCGATCCACCTCCGGGTGACGGCACGGAGCGGGGCGAAACTGCCGGTGGCGCGATCGACGGAGACCCGACGACCGGATGGACGACCGAGACGTACGCGACCCCTGATCTCGGCGGGCGCAAGGCGGGGGTCGGGTTGCGACTCGACCTCGCCGAGCCGTCCGACGTGGGTTCGGTCGTCGTCGACACCGACGCCGAAGGCTGGAGCGCCGACATCTTCGTCGCCGACGCTCCCGGAGCGACGCTCGAGACCTGGGGACCGGTTCAGGCGTCGGGAACGGACCTCGGTACGACCGCACGGTTCGATCTCGCCTCCAGCGCCTCGGGTGCCGCCGTGCTGGTCTGGATCACGCACCTCCCCGACGGGGGTCGGCTCGTCGTGAACGGAGTACAGGTTGGGCGATGACGAGCTCGTCGCCGCGGCGAGGGCCGGCGACCGGCGAGCACTCGAGAGGCTGCTCGACCGCCATGCCCAACGTGTCTACGCGTTGTGCCGGCGAGTCCTCTCGAACCCCGACGACGCCCTCGACGCCACCCAGGAGGCGCTGATCGCCATCGCACGCGGGATCACTCGTTTCGACGGGCGCTCGGCGTTCACCACGTGGATGTATCGCGTCGCGACCAACGCGGCCCTCGACGAGGGCCGCCGCTCGAGCCGTCGCCCGATCCCGACCGAGACCCTCGCGGAGCCAGTGGCATCGGGCTCGAGCGTCGACGAACGTGTCGCCACGGGCATCGACGTCGAAGCGGCCTTGGCGACGGTTCCCGAGGAGTTCCGTACCGCCATCGTGCTCCGCGACGCCTGCGACCTCGACTACTCGGAGATCGCGGAGATCCTCGGTGTGCCGATCGGTACCGTTCGGTCCCGTATCTCGCGGGGCCGCAAGGCCCTCGCCGCGGCGCTCGGGAACCTTCACCCTCCCCGCGAGCGTCCTACGAGCACCCCATGAGCGACGACACCTCCGAGAACCACCTCTCACCGGACGAAGCCCGCGCGCGCGATGCGCTGCGTTCGGCGAGCGCACCGATCCTCGACGATGTGACGCGTCGCCGCGTCGTCCGTCGAGCACTCGACGCCTCGGGCTCGAGATCGCGACGGGGCAGGTGGCCTTGGATCGGCGCCGCTGCGGCGGTGGTCGTCGCGATCGTCGCCGTGGTCGCGCTCCTCCAACCGGGCGACGGCTCGCAGACCGCGACCGTCGACGAGGCGGGTGAGGGCTCGTCCCAGGAACCGACGTCCGGTGACGCGCTCGACGAGCTCGCGGAGGTCGGCGTCGAGCACCTCGGCGCATTCGAGACGGACGAGGAGCTCCTCGGAGTGGTGCTCGCACTCACACCGATCACCTTTCAGAGCGACGCCGAGGACGCGCGCTCGCTCACGCCCAGCCTCCCGAGCTGCGCCGACGTGCTCGACCGTGAGTTCGTACCCGAGAGCTACGCAACGGCGACGTTCCGTAGCACCGAGGTGATCGTCCTCGTCGGAACGATCGACGCGCAGACGCGGGCCGTCTACCTCCTCGACGTCGACACCTGCGCCCCCCTCGACGGCTGGGCGCCTCGCCTGGCCTGACCACTACGCTCGGGCCGATGAGCGACTGGGCGAGTCAGGCAGCCGACGGGATCGAGAAGGCCGCGGGCGTGGTGCGGGACCGCGCCGTCGTGCCCGCGCAGAAGGCGAGTCGCGGCATCGTCTACGGGGTGCTCGCTGCGAGCTTCGTCGGGCTGGCGCTCGTCCTCGCAGCGATCATGGCCTTCCGCGCGCTGACGTATCTCCCGGGCGGGGCATGGGTCGCCTACCTCATCCTCGGGGGAATCTGCGTGATCGCCGGCCTGTTGTGCTGGAGCAAGCGAGGGCCCAAGCTCGAGGTGCCCTCCAAGACGGCCCCCTAGGAAGCCCCGAACAGGACGACCGCATGCCCGTCGAGACCCAGCTCGTCATCCTCGGCTCCGGCCCCGCCGGTCTCACTGCGGCCGTGTACGCGGCGCGGGCAGACCTCGCGCCGGTCGTGATCGAAGGGATCGCCGCCGGTGGGCAGCTCATGCTCACGACCGACGTGGAGAACTATCCCGGTTTCCCGGAGGGGATTCTCGGTCCGGAGCTGATGGCGAACTTCCGCAGCCAGGCCGAGCGCTTCGGTGCGGAGTTCGTGACCGCCGACGCGAGCCGCGTCGACTTCTCGTCACGGCCGTTCGGCGTGTGGGTCGGCGATGTCGAGTACCGGGCGGACGCGGTCATCCTCTCCACGGGGGCTTCCGCCCGGATGCTCGGGCTCGAGAACGAGGCGCGGCTGCTCGGCCACGGCGTCTCGACGTGCGCGACGTGCGACGGCTTCTTCTTCCGTGACCAACAGCTCGCGATCGTCGGCGGTGGTGATACCGCCGTCGAGGAGGCGCTGTTCCTCACGAAGTTCGCGACCAAGGTCACTGTCATCCATCGGCGCGACGAGCTTCGCGCGTCGAAGATCATGCAAGACCGCGCGTTCGCGAGTGGCGGGATCGACTTCCGGTGGAACAGCGTCGTCGAAGACGTCGTTGGCGTCGACCGAGTCGAACAGGTCAAGCTCCGCGACACGGTCACCGGCGAGGAATCGAAGCTCGACGTCGGGGGGTTGTTCGTCGCGATCGGACACGACCCCAACACCGGTCTCGTCGAGGGTCAGCTCGAGCTCGACGCGAACGGCTACGTGATCACCGCTGCCGATTCGACACGCACCTCGGTGGAAGGCATCTTCGCTGCTGGGGACGTCCAAGACCACATCTTCCGACAAGCCGTGACCGCTGCGGGCTCGGGCTGTATGGCGTCCATCGAGGCAGAGCGCTGGCTCGCCGAGCACGCGAGTTAGACCACCCCGAACGCCGCAGCGAGGTCTCGTTCCGCGCGCAGTTCTGCAGGCGATCCAACGCCCACCGGAGCGTTGGATCGGCGAAGCCTGTTTGAAGCACGGAGGAAGACCTCTCTCCGGCGTCCACAGCGCCCCGTTCAAGGTTGGTCTGCGGAACAAGCGGCTTCCGAGGCGTGTTCCACCTGTCGATACACTCCTTGCACGTTCCCGAAAGGACTCTTCCGTGGCCGACGACATCCTCACGCTGACCGACGCGACCTTCGACGAGACGGTCGCGGGCGCCGAGACCCCGGTTCTGGTCGACTTCTGGGCCGAGTGGTGCGGGCCGTGCAAGATGATTGCTCCCGCCCTCGAAGAGATCGCCGGCGAGCAGCGCGGCAAGCTGCAGATCGCGAAGCTCAACGTCGACCACAATCCCGACACCGCGCGCCGCTTCGACGTGATGAGCATCCCGACGCTCTTGGTGTTCAACGGCGGGGAGCCGGTCAAACGCCTCGTCGGGGCAAAGGGAAAGGGCCAACTCCTCCAGGATCTCGACGAGTTCATCGGGTAGCTCGGTGGTGACCTCGACCGATCTCCGCTTCGGGGAACGGGACGAGGCGGTGCGCGATCTCCAGCGCCGACTCATGGCCCACGGCTTCGACCTGCACAACGACGAGCCCGGTCACTTCGGCGATGCAACCGCGGTCGCCGTGCGCTCGTTCCAAGAGGTCCGGGGCCTGCGCGTCGACGGTGTCTGCGGCGCACAGACCTGGTCGGCGCTCGTCGAGTCGGGCAGGGTGCTGGGCGACCGCCTCCTCTACCTCCGCGTCCCGATGCTGCGAGGCGACGACGTCCGCACGCTCCAGCGCCGATTGAACGCGTTGGGGTTCGACGCCGGTCGCGAGGACGGCATCCTCGGAGAGGAAACGGCCGAGGCGTTGGGCGAGTTCCAACGCAACGCCGGCATCGCGGTCGACGGCATCTGCGGACCGGCGACGCTGGACGCGCTGGATCGACTCGGGTCGTTCGCCGCTGGGTCGGTCGCCACGGTTCGAGAGCGCGAATCACTGCGCCGAGGTCCGCACGCGCTCGGCGGTCGCCGCGTGTTCGTCGCGGTCTCGCCGGGCCTCGCCGCGCTCGGTGAGGCCACCTCCCGCGAGCTCCGCGATCGCGGCGCCGACGCGCTCCTCGATGCCGGAGGCGCCGGCGACGCGGCGCTCGCGGTCGAGGCCGACCGTTTCGGTGCCGAGCTCTGCGTCGCCATACGCACGGGCACCGAACCGGGGTTCGCGGTCTCGTACTTCGGCACGAGCGACTTCCGCTCCGAGCTCGGCTGGAAGGTCGCGAACGCAATACAGGAAAAAACTGGTAATCACCTCGCCGTCGTCGGCTGTGCACCCAAGACATACCCCTTCCTTCGGGAGACGCGCATGGCCGCAGTCCTCTGCGAGCTGGATCCTGCCCCGAGAGGGCTCGCGACGATCGTCGCGAACACCGGGGCGCTCGCCCAGGCGATCGCGGACGGAATTCGACGGGCGGTCGAGGAGCCTGCCGAACAGAGCTGATCGATCACCCGGCGCGGGCAAGGGTCGGCCTCTGCCTGACCTCGAGCGTCAGCGCTTGGCGGCTTGCTCGTCTGCGTCGGCGTCGCCCGACGTCATCAAGACGTAGAGGCGCTCGAGGTCGTCGAGGCCGGCGAACTCGACGACGAGCTTGCCGAGCTTGGCGCCCATCGTCACCGTCACCCGCGTCTGGAGGTGGTCGCTGAGCAGCTCCTCGAGCTCGAGCAGGCCGGGTGCTCGGAGGCGCCGTTTGCCGGCCGACTTCGACGGAGGCGCCGCTGTCCCACCGACCTCCTCGCGCGCTCGAATTGCCTCCTCGACCGCGCGCACGGAGAGCTCGTCCTTCGCGACCCGCCGGGCGAGCTGCTCCTGAAAGGACCGGTCCGGGGTGCCGAGCAACGCCCGAGCATGGCCCGCCGTGAGCGTCCCCTCCTGGAGCATCCTCTGGATCGACGGAGGGAGCTGCATGAGCCGGAGCGTGTTCGTGATCGTCGCCCGCGACCTCCCGACCCGTGTGGCGACCTCGTCGTGCTTCAAGCCGAAGTCCTCGATGAGCTGCTGGTACGCGGCCGCCTCTTCGAGCGGTTGCAAACCGGCCCGGTGGACGTTCTCGACGAGCGCCTGCTCGAGCGTCGTCGCGTCGTCGGTCGTCCGGACCAGCGCGGGGATCGTCTGCATGCCGAGGCGGCGGGCCGCTCGCCAGCGGCGCTCGCCAGCGATCAGCTCGTACCCGTCACCGGCCGGCCGCACGAGCACGGGCTGGAGCAGGCCGACCTCGCGCATCGAATCCGCGAGCTCGGCAAGGCTCTCCTCGTTGAACTGCGCTCGAGGCTGATACGGGTTGGGCCGGATCGCCGCGACGGCGATCTCGAGCAGCCCTCCGCCCGGGGGGGCATCGGTCCCACCGGGGGGAATGAGGGCACCGAGGCCTTTACCCAGACCGCCGCGTCGCGCCATTGCTCACCTCCTTCGCGAGGTCGCGATATGCGCCGGCTCCACGAGACGTCGGATCGAAGACGATGATCGGCTGGCCGAACGACGGCGCCTCCGAGAGGCGGACCGTGCGTGGGACGACGGTCTGGTAGACGCGCGACGCGAAGTGGTTGCGCACCTCCTGCTCCACCTGATCTGCGAGCTTCGTGCGGGCGTCGTACATGGTCAGCACGATGCCGCGGACGTCGAGGGTCGGGTTGAGGTTCGTGCGCACGAGGGCGACGTTGCGAAGGAGCTGCCCGAGGCCTTCGAGTGCGTAGTACTCGCACTGGATGGGAACGATCACGTCATCGGCTGCTGCGAGCCCGTTGACCGTCAGCAGGCCAAGAGAGGGT
>Ga0299914_10001430_pt1 | contig 15793 bp, 17 predicted proteins | sample RVTome_10_FD_201361 | JGI IMG/M metagenome (GOLD analysis project Ga0299914, IMG submission 201361) | Soil microbial communities from uranium-contaminated site in the Upper Colorado River Basin, Wyoming, United States - RVT153D57 (version 2) ...
GATTATCGAGAAAGGCAGCTGAATAGCTGCAGTGCCTGTTATGCTGTAGCCAAAGCCAGCCGGAGGGGGGCTTTCTGCAAGTATTGGTATTGTTTGAAAGACCATGAACATAGAGAAACCTAGGATTATCATCATGATATTGGTGAACAGTAGGATCTTATTTTGCAGCAATTTTAGATCTATTAGCGGGTGAATGGCTCTTCTTTCAGCAACCAGAAATGCTACAAAAGAAGCTATGCAACCAGCAGACAAAATTGCTAATTGTGAAATTGACTGTGTGCTGTTACTTCCTGTTGCCCTCGTTTCGATGAATGTCAGAGATAGCAGAAAAAGGATGATGGTTGCTGCAAGCGTAGCGGCTCCTAATATGTCCAGTGATTTCTTTTCATCAGTAGATCCTGTTTGTTGCTGAGGTGGTGATGATGTTGTTGTTGTAGTCATCGTCATCCAATCAGAATGCACTTCTCCTATCCTTGCAAATTTCCAAACTACTATTGGAAGCAAAATGGCAACTGGCAAAATTGAAAGGAATGTTGTTCTCCATCCTGAATATTCTGAAATAGTGGCGCCAATCAGCAACCCTAGGATTGAGCCGCTAGCAAACATCGAAGTTATTACACCTTGACCTATGGCAAGACGACTTTTCGGGAACTGCTCTCTAATAACACTGAATGCAATTGGGAACATTGACATGCCTACGCCCTGCATGCCTCTTGCGATGATAAAGCTATAGAAGTCTGTTGTCAGTCCGCCTAGGGCCACCCCAACAGCATACACTCCCATGACTACGAGAAGTATTTTCCTCTTTCCATAGATCTCTGCCAGGCTACTCGTTACTGGTGTCATTACTGCTCCGACTATCAGATAAGTTGTAAGTATCCAAGGTGAAAGGCTGTAAGAAAGGTTAAACTCGCTCATGATATTTGGAAGAGATGGCACCAGCATGGTTTCGGTGTACATGACTAGCGTGGCTATCGAGCTCAGAATGGCAAGAGTCTTCCAAGCAGACCTAGGTATCTTGTCCGCCTTCTTGGTAGTTGATGATGAACTTTCACTTGAAACGGTTGAATCAGATATCTTGTTATTTCTTCTTAGGTCTTCCAATTCCTATCACACTTAAATAAAAAAATCTATTCAGATCCGCCTTTGTTTTCCATGATGCAAAAGCTGCTGCTTCTTTCTGACCTGGATTGGGTTGCTTTTTTCTCCTCTGCTTTCAATCTGGTCTGATGATTTTAGATAAAGACCTGCAACATTTTGAGCAATTTTGCGAAGAGATCTTTTAGTAATTTCAAGCTCTTCCTCTGACAATCCCTGAAGGGAAACCTTTTCTAGCTCAAGAGCACATTCTATTATCAATTCCCATTTTGCTTCCGATTTGCCAGTTAGAAATATCCTGTTGTTCCTGCGGTCATTATGATCAGGTTTTCTTATCACAATTCCCTGTTCTTCGAGCTTATCTATTATGGGAACAATTGTGGGAGCTTCAATTCCGATTGTACTTGCAATTTCTTTTTGAGTCATTCCATCCTTTACAAGTGCCAGCGTTCCAATTACCCTAGACTGGGTAACTGTAATGTCCACCTTCCTTCTTAATTGTTGATCAAATGCACTTTCAAAGGCTTTGGCAGTGCTTTTGACTATGAATCCAATCCTATCTTGATAATCATACTTTCGCATAATTAGGACCCTAATGATTAGGGACAGAAGCATAATATAAAGGTGTACACCTTCTACTATGTAACGTTCAAGATATCTGATTCTGACATTATGTCCATCTGCTTATTGTGTTTTGCAGATGTGAACTAGGACAGAACTCCTCTGTTGAGAAAGAACATTTAGAGAAGAAAGTGAAACCTGCTGAATTGATTAGAACTCAATATGAGCAATAATCCAATACACATAGAGCCGAAAGCCCAACAATTGATCTTCTTATTCCTAAAGTAGAGACTATATCTGATTTAGAACATCAGCAGTTTGCCATAAAGTAATCAGGAGGAATCTGTAATCTTGATTTCCAATTTGTTGCCATTCCTGTCATAAGCCGCTATGGTCCTGTCTTCATAGGGATGTGCGATTATGATTGAAACCGCACCATAGAATCCTCTATTAAGGTCCTCGAGCGATGGCCTATTTGAACCACTGGGGTGAGAGTGAGCACTGCCTACGTATGAAGCGTCAGAAGGCAGATAAAAATTGGAATATCCAGAGTAATATGGTCCGCTTGAAGCAAAAGGCGGAATAACAAGACCTTCAATAAAGACTTGTTCCTGGGTTGTCTTGCCTTGCAGAATTAGGATCGCTTCGTTTGGGTGGAGTGCCTTGGAATAACTGATGATGCCATCTGTGGCACTCCTTGAAATGATAATCTGCTTTTGCATCTTTTGCTTCTTTTCAAACGTCACTTAATGTATTCTCTTGAGGAGGTCTATTTTAACATTAATATCAACTACTACTACTACTACGCTAGCAATGTGTCCTCATCGCAAGAGTCCTCCTGAAGTATGTCGTTAATGTAGAATATGGGAGTGCCGTTTACAATTGGATGAGAATATTCAGAGTCCAATGCCTATACGACCAAATAGCCTGTCTACTAACTGCTCATGTAAATGTTTAAAGTTATCTTATATCTCATTATGCATAGAACCCTTCTAAATGAACTGATAATAGAGCGGGCCCGTCGGGATTTTTTGATAAAAATTTATTTGAATCAGAGGAACAGAATTTCAGCATTAGTTATCCGAATATCTGCAGATCGGTAGGATAAGAAGAGTACAGACAATAGGGTTCAATTACTAGAGGTCTAATGGCTATGCATCTACTCTGATAGACATGGTACATGATCTGCAGAGATGTTTGAGGATTATACTAATTAATTTTCTTTTTATTTTAGATTAATTTCATAAAGCGCTTCTAATGAGCAAAATAACCTTATCTACTTGTTTAAGAATAATCTGTAATTAATATATGGTCAGAGATAAATCCAATTTGCCCTTTGAAGTGACCTACTCCGAGAGTGTAGGCAGCAAGTCAAAGACTTCTTCCATGAAGAGACTAGCAGTGCTTTTAAAGCCCCAAAATGTAGATTCAATCACATCTACTCTTAGAGAATTAGGTCTTGAATCAACGATATATGATGTAAAAGGTTCAGGAAAAGAAAAGGAAAGAGTTTCATCTGGCAGAGGAGGGGGTACAGTCGACCTTCAATATACTACAAGAAAAGTTGTGGCAACAGTAGTCAAATCTGATAATGTCAATGATATTATAGATAGAATGAAAAAAGCTCTTGGTGGAGGAAGTGGCGCCGTAGTCATGATTTCGTCTGTAGATGATCTGGTGCGTCTGTAGGCGGAGAGATTGCAATGTTATCAACAGCTCTACAGGAAGATAATGGAGCTTGATCTCAAGATTAGCAGGGTCACTATCGGTGATCTCACTGACCAGAGGATTGTTTTTGATTACAGACCTGCTATCGTGAATATATGTTCGCAGGAAGTAAAAAGTCATTGGAGCTAGCACTGACAGCTTGGAAAACTTGGAGTGAACTGGCATTCGAGAAATCCATGGGAAAGTATTGTCTTGGCTGTATGAAAAGATGAAGCGGATAAACATGCCATTTGGAGAGAATCATCTTGATTACTTTACAATGGAGACAAGGGTAGAGTACGAAAAGATACTTTCTTGTGTTAGCAACCTTTCATCATCCCTGACCTGGCATTTAAGAGGCTGATGATATGTCCTGCAAGAATAGATGCGTAGATTTCAAAACTATCAAGACAGTTACAGGCAGCCCTTACCTTGAAGGAGAGAAATGGTGCGGAGTTTGCTGCGTTTTCATAGAGTGGGAGGGAATACATTGCCCCTGCTGCACACGCAAGCTTCGAGTCAACCACCGAAGTAAGAGAAGTTGGTCCTATGTCTCACTAATGAGGAGCCGACAGAGCCTAAATGGCGATAGATTGAGTAGAAAGGAACCCCCAGTTGAAAACAACAAAGATGGAAAGAGAAAAAATATTAGTAGCGAGGACTTTAGAACAGGAGGACTTCATAAGATATGACATTTGGCAAGATTGGAGCTATAATACTGCTCGTTTCGGACATGGACAATTCCACGAGGTTCTACAGAGATGTTCTGAATTTGCCCATAAAGAGCCAGTCCAAAGATTGGACTGAATTCTTCAACAGAGAAACAGTCCTAGCGCTTCATCCTGCTCACAAAGGTGGAGAATTCCCAACTTCGCAGAGGACCGTGCTTGTTGGCTTTATGGTCAATGACCTTGAAACCCAGGTCGAACTGCTACAGAAGAAAAATGTCAAGTTCTTCAAAAGGCTGAAGGACGAGCCGTTTGGTAAGCACGCAATAATAGAAGATCCTGATGGTCACCTAATTTCATTGGCAGAAATAAAATCAAGAGCGGACGAAGGTTTCGATCTGATTGGCTTTTTTGGCACAGACTAGCCTCCCAAACAAGAGAAAAAGAAAAAGAGTTTGCTACCACTATTTTACTTCGACCTCTGCAGCAATATTACTCAGTGCTTCCTCTGTTGTTCTCATAATACCGTCTTTTGCAAAACCCCTTCCAAAGATGGGGATGCCAGACATATCGACATTCCAAAATACATCAATTCTTGTTGCATTGGCATTAGATGAAGGGCTTAGTGTGAGTATCCTATTACCTGTCACTGGTCCTTCGGTGATGTTTGTTTCTACTACAAATTGTTCTGGATTCACAGTTACAAATTGATGAGTTACTGTCTCTCCAAGGGGACCCGTCACTATAGTTACTTCTCTTTCGGTTGTATTAGCTGTCATGTTAAAAGCAGTCATGTTGATATTTTTTATGGCTTTGAAAGTGGACCAATATTTTGTCTCGTTGTCTATATCCGAAATAACATTCCAAACTTGATCTATTGGCGCAGATATCTCACGGCTGGCCTTGATCTCTTCTAATGAAGAAGCTGTTGCTTGAGGTATTTGCCATACTGAAGTCATAACAACAGAAGCTATTGCTAGAGCCACTACTGTTATAGTGGTTGGTATTTTCCTACTTGTGTATTTTTTCACATTTGTCAACCTTTTCATTGAAGAATACAGAAGTTGAATTTTTTTATAACCCTTGTCAACCTATGAGACGTAACTAAGTTACCCAAAGCCTCCAATTTCTTTCAATCAATGTGAAAGGGATTCGGTCATGTTATTATCTGTCAGCGATGACGACGATTAAGATGATCTGAAGAGAGTCGACCATGAATGGCCTGATATCTGACAGTACCCTACCTGTTATAGCCTTAGTTACACTATTACAATTTGTGAATGGAAGAAGAAGAAGAGAAGACCCCGCTGGAAAGGAAAGTCATTACCATCTTCCATCACACTTGCAATCTACTACTGTCGATGTTGCGCTAAAGTTGGAAAATGTGAAGAAAGTGTTTGATTCACGCTCGGCTTCAGCCAAAAAAATGGTTGTGGCCCTTGACGGTGTCAGCTTTGAAGTAAAGAGAGGAGAGTTTGTCTCAATAGTTGGCCCATCAGGAAGCGGCAAATCCACTCTCTTAAACGTCATAGGGGCTCTTGACAGGCCCACTTCAGGAAAGGTGTTCATAAATGGACAGGACATTTTCCTGCTTGACGATGCAAGGCTTTCTGATGTCAGAAGCCGCCTGATTGGATTCATCTTCCAATCATACAATCTTGTCAACAGAATGTCTGTTCAAGAAAATGTCGAGTTTCCAGCAATCTTCTCAGAAAGACCCTCCTCTGATAGCCGCACCCGGGCACTGGAATTGCTCGAAACTCTAGGAATAAAGGACAAAGCAAAGCAAAAACCTGTAGACCTGAGTGGAGGAGAGCAGCAGAGGGTGGCGATCGCACGAGCCCTGATAAACGACCCTGCTTTAGTATTGGCAGATGAGCCCACTGGAAACCTTGACACCAAGACTGGAAGGGAGGTGTTTGATCTGCTCAAGATGTTGTCTGACAGGTTTGGCACTACAGTTGTTATGGTCACACACAATCTTGAGCTGGCCGGCATGACTACTAGGTCGATCTATATCAGGGACGGAAGAATAGAGAAGGAAATATTACACAAGGACCTATCAGAAACAAAAGCATCGTCTGCGGCTGCTAGCAAGGATATAACTTCTTCTTCTTCAGAGAAAGCAAGGTAAAAATATGAAAGTCACTGAAACGTTCAGAATTTCTTTCAAGGCACTTGGAGATAGAAAAGTCAGGACTTCTCTGACAATCTTGATGGTGATTGTGGGCAGTAGCCTAATGGTAACGCTCAACGGCATAGTGGCAGGGCTTGGCCAGTTTGCAACAGATGTTTTCAATAGGCTCGCTCCAAATTTACTGTTTATCACAAGCATTCCTACAGACGATTCTGTGCAAGGAGACGACGACGGCGATAACGGCGGTCCGCCTTCATTCCTTGGTCAGGGCCTCATACCAGTTCCTGCGATAACCCTTGATCAAGTTGTGGTGGGGAAACTAGAGTCGCTGCCCCACGTCAGCGCCGTCATCCCTTCGTACCAGGGAATAATCACAATTGCTGCAGAGAACAGATCCCAGAGCGCAAGCGTGCTATCGGTGCAGCCTGAAAGCCTCAAGATCATTGCCCCTGCTCTGGAATTTACGGAAGGATCGACTATGAACCCAGAAGACGAATCGACAATATATCTTCCGTCTTTGATTGCCAACAACCTGTGGGGGAAGCCGCCAGAAGCAGCAGCCTACAACGGTGGTTCCGCTGCGGCAATGATAGGCCAGCAAGTAAACGTTACCTACACGTACATCGATCTGGCTACTGCATCGCGGCAGTCCAAGTCAGATGCATTCACTGTGGCTGGCATAATGAAGCCGGTGGGAAACCCGACGATTGACAGGGCAGTAGTATTTAATCTCGATGCAGGCAACAAGCTCCTTCAAAAATCTGGCAGGTATGATTCACTCTTTGTAGCAGCAGAAAGTACGAACCATGTCAGGCAGGTTGAAAAAGAGATACGAGACCTCTACGGATCCGACATAGGGATAACAACTTCAGAGGCAATACTTCAATCAATCGGCGAGTTTACTGCCGGCTTTGGCAGCGTCATTTCAAGCATTGCACTAGTAGCCCTACTAGTTGGCTCTGTGGGAATAGTTACCACCATGTATACGTCGGTCACTGAGAGAACCCGGGAGATAGGTGTCATGAAGGCCATTGGTGCAAGGGATCGAAATGTGCTTGCCCTCTTTCTTGCGGAGGCAGCCATAATTGGAATTATTGGCGCAAGCATAGGACTTGTAGTAGGCGTGCTGGGAGGCTATGGCGCTTTGTCTCTTTTTGCTTCAAACCTCTTTCCATCGTCTGAAGTGACGCCACACTATCCCTGGAGCGACCTTGCCAGAGTCTGGGCAATATCGCTGGGATTGAGCGTTGCAGCAGGTCTTTACCCAGCCTGGAAGGCATCCAAGCTATCGCCAATAGTCGCGCTAAGACGAGAATAGGAAGGAGCGACCCTAAGAATCGGACCACGGCATCTGTACAAAAGACATCGGCTGATGACGCTGCTCACTAAAAAATGCGAGGAATTGGTAAAGTATGTCTGGCGGGTAATTCCTATCCGCTAGACTTGAGCCCTCTCACTTCCAGACCTCCTAAATAAGATGGGTGGCGATTGGATTCTGGAACTCCAATCAGTAGTCTTCATTAATTATTACCCTTGACTTACTTATCAGCTCTTATAATTGCGTAGTCAATGACTCGTTTCTCAGATAGTTCATTCATCTTTGAAATGGATTTATATAAAATTTTCTCGATATGGGATGGATATTCTTTTAAAATTGCGTTCTGGATCTTTTCTCTATTTTGGATGTAATACTTAGATAACGGTTCATAAACCTGAGATCCTATCAATTCTATTTCTTTTGATCGAAAGCCTGCATTCCCGATTTGCGACTTAATGTGGTCTAAATCATAATGTTCGGACATCCAGGTAAACGAGAGAACTCCGAGTTTAAAAAATAAAGACATTATAGATATCACTTCTGAAAATATATTATTTCCATCAAGACATTCCTGATTATGAATAACAGGCATTGCAGTCACAAATATTCCATTCTTCTCTAATACTCTATTAGATTCCATAAAAAACTCGCTTAATGGTCTAAAATGTTGGGCAGATTCTAAAGCAATTATTCTATCTACAGAGTTATCCGCAAAAGGCAATGCGGTAGAAGTAGCGTTTACAAAGGATAATTTTTCTGCATCCTCCGAATGCGGTAATTTCAGTTCCAATGATGATTTAGACTCTTTGGTATTGTCTTTTGATAGTGGGAATGTTATCTTCTTCTCTTTAAGATCATCCTGTAGTGAAACGCCGAATTTCAATTGACGCAAATTAACATCCACACAAACAATATTAAGGGAATCAAATAACGATTTCCAATAAATTGCCGGGACAGAAAATCCACTCCCTATGTCAAGTACTGTCCTAGCTGAATAGAGATCACTAACATCTGCAATCAATGAACATAACCTGCGTTGAGCTTCTCTTGGAGAATTAATTCCTTTATTCCAGTATCCAAAGTTGAGGCAATAATCCTTCGTTATTATACGCATTAGACCTGACAGGTAATTATAAAGACTGATCACATCGTGTTCGCTGCGCCTAGCCGTCCATAATATTGGATTTAATGGATTTTGAAGCAGGTTCATGTTGACTATTAATTTGAAAATCTATCCTAGATTAGGCTTTCGACTTATGGATAGACTCCAAGAAAGGTTCTTGTAAACCTTCTTTTCGCTATCTTGAGGGCACCTTCTCCCCTTGGAGTCAAGCTGTAGACAATGGTCTTGCCATCCTTATTTTCCTCCCTGATAAATCCGGCTTCGCGCAGGTTCTTTAATGCAGGATAAATTGTACCTGGGCTTGGCTTCTCTCCTTTTCTATTTGCAATTTCGTCCGCGAGCGCTTGACCATGCATTGGTTCCTTTGAAAGCAAGAAGAGGATCAAGAATCCCAGCATACCTCTCATATCGCAACAATCAGATCTGAACCGTCGCATGTCAGAAGATATGTCGTATACCCGATATAAATAAATAGCTGCGGTGTCATCTATCGCATATACGATATCAATGGGAGGAGGTGAAAGAGATGCGATATGGTTGTGGCGGCGGCTGGAGCTATGGCGGAAGAAGTTTCCTAACAAAAGAAGAAAAACTGGCTATGCTAAAAGAATACAAGGAAGACCTTGAAAAAGAGGTTTCAGGAGTAGAAGAAAGAATAAAGGAATTATCAGCCAAATAGTTACTTTTTTCTCTTTTTTTGTTTAAGTAAGGATTTAACGTCCTTCATCCTTTGGGTTCCAAGTCGTGCAACATCGACTCTCATAGTGTTCTCTTGTAATTCTTGCTCTGGCATATCTCGCACGGAGTATGTCCCGCGCTTCATCAACTGCGTTTTGGGAATATGGAGGATAATCCCACCTGCACCAGAGCCAAAAGGACCATCTCCGTTGAAAGTTTAAAGCTAGCTTTCTAAATAATTACGCCTACAACCCTTCTAAAAGAACCGATATTGTAGCCGGCCATACATTTTGGCATGCCAAACCATATATGCGTAAAGCTCCAAGGTTACCTTATGCCGAAGGTCTGGCTATGTCCAATCGCTGTGGGTGAAAGGGATGATGCAAATCACTGTCTGCACTGTATATACCTGACTCCGCCGGAGGATTGCGACAAAGATCATAAAACCTTGTTTGTCTGGTGTGACAGCAGGCTTAAGCGGGTGTTTGTCCGTGATTCTTCCGATAACGAGGAAAACGGTAATAATAATAGTAAATTAGGACGACTTTACCGACCTATAGGCTGGTACTGCAGCAGGTGCAACAAGGTCATTACGTCAAAGGAATACCACGAGCTGGAAGCGGAGAGGCAGCGCCATGAACAGATGTATAAGCAAAGAAAAGACGAATATAATCAGCTATGGCTCAAGCATCTAGATGACTGGTGGGACTGGGTGTTTAAGGAACGCGAACGAATAGGGTGGACTTTTGTTGAAAAAGAGGACCCGAGTGATTATGATGATGACTCTGATGCCGGTATTACTTGGGGCTGGCTTCCAGACAGCAAGTTAACACCTGAACAAAGGAGGCGTGCTCGCCGGCCTTATACGGACAACTACTTTAGACCACGTGCCTAAACTCCTCCTCTAAAAATGTGTGAGCTTGCCTCAACTAGTTTGCTGTTTTCGTCCTTCTTGATCTTGTAATTGTATAGACACCGAAAGAAGAACTTGAGGCGTCCAAGGTAATCATTCCATGTAGTTATCCATTTTCCATCAGAGTCATCGCTTTTTGGTTTGATTCTTTTATTTAGAAATTCAAGTATCTTTTCTCAATTCTGAATATCGTAGAGGATGACGTTAGGAGCAAGTTCATGGCTGAACTGCATAAGCGCCTTAAGATTATTCTTTTTATAGCTATCTGACTTGCGATTATCTACCATGAATTGATAAAATTCCTGTACGACTGAAGAATCGATAAGAGTTGGTACAGTTGAAATCTTCTCTAATACAGTCTCAAGTCTTTCGGTCATCTGTTGTTATTTTTCATACTCCTGTATTTTCCCGTCTTTAGCGTATTGTATGTAGCAACCATGATATTAGAACCCCTATGTTTGGTGGGCCCGTCGGGCCGTGAAGTGATATCACTTCAAGAAGTGAATTCTTTGGTACTCTTTGAATGTAACGGGGAGCTAAAAGGGTTTATGCGATGTCGTGCCCAGAGGGATTCGGTAGAAAAGCCTTCAGAAAATAGACTTGTTGAATCAGGTGACGCTTCAGCATCTTATTCTTTTTTAGTAGTTTGTCACACTACTGTATAGAAATATCAAGCTCTTCTTTTTGCCTGTTATCCTCACCATCTTCTTCAATCCTAATCTTCTTCTTTCTTTTTCGAAGTCTTCTAACTCCCTCAAGTATTTCGCTTAATTGTTCTTCAGATATTTTAGATATTTTAGAATCACATTCTATTCCTTTGGCATCAAGTACCTGCTCAGTAAGTGTAATGATCTCGTCCTTGTGTTGCTGCTCTTCAATAGTTAGCATGTTATTGCTCATAAAGCGAAAGTATGCAAATTCACTCATATATCATCATCCATTAGTATTACAAATTGCTATTTATTCTATATATCTTTACAACAACGAACTAATTTCATAACATCTCAGCATCTATACACGCTTTTTGCTCTTGACTATTTACGTTGTATCTCCACCATCCAGCTGGCTATCTCCAGGATAGTGGTCTAGACTGTTACATCAAGAGGATAGGGAACTTTTTCATCTAGTGAATTTGCCATAATGTTCTTATTCTATTGATGGTGGAGCGGATACCCTTCCACTCACACACCAATACTAATTGATATGCAGAACCAAGCTTTGGCTTTTTCTGTGGATATACAAAAGAATTAAGAAAGTATATTCTCTGATTCTAATGACTATCTTGTTTATCGCATAGAAACTCAGGTCATCCCTTGCTAGGAGGACCGAAAATATCTCCACTACCTCTACTCTAGGCAGTTTGAGAGTGAATTTGATGATCTTTTGGTGGAGATACGTGGTCAATAGTGGAGAATATACCTCTACTTTCTGGCTCTGGCTGATACCTCCACTACTTCTGTATTGATTTTGAGTTCGATTTACATCGGGTGGAGATATTCTTCGTATGATGGCTATTATCTATGTAAATTTTTCTGGGTCTTACTCTTTTCGCCTTTCTAAGGATTTCCAAATGGGTGCGGAGGTTTACGCTTCTCCAGAGAAAAGTGCTCTGGATTGGGTCATCATCCTTGTATGAACAAAAAAATTGCAGTTAATAGCTAATGCTTGATGCCTTCGACTACCCCTATTGATTTTGATGGCGGATAATGTGTTTGCACATATTGTAACCCCGCTTTTTCTAGCAATGTTGCATATTCTTTTTCTGTTCTTTCTCTTCCAGTGAGAGCACACATCATATGTATGTCAAACAGTTTCGAGAAATGAGGGGTTTCCGGACCCGGTACCATGTGCTCAATGATAAGAACTCGCCCGCCCGGCGGAGATGCTTTTTGAATGTATGACAAAATCTTGACACACTCTTCGTCATTCCAGTCATGCAGAATCATTTTCATAATATATGCATCTGAGGTTGGAACCTCACGGAACATATTACCTGCGAGGTAGTTGCAGCGGTCTGCCACTCCCATCTTTTCTGCCCACAATAGCTCCTTATTCTTGGTAGTAGATTCCAATTCAAGAACCATGCCTTTCAGCTGGGGATGCTCTCGAAGTATGTTACAAATAAGATGCCCATGACCGCCGCCAATATCACATAGACTTTGGATTTTTGAAAAGTCGTAGCTCTTGAGAGCTTCAAGCACCCATCTGGTATGTATGGCAGAGTAACTACTCATGGCGTGGTTGAATACTTCGGCATAGCCAGGATTCTGCGAGAGATAATCAAATATTCTGAGACCAAACTCACGAATGAAACCGTCTTGTTTGCCATCTTTAGCTATACTTATCAAATGCTTCCAGATGGCGTAGTGCTCTGGACCTTCCTCCAACAAGATTATTCCCCTTAATGTTTGTGGGTGGTCTTTGCGAACTAATTCTCCTAGAGGCGTGATGGAAAAGCTCCGGTCATCTTTTTCATTCAAAAATCCAATAGAGGCAAGAGCCCTTAAGAGCCGATAAGATAGTGAAAGATCGAGGCCCAATTCTCGAGCAATTTCAGAAGCGTACTTTGGCACCGTATCAATTGCATCAAAGATTCCTGATTTTACACCGGCGTATAATATCTGACTTTTCCATCTGCCAAATATTATATCAAGGACTCTTTCATGGTTGGACATGAGTTGAGCATATGGTTGTAGGTATTAAGAGGTATCCTTTTGAAGTAAATAACTGCATCCAATATATGAAATCGGTCATTAATACTCTGCAGAGCAAGTGCTCTGGATTCGATAATATAAAGTAAAAATAGGTGAGCAGATCTGCAGGGCTTCCCATGCGAGCTAGAGGAAAGCCGATCCCATAAAGGTACGAGCATCACAGGAATGTAGAGCCATAGGATGGCGGCTGTATGTCTTCACTTTTCCATTAATTCTCTGTTAATATATATATCGAAACAACTGTTGCGGAATGATTAACGCTGAAATTATGAATAGGTGCCGCGGTCAACCTGATAATAAAAAATAATAGAAAGCAGCAAATGAAGGAAGAAGTGTCGATGAGCATCACACTACGACCAAGTACACTTGACGACGCCAAGCAATGTGGCGAAATTTGCTATAGCGCATTTAGAGCCATTGCGGAGGAGCACAACTTTCCACCCGACTTTCTCTCTCCCGAACTCGCCATCACACTGTTATCGGAGTTTATGGCGCACCCCCACATTTACGGAGTTGTTGCCGAGCTTGACGGCCGAGTCGTCGGTAGCAACTTCGTCGATGAACGTTCGATCATCGCCGGCATCGGTCCGATTACAGTCGATCCGTCCGTGCAAAACCGCGCGATTGGACGCGAGTTAATGCAGCACATCTTGGCAAGGGTTGCAAAGCAGCGGCTTCCAGGGGTCCGATTGGTTCAAGCAGCTTATCATAATCGCTCGCTTTCTCTCTACACAAAGCTAGGATTTGTGGTCCGCGAGCCACTGTCCCTCATGCAGGGGCAGCCGCTCACTGTACAAATCCCCGGATACATCGTTCGCCCGGCAACGGTAGGCGATCTGAACGCCTGCAATCAGGTTTGTTTGAGAGTACATGGACATGACCGCGGGGGTGAGCTACTTGATGCGATCAGGCGTGGAACAGCCACAGTAATCGAGCATTGTGGCCGTATCACAGGCTATGCTACAGCAGTAGCCTTCTTTGGTCATGCTGTAGGCGAGACGAATGAAGAGTTAAAAGCGCTTATCGGGGCAGCACCATCGTTTTTGGGTCCTGGTTTCCTGCTGCCCACGCGCAATGGGGAACTGTTCCGTTGGTGTTTGGAGCATGGACTGCGCGTAGTCCAACCGATGACGCTCATGAGCATTGGTCTCTATAATGAACCCAAGGGAGCATTTTTGGCATCAGTACTTTACTGATTGTTGCTATCCAAACTTGACATTGCCTTTTTGCGAGTTAGTGTCACAACGTGGCTTAGAAGTTGAACTAGTCTCAATTTTGTCGCCTCTTGCAGAGATTTTTAACAGGCCGGGGATTCGAGAGAAAAACGCCTTCTCAATCAGATACAATGTAGTACGCAATGGGCCCGTCGGGCCCTGGATGAAAATTCACTTGAATCCAAAGGCAGGAATTTGGGCTTTATTATCTGAAGTGTATTATAGGTTCAGAGAGATGCGAATAAAAATTCATTTAAATAAATGAAAGGAAGGTCTAGATATTGCAGTGGAAAAAAGAGAAGAAGAATCAGGCCATAGTCCGCACCATGAAAATATCATAACTCCCTATTCACTTGTGACTTTATTCGTCCCAATTATATCTCTTGTTTTGGTTTTAGCCTACGGTAACCTACTGGCCCTTAACTATCTTCACGTATTGACTGGAGGAACTTGGACAGGCATCGACCTTTTTATGGGTATAGTTATGGGCAGGATACTGAAGGGTCTAGAGCCTCCAGCAAGGACACAGGTAATCAAAAAACTTGTCCCCCTTATGCTGTTCCTTATGCCTGCTCTTGCGACCGTAGCAATAACATCTGGAATAAATCTAGCTTCACAGATGGGTATGTTAACATTTGCTTCCCCTATGATAATCGCAGCTGTTGTAATAGTTGTTATCCTGTCCGTGCAGGGATTTGGCATAATTATGCCTACTGAAATCCGCATATTCTTAGAGCTAAGAAAAAAAGAGCCCAATAGAGACAGGATAATAAAATGGGGAATGAGAAATGTAAAGCTAGCAGGAAGCCAAGGAGTATTTCAAGTAGTGCTCATCTTTGTAATGGCAAATTTGGCATTTGGATACACTCTAATTCCACAATAAAAAAACCAAAGAATGATGAAGAATTTCTAAAGCGGTCAGCGGAAAGCTGGGAGAAGACGAGGAGTAAGAGCGCTCCGGCCATGATCAGATGCAAGTGTGTAAAAAATTAAGAATTGTTAATGACGCCGCGGACGATAGAGGAATGTTACTATGATGTTGACTACATAGTATCAATAACGCATAAGCAAGAGCAACTCTCCATATTGGAACATCATCTTATAAGAGGAAAGCACTAGTATACGAAATGAGTTACAATTTGTTTGCCCTGGTAACTGGACTCTGAAAACGCCTTTCACATATTTTTGGTCCTCGAATTACACAAAAGATAAAACCGTTATTATTAAAGGGCGATTGCAGTGGCTGTCAAGCAAAAAAGCTATATCATTTGTCTCTAAAACAAGAAAATCAAATCGTCATTGCTAGGATTAAATAATAGTCATTGTTGAGGGGAACCGTGTTCTTGAATCGAAAATACGACTCCATAGATTGCCTGATTCTGGAAATGATTGTCAACATCATGATCATCTAAAGTGATCTTAATTGCGTCATGTTCTGCTATGGTCACAGTAGTTTGTATGGCGTGCCACGTTACGCTACCATCAGTCGTTATGTCTGATTCACCAGTAAATGTCGTTCCATCCCTGTCTAGTATGAGGGGCGCAACTACGTTGCTAGCGAAATTAGTTATTGAATGAATGTGACGCTCAGTACCATTGACAGACACCATTGTAAAGCTGGCTTTGAAATCTGAAATATTTCCATTTGATGCAAGCACGTTC
>Ga0299914_10001431_pt1 | contig 15781 bp, 19 predicted proteins | sample RVTome_10_FD_201361 | JGI IMG/M metagenome (GOLD analysis project Ga0299914, IMG submission 201361) | Soil microbial communities from uranium-contaminated site in the Upper Colorado River Basin, Wyoming, United States - RVT153D57 (version 2) ...
ACCCGGGTGCCGCTGGTGCGGCGGCGGGTGCAGGAGCTGTTCGGCCGGACGCCGCACAGCCAGCTCGATCCCGACGAGGTGGTCGCCATGGGGGCGGCGGTGCAGGCGCAGATCCTGGCCGGCGGCATCACGGACATGCTGCTGCTCGACGTCACCCCGCTGTCGCTCGGCATCGAGACGCTGGGGGGGATCGTGTCCGTGCTCATCGCCCGCAACACGACGATTCCGACCAGCGCGCGGGAGATGTTCACGACCTCGGTCGATGGCCAGACGGTGGTCGATCTGCACGTGGTGCAGGGCGAGCGGGAGCTGGCGAAGGACTGCCGCTCGCTGGCCCGGTTCGAGCTGCGGGGGATCGAGCCGATGCCGGCCGGCCTGCCGAAGATCGAGGTGACCTTCCTGATCGACGCCAACGGCATCCTGCAGGTCCAGGCCCGGGAGCAGCGGACCGGCAAGGCGGCCTCGATCGAGGTCCGGCCGAGCTACGGGCTCACCGACGCCGACGTCGAGCGGATGGTCGAGGACTCGTTCACGTACGCCGAGGCCGACGTGGAGACGCGCCTGCTCATCGAGACCCGTAACGAGGCCGACACCGTGCTCACCCACGTGGCCCGGGCGCTGGGCCAGGCCGGGCCGCTCGTCGGCCCCGAGGAGCGTGCCACGATCGAGGCCGCCGTGGAGGCGCTGCGCGCCGCCCGGGCCGGCGCGGACCGCGACGCCATCCGGGAGCGGACCACCGAGCTGAACCGGGCCACCGAGGGCCTGGCGGAGCGGATGATGGACGCGGCGCTGAAGGGCGCGCTCGGGACCCGACGCGCCGATCAGATCATGGACGGGGTGTGATGGCGGTCCACAAGGTGACGTTCCTGCCGCTGAACCGGACGGTGGAAGTCGACGATGCCGCCTATCCGCTGGCCGATCACGGCAAGCCGGGCTCGCTGCTCGACATCGCCCTCGCCCACGAGATCCATCTCGAGCACAACTGTGGGGGGTCGTGCGCGTGCACGACCTGTCACGTCGTCGTCAAGGAGGGGGCGGAGCACCTGAGCGAGATGGAGGGCGACGAGGAGGACCGGCTCGACATGGCCGAGGGCTTGACGATCCGCTCCCGGCTGGGTTGCCAGGCGGTGGTCCGCGGCGACGTGACGGTGGAGATTCCGAAGTGAGGAGGCCACGGCCGTGAGCCTGGGGTGGCGGGACGCCGAGGACATCGGGATCGCCCTCAGCGAGAAGTACCCGGAGGTCGATCCGCTGACCGTGCGCTTCACGGACCTGCACCGCTGGGTCACCGAGCTGCCCGACTTCGGCGACGAGCCCGGGGCGTCGAACGAATCCGCCCTGGAGAAGATCCAGATGGCCTGGCTCGATGAGTACCGCAACCGCTGAGGCGCCGGCGTGGCGACCCGGGGTTCTACCAGGTGATCACCTGGTCGGCCTCGAAGATGCGCTCGAGGAGCGCCGCCCAGTCCAGCTCGTCGGGAACGCGGTGCAGGGCGAGGCCGGCCGGCAGCTCGGGCCGCGACGCGCCCGGCAAGAGCGCCACCGTCACCTCGTCGCCGGCCGCCCGCTGCTGGGCGATGACCGCGAGGGCCAGGGCGGGGTCGCCCTTGAGCAGATGGAGGACGCGGGCCATCAGAAGACGAGGAACCGGCGCCCCCGCCGGAGCAGCCCGGCGACCTCCGCGCGCGAGACCCGCACGATCGGGTGGCCGCTCTCGTTCCAGCCGGGATCGGCCGGCACCGCGTCGTCCTCCACGTGGAAGGGCACGCCGAGCCGCTTGAGGTTGGCCCGGAACCCCGCAATGTCGTCGCCGTCCACGAGGTCGTCGGTGTCGGCGTCGAGGAGGTGGACGGCGGGACCGCGCAGCACGAACGTGACGTCGTTCTCGCCGGCGAGGATGCCGATGCCGATCCGCATCGCCTCGAAGGCGCGGTGCGACGACCGCGGGTCGGCCGCGATCACCACCAGGACGGGCTGCTCGTCGACCACGGCCGGCGGGTCAGTTCAGCGCGACGAAGCGATCGGTGCCGTTGAGCAGGTCGGTCAGCACCACCAGGCCGCAGTACGTCACGCGCTCGGGGTCGCGCAGCGGCAGGCGGCGCTTCTGGCAGCCGTAGGCGCACACGAACACCCGGGCCCCTCGGTCGGGCAGCGCGTGGATGCGGGGATCGTCGAGGGCCCGGACGCCGTCGTCGATGAGGTACAGGTAGAGCTGGGCGCCCCGCGCCAGCGCGGCGTCGCACAGTCCCACGGCCGTCTCGAGATTGGCGTGATCGGGGCCGGTGGACAGGAGCAGTCCGAGCTTCTTCCGGGCGAGATCCATCGGAGGCCGAGCGTAGCATCGGCCCACAAGGAGAGCAAGGCATGAGCCGTCGCGTCTATCTCGATCACAATGCCTCGACGCCGGTGCACCCCGAGGTGCTCGCCGAGATGCTGCCGTTCTTCTCCGAGCAGTTCGGCAACCCCTCCAGCGTGCACGGCTTCGGCCGGGAGGCGCGCGCCGGCCTCGACCTCGCGCGAGAGCGAGTGGCCCGCCTTCTCGCCGTGGCGCCCGAGGAGATCGTGTTCACCTCCGGCGGCACCGAGTCGGACAACTTCGGGGTGAAGGGCCTGGCGTGGGCGCGCGGACGCGGCCATCTCATCACCTCCAAGGTCGAGCACCATGCGGTGCTGCGGGCCTGCCAGTGGCTGGAGGCTCAGGGCTTCGCCGTCACCTACGTCGGCGTGGACGGTCACGGCATGGTCGACCCGGACGACGTGAAGCGCGCGGTCCGGCCCGACACGATCGGGATCTCGATCATGCACGCCAACAGCGAGGTCGGGACCATTCAGCCGGTCGGGGCGATCGGCGCGATCGCCCGGGCGGCCGGCGTGCCGTTCCACGTCGACGCCGTCCAGACCTTCGGCAAGATCGACCTCGACCTGACCGGCATCGACGTGCTGTCGTTCTCCGGGCACAAGATCTACGGGCCCAAGGGCGTGGCCGGCCTGTGGATCCGCCGGGGCACGAAGATGGTCTCCGTGCAGCACGGAGGCGAGCACGAACGCCGGCGCCGGGCCGGCACCGAGAACGTGCCGGGCATCGTGGGCCTCGGCAAGGCGGCCGAGGTCCGCGCCCGCGACATGCACGAGGAGCGGCGGCGGGTGACCGCGCTGCGCGACCGGCTCTGGGACGGCATCCGCGCCCGGGTGCCCGACGCGCGGCTGAACGGGCATCCGACCGAGCGGCTGCCGGGAACCGCCAACATCTCCTACCGGGGGGTGGAGTCGGAATCGGTCGTCCTCGGCCTGGATCTGAAGGGCATCGGAGTGTCGGCGGGCTCGGCCTGCACCTCCGGCAACGTGGAGCCGTCCTATGTCCTGGTGGCCATGGGCGCGCCCCTGGACTGGGCCATGGGGGCCGTGCGCCACTCGCTGGGGCGATCGACCACGGCCGAGGACATCGACTACGTCGTCGAGGCGGTCGAGCCGATCGTCCGCAAGCTGCGGGCGGCGATGCCGGTGGGAGCGGCGTGAGGTACAGCCCGGCCCTGCTCGACCACTTCCTGAACCCGCGCAACGCCGGCCTGATGCGGGAGCCGGACGGGGTGGGCGTGGACGAGTACGAGGGCTGCGGCGACCTGGCGCGCTTCTTCCTGCGCGTGCGGGAGGGCCGGGTGAGCGCGGTCCGCTTTCAGACGTATGGCTGTGGCCCCACCATCGCGGCGGCCAGCGCCGCCAGCGAGCGGGTGACGGGCCGGGGCGTGGAGGAGCTGCTGAACCTCGAGTCCCGGGAGGTCGAGGACGCCGTGGATGGGCTGCCGGACGACCGCAAGCACGCCGCCGACGTGGTGGCCGGTGCGCTGCGGGCGGCGGCCCTCGACGCGCTCCGCCGGCCCCGGCAAGGAGCGTCGTGATGTTCGACGCCATCCGGAACGACGTGCGCACGGTCATGGAGCGCGATCCGGCCGCCCGCTCGGCGGCCGAGGTCCTGCTCTGCTACCCCGGCATCCACGCCCTGGCCCTGCACCGGCTGGGCAACCGGCTGTGGCGGCGCGGCTGGCTGAGCACGGCGCGCTTCGTGTCGCACGTGGCGCGCTTCCTGACCGGGATCGAGATCCACCCGGCGGCCCGGCTCGGCCCGGGCCTCTTCATCGATCACGGCATGGGGATCGTCATCGGGGAGACGGCCGAGCTCGGCCGCAACGTCAGCCTGCTGCAGGGGGTCACGCTCGGCGGCACCAGCACGCGGCGCGAGAAGCGCCACCCCACCCTGGGCGACAACGTCACGGTGGGCGCCGGCGCCAAGGTCATCGGGGCCATCACCATCGGGGAGAACAGCCGCGTGGGGGCCGGCTCCGTCGTGGTTCGCGACGTGCCACCCAACGCCGTCGTCGTCGGTGTGCCGGGCCGGGTGACCTACAAGGACGGCCAGCGGGTGACCGGAATCGACATGAACATGACTGACCTGCCCGATCCGGTCAGTCGCGCGATCGAGCAGCTCGTGGACCGCATCCGGAGCCTGGAGGCCGATCTCGACAGCCTGCGCAAGATCGTCGACCGCGACGGCCTTCACGACCGCGAGGACGAGCCGTGACTCGCGCCCAGGGCTGGGCGCTGCTCTGCGAGTTCACCAGGGGCGACGGCCTCCGCCGCCACGCCCGGGCCGTGGAGACGTCCATGCGCTCCTACGCCGTCCGCTTCGGCGAGGATCCCGAGCGGTGGGGACTTGCCGGGATGCTGCACGACTTCGACTACGAGATGCACCCCCGTGCTCCCCAGCACCCGGTGAAGGGTGCGGAGATCCTCCTGGCCCGTGGCCTCGATCCCGCCATCGTCTACGCGATCCTGGCGCACGCGGACTACTCGGGGATGCCCCGCGTGTCCCGTCTCGACCGCGGGCTCTACGCCTGTGACGAGCTGACGGGCTTCGTGCACGCCTGTGCGCTCGTGCGGCCCGGCAAGGTGATCACCGGGCTGGAGCCGGCCTCGGTCCGCAAGAAGCTGAGGGACAAGGGCTTCGCCCGCACGGTGAATCGCGACGACGTCTACCGGGGCGCCGACGAGCTCGGGGTGGAGCTCGACGCCCACATCGCCTTCGTCGTGGAGGCGCTCACGGCCGTGGCCCCGGAGATCGGCCTGGCCCGGGCCTGAGGCGCACCACGCGCGTCTATCCCGTCCAGGTCGGCGGCCCGCGATCCACCGAGGAGCTGGTGGCAGCGGGCCGGTACGGGTACGCACAGGCCGCGGTCACCTCCGAGAACTTTCCGGCCGACCGCGCGGCACCCGTGCGGGTGCGGGGGATCGTGCTGCTGGAATTCGGGCGCACCGTGACGGTCGAGGACGCCGTGGCCGAGGCCGCCCGGCTCGGCCTCGAGCGGCCCACGTACGAGGACGCCCTCGCCTTCGGCATCGCCCATCCCGACGTGCAGAGGGAGCGGCCGATCGTCTTCCTGCACGAGCCGTGGCTGGGGGCCTTCGGCCGGCGCGACGTGCTGTGCCTGTGGGACAACGCGGGGCGGCGGGAGCTGGGCCTGGAGGGCTTCGACGACACCTGGAGGCCCGGGTATCGCTTCGCATTCGTCAAGAAGGACGCCGCGTGAGCCGCGCCATCACCCATGTGGACATGGACGCGTTCTACGCCTCGGTCGAGCAGCGCGACCGGCCCGAGCTGCGGGGCCGGCCGGTCATCGTCGGGGCCGCTCCCGGAGGGCGCGGGGTCGTCTCCGCGTGCTCGTACGAGGCGCGCGTGTACGGCGTGCGCTCGGCGATGCCGATCTCGCGCGCCCACCGCCTGTGCCCGCACGGCGTGTACCTGCCGGTCGACATGGAGCGCTACACGCGCGTCTCCGGCGAGATCATGGCGATCCTGCGCGAGTTCTCGCCGCTGGTGGAGCCGGTCTCGGTGGACGAGGCGTTCCTCGACCTGACGGGCACCGAGACGCTGTGGGGCCCGCCGGCCGAGGCCGTGCGCCGGATCAAGTCGCGCATCCGCGAGCAGACCCGGCTGACCGCGTCGGCCGGGCTGGCTGCCAACAAGTTCGTCGCCAAGGTCGCCTCGGATCTGCGGAAGCCCGACGGCCTGGTCGTCGTCCCGGCCGGCCGCGAGGCGGCGTTCCTGGCGCCCCTGCCCATCGAGCGCCTGTGGGGCGTCGGCAAGGCGACGGGGAAGGACCTGCAGGCGCTCGGGGTGACGACCATCGGTCAGCTCCAGGCCCTGAGCCCGGCCGTCCTCGCCGGCCGCCTGGGCCCGCACGGCCCGGACCTGCTGGAGCTGGCCCACGGCCGGGACGGGCGGCCCGTCGAGCCGCTATCCACGCCGAAGTCCATGGGCGCCGAGACCACGTTCGGCCAGGACTGCCGCGACACGGCGAGGCTCGAGGCGACCCTGCGTGGCCAGGCCGAGCGCGTCGCCAGGGAGCTGCGGGCCGAGGGCCTGGCGGCGTGCCGGGTCACGCTCAAGCTGCGCTGGGCCGACTTTCACACGCTCACGCGCAGCCACACCGGTGATCCCACCCAGGACGGCCTGGAGATCTACCGACGGGCGAGCACGCTCCTCGCCCGTGAGCGGCTGATCCAGCCGGTGCGGCTCATCGGGGTGTCGGCCTCGACCTTCCGGTCCGAGGGGCACGGACAGCTTCCGCTGCTCGACCCCGCCGCCGTCCGCCGCGAGCGGCTGGCCCGGGCGGTCGATCGCATCACGGGACGGTTCGGGCGTGCCGCCATCGTCCCCGCCCGCCTGGTCGACCGGCCCGACGCGCTGGAGTAGCGCCGAGGGGGGCGCCGGGAGGCGGGACGGCCTATAATGGCCCCACCATGGATCGCCCCATCGCCTACGACAGGCTCGCCCGCGAGGACCGCTTCGTCCGCATGCGCACGCGCGACGTCGGCACCCTGAAGATCGACCAGGGGCTGCCGCCCTTCCCGGACCTCGCCAGTCGCGAGTCGATGTGCGACCGTGTGCACGGCATCCTGGTCGGCGAGCTGCAAGCGATGGAGGGGGCCGGGCGCACGGTCTTCGATTTTCCGGACGCGCCCTGGGAGTTCACACTGGACATGGCGCGCCAGGTCTGGGACGAGTCGCGTCACGTCGAGACCTATCTGGGGCTGCTCGACCACCTCGGCGGCTACGTCGGCGAGTTTCCGGAGACGACGCTGCTCTGGCGCTGTGCCTGTGCCGAGGACGCCGCCGCCCGGGTCGCCGGGGTGAACCGTGGGCTCGAAGGACTGGCCTGCGACGTCTTCAACCAGCTCATCCACATCGCCAGGAAGATCGACGACCCGGTGCTCGAGCGGTCGGTGGACTACGTGCTGGCCGACGAGATCACCCACGTCCGCATGGGCTCGCGATGGCTCAACGAGCTGACCCGGGGCGACCCCGAGCGGCGCCGGCGCGCCATCGAGTTCCAGGACTCGATCGACGACCGCTTCAACCTGGGCGGCCAGCGGCAGGACGGTCAGCACGACGTGGTGCCCATCTCGATCGCCAAGGACGCCCGGCGCCTGGCGGGCTTCACCGACGAGGAGATCGAGCGGCTCGTCAAGAGCACGCAGCGCTCCCAGGTGTACTAGCTGAGCGCTCATCCTCTCGCCGGTCACTTCTCGGTCGACGTCGCCGCGCGGCGTATCCGCCACTATCGCTACGTCGAGGAGCGGATGATGCGCACGCTCGGCGGCTGGATCGCCCTGACCCCCGAGCTCGACGCCAAGCTCCTCTTCGGGCGCCATGTCTGGGACTGCGCGCAGCACGCCGATCTCTGGGGCCGGCGGCTGCCCGAGCTGCGGGCCGCGGCGCAGCAGTCGGAGCCGGCCGGCGACGGCGTGGTCGGGCTGCTCGACCTCGTCCAGCGCCTGGAAGGTCCGGGGCAGACGCTCGAGCGCATCACCGCGGTCTATCGCGTGCTCAAGCCGCACCTGGCCACACTCTACGAGCGTCACCTGGTGGTGGCCAACCCCGTGTACGAGCCGCCGACGCGCCGCATCCTGGCACGCTGCGGCGAGGAAGAGCGGCGTCACGCCGCTGCCGGCGCGCGTGTGCTCGATCGGCTGACGGCCGCCGATCCCGAACGCCTCGCCAGGACCCAGGCGTGGGAGCAGCGCCTGCTCGACGCCCTCACCGCCGCCGGCGGGGTCACCGGCGACGCCGAGGCCCCGATGATCGTCCCGCCGGCGCAGGTGCCCGATCCGGCGGCCGTCGCCCAGGATCTGGTGCCGCCGCCTGCGCCCTTCGATGCGGGCACGGCGCTGGGTGAGCTCGCCACGCCGATCGCCGCTCATTGCCGGGCGCTGGCGGCCGGTGACGCGGCCGCGCTGCGCGCCGAGCTGGCGGCGGAGGCCGACGCCGCGGCGGCCGAGTACGCCGCACTGAACGGGCCGTTCGAACGGGTCGACGTGATCGGGTGTGCCCGGCTCGGGCGCCAGCGCGTCGTCAAGCTCCGCCTGCAGGGGGCGCGCGACCACGTCGTGCTGCAGGAGCGCTGGGTGCCGTCCCCGGCGGGCTGGCGCATCGCCGCCGTCGAAGCCACCCGCCAGGGAACCGCCTAGTGCGGGCCGTCCTCGTCGCCAATCGTGGCGAGATCGCGCGCCGGATCCTGCGGGCCTGCCGGGCGGCCGGCCTCGGGACCGTCGCCGTGTACTCGGAGGCCGACCGCGACGCCCCTCACGTCCGCGAGGCGGACCGGAGCGTGCTGCTGGGGCCGGCACCGGCGCGTGAGAGCTATCTCGACGTCGAGCGCATCCTGGACGCAGCCCGCCGCGGCGGCGCCGACGCCGTCCATCCCGGCTACGGGTTCCTGTCGGAGAGCTGGCGCTTCGCCGAGGCGTGCGCCCGGGCCGGGCTCACGTTCATCGGGCCGCCCCCCGAGGCGATCGGGGCCATGGGTGACAAGGCCGGGGCGCGCCGGCTCATGGCCGCGGCCGGAGTGCCGACGGTGCCCGGCAGCCCCGGCCCCGTCGGCGACGCGGCGGCCGCCTCGGCGGCCGCCGGCAGCGTCGGCTTTCCGCTGATCCTCAAGGCGGCGGGAGGCGGTGGCGGCATCGGCATGGCCCGGGTCGACCGGTCCGCCGACCTGCCGGCGGCGTTCGCCACCGCGGCGCGCCGCGCCCAGTCGGCGTTCGGCAACGGCGCGCTCTATGTCGAGCGTTACCTGGAGCGCCCCCGCCACGTCGAGGTCCAGGTGTTCGCCGATGCGCACGGCACGGTCGTCCACCTGCACGAGCGCGAGTGCTCCGTGCAGCGGCGCCACCAGAAGCTGATCGAGGAGTCGCCGGCGCCCGGGCTCGACCCGGCCACCAAGCGGGGACTGACCGAGGCCGCCATCGCCGGCGCCCGGGCCATCGGGTACGTCAACGCCGGAACGCTGGAGTTCCTCGTCGACACTGCCGGGCGCTTCTACTTCATCGAGATGAACACCCGGATCCAGGTGGAGCATCCGGTCACCGAGGAGGTGACCGGTCTCGACCTGGTCGTGGCGCAGCTTCGGGTGGCCGCCGGGGAGCGTCTAGCCTGGCGACAGGCCGACATCGTGCAGCGCGGCGCCGCCGTGGAGACGCGCGTGTACGCGGAGGATCCCGACAGGAACTTCCTGCCGTCGCCGGGATCGGTGACCCGGCTGGACCTGCCGAGCGGAGACGGCATCCGTGTGGAGTCGGGGGTGGAAACCGGCAGCGTCGTGTCGGTCCACTACGACCCGCTGCTGTTCAAGCTGGTCGCCCGGGGCGGCGATCGGGACGAGGCGCTGGCCCGGATGCGGGCGGCGCTGGACGCGACGGTCGTCGAGGGGGTCCGCACCACGATGCCGTTTCTGAAGCGGGCGCTCGAGCATCCCGACGTTCGCCGCGGCACGCTCCACACCCAGATGGTGGATCAGGGCACCTTCCGCTAAACTCTCCGTCCGACAAAGGAGCGTTCCATGCCGGAGCATATCAAGGCGCACATCACGGGCGTCGTCTTCCAGGTCACCGCCAAGACGGGCGATCGGGTGGGCGCGGGCGACCCCGTGATCGTGCTGGAGTCCATGAAGATGGAGATCCCGGTCGAGGCGCCACGGGCGGGCGTGGTGCAAGAGATCAGCGTGCAGGAAGGCCAGACCGTGCAGGAAGGCGACACCGTCGCCGTCCTGGAGTGAGGACGACACCATGAGCGTGGCGATGGTGCAGGAGCTGTACGACTACCACCGCTGGGCGAATCGCAGGCTCCACGACTTCGCGGCCGGGCTCGGTGAGGCGACGTGCGCGCGCGACGTGGGCACGCAGTTCAGCTATCCGAGGGTCACCCGGATGTTCGCGCACCTCTACGGCGCCGACTGGGTCTGGCTCCGCCGCTGGAAGGGCACCTCGCCGACCACGATCCCGGGCGACGAGCTCACGACCATGGCGTCCGTGCGGGAGACGTGGGATGCACTGGAGGCCGAGCAGAAGGCCTTCGTGGACGGGCTCCACGACGCCCACCTGGCCGGGGTCGTCGAGTACAAGAACACCGAGGGCAAGGTGTTCCGGGCGCCCCTGGGCCAGCTGCTGGTGCACGTCGCCAACCACGCGACCCACCACCGCAGCGAGATCGCCACGATGGTGACGATGCTCAGCGGGTCGCCGCCCGACACCGGCATCAACACCTGGATCCTGGTCCGCTCGGGACAGACGCGCTAGCTCGACGATTCCCCTGTGTGACCGCCTCCACCGCCGGCAACGTGGCCGGCCGGCTGACGACGATCGAGGTCTTCCGCGAGCCGAGCTACCGGCGGCTGTGGGCCTCCGGGCTCTGCATGAGCGTCGCCCGCTGGATGGACCTCGTCACGCTCGGGTGGCTGGCCTTGCAGCTGACGGGCTCCCCCTTCATGGTCGGCCTCGCCGCCTTCGCCCGCGCGGCCCCCCTGATGGTGGTCGGTCCCTTCACCGGCATCGTGGCCGATCGGGTGCCGCGCGGGCGCATCCTGTTCGTCGCCCAGTCGGCCGGCGGCGTGACGGCGCTGGCGCTCGCAGCGATCTTCGCGGCCGACCGGGGCGGCTACTGGTCCCTGGTGGCCCTCGAGGTCGTCTTCGGGCTCATGTGGGCGCTGGACTTTCCCGCGCGCCGCACGGCCCTCTACGCGCTGCTGGGGGCCGCGCGGGTAGCGCAGGCAGTGTCGCTCGAGACGGTGTCGATGCAGCTGGCGAAAATGCTGGGGCCGCTTCTGGCCGGTGCCTGCCTGGCCTGGCTGGGGCCCGCCGCCTGCTTCGCCCTGATGGCGGGAGTGTACGCGCTGGGACTGGCCTTCTCCAGCGGTCTGGGAGGCCGCCTCGGCGGCCCCGGGGCGACGGCGCCGGCCTCGATCGGGGCCAGCATGCGGGCCGGGTTGCAAGCCGCCTGGAGCAGCGCCACGGTTCGCGCCGTACTGCTGGTGACGATCGCGATGAACACGCTGTTCTTCCCCTACCAGCACATGCTGCCCGTCTTCGCGCGGGACGTGCTCGCCCTGGGCCCGGTCGGCCTGGGCGCTCTCGTCGCCGCCGACGGCTGTGGCGCGCTGCTCGGCGCTCTGGCGATCGCCTCCGGGCGCGCCCAGCTCTCGCACCGGGTGCTGTTCGGCGGCGCGGTGATGGTCGCCCCGATCCTGCTCGTGGCCCTCTCCGGCTCCCGCTGGCTGCCGGTCTGCGTCGCGCTGCTGGTGCTCATGGGCGCCGCCGAGTCCTCGTTCGCGGCCATGCAGAGCACCCTGGTGCTCCTGGCGGCCCCCGAGCGGGTCCGGGGCGGCGCCATGGGGATCCTCTCCGCCTGCATTGGCACCCAGCCCCTCGGCACCCTCGCCATCGGCCTGCTGGCCGCGAGCCTGGGCGCCCCGCTGGCCTTCACCATCAATGCCATGGTCGCGCTCCTGGTGATCGTCCCCCTCGCCATCCCCCTCGTCCGAAGCCGCCCAGCCTGAGGGGGGTGACGAGACCCTTTCCGCCGCGGGAACAGCCCTGAGGAGTCGATGGGAGAGGAAAGCGCTGAAGCGAAGTCCGGCCCGGTGGTCGAGCGACCCCTCACAGGGCCGCCCACCCCGGGCCGGCTGCAGCTAGTTCTCGATGAACGCGCGCAGATTCCGCCCGCGCAGGGGATGACGAAGCTTGCGGAGCGCCTTGGCCTCGATCTGCCGGATCCGCTCCCGCGTCACGGCAAAGCGCTTGCCGACCTCCTCGAGGGTGTGCTCGCCCTCCTCCCCGATGCCGAAGCGCAGCCGCAGGATCTCCTTCTCCTTCGGGGACAGGGTCGCCAGGGCGCGCTCGACCTGGCTGGTGAGGTCCTGGCTCAGCAGCGAATCGTTCGGGGACCCGGCGCTCTTGTCCTCCAGGAAGTCGCCCAGCTCGGAGTCCTCGCCGATGGGGGTCTCGAGCGAGAGCGGCTTGCGCGACGACTCGAGGATGAGCCGGACCTTCTTGGCCGGCACGCCGGTGCGCTGGGCGAGCTCCTCCGGGGTCGGCTCGCGCCCCATCTCGTTGATCATGTTCCGGTTCACGCGCGAGATCCGGTTGAGCGTCTCCACCATGTGTACCGGGATGCGGATGGTCCGCGAGTGATCGGCGATCGCCCGGGTGATGGCCTGCCGGATCCACCAGGTCGCGTAGGTCGAGAACTTGAACCCACGCCGGTACTGGAACCGGTCCACCGCCTTCATGAGGCCGATGTTGCCCTCCTGCACGAGGTCGAGCAGCGACAGGTCGCTGCCCAGGTAGCGCTTGGCCACGGACACCACCAGGCGCAGGTTGGCCTCCATGAGCTCGCGCTTGGCCTGGCGCACGGTCCGGTCGCTGTCGTCGATCTGCTGCAGCAGCTGGGCGAGCTGCCGGCGCGCCAGCCCGGCCTCGGTCTCCAGCCGCTTCAGCTCCCGGGTGCCGGCGGCCGTCCGGTTGCGCCGCACCTCGGCGGCCAGCTCGTTCAGCCGCTTGCAGTGGCGCCGGACCCTGCCGACGAGGTCGTCGACGAGCGCCGGCTTGAGAGGCATGTCGGCGACGGTCTTCTGGATCGACTCGCGCTGCTCGCCGATGCCCCGCAGCACGGCAGCCCGGGAGGCCGCCGTCCGCCGCCGGTCGTCGAGCGACTCTTCCAGCCGCACGATCTTGCGCTCCAGCCGGCGGACACGCGCGAAGGCCAGCAGGACCGGGCGGATCTCCTTGGCCTCGAGCTCGCCGCCCTCGGGCAGGACGATGACGTCGTCGGCGGCGACCTCACCGCGGCGGAGACGGTCGCCCACGTCGAGCAGGGCCCGCACGGCCATCGGGATGCCCGCCAGCGCCCGCCGCAGGGCGATCTGCCCGACCTCGATGCGGCGACCGATCTGGACCTCCTGCTGGGCCGTGAGGAGAGGGACCTTGCCGATCTCCTTCAGGTACAGGCGGACGGGGTCCTCGCCCTTGGCGGGCAGAGGCGTGAGCGCTTCCTCGGAGACCGGAGGAAGATCCTCCTCGTCGTGGAGGACGGGCGTCGTCTCGGGCTCCTCGTCGGTCGCCAGCGTCGCCGGCACCATCTCCGGGGAGTCCATCGTCGTCTCGCGCGCGGTCTCTCGGAATGTCATCGTGTCACCGGTAGTCTGTCTTTCGCTTGTTGGATGCGTCGAAACTGCTGAAGGTTTCACCGAAAAGAGGTTCAAGAACCAAGCCAACGCTTCGTTGCTTTCCTAAGCGGTTGTAAGTTCTACGGGGCCCGGTACGTCCAGCTCACGCAGTCTGTATTGGATGGGTACCCGGCTTCAGCTATTCACCCTGGATTTCTCCTGTTATGATTGCCGCGCCCCGGGAGGCTCACGTGGCTCGAAGTGCCCAGACGTACCGCCTCAACAAGACGCCAGACCGAAACCATCGGATCGGCCGGTCGGTTCCCTGCTAGTGGCGATCACACCGAGCGCCTCGTACAGCGTCACCGTTCGCCTGTCGATCTCCAACCGTCCCGGCATGCTGGGCCGCGTCGCGATGGCGATCGGCAACGCCGGCGGCGACATCGGCGCTGTGGACCTGGTCGAGTCCACCCGCGAGCGGATCGTGCGGGACATCACGATCAACTCGCGCGACAGTGGCCACGGCCAGCAAATCATCAACCGTGTCAAGCACCTGGCTGGAGTGCGGGTCGTCAATGCCTCGGACCGCACCTTCCTCATGCACCTGGGCGGCAAGATCGAGATCCGCAACAAGGTGCCCATACGGACCCGCGACGACCTGTCGATGGCCTACACACCCGGGGTGGCGCGCATCTGCATGGCCATCCACGAGGACCGGCAGCGTGCGTTCGCGCTGACCATCAAGCACAATGCCGTCGCCATCGTCACCGACGGCACCGCGGTGCTGGGATTGGGCGACATCGGCCCCGAGGCGGCCCTGCCGGTGATGGAAGGCAAGGCGATGCTGTTCAAGGAGTTCGCCGGGGTCGACGCCTTCCCGATCTGCCTGGCCACGAAAGAGCCCGCCAAGATCGTCGAGACGGTCAAGCACCTGTCCCCGGCCTTCGGGGGGATCAACCTGGAAGACATCGGGGCTCCCCGCTGCTTCGAGATCGAGGAGCGCCTGCGCAAGGAGCTCGACATCCCGGTCTTCCACGACGACCAGCACGGCACGGCCGTGGTGGTCCTGGCCGCCCTGCTCAATGCGTTGCGCATCGTCAAGAAACCGCTGCGCTCTTTGCGGGTCGTGGTTACCGGGGTGGGGGCGGCCGGGACGGCGACGATCAAGATCTTGCAGGCCAGTGGCGTCCGCGACATCGTCGGGGTGGACGAGCATGGCATCCTGTACCGCGCCCGGGCGACCGGCATGGACTTCATGAAGCGGTGGGTGGCGTCCGCCACCAATCCCCGGCAGGTCAAGGGGGGACTGAGCGAGGCGGTGCGACAGGCCGATGTCTTCATCGGCCTGTCGGTGCCGGGCATCCTGACCGTCCGTGACGTCAAGCGCATGGCGCGGGATCCCATCGTCTTCGCCATGGCGAACCCCGATCCGGAGATCCAGCCCGAGGACGCCGAGCGCCACGTCCGCGTCATGGCCACCGGGCGCTCGGACTACCCCAACCAGATCAACAACGTGCTCTGCTTCCCGGGGTTCTTCCGGGGCCTGCTCGACAGCCGCGCCCGCAGCGTCGACGACGAGATGAAGCTGGCGGCGGCGCGGGCGCTGGCCGGCTGCGTGTCGGGCGGCGAGCTGAGCACGGAATACATCATTCCCAGCGTCTTCAACAAGGCGGTGGCGCCCGCGGTGGCCGAGGGGGTGGCCCGGGCCGCCTGGCAGACGGGTGCCGCCCGCCGCCGGCGGCGCTTCGACGTGTCCCTCCTCAGATGATCCCGGGCCCCCGTCTGTCCGTCGTGATCCCCGCCTTCAACGAGGCCGCCCGGCTGCCGCGCCATCTCGACGAGGTCGTCGGCTTCCTGGAGGGCCGCGGCGAGGCGTACGAGGTCGTCGTGGTGGACGATGGCTCCACGGACGGGACGGCAGCGGCCGTGCGGGCGACGGCGGCGGGCAACCCGGCGGTACGGGTGCTGCCGCTGGGCCGCAACCGCGGCAAGGGCGCGGCCGTCCGGGCGGGGATGCTGGCGGCCACGGGAATGGCTCGACTCTTCACCGATGCCGACGGCGCCACGCCGATCGCCGAGCTCAAGCGCCTGGAGCCGGCCCTGGCGAGCGGCGCCGACGTCGTGATCGGCTCGCGGGCCCTGGCCGATCCGGCCGTGTCGGTCCGCGCGCGGCCGCACCGGGTCCTGGCCGGCCGGGTCTTTCGGTGGATCGTCACCCGACTGGGGGTGCGCGGCGTGGCCGACTCCCAGTGCGGCTTCAAGCTGTTCACGGCGACGGCGGCGACGGCGCT
>Ga0299914_10001432_pt1 | contig 15777 bp, 14 predicted proteins | sample RVTome_10_FD_201361 | JGI IMG/M metagenome (GOLD analysis project Ga0299914, IMG submission 201361) | Soil microbial communities from uranium-contaminated site in the Upper Colorado River Basin, Wyoming, United States - RVT153D57 (version 2) ...
TTCCCAGCTTCGTTCGCAGCAGGCGGCGACCGAAGGCGCGCTCGCCTCCTACCGCCAGTCGGTGCTGACCGCGCTCGAGGATGTCGAGAATGCCCTCGTCCAGCTCGAGGCTGCGCGCGAGCGGCAAATGCAGTTCGCCATCGCCTTCGAGGCTGCAAGCAACACCGCCATCCTGGCGCGTACCCAGTATCGCGCCGGCCTCACCGATTTCCAGACCCTGCTGGAGGCGGAGCGATCGCTGCTTTCCGCCCGCGACGGCATTGCCGGCACGCGCGGCGACGAAGCGCTCGCTTTGGTCCAGCTCTATCGCGCGCTCGGCGGAGGCTGGGATCCGGCTTCCTCGCAAGGCGCTTCCGCCGCGCCGACAATCGGGACCCAGTGATGAACGACACGACCAGGACCAGGACCGTCACCAACGCGCCCTCCGGCACCGAGGAGGTGCCGCCGCCGGACAAGGAGACTCTCGAGGCGTTCCTCGGCGCGCCCGCGGCGCGGTCGTGGTACCGTCGACCGGCCTACATCCTTGCCGCCGTCGGGCTGATCGCCGTGTTGCTGTTGCTGTCGCGCTGTTTCGTCAGCGAGGCGGCTGGCGGCTATGCCACGCAAACCGTCCGCCGCGGCGACCTCACCGTCACCGTCTCGGCGACCGGCAACCTGCAGCCGACCAACCAGGTCGAGGTGGGATCGGAGCAGTCCGGCCTGGTGACCCAGGTCTTCGTCGACAATAATGATCGCGTGACCGCGGGACAGCCGCTGGCCCGGCTCGACACGGCGCGGCTGCAGGACACGATCGTCCAGGCCCAGGCGGGGCTCGCCTCCGCCCAGGCCCAGGTCGCCACAGCCGAGGCCTCGGCGGCGCAGGCCCGCGCCAACCTCGCCCGGCAGGAGGAGGTCTACCGAATCTCCGGCGGGCAGGTGCCTTCCGAGACCGAGCTCGATGCCGCGCGCGCCGAGAATCGCCGCGCGGTGGCGGCGGTGGCCTCGGCGCAGGCGCAGGTCGCCCAGGCCCGCGCCCAGCTTTCCTCGGCGCAGACCAACCTGTCCAAGGCGACCATCTATTCGCCGGTGACCGGCGTCGTCCTCTCGCGCCAGATCGATCCCGGCCAGACCGTCGCCGCGTCGTTCCAGGCGCCGGTGCTGTTCACCATCGCCGAGGACCTCACCACCATGCGGCTGGAGGTGCGCGTGGACGAGGCAGACGTCGGCCAGGTCGATGAGGGCCAGCGCGCGAACTTCACGGTCGACGCTTATCCCGGCCGCACCTTCGAGGCCCAGGTGACCCGCGTCGATGTCGGCGCCAACGCCTCGTCCAGCTCCAGCAGCTCGACGTCCAGCACGACGGGCAGCGTCGTCGCTTATACGGCTTTGCTGTCGGTCGAAAATCCCGAGCTGGTGCTGCGCCCGGGCATGACCGCCACCGCCGAGATCGTGACGACCGAGCGGCGAGGCGTCCTGCTCGTCCCCAATGCGGCGCTCCGCTTCACGCCGGATCAGGGCACGGCCGCCCAGGGCGAAGGCGGCGTGACCAGCGTGCTCGTCCCGCGGCGGCGCTTCGGCCGGGGCGGTCGCGGTGAGCGGCAGGTCGCCATCGGTCGCGGCAGCCGCCAGACCGTCTATGCGCTCGGCGAGGACGGCAATCCGGAGCCGGTCCAGGTGGTGGTCGGTGAGACCAACGGCTCGCTCACCGAGATTGTCGGCGGCGACCTGCGCGAGGGCATGGAGGTGATCACCGCCCGCCTGGCCGCCGGCCAGACTCAACAAAAGAGCGAGGGCCGGCGCGGCGGCGGCGGTCGTGCCCGCGAAGGCGGCGACGGCACCGGCAACCAGGCGGCGCCCGCACCGGCGGTCGAAGCGCCCGCTGCGCCCGCCGGCCGACAGCCTTCGGCGGCGGCGCCCGCCTCGACGCCGCAGGGCCAGGTGAAGGCGGCCACCCCGGCCACCTCGGCTGTTGCCGTGCCGCCGCCGACCGCCGCCGGCGATCGGCCGCGGCTGCGCGACATGAGCCTGGAGCAGCGCCGCGCCTTCATCGAGACTCTGACCCCCGAGCAGCGCGCCGAGTTTCGAGAACGGCGGCAGCGCCGGCAGGCGCGGGAAGGTCAGGCGGGCGGGGAGGCGACGCCGCCCGATGGCCAGTGATCCGATCATTGCGCTGCGCAACGTCACCAAGACCTATGGCAGCGGCCAGACCGCTTTTCAGGCGCTGAAGGGGATCGACCTCGACGTCGAGGCGGGCGACTTCGCCGCGGTGATGGGCCCCTCGGGATCGGGCAAGTCGACCGCGATGAACATCCTGGGCTGCCTCGACGTGCCGACGACCGGCTCGTTCCTGTTCAAGGGCGTTCCGGTCGAACGGCTCGACCGCGACCAGAGGGCGCTGCTGCGGCGGCGCTATCTCGGCTTCGTCTTCCAGGGTTTCAACCTGCTCGCCCGCACCAGCGCGCTGGAGAATGTCGAGCTGCCATTACTTTACCGGGGCGAGGACAAGGCGAGACGGCGCGAGGCGGCGATGGCTGCGCTCGGCAAGGTCGGTCTCGCCGACTGGTGGGACCATACGCCGGCCGAGCTCTCGGGCGGCCAGCAGCAGCGCGTCGCCATTGCCCGTGCGATCGTTACCAAGCCCGACGTGCTGCTGGCGGACGAGCCGACCGGCAATCTCGACAGCGTGACGTCGATCGAGATAATGGACCTGCTCGCGGGCCTCAACCGGGAGGGCATCACCGTGCTGATGGTCACCCACGAGCCCGACATGGCGGCTTATGCCCGCAACGTCGTCCACTTCCGCGACGGCTTGGTCGAGCAGGTCGAGAATGGAGCGACGGCGTGATGGGCTGCGGGCCTTTGCGGAAACTCGTTCGGGCTCAGCCCGAAGGAAAGGTTGGGAACGCCCTCTGATGTTCTTCACCACCATCATACTCGCGATCCGCGAAATCCGGCGCCACCTGCTGCGATCCTTCCTCACCACGCTCGGCATCGTCATCGGCGTCGCCGCCGTGGTGACGATGGTAACATTGGGCCAGGGCGCGACCGCCGCGGTGGCGGAGCAGATCTCCAGCCTCGGCGCCAATATCCTGCAGATCCGTCCCGGCCAGGGTTTCGGCCGCGGTGGCGGCGGGCCGCAGGCGCCCGACTTCACCTTCGCCGACGTCGAGGCGATCGAGGAGCAGATCGCCGGCGTGCGAGCGGTCGCGCCGCAGGCGCAGACCTCGGTGCTGGCGGTGCGCAACGCGGCCAACTGGCAGACCAATGTCGCCGGTACCACCAGCCAGTTCTTCGTTGCGCAGGCATGGCCGCTCGACGATGGCCGCACCTGGAACGCGGCCGAGGAGCAGGCCGGCAAGGCGGTGTGCGTGATCGGCAATACGGTGCGGCAGAACCTGTTCCGCGGCCAGGACCCGATCGGCGAGCGCGTCCGCCTGCGCGACGTCGCCTGCGACGTGATCGGCACGCTCAGCTCCCGCGGCCAGGGCGGCTTCCAGGACCAGGACGACGTCGTGCTGATGCCGATCAAGGCGGTCCAGCGCCGCTTCACGGGCAGTCGCGACATCCGCTTCGTCATGGTGGCGGTCGACGACGCCTACGACACCGCCTCGGTCCAAGCCCAGATCGAGGGGCTGCTCCGCCAGCGCCGCAATATCGGCCCGGGCGAGCAGGACAATTTCAACATCTTCGACACCCGCCAGATCTCCGAGACGCTACAGGGGACGACCCGCATCCTCACCGCGGTGATGGGCGCGGTGGCGGCGGTGAGCCTGATCGTCGGCGGTATCGGCATCATGAACATCATGCTCGTGTCGGTGACCGAGCGGACCCGCGAGATCGGCATCCGCCTCGCCATCGGCGCGGTGGCGAGCGAGGTGCTGATGCAGTTCCTCGTCGAGGCCGTCGTGCTCGCCTGCCTGGGCGGGCTGATCGGCCTGCTGCTCGCCCTGCTGACGACCTATCTGCTCGCGCCGGTCATCCAGGTGCCGTTCCTGTTCGATCCGCAGATCAACCTGGTCGCGTTCAGCGTCTCGGCGCTGATCGGCATCGTCTTCGGCTATTTCCCGGCCCGCCGCGCCGCCGCGCTAAACCCGATCGACGCGCTGCGGCACGAATAGGCGCTCGGGGAGGAGAGCCTCTTTCAATCCTCTCCCAATGCGGCGCCGCTTGCTTCTTCCTCGAGCAGCGCCGCCGCGTCGCCGTTGGCGGAGAGGCGTACCTTGTCGCCCTCGATCCCGGCGATCAGTCCGGTGGAGATGTAATGGTGATGCTCCGGATGCGATCCGCTGTCCGCCTTGGTCAGCTTGATCCGGTGGCCCTCCACCTTGTCGACCGTGCCGATATGGACCCCGTCGGCGCCGATCACTTCCATATGCTCGCGGATCTGGCTGAGGTCGGTCATCGCTGTTCTCCTGATGTGACCCGCTGCCAACGCGCGGGCGCCGGGGAGGATGCACCGGCGTGACCGGAGCGCGGCGGGCCGCGAGGCCGGCGCTGGACGCGGCGCGCCGGCGCCCCCATCTCGCCGCCATGGTCCCCTTCTCGATTCTCGATCTCGCCCCGATCGTCGAAGACGGCGACGCGGGCCGGGCGTTGCGCAACGCGCTCGATCTCGCCCGTCACGGCGAGCGGCTCGGCTATCGGCGCTTCTGGATGGCCGAGCATCATTCGATGGCCGGCATCGCCAGTGCCGCCACCGCGGTCGCGCTCGCTTATGTCGGTGCCGGAACCGCGACGATCCGGATCGGCGCCGGCGGAGTCATGCTGCCCAACCACGCGCCCCTGGTGATCGCCGAACAGTTCGGCACATTGGAATCGCTCTTTCCCGGCCGCGTCGATCTCGGCCTCGGCCGCGCGCCGGGCACCGATCAGGCGGCCGCCTATGCGCTTCGCCGCAACCTCGCCTCGGACGAGAACCAGTTCCCGCGCGACGTCGTCGAGTTGCAGGACTATTTCAAAAACGGCGAGGGCAAGCGTGTCCGCGCCGTCCCCGGCGAGGGCCTCGACGTGCCGATCTGGATCCTCGGCTCCAGCCTGTTCGGCGCGCAGCTCGCGGCGATGCTGGGCCTGCCTTACGCCTTCGCCTCTCATTTCGCGCCGGCCGCGATGGACGACGCGATCCGCGTCTATCGCGAGCGCTTCCAGCCCTCGAGGCAGCTCGATCGGCCCTATGTCATGCTCGGCTTCAACGCCTTCGCCGCCGACAGCGACGAGGAGGCGCGTCTCCTCGCCACGTCGGTTCAGCAGGCCTTCGTCGCCTTGCGCACCGGCAATCCGGGCAAGCTCCAGCCGCCGATGCCGGGCTATGAGGAGACGCTGCCGCCGCAGGCGAAGGCGATCCTCGACCAGGTGCTGTCCTGCTCGGCGATCGGCGCGCCGGCGACGGTGAAGGCCGCGATTGAGGATTTCGTCGGACGCACCGGCGCGGATGAGCTGATGATCACTTCGCAGATCTACGACCATGAAGCCCGGCTGAGGTCGTACGAGATCGTGGCCGAGGCGTTCGCCTGACAGCTGGGCGGCGAGAAGCCCCGCGCGTTCATGCCGTCCGCCTAACGAGTTCTTGAGGGGCCCTCAGAAATGTCATGGCGTGGCTCGAACATCGCATTCCTTGCCTCGAGGGTGATGCTGGGCGGACAGAATGAGGGGAGCAACGAATGCGGCGACGCGTGACGGCAGGATCCACAACGGCGCTCGTGCTCGCGGGCTGGGCATGGTCGTCAGCTCTCGCGACCGAGCCGGCCGTCGCCCAGCCTTCGTCGGAAGCGGCTCCGGCGCAATCCGACGTCCAACGCCTCCACGTTCTGCTCGAGGAAAGCGCCGCCGCCGACCGTCGCCTCGATCCGCTCGGCGACGGTGGCCCGGACGACTCGGCTGCGCCCGCCTTCGTCGATCCCCTGGGCGATGCCTACGCCCGTGCGCTCGAGGCGAACAAGCGCCGCGAGCTGGCCGCGCTCGACGCGATCGATCCGGCCGGCCTGTCGCCGGTTGATCGCCTCGCCTGGGAGGTGATGCGCTACCGCACTCGCCAGACGCTCGACCTGTTCGACAGCGGCTTGTTCGACGTCCGCCGCAAGGCGCCGCTCAACCCCTCCTTCGGTCTCCATGTCCAGGTCCCCGACCACTTCTCGGGCGCTGGCGCGCGCTTCGCGACGGTCGTGGATTATGAGCGCGGGCTGCAGCGGCTCGAAGGCTTCGCCGGCCATCTCGAAAATGTCGTCGCGCAGCTGCGCCGCGGCGTCGTCGACGGCCAGGTCCAGCCGCGCGTCGTCGTCGAGAATGTGCAGGCGCAAGTCGATGCCATGCTGGCGCTGCCGGTCGAGGACAGCCCCTTCTATGCGTCGGTGCGCGAATTCCCCGACACCCTTCCGGCGGACGAAAGGACCCGCCTTGCCGCCGCCTATCGCGAGCTGATCGAGCGTCGGGTCTATCCCGGCTACCGGCTGTGGCGGACCTATCTTGCCGGGGAATACCTGCCGCTGGCCACGGAAGGGCCGGGCCGGTCGGCGATGCGCCGCGGCGCCGAGCTCTACGCCGCCGAGCTCGCGCAGCACACGACGACCGGGCTGAGCGCCCGGGAGATCCACCGCGTCGGTCTCGCCGAGGTCGAGCGCATCCGCGGCGAGATGGAGGCGACCCGCCAGGCGATCGGATTCGAAGGCGATCTCCACGCCTTCTTCGAACATATCCGCACCGATCCGCGCTATTATTTCACCCGGCCGGAGGATCTGCTCGCCCGCTTCGCCGAGATCGAAGCGCGGATCCGGCCGAACCTGCCGCGGCTCTTCTCGTCACAGCCGGTCGCGCCCTTCGCGGTGCGACCGCTGCCCGCGCTCGGCGACCAGCGCGGCACCGGCTATTACCGCGTCGGGCCGCCGGACGGATCGGCGCCGGGCATCCTGTTCTTCAACATGTCGATGCTGAACACGCGGCCGATTCCCACCCTGGAAACGCTGACGCTTCACGAATTGATTCCGGGGCATCATTTCCAGCTGTCGCTGGCGCAGGAGGACGATGACCTGCCTGACCTGCTGCGCTTCGGCCGCTCGACCGCCTTCACTGAAGGCTGGGGGCTATACGCGGAATCGCTCGGACGCGACCTCGGCCTCTTCGAGGATCCGTATCAGTGGTTCGGCCATCTCGACATGGAGATGCTGCGGGCGGTGCGGCTGGTGGTCGATACGGGGCTGCACGCGATGGGCTGGAGCCGACAGCGGGCGATCGACTATATGCTCGCCAACACGTCGATGGCGCCGCGCGACGTGGCCGTCGAGATCGACCGCTACATCGCCGTCCCGGGCCAGGCGACGGCGTACAAGATTGGCGAATTGCGGATCCGCCAGCTGCGCGAGCGCGCCGAGGAAGCGCTGGGCGAGCGGTTCGATGTCCGTGCGTTTCATGACCAGGTGCTGGGCACGGGGGTACTGCCGCTCGATGTGTTGGAGAGGAAGATCGAGCGGTGGATGGAGGCGGCCGCCGGCTGATTCGCCAACCCTCCGCCCGAAACCCTCTTGGCAACCGCCAATCCTTCCGTCATGCTGCACTGCAGCAAAACGGCCTGTCGGCGTTCGGCTGAAACCGCGCCGCGCGCTGCCGTTACTGAACGAGGGAACGGGAACGGAGCGGTAACATGGCCGAGGCGGCGAAACGGGCATTGGGTGAGGCCTATCTGGCCGAGATCACCGAATTCGGAAGCTTTTCGAAAGGGGCGCAGCGTTACATCCGGCGCTCAATCGATGTCGGGCTTGCCCGGCGCGACGCGGTGCGGCGCTGGGCGCGCGATCCCGGCGAGGCCGGCGAGATCTGCCAGCAGGCGCGCCACTATCGCCGCCTCGACGCGCTGCGCGGCAAGATCCCGGACGATGCGGCGATCGAGGAGATGGAGCCGTTGATGGCGCCGCTGGTGACGCTCACCGCCTTCGATCTCGGTGCCGGCCGCCTCGACGGCTTCTGTGCCTATCGCTTCCTCTACGAGCGGCTGCTCGGCGCCGCGGTGCGGTCGTGGCTACCCGGCGCGTTCTGCGCGGCCGCCGCGCTGCCGCATCTCCATCCGGACCGCCGGCGCCGGCTGCTCCAGTCGATCAGCGAGACCGCGGCCACCGCGCCGGGCTGGTCGAGCCGCGAGCCGGTCTTCTACCCCGAGTGGGTGGAGAAGGTGGACCTGGCCATCGCCTGAGGCGCTGGCCAGGGTGCCTGTGCGCCCCGGCGAAGGCCGGGGCCCGGTCACCGACGGCGCTGCTGGGCCCCGGCCTTCGCCGGGACACGATCATATCTTCGCAGCCGCAGCAAAATTGGCCATCCAACCGGTGGCCCCGGCGGCCCGCAGCCTGTATGGCCGCCGGGCCATGGACCATTTCCACCTCCGCGACGGCGTTCTTCATTGCGAGGACGTGCCGCTTCCCGCCATCGCCGAGGCGGTCGGTACCCCCGTCTACGTCTATTCGAGCGCGACCATCCGGCGCCATGCGCGGGTCTTCCGCGAGGCGCTGGGCGGGCTCGACGATCCGCTCATCGCCTATGCGGTCAAGGCCAATCCCAACGGCGCGGTGCTCGCCACCCTGGCGGCGGAGGGGCTGGGCGCCGACATCGTCTCGATCGGCGAATATCGCCGCGCCCGCGCCGCCGGCATGGCCGCGGCGGACATCGTTTTCTCGGGCGTCGGCAAGACCGCCGACGAGATGGCGCACGCGCTCAAGGGCGGCCTGTGCCAGTTCAACCTGGAGTCGGTCGAGGAGGCCGAGATGCTGTCGGCGGTGGCGGCCGAGCTCGGGATCGAGGCGCCGGTCGCCTTCCGCGTCAATCCGGACGTCGCGGCCGGCACCCATGCCAAGATCAGCACCGGCGGCGCCCACAACAAATTCGGCGTGCCGATCGACACGGCGGCCGAGGCCTATGCCCGCGCGCGCGCTCTGCCCAACCTTCGCATCCAGGGCGTTGCCGTCCACATCGGCAGCCAGCTCACCGATCTGACGCCGCTCGCCGCCGCATTCGAGAAGGTCGGCTTGCTGATCGCCACCTTGCGCTCGGTGGGCATGACCATCAGCCACGCTGATCTCGGCGGCGGCCTGGGCGTGCCCTACGATCCGTCGCAGCCGCCGCCGCCGAGTCCCGAGCTCTACGGCGAGATGGTGCGGCGCCTGACTGGGAACTGGGGGGCGCGGCTGATCTTCGAGCCCGGCCGGCTCATCGTTGGCAATGCCGGCGTGCTGCTTTCGCACGTCATCCGGATCAAGCCGGGGCCGTCCGAGCCGTTCGTCATCGTCGACGCGGCGATGAACGATCTGATGCGCCCCGCCCTCTATGACGCCTGGCACGCGATTGAATCGGTGCGGCCGCGCGGACCGGCGATGCGCGCCAATGTCGTCGGCCCGGTCTGCGAGACCGGCGATACCTTCGCGACCGATCGCGAGATGGACGTGGTCGAAGCCGGCGACCTGGTCGTGTTCCGAACCGCCGGCGCTTATGCGGCGACGATGGCGAGCACCTACAACAGCCGCCCGCTGACGCCCGAAGTCATGGTGTCGGGCGGCGAATGGGCGGTGGTGCGCGAACGCCAGGATATCGAAAAGCTGATCGAGGCCGATCGGATGCCGCCGTGGATCGAGGCCCGGGCGACGACGGCCAGTTAGCTCGGACGGAGCACGGGAGGCCGCCCGTTCTTGCCATTCCTGGAACCGGGACTTGTCGTTCCCGTTTCACCCGGGCGCGCACCCGCTTCGCGCGACCCCTCGTCGTGCCCGAGCGCCCGCAAGGAAGGAGCTTCGCCATGACCATTCGAATCATGCTGCCGATGACCGCGCTTGCCGCGCTGGCGCTTGCCGGCGCCGCCGCGGCTCAGGACGAGGGGGAGGGCGGCCGACCGATCTCCGTGCAAATGACCGGCGCCGCAGAGAAGCCCGGCCCGGGCGATCCGGACGGCAGCGGAACCGCCACTTTCCGCATCAACCCCGGCCAGAGCCGGATCTGCTACACGCTGAGCGTCAGCGAGATTGATCCCGCCAACGCGGCTCACATCCACCGCGGCCCGCCGGATGAGGCCGGACCGCCGGTGGTGACGCTCGACGCGCCGACCGAAGGCAGCAGCGAGGGTTGCGCGGACGTGGCGCGCGAGCTGGCGCAGGAGATCATCCGCGACCCCGGCGCCTTCTACGTCAACGTGCACAACGAAGCCTTCCCCGGCGGCGCGGTGCGAGGACAGTTGAGCCGCTAGCGACCAGCGCACCCTTCCGGGCGGGCGGCACCTGACGAGTCCTCACTCCAGCCTTGTCGCGCGTGAAGAAGGAAAGCCCTTCGACAATGGCCAGATAGGGATTGCCCCCGCCGATCCATCTTCAGGAGCGGCGTCGGGACCGTCACTCGCGCCCTGCCGCCAGTGCCTTCACGATCCGCTCGACCACCCGGTCGGCCGGGGCGCAGCCGCTTTCCACCTTGAAGTGCGCCTCGGCGTAGATCGGATTCCTTGCCTCGGCGAGACCGACCAGCAAAGCGCGCGGATCCTTTCCCCACAGCAGCGGCCTTTTGTCGTTGCGGCTTACCCGTTCCGCCAGCGTGTCGATCTCGGCGTGGAGCCAGACGACGGTGCAGCGATCCAGCAGCAGCGCGCGGGTCTCGGGATCGACGAACGCGCCGCCGCCGGTCGCGATCACCCGCGGCGGCCCCGCCGCCAGCCGCGCGATTACCCGCCGCTCGCCGTCCCGGAAATAAGGCTCGCCGTAGCGGGTGAAGATATCGGCGACGGCGAGCCCGGCCGCCTGCTCGATCTCGTCGTCGGAATCGACGAACGGGAGCCGCAGCCGCCGGGCGACCCGCCGCCCGACACTCGACTTGCCCGCGCCCATCAGGCCGATAAGCGCGATCGATCGGTCGGGGCGGAACGGCGGTGCGGACATGGCCGAGCTATACATGTGCGGTGGGGAATCGGCCAAGCGTACCCGTTATCCTCCCCCGCATTTGCCGGGAGGGGGACCAGCCGCAGGCTGGTGGAGGGGCTTCTTGAACCCAAAGGGCCCCTCCACCGCGCTATGCGCGGTCCCCCTCCCCTACAAATGCAGGGGAGGAACAAGTTGAGCCCCGGCTTTCGCCGAGGCTCAGTCAGGAAATGCGGCCACTCGAACGGGGCAGCGGGCCGGCCGGGGAAAGCTGCCGGCCCGCATACCCCACCGCCTACATATTGTAGGCGCGCTCGCCATGCTCGTTGAGGTCGAGCCCCTCGCGCTCCGCATCCTCGGGGACGCGCAGGCCGATGGTGAACTTGACCGCGGCAAATGCGATCGTCGAGCCGATCGCCGACCACAGGATGGCGACGACGACCGCCTGGACCTGGATCAGCGTCTGGGCGCCCATCGCATAATCCTCGGCGCCGAACCCGCCGAGCATCGGCGCGGTGACGATGCCGGTGCCGACCGACCCGACGATACCGCCGATGCCGTGGATGCCGAACACGTCGAGGCTGTCGTCGAGCTTGAAGCGGTGCTTGAGGAAGCCGACGAAGCCGTAGCAGCACAGGGCCGCGAGCGCGCCGAGGAACAGCGCCCCGATCACGCCCGAGCTGCCCGCCGCCGGAGTCACCGCGACCAGGCCGGCAATCGCGCCCGAGGCGCCGCCGAGCAGCGACGGCTTGCCCGAAACCAGCCGCTCGGCGAGCATCCAGGTCAGCACGCCCGCCGCCGGAGCGACGAAGGTGTTGATCATCGCGATCGCGGCGCCGCCGGTGGCCTCGAGGTTGGAGCCGGCGTTGAAGCCGAACCAGCCGACCCAGAGCAGGCTGGCGCCGATCAGGGTCATCACCATGGAATGCGGCGGCATCGCTTCCTTGAGGAAGCCGATCCGCTTGCCGGCGAAGAACACGCCGACCAGGCCGGCGATGCCGGAATTGATGTGGACGACCGTGCCGCCGGCGAAGTCGAGCGCGCCCCAGCCGAAGATCAGCCCGTCGCTCGCCCACACCATGTGCGCGATCGGCGCATAGACGATGGTGAGCCAGATCACGGTGAACACCATGATCGCCGAGAACTTCACCCGCTCCGCCAGCGCGCCGACGATCAGCGCGGCGGTGATCGCCGCGAAGGTCATCTGGAAGGCGACGAAGGCGAGCTCGGGAATGCCGACGCCGTCGCTGAAGGTCGCCGCGGCGGTGTCGCCGGTGATGCCGGTCAGGAACAGCTTGGACGTGCCGCCGAAGTAGCTGCCGCCGGCGTCGAAGGCGAGCGTATAGCCCCAGCACACCCAGACCAGGATCGACACCGCGGTGATGCCGAGCACCTGGCTGAGGATCGACAGCATGTTCTTGGCGCGGACCAGGCCGCCGTAGAAGAGCGCGAGGCCCGGCAGGATCATCGCCAGGACCAGGACGGTCGAGGTGAGCATCCAGGCGGTGTCGCCCTTGTCGACCGCAAGCGCGGGCGCCGCGGCGGCCGCCTGCGTGCCGGCGGAAACCATCGCCAGCACCGCCGCCGCTTTCAACAGTCTCGAAAATTTCATCGTCTCTACCCCCGTCAGATTGCGGATTCGTCGAGCTCGCCGGTCCGGATCCGGACCGCCTGGGCGACGTCGATCACGAAGAGCTTGCCGTCGCCGATCGTGCCGGTGGCGGCCGACGCCTGGATCGTCTCGGTGACTCGTGGCGCGAGGTCGTCCGACACGACGATCTCCACCTTCACCTTGGGGATCAGGTTGGTCGTATATTCGGCGCCGCGGTAGATTTCGGTCTGGCCTTTCTGCCGGCCGAAGCCCTTCACCTCGGACACCGTCATGCCCTGCACGCCGATGCCGGAAAGCGCGTCGCGCACCTCCTCGAGCTTGAAGGGCTTGATGATCGCGATGATCAGTTTCATGTCACCTCCCCGTTCAGAGCATCGTGCCGACAAGTGGGTAAAGGTGTTCGGCAGGAACGATGCGAAAACAATGATCTGGCGCGGTCAATGCGATCCCTCGATCGCATCGGCCGGACTAGAATGAGACCCCGACCGAGGCGACGACCCCGGCCTTGCTGGCGTTGCGGCCGCTCGGCAGAATGACCGTGCCGTCGGTGTCGACATAAGCGAGCCCGAGGGTGACGCTGCCGAAGCTGGCGGTCGCCGCCAGGCTCCAGTCGGTATATTCGTCGCCGATCGTCAGATAGCTCGGGCCGAAGCTGTGGCCGATATGGCCGGTCACCGACAACGGCGTCTCCGGAATCGCGACGCTGAGGTCGCCGGCCAGATAGAGATTGTCCTCGTCGCCCGCGCCGACGGTGAGCGCCGCCTGGCTCGGCGCGTAGGCGGCCAGCGCCTTGGCGGTGACCGGGCCGAACGTATGGGACACCGAGACATAGGGCTCGATGAAGTCGGTGTTGGCGTTGCCGGCGCCCGGATAGTAATAATAGAGCACGCCGAAATCGACCGTCGTGCCGCCGAAATCGTGGGCATAGCCGAGGATCAGGTCGAGCTCGACGTCGCTGCCGTTGGCAACATAATCGTCGATCGAGGAGCCCCAGACCGTGGCGTAGACGCCCGATTCGTGGCTGAGGCCCAGCGATCCCTGCAGGGCGATGCGCTTGTCGGACTGGGAAATGCCGCGGAAGCGGTAGTCGGATACGATTGTCGCGCCGCCGCTGACGCTGAAGCCGCCGCCCAGATCTTCCGCCATGGCGGGCGCCGCGAACGTCAAGCTCGCAAGGCCCGAAGCCAGGACCATCACCTTCTTCATATTGAGGGCTCCCCCGAATGATTGGCTGCTGAGTACCTCTGAGTACCTCTCACTTGTGGTCCGGCCCGAACACTCGCTGGCAGCATTGTTCTGCGTGGAGCCGCACCAGCGACTCCCGCCCGCTGCTCCGCCAAGGCCGCCTCGCCGGAACCGCCACCAATGTTCAGCCGATTGCTGCACTGCACAACGTGAAATGTTCACGCATCTGTCATATTTGTTGCACTGCGGCATCCGGCATCGTCATCCTCAGGAGATGATCGGCCCTGTTCCTTCCCCGGCTGGGCCCGGATTTGGAAGAAAGTTGTCGCATGGGCGTTCACAAAGCAACAATGGCGCTTTCTTGGCCATATGCTTGCGATCCCGACGGGCGGGGATATCTAGCTCTTTCGGAGAGAAAAATCGCAGCCCGACCAGGTCTGGCAGGCGATTGCTCTCAGGGCGACGAGGTTGGAAGAATCTTCCAATTCGCCGCACCGCAACGAAAGGAGTGGCCGATGGCCGTCGGCAAGCGTCCCGCCCTTCCGCTGGTGCTCACCGCGAGCGACCTGCTCGACGGCGATGTCGTCTTCTATGGCGACAGCGGCTGGTCGCTATCGCTCGACTCCGCCCGCGTCGCGACGGACGAGGCGGCGGCGGCGGCGCTCGAATCGGCCTTGGCCGAGACCGAGACGCGCGGCGATCCGGTCGCCCCCTATCTGATGACGGTCGGGGTGGGCGTCGGCGGCGCCATCGTCCCCAACCATGTTCGAGAGCGGATCCGCAGCCGCGGACCGACCTTCCGCACCGATCTGGGGCCCCAGGCGCGACAGGAGCGGCACCATGTATCGCTATGACGAGTTTGACGAGCGGCTGGTCCGCGAGCGCGTGGCGCAGTTCCGCGAGCAGGTGCAGCGCCGGATCGACGGCGCGCTCACCGAGGAGGAGTTCCTGCCGCTACGGCTGATGAACGGCCTCTATCTGCAGCTGCACGCCTACATGCTGCGGGTGGCAATTCCCTACGGCACGCTCGATTCGGGCCAGATGCGCCAGCTCGCGCTGATCGCCGACCGCTACGACCGCGGCTACGGCCATTTCACGACGCGCCAGAACATCCAGTATAACTGGCCGAAGCTTCGCAACGCGCCCGACATTCTCGAGCTTCTCGCCGACGTCGAGATGCATTGCATCCAGACCTCGGGCAATTGCATCCGCAACGTCACCGCCGACCATTTCGCCGGCGTCGCCGCCGACGAGATCGAGGATCCGCGGCCGACCGCCGAGCTCATCCGTCAATGGTCGACCCTGCATCCGGAGTTCAGCTTCCTGCCGCGCAAGTTCAAGATCGCGGTCACCGGCTCGGCCGAGGACCGCGCGGCGGTGGCGGTGCACGACATCGGCATCCGGATCGTCCGCAACGATGCCGGCGAGATCGGTTACAAGATCATCGTCGGCGGCGGCCTCGGCCGGACGCCGATGATCGGCAAGACCGTCCGCGAGTTCCTGCCGAAGGGGGAGCTGCTCGCCTATCTCGAGGCGATCATGCGCGTCTACAATCTGGAGGGAAGGCGCGACAACAAGTTCAAGGCGCGGGTCAAGATCCTGGTCCACGAGCTCGGCGCCGACGCCTTCGTCGCCCGCGTCGAGGAGGAATATGAACGTCTCGACGGCGCCGTGCTCAACGTCGATCCGGCCGAGCAGGCGCGGATCGAGGCCTATTTCGCGCCGCCCGTTTTCGAGACGCTGCCGGCGCGCTCCGAAGCCTTCGAGCAGGCGAAGGCACGCGACCCCGAACTCGCCCGCTTCGCCAGGGTCAACCTCTTCCCGCACAAGGTGCCCGGCTACACCGCGCTCACCGTCTCGCTGAAGCCGATCGGCGCGCCGCCGGGCGACGCCACCTCGGATCAGATGCGGGCGCTGGCCGACATCGCCGAGCGCTACTCGCTCGACGAATTGCGGGTCACCCACGTCCAGAACATCGTCCTTCCGCACGTCAAGCTCGACGACGTGCCGGACGTGTGGGCGGCGTTGGTCGAAGCCGGCCTCGCCACCGCCAATGCCGGCCTGGTCACCGACATCATCGCCTGCCCGGGTATGGACTATTGCTCGCTGGCGACGGCGCGCTCGATCCCGATT
>Ga0299914_10001433_pt1 | contig 15771 bp, 14 predicted proteins | sample RVTome_10_FD_201361 | JGI IMG/M metagenome (GOLD analysis project Ga0299914, IMG submission 201361) | Soil microbial communities from uranium-contaminated site in the Upper Colorado River Basin, Wyoming, United States - RVT153D57 (version 2) ...
GCCGAGCGCCCGGTTGTAGGACGGGTCGAGATTCACGTCGCCGGTGCCGTGGATCACCAGCTCAGTCCGGGCCGGGACGGTGGTCAGCGTGGTCGATGTCGTCGTCGATGTCGTGGTGGTCGATGTCGTGGTGGTCGATGTCGTGGTGAATTCAGTGATCGTGGGCGTGGTGGTCGAGATCGACTCCGGCTGCGGCTCGACCATGGCGGCCGCGGTACAACCACATACGGCCACCACACAGGCGAGGGCTATCGGGAATCGAGAGACGGGCACGGGAGAGACCAGGGTAAATGTGGTCGCGGAGTAGCCGCACTTTGACGGCGAACATCAGCGGAATGGTCCCATATATGGGTCGAGGAACCTTAGGTTCGAGTGTTCGGGGCTAGAGGATTTGGGAGAGGAACAGCTTGGTGCGGTCCTCTTGAGGGTCGGTGAAGAAGTGCTCGGGGGTGCCCACCTCGACGATCTGGCCGTCGGCCATGAAGACCACCCGGTTGGCCACTGCCCGGGCAAAGCCCATCTCATGAGTGACCACGATCATGGTCATACCGCCCTCGGCGAGCTCGACCATCACGTCGAGCACCTCTTTGATCATCTCGGGGTCGAGTGCGGAGGTGGGCTCGTCAAAAAGCATCACTTTGGGTCTCATCGCCAGGGATCGAGCGATAGCCACCCGCTGCTGCTGGCCTCCGGAGAGCTGACCCGGGTACTTGCGAGCCTGCTCGGGGATTCCCACCCTCTCCAGCAGCTTCATCGCGTCCTCTTCGGCCTCTCTCTTCGGCTGCCTCCGCACCTGACGTGGGGCGAGGGCGATGTTGTCGAGCACGGTGAGATGGGGAAACAGATTGAACTGTTGGAACACCATCCCGGTCTCCTTCCTGACCTCCTGGATGTTCCTGATGTCGTCGGACAATTCGATGCCGTCGACCACGATCGAGCCCCGATCATGCTTCTCCAGCCGATTGATGCAGCGAATGAGTGTCGACTTGCCCGAGCCAGAAGGGCCGATGACCACCACCACCTCTTGCTTGCCGACGTTGATGTTGATGTCCTTCAAGGCCTGGAAGTCGCCGAAGAACTTGTCGACATCGGTGACCTCGATGAAGGCCTCGCCTTTTGCCTTGGTGGCGTCGGCGAAGGCGGGGGCGCTGGGTCTGCTGGTCATAGGCCGACTCTCAATCTACGTTCCAATCTCTGACTCTCCTTCGACATGCTGTAGGAAAACGCCCAATACCCGAAGGCCACGAACACGAGGGTCTCGGCATGAGCGATCGACCTGAAGTCGGCCTGGGCGTGGACCAGGGACCTGACACCGAGAAACTCGTTGATTGCCAGGATGTAGAGCAGCGAGGAGTCCTTGAAGATCGAGATGAACTGACCCACCATCGCGGGGATCACGGCGCGCAGCGCCTGGGGAAGGATGATCAATCGCATCGCCTTGCTCGCGGAGAGGCCCAGCGCCTGGGCCGCCTCGTTCTGCCCTGTGGGCAGCGACTGCAGCCCACCCCGCACGATCTCGGCCACGTAGGCCGCGGTGAACAGGGTCATGGCGGCTATCGCTCTCGAGATGCTGGAGAGGTTCGACCCCGGCGGAAGCGTGAAGGGGAGGATGTACTGGCCCATGAACAGCAGGGTGATGAGCGGGACACCACGGATCAGCTCGATGTAGCCGGTGGCGAGCACGCGGATCGCCGGCAGGGAGGAACGGCGGGCCAAGGCGAGCAGCAGGCCAAGCGGGAACGAGAGGATGATGGCGAGGGCCGATACCCACAACGTGAGAAACAGGCCCGACCACTGATCCCATCCGATGCCCTCGAGGGGGATCAACGTGTAGATCCCGAAGACAACCGCGGCAGCCAAGAGGGCCATGCCGGCACGCGCTGCCAGGCGAGCCCGCGGGGCGAGTCCGTCCAAGGGAAACGCCACGAGGACGCCGACAGCGACGAGCATCGCCGACATGACCCAGCTGCGCCCGGTAGTGCCGGAGACCACCTGGAACCCGGCCACGATGAGCAGGGTCATCAGCAGCCAGCCCAGGTTGCGGAGCCGCGAGGGTAGGAACCGGGCCGTGTTTCCCAACCCGAAAGCGGCCAGTGCCCCGGCAACGACCAGCCATGGGGTGAGCGTGCTCGCGAAGTAGAGGAGAACGAGCACGAAAAGACCGATTGGCCAGAATCGCCGCACCACCTGAGAAAGGGGCTGCTTGACCACGGGAAGGCCGGCCTCCCGGGCCCTGTCTACGGCCGCCGCGCCGGCCGTGGAGGCGCCGACACCCAATGCCAAGGCAAGGAGCAGGATCTGGACGACGATTCGCCACTGCTCGTCGCGAGGGAAGGTCCCCTGCATGAACAGGGTGAGGTTGCGGCTGACCACCTCCCAACGGCCATTTACCGCCACGAACATCACGGCGCGGTAGCCGAGATAGACGAGGATCGGGGTCAGGATCACCGTCACGACCCCGGAGGCGACGTTGGGGAAGAGACGCTGACGCACCCACGTCACGAAACCGGGTCGGATCGGGACCGGAGCCGTCTCCACCGCCGTCATCTGCTCACCAACGTCATGCGACGATTGACCACGTTGAGCAGGGCAGAGATGACCAGCGAGAGGGTCAGGTAGACGAGCATGAGGATCACGATCGATGGCACGGCGGGACGACCATTGCCGATGGAAGCCTGGGTGAGAACCGTGATCTCGGAGTAGCCGACAGCAGCCGCCAGCGATGTGTTCTTCACCAGATTGAGGCATTGGTTGATCAGGGGGGGCAGGGCGATACGCAGCGCCTGGGGCAACACCACGAACCGGTAGCGCTGGAAGTTGCTCAGGGCTAGGGCATTGGAAGCCTCGGTCTGGCCCCTCGAAACGGCGAGGATCGAGCCACGGACGATCTCGGCGACGTGGCTGGCCGTGTACAGGCCCAAGGCGCCGGCTACCGAGATGAACGCGGCACTTATGGCGAAGCCGTCGACGAGACGTCTCCGGTTCTCACTGAGAGTCGGCCACGTGATACGGAACGGCTCGCCCAAGACCAGAAAGCCGACCGCGAGAATGGCCAGAAGGATCCCTAACGACCACAGAAGACGATGATGGGGCGCCCCGGTCTCGTCGTTGACCCTCGTCCGCCATCTCCAAACCAGGGCGGACACCACCAGCCCGAGGGCAACGAACAGGGCGTACCACACGAGCGCACCGTTGTCGGCGATGCTGGGAATACCCCATTGCTCGAGGCTGAGGGTCAAGAGATTGTGGTCGGTCCCTGGTGCTCGGATCTCTATCGACTCCCGAAGGTTGGGCAGGGGCCCGTAGAGGAACACCGCAAATGCAAAGAAGACGATGATGACGAGAGGGGGGATGTTCCTGAAGAACTCCACGTATGCGGTGGCGAGCTTGGCGGCCAGCCAGTTCTGGGAGAGCCGAGCGATACCCACGATCACACCGACGATCGCGGCCACGATGACTCCGAAGAAGCTGGCGAGAAGGGTGTTCTTCACGCCTACCAGGACCATCTGCCACACAGGAGAGCGTGGGTTGAACTCGTCGTGATTTGGGATCTGGAACTGGGTCGGTTGCGTGAGAAACCCGAAGTCGAGGTCGAATCCAACCCGCCCGCTGTTGGTCACGAGGTTGCCGTAGAGCCAGCGGAGCAAGAGAAAGACCGCGACGATTGCCAAAATCTGGCCGACTACCCGCAGGACGCGCACATCGCGCCAGAACGGGGGTCGAACGTTCGCCCCGGCTCGCGTCGAGGTCACTGGGTGATCTGGTCCATTTGAGGACTGGGGGCGTCTCCTGACGGAGACGCCCCCGAGTCAGTTGGTTCTAGCGGTAGGGGGGCGGGTACATCAGCCCACCATTGGTCCAGAGGTCGTTGAGACCGCCATCCAGGGTCAGCCCGATCGGCGTGAGGTGCTCCTCGAACATCTCCTGGTAGTTGCCCACTGCCTCGACGATGGTCACATTCATGTCTGTTGACATTCCGAGACCGGGGTCGAACCCACCGGAGCCGATGAAGTTGAGGATGTTGGGATCCTCACCGTCATAAGAGCCGATGTCGGCGGCGGTGAGCCCGAACTCCCATGCCTGGATCGGCGCCATCACCGACCACTCCACGGCCTGTGCCCACGACGAGTCACCATCCGGGACGGCCGGTCCGAGGGGCTCCTTGGAGAAGATCTCCTCCATGATGAGCTGCTCCTCGCCCCCGGCCGCCTCGATCGTCGACTTGAAGGCGGCGAGCTGGCTCGAGTCCGAGGTCCATGCCTCACACTGCCCGCTCTCGTAGGCCGGCTGCAGCTGCTCGTTGTCGGCGAACACCGCCGGGTTGAACGGGATACCGCGGGCGTTGAACACCGCGGTCAGGTTCAGCTCCGTGGTGGTGCCGGATAGCACACAGATGGTGGCGTCGGCCAGGTCTTCGAGCTCGGTGAAACCGCTCGAGGCCGGAACCATGACACCTTGGCCGTCGAAGAACGTCGTCATCACGAAGGTGGCACCTTCTTGCCCATCACGGGTCGCCGTCCAGGTGGTGTTGCGGACAAGGACGTCGATCTCGCCGCCCTGCAGGGCGGTGAACCGGGCATCGGCGGTCAACGGCACCAACTCAATGGCTTCCGCGTCACCGAGCACGCCCGCAGCGATCGCCCGACAGAAGTCGATGTCGAAACCGGCGTACTCGCCGGCGTCGTCCACGATTCCGAATCCGGGCAGGACATCGTTGACACCACAGCGAACGGTTCCGCGCTCGAGCACTGCATCGAGGACGGCGCCGGAGCCGGCGTCGCCGTCTCCCTCGCCTCCACCTTCGGCTTCGGTCGTGCCCGACGCCTCGGTCGTGTCCGTGTCTCCTTCGTCGTCACCTGTCGTACAGGCAGCGAACACCAGTGCCATGACGGCGAACACCGCCAACAGCTTGTATCTCTTCATAGATCCTCCATCTACTTGGGGCGACGATCCGACAGTCGCCGGATGCGTCGGGATCGACCCTAGCCTCGGTGGTCCGATGGAGGCTCGCCGGTTACTTGTCGGTGACCATCCTGAGGAATCGGCGGGCCCGCTCGGTCTTCGGCTCCTGGAGCACGACCGAAGGCGCTCCCTCTTCGACAACGATGCCGTCGTCCATGAACACCACCCTGTCGCCCACCTCGAGGGCGAAACCCATCTCATGGGTCACCACCATCATCGTCATCCCTTCTCGGGCGAGCTTGCGCATGACATCGAGGACCTCCCCGACGAGCTCTGGGTCGAGAGCCGAGGTCGGCTCGTCGAACAGCATCATGTCCGGGTTCATCGCCAGGGCACGAGCGATGGCAACCCTCTGCTGCTGGCCGCCGGACAACCTGATCGGGTATTCGCTGATCTTGTCGAGGAGGCCGACACGCTCCAGCACGTCGTGGGCGATCTGGTCGGCCTCCTTCTTGCCTCGCTTCAGCACCTTGGTCTGGGCCACAGTCAGGTTGTGGAGGACATCGAGATGTGGGAACAGGTTGAACTGCTGGAAGACCATGCCGATGCGGGTGCGCAGGGCGTCGACGTCGGCATCGGCATCGGTGATGTCGTCGCCCTCGATGAGGATGGTGCCCGATGTGGCCTCCTCGAGACGGTTGACGCAGCGAAGCAGGGTCGACTTGCCCGAACCGGAGGGGCCAATGATGCAAACCACCTCCCCCTCCTCGACCTGGAAGTCGATCCCCTTCAGGACCTCCAGGTCACCGAAGTACTTGTGGAGGTCCCGGATTTCGATAACGGCGGTCATCGTGACATCGCAGCCCGCTTCTCCAGCTTGCGGACCAGCCAGGTCAGCGGCAGCGTTATGGCCAGATAGACGAGGGCGGCGACCGTGAGCGGGGTGGCATTGCGGATCTCGATCATGAAGTCCCTGGCGAACTTGGTGAGCTCCTTGGTGAGCGGCGTCGTCCCCAGCACGAAGAAGAGCGAGGTGTCCTTGATGAGGAGCACCATCTCATTGGTCAGAGGGGGGATGATGATTCGGAACGCCTGGGGAAGGACGATGGTGAACATCGTCCGGTTCGCCGACATCCCGAGCGAGCGCGCCGCTTCCGACTGACCCCTGGGAACTGCCTCGATCCCTGCCCGGATCGTCTCCGCCATATAGGCGGCGGCGACGATCGACAGACCGAGGACGCCGGCCCCCACCCTCCCCCCGGGAATGCGGATCCCCTGGAAGGCGATGGGGATGCCGAACCCGATCAGGATCAGCGTGATCAGGGCGGGCAACCCTCGGAACAGCTCGATGTAGGCGATGGCGAACGCTCGATAGGGAGCGATGGAAGACAGTTTCATCAACGCCAGCACCAGGGCACCTACCAGGCCGATGGCGAACGACATCAGCGTGTAGATGATGGTGTTTCGAGCGGCGATCGTGAGCACCTCGGGGAACATGTCCGCCATGACCTCGAGGTTGAAGAAGTTGAACCCGATTCGCTCCCAATCGCCGAGGACGATGGCCAGAACCACGACCACGATGCCAATTCCATACATCAGCCATCGGAAGAGACGTTGGCGCTGGCGGGGTTTCATGGCCATGAAGAAGGGGCGACCTTACCGGTCGCCCCTTCTCCGTGTAGTGCGCTGTTTGGCTATGCCTCAGGGAACCAGTTGCCGTAGATCTCGTCGTAGGTCCCGTCGTCCCGGAACTTGGTGAGAGTCTCGTTGATGGCTGTGAGGAGGTTCGGGGTGTCCTTGGTGGCCAACCCGTACTCCTCGTCTGTGTCGTACGTCTCGACGACGATCACGCTGTCGTCGTTGTCCGCCACGTCCTGTTGTGGGACCAGGTCGAAGACCACCCCGTCGACCTCGCCGGCGTCGAGGGCTAGGTACGGCCCGGCGGCGTCCTCGAAGGAGACGATCTCGACTCCTTCCCAGTTCTCCTGGGCGTAGATCTCGCCGGTGGTACCGGTCTGAGCGGCGACCGTGGTCAGGTCCTCCCAGGTGGTGATCCCGGAATCGGCCTTGACCAGGAGCGACTGCTCACCGCTGAAGTATGGGTCCGAGAAGTCGATGTTCTCCTCGCGTTCTTCGGTGATCGTGATCGATGCCGCAGCAATGTCGCACTGGTCGTCCTCGAAGGCGAGCCCACCAGTGATGGCGTCCCAACCTGGTGTGGCCACTGTCGGCTCCAGACCGAGGTCCTCGGCAATCGCGGCTGACAGCTCGATGTCGAACCCGTCGTAACCCAAGTCGGAGTTCGAGTCCTCGAACTCCATCGGCGCAAACGGGACATCGGTGCAGATGGTCAGGGTGCCGGGCGCTACCAGCTCGAGGTCGCTGGTGTCGCCTCCACCCGCATCGTCTCCGTCGCCACAGGCGGCGAGGACGAGAGCGAGTGTCGCCCCGATGGCGAGCACTTTTCTCAATGATTTCATCGGATTTCCTCCAGTTGATGTCGACGGGCTGGCCCGTCCGCGACGAAGCGTATACGGGGTCTCACCTGTGGGACAACCGGCCCCCCTACCCTCCCCGTCGAATGACCGCCAGGAAGATCGAGGATCGCGCCGAGCTGGCCTCGATGTTCCTCGCCGACCGGGAGGCCCATGTCTACGGTCTCGCCGATCTCGAGGAGCCGTACTGGTCCCACAGCTCGTGGTTTCGCGACGGGGAAGCCGCGATGGGGCTCGTGTCCGTCGGGGGCGACTGGGTTACCGGATACGCCATGTCGAGGGTGGCACCCGATGCCGCCCTCGGTCTACTCCACGAGCTTCTTGCCGAGATGCCTCCGGGTACCTGGGTGACGGGGCCGATGGGGATGCATGCCAGCATGCCCCCGGGTCGCGAGACCCGGTCGATCGGGGCCCATTGGAGAATGATCCTCGACGACCTGGCGGATGTCCCGGGGTGGGAGGCAGCGGTGAGGCTCGGCCTCGACGACTTGGCTGCCATCGAAGACCTGTACGAGTCGGATCCCGGCAAGGCGTTCTTCATGCCCTCGATGCTCGAGCATCACCCCTTCGTAGGCGTCTGGGAGGGGGATCGTCTCGTCTCAGCCGCCGGCACACATGTCGCCAGCGAGACCTATGGGGTGGCCGCGGTCGGTGCGGTGATCACCCGCCCGTCGCACCGGGGCCGGGGCCTGGGTAAGGCCGCCGTGGCTGCGTTGTGCCATCGCCTCGTATCCGACTACGAGACCATCGGGCTCAACGTGGAGACCGCCAACACCCCCGCCCTCGCGGTCTACGACCAACTCGGGTTCCGCCGAGCCTTCCAGTATGAGGAGATCGAGGTCATCTGAACCGTTCTGTGAAGATCCTTCGCGAAGGGGTCGCGAAGGATCTTCACAGAACGGTCTTCAGGTCCCCTGGCCGAGGGCGACCAGGACCCGGTCCACCACCGAGTCGGGGTCCATGCCGAGCATCTCCATGATGTCGGCGGCTGATCCGAAGGGGAGGAAACGGTCGGGGACGCCGATGTTGCTGACAGGTTTGACCACGCCGGCCGCGGAAAGCGCCTCCATCACCGCTGCGCCAAAGCCGCCGGCCACCACATTGTCCTCGAGTGTGACGACGTGGCGCACCGGTTGGGACCATTCGACGATTCGGGGGTCGAGGGGCTTGACCCAGCGTGCGTTGACCACACCAGCCCCAACCCCCTTGCCGGCCAGGTCGACGGCCGCCTTCTCGGCGACCTCCACCATTCGGCCCACCGCCACCAACAGGACATCCCCGCCTTCGCTGAGCAACTCGGCGCGGCCCACCTCCAACGGCTCCACCGGCAGAGCCGGGACCGAGACCGCCCCTCCTTTGGGATAGCGGATGGCGAAGGGACCGTCATGGTCGCCGGCCGTCTCGATCATGGCGCACAGCTCGGTGGCGTCGGCCGGGGCCCCGATCACCAGATTCGGGATCATCCGCAGGTACGACAAGTCGAAGACGCCGTGGTGGGAAGGCCCGTCGGGACCTGTGATACCGGCACGATCGATCAAGAAGGTGACCGGGAGACCGTGAAGGGCCACGTCGGCGACGATCTGGTCGAAGGCGCGTTGGAGGAACGACGAATAGAGAGCGACCACCGGTCGTTTCCCGGCCATGGCCATGCCGGCGGCGAGGGTGACGGTGTGCTGCTCGGCGATCCCGGTGTCGAACACTCGATCAGGGAACCGCTGGGCCATCTGCTTGAGACCGCTGCTGGACACCATGGCGGCTGAGATGCCGACCATTTCGGGGCGGCGAGCCGCAGCCTCGGCCACCGCCCGCCCGGCGACATCGGTCAGCTTGAGCTCGGACTTGTGCGCCTTGCCGGTGGCGACGTCGAACGCCCCGACCCCGTGGAGCTTCTCCTCCTCGTCCTCGATGGCGGGTCGGTAGCCGTTGCCCTTCTCGGTGATCACATGGACGACGACAGGGCCGTTGTAGGCCTTCGCTTGCTCCAGGGTCTCTTCGATCAATGCGATGTCGTGGCCGTCGATGGCGCCCGAGTACTTGAGGTCGAGGGCATCGAATACCGTGGCCGGCTCGAGGATCTGCTTGACGGCGTCCTTCATCCGGCTCGCCATCTCGTCGGCGGTCTCCCCGACGAGCGGGATTCCCCTCAGCATCCTCCCGATGGCGCCTTTGGCCTTCTCATATCGAGGGTCGATGCGGTAGTGAGCCAGGTTGGAGAGGGCAGCAAGGCCCCCAATCGTCGGTGCGTAGGAGCGGCCGTTGTCGTTGAGGATGATGATCATTCGCTTCGGACGGGCCACGCTGATGTGATTCAGCGCCTCGTAGGCCATTCCTCCCGTGAAGGCGCCATCACCTATCACCGCCACCGTCCAGCCTTCGTAGCCGGCAAGGGCGTGACCCAGTGCGTAGCTCAGCGAGGTCGAGGCATGGCTGTTCTCGACGAAGTCATGCGCCGACTCCTCGCGGCTGGGATAGCCAGATAGACCACCGGTGTGCCGCAAGCTGTCGAAGCGCCCCGCTCGCCCGGTGATGATCTTGTGGACATAGGCCTGGTGCCCCACATCCCAGATGATGCGATCCCGGGGTGATTCGAAGACGCGGTGCAATGCCAAGGTGAGCTCGACTACCCCGAGGTTCGGAGAGAGATGGCCCCCGGTCTTCGACACTTTGTCGAGGATGAAAGCTCGGATCTCCTCGCTGAGAAGGGCGAGCTCATCGGGGCCGAGGGAACGCAGATCCGAAGGTTGGGAGATGGATTCGAGCATGTGGCAGACGCCGCAGTCGGCGTAGACAGCCTAATTGCCGCCGGGCGCTTCGCCCTCTTCGTCGATGGGGAGACGGATCGTGAATGTCGATCCGACACCGAGCTCGCTCTCCACGGATACTGAGCCTCCGTGGCTCTCGGCGACGTGTTTGACGATGGAGAGGCCGAGCCCGGTCCCACCCGTTGCACGAGATCGCGCCGAGTCGACCCGATAGAAGCGCTCGAACACCCGCTCGGTGTCTCGGGTCGGGATCCCCTCCCCCGTGTCGGTCACGGAGATGACCGCCTCCCTCCCGTCGCGTGACACGACGACGGTCAGCGAGCCGCCTTCCGGGGTGTACCGAACGGCGTTGTCGAGCAGGTTTCGCGTCCCGATGGCGATGTCGCGGTGATTTGCCATCGCCGTCACAGCCTCGAGGGTCAACTCCACCGACAGGCCCTTGGCCTCCGCGTCGGCGCGTATCCGCTCCACCTCGTCGCGCACCAGATGATCGATGCGCAATGGGGCCAGCTCCGGTTGGTCCTTCTCGAGTCTGGAGAGATCGAGGAGGTCGGCCACGAGTCGGTCGAGCTGACGAGCGGAGTGCTCGATGCGTGTGGCAAAGCCGGAAGCCGAGTCGTCACGACGCTCCAGGGCGATCTGGAGGGCCTCAGATGAAGCAATGATGGTGGAAACCGGAGTCTTCAACTCGTGGGAGGCGTTGGCCACGAAGTCGCGCCTGATCGAGTCGGTTCGCTCCCGCTCCGTGATGTCGACCACGAGGAGCAGGACCCGGTCGTCACCGGTGAACGGTGTGGCGACGGCGCGAAGACGGCGGGTCGGAGTGCCATGATCGAGCTCTCTGACCTCCTGCTCCCGATTGTCACGGGCATCGCGCACCGCATTCTGGAACTGGAGCGGGGCGAGACCCGCCAGCTCGTCGGGAACCGCACCGAGGATGGAATAGGCGGACGGGTTGGCGTAAACCACGCGGTTCGCCCCATCGAAGAGGATCGTTCCCTGAGACAAGGCACCCAAGACCACCTCGAGAGTGGCCGTGGTTTGCTCGGCATCGGCGAGCCGCGAGCCGACCCGGTCGGCCAAGGTGGAGATGGCCAGTCCGAGCTGATCGAGCTCCCACACCCTGGAGCGACGCGGTGAGATCTCGCTCTGTCCTTCCGAGACCGCCAGCGCCTGAGCGGTGAGCTCGCCGATCGGTTGGGTGAGACGACGAGCCAAGACGGCGACGACCAGGATTCCCACCAACCCAAGGGCTGCCGCGGCGACCAGGATCGTCGTCCGGACATCCGAGAGCCGATCGTCGACTACACGTGTCGGCAGTGAAGTGCGCACGATCAGCCCATCGACCGGGGGCAGAGCCACATATCTCTGCTCGAACCCCGTGCTGTCGCTCACCCGCTGGTCCTCCCCCACCTCTCCGGTCAGAGCGATCTGAACCTCGGGCCGCTCCAGATGGTTCTCCATGACCGTGGGGTCGGAGTGGGAATCCGCGAGCACGACTCCGTCGGTGGCGATGAGGGTGGTCCTCATCCCGCTTGCGGCAAAGATGCGTTGAGCCCAGGCCTGATACTCGTCGGCATCGTCGGGCAGGCTCTCCGCAGCGATGCGGGCGGAAACCACCAGGTTCTCGTCCACGTCCTCGATGAGCGCCGACCTGGTGGCGCGGTCGGCGACGAGAGCCATGAGGCCGATGAGCACCAGATAGGAGACGGCGTAATAGACGAGGAAACGGGACGAGAGCTTGGTCGTCGGCCGTTGCGGGCTAGTCATCCACGAACTTGTAGCCGAGGCCCCTCACGGTCACGATGTGTTTCGGCCTCGAGGAGTCCGCCTCGAGCTTCTCACGGAGCCTCTTGATGTGGACGTCGAGTGTCTTGGTGTCACCGAAGTAGGAGGGTCCCCAAACCTCGTCGATGAGGGTGTGCCGCGCTGCCAGGCGGTTCTTGCGCCGCATCAATGACTCGAGCAGCTCGAACTCCTTGGGTCTCAGCTCCACCTCGTCGCCCCCAACTCTGGTGATGTGGGCGTCGATGTCGAGCTCGATCGGGCCGCCCCGCAGGACCTCGTTCGACTCGGCGAGGACCCCTGACTTGGCTGCACGACGGAGATGAGCCCGCACCCGGGCGATCAACTCTCGCATCGAGAATGGCTTCGTCATGTAGTCGTCCGCCCCCAACTCGAGGCCGGTGACCTTGTCTGCTTCGGAGTCCTTGGCAGTGAGCATGATGATCGGCACGTCTGAGGAGAGTCTGATCTGGCGGCAGACATCGAGTCCCGACATCTCGGGGAGCATGAGGTCGAGCAGCACCAAATCGGGAGAGGAACGTCGGGCGAGGTCGAGCCCGCTGAAGCCCGTGGCGGCGACGGTCACCTCGAAACCCTCCGACTCGAGGGCATAACGCACCGATTCGGCCAGACCAGGCTCGTCTTCGATTATCAGGATCCGGTTGGCCCTGGGCTCAAATGTTGTGGTGGTCATCGATCGGCCGTGCCATGCCGTCCTCGTCGAACTCGGCCCGCTCGCCTGTCATGAGATATGCCGTCTGCTCGCCGAAGTCGACTGCCTGATCTCCGATCCTCTCCAGAGCACGTGACACCATCAGCATTTTGGTCGCCCATTCGAGCAATTGGGGGTTGCTGCCGACCGCCACCGTCTCCTTGTACATGTTGGCGTTGAGCCGGTCGACAGGCTGGTCCATGGCGGGGAGGAGGCGGGCCTCGTCGACATCACCGCGGACGTATGCCTCGATGGCGGTCCGGATCATCGGTCGAACCAGGTCGCCCATCTCCCGAATCTGCTCGCAGATCCTCTCGACTCTGGGCAAACCGTGGTTGAGCTGGGCGATCTTGGCGATGTTGACGCACTGGTCGCCCATCCTCTCGAAGGTCACGTTGAGCTGAATGAGAATTGTCATGCGGCGGAGATCGGAGCCGAGCGGCTGGTTGCGAGCCATGAGGGTCGTCCAGTCCTGGTGGACCTCCATGTAGGTGGCATCGATGCCGCCGTCGAGCTCTACGACGCGCCGGGCCAGGTCGACATCGTCGTTGGTGACCGCCTGGACCGCCATCTCCACCATCTGCTCGGCCCGGTCGACCATGGACAGGACCTTTCGCTCCAGCTCCTCGAGCTCCTGGTGGAAGTGGATGTTGGTGTCCTTTATGTCGGTCATCCGAATCTCCCCGTTATGTAGTCCTCGGTGTCCTTCTCGTTCGGAGAGGTGAACAGCTGCTCGGTCGGGCTGTACTCGACGAGACGACCCGTGCGCATCCCCGTGTCGTTCAGCTTCACGTTGAAGAAGGCAGTCTTGTCGCTCACCCGGGCGGCCTGCTGCATGTTATGGGTCACGATGATGATGGAGTAATTCTCCTTCAACTCCAGCATCAGCTCCTCGATGCGCAGAGTGGCGATGGGGTCGAGTGCGGAACAGGGCTCGTCCATGAGGATGACATCGGGCTTGGTGGCGATCGCCCGGGCGATGCAGAGACGCTGCTGCTGCCCACCCGACAAGGAATAACCGGACTCCTGGAGCTTGTCCTTTACCTCGTCCCAGAGGGCTGCTGCCTCGAGCGCTTCTTGGACGAGATCGGCCATGTCCGTCTTGCTCCCCTTGAACCCGTTGACCTTCGCGCCCCACGCGATGTTGTCATGGATGGACTTCGGGAACGGGTTCGGCTTCTGGAACACCATTCCGATCGTTCGCCTCACCTCTACCGGGTCGACTCCCTCGGCGTAGATGTTCTGCCCGTGGTAGTGAACCTCGCCCTCGGTGCGCGCAGTAGCCACCAGGTCGTTCATTCTGTTGAGCGACCGCAGGACAGTGGACTTTCCACAACCGGAGGGGCCGATCAGCGCCGAGATCTGATTTCGGCCGAAGTTGAGAGAGACATCGGCCACCGCGCGGAAGTCACCGTAGAAGACACTCATGTCCTTGGTCTCGATGACCCCGGGGGCCTCGGCGACTGCCGGCACCGCCTCGCCCGTCTGATCTGGCTCGATCGTCATTCTCTCCTCGATCACGTTATCGATCTTGTTCTCGGTCGAGGTCTCGTTGGTCATTCCGCTCTCCTGGAGTATCGATTACGAAGTATCACGGCAACAGCGTTGAGCGTCAGCAGTAGCAGGAGCAGAGCAATGCTGGCTGCCGCGGCGAGGTTGTGGAACTCCTGTTGGGGGAAAGAAGTCCACTGAAAGATCTGTATCGGCAACGCAGTGAACTTGGAGAACGGGCCCGATGGATCGGTGGTGATGAAGCTGGCCGCACCGACCAGGATCAGAGGTGCAGTCTCACCCACTGCTCTAGCCACGGCGAGAATCGTGCCCGTGAGGATGCCCGGCAGAGCCACCGGGATGATCTGGCTGCGCACCGTCTGCCACCTGGTCGCCCCGAGGGCGAGACCGGCATGACGGAGTGAGTCCGGGACCGACTTGAGGGCCTCCTGTGCGCTGATGATGACCACCGGGAGGGTGAGCAAACCCAATGTGAGGCCGGCGGCCACGATGGTCCTCCCGTTGTCCGATGGGGGCACACCGGTGGTGAACATCGCACCCGAGGTGAAGGGCTCGAGGACCCTGACGAAGATGGCGAGGCCGAGCATCCCGTAGATGATCGAAGGCACTCCGGCGAGGTTGTTGATGTTGGTCTGTATGAAGTCGTTCAGCCGGGTGGGCCTGGCGTACTCCACCAGGTAGATGGCGGCCCCCACCCCCACCGGGACCGCGAACAGAATGGTGATCAGCACCAACCACGCCGAGCCGAGGATTGCGGTGCGGATGCCGGCCACCTCGGGGGTAGAGCTCTGCGGCGTGGTCAGGAAGGTGGGATTGAACCAAGCCCGCCACTCGATGAAGGCCTGCTCTGGCTGGTAGTCGGGGAAACGCCCAGCCTCGAAGCCGGCAGCGACATCCTCTTCGAAAGTCTCCGGGTTGAGAAGGGAGGGCACCAGGGGGTAGGAGGCGATCACGTCGGCAACGACCACCCTCTCTTGAACGAGGGCATACACGTTGGATTGGTCACGTGGTGCGGCTGTGCACCCTGTGGGTGGGGCGTCAGAAGAGCAGATCTCGGCCCAGGTGGCATCGTCCTCGAACACGAGCCGATCCTCGTAGAAGCGCTGGTCGCGCTCGAGACGACGCCCGACCCCGCTTGAGACGTTGGCTTCGAGCAAGCCAACGAGCTCGTCGTACGGAAGGTCCTGGAGGCCGGTGGTCGCCGGGTCGTAGCCGAGATCAGCCACGATCTGATCCGGGTCGTTCTGGTTGACCACCGCCACCAACCCGAAGGAGTCGTTGATGATCGTGTAGAGCAAAGTGGCCAGGGCCAGCACCGCGATAGTGAGCATCGCCAGGCAGAAGAACTTGAACACAACTGCTTTGCGCTGGCGACGACCCAATTGGCCCGCGTACTCCGTCTCGGTTGGGAACGACGTCTGGGTGGGGCGCTCTGGCGCCTCGATGCTCATTCGTAGACCTGCTGGAATCGCTTGACGAACCGTCGGCTGAGAGAGTTGAGGCCCAGCGTCATGAAGAAGAGGGTGAGGCCGATGGCGAAGATCGAGTTGTAGTCGATGGTGTTGTAGCTGAGGTCGCCGTTGGCGGTGATGGCCACGTACCC
>Ga0299914_10001434_pt1 | contig 15759 bp, 18 predicted proteins | sample RVTome_10_FD_201361 | JGI IMG/M metagenome (GOLD analysis project Ga0299914, IMG submission 201361) | Soil microbial communities from uranium-contaminated site in the Upper Colorado River Basin, Wyoming, United States - RVT153D57 (version 2) ...
GGGCTCGACCTCCGGCTCGGGGGCCGGTGCCGGCGCGGGAGGCGGCGTGGGGGTCGGGCGCGGGCGCGCCGGCGGCGCGGGCGCCACCGACTCGCCTCCCGGCTCGGCCGCATCCCCCACGTCCTCCAGCTCGGGCGCGGCGCTGTCGCCCTGGAGCGCGAGCTCCATCTCCCGATCGACCTCCGCCTGCTCGTCGGGAACGGCGTCTCCGCCACAGCCCGCGAACGCCAGGACCAGGCCCGCGAGCGCCAGCCCGCGGATCGCCGTTCCGACATCGGTCCGTCCGCCCCGTCTCATCCCCGTTCTCGCCCCCATGAGATCCTCCCCATGCATCACGGCCTCCCGCGAGGCCTTCGAGGTTTGTTCGGCCGGTGCCCCCCGCGTACGTTGGCGCCGGTGCACCCCGCGCTGCATACCACAGACCGCGGATCGCGTTCCGCCGTCACCGCGGGGCCCGAGCTCGGCCAACGCGGCCACCGGCGCCCGCCAGGCCCGGCGGCCTGCCACAGGGAGAGACCGAAACCCCCGCGCGATGAGATCACTCCGAAGCCTCCTCCCGTACTTCCGCCCCTACCGGACGGGGATCGCCATCGGGCTCCTGCTCGTCGTGGTCGGCAATCTTTTCACGGTGGCCGGGCCCTACGTGCTCAAGATCGCGATCGACGCGCTCGAGCAGGACCTCCGCGCCGCCCTCATCCTCCGCTACGCGCTCCTCATCGTCGGGATCGCGATCGTGGGCGGCGCCGCGCGCTACGGCATGCGCGAGCTCCTGAACGGCATCAGCCGCCGGATCGAGACGGATCTCCGGAACGACCTGTTCGATCACCTGCTCCGACTCCCCCCGCAGTTCTTCGACGCGTGGCGCACGGGCGACCTCATGAGCCGCGCCACGAACGACGTGCAGGCGGTCCGGCAGGTGTCGGGCCCGGCGATCATGTACGCGGTCAACACGGTCGCGATCTCGGCCATGGCGCTCGCACTCATGATCTGGATCGACTGGCGTCTCACCCTGTTCGCCATGATCCCCATGGCGCTCATGCCCCCGGTGGTGTTCGCCTTCGGGAAGCGCATCCACCAGCGCTTCGAGCGCATCCAGGCCCAGTTCTCCGAGCTCTCCAACTTCGCGCAGGAGAACCTGGCGGGCGCGCGGATCGTGAAGGCCTACGCCCGCGAGGGCTCCCAGGCCACGCAGTTCGAAGGGCTGAACGCCGAGTACCGGGACCGCAACCTCGCGCTCGCGCGCGTGTGGGGCGCATTCCACCCGAGCCTCATCCTGCTGACGGGTCTCGGGACGGTGGTGGTGCTCTGGTACGGCGGCGGGCAGGTGATCCGCGGCAGCATCACCCTGGGCGACTTCGTCGCCTTCTCGTTCTACCTCACGCTGCTCACGTGGCCGATGATCGCGCTCGGCTGGGTCACGAATCTGTTCCAGCGCGGCGCCGCCTCGATGGGGCGCATCAACCAGCTCTTCGACATCGAGCCGGCGATCCGGAGCCCGGCGGGCGCGGCGCCGCTCGAGGGCGCTCGCGGCGCGATCGAGTTCGAGGGCGTGGGCTTCGTGTATCCCGGCACCACGGCCCGCGTGCTCGACGACGTCTCGTTCCGGGTGGAGCCCGGACAGACCCTCGCGATCGTGGGCGCGACCGCGAGCGGCAAGACCACGCTCGCGCGGCTCATCCCGCGGCAGTACGACGCGACCGAGGGCACGGTGCGGGTGGACGGGCGCGATGTGCGCGAGCTCCGGCTCGAGGATCTGCGCGACGCGGTCGCGATGGTGCCGCAGGAGCCGTTCCTGTTCAGCATGCGGCTCCGGACGAACATCGAGCTCCGATACGACCGCGAGCACGAGCCGGGCGAGATCCCCGACGAGCTCGCGCGCGCGCTGGACGTGGCGCAGCTCCGGAAGACGCTCGCGGTACTCCCCGACGGCATCGACACCAGGCTGGGGGAGCGCGGCATCAACCTCTCCGGGGGCCAGAAGCAGCGGGCCACGCTGGCGCGCGCGATCTTCCGCGACGCGCCCATCCTCATCCTCGACGACGCCCTGTCGGCGGTGGACGTGGAGACCGAGACGGCGATCCTGCGCGGTCTGCGGGAGTACATGGCCGGCCGAACCTCCATCATCATCTCGCACCGGGTGTCGGCCGTGCGCGAGGCCGACACGATCCTGGTGCTCGAGGAGGGCCGCGTGGTGGAGCGCGGCGTCCACGACGACCTGATCCGGGCGGGGGGCGTGTACGCCAGGCTGCTCGAGCGGCAGCTCCTCGCGGAAGAGCTGGAGGAGCCGGGGCTCGATCGGGCGGTCGCGGGGTCCTGAGTGGGGGCCGCCGGCGCCCGCCGGATCCGGGGGCGGGCCGGGGAGCGTCCCCGGAGACGCGCCTGGCAGCCTGCTAAAGACCCCGGGCCACGGCCCGGAAGCCGATCATCTTGTAGACGAGCTTCGCGGTCAGGAATGCCGAGGGCTCCTCGCCGCGGCGCGGCGCGAGCTCCACGACGTCGGCCCCCACCACGTTCCGCTCGCGGAACACGGCCCCGAGCAGGTCCATCGCATCCCACCACGAGCCGCCGCCCGGCTCCGGCGTCCCCGTGGCCGGGACATACGCCGGATCGAAGAAGTCCACGTCGAACGTCACATACACGTTCCGCCCCAGCGCCTGGACCGCGCGCTCGATCCAGCCCGGCTCGCGCATCTCGTGCGCGAAGATCGTGGGGATCCCGTGCTTCCGGATCACGCCGCGCTCTTCGGAGGTCAGCGCGCGGATGCCCACGGCGACGATGCGATCGGTGCTCTCGAGCACGCGGCGCATCACGCACGCGTGGTTCCAGGGTGTGCCGTGGTATTCCTCGCGAAGATCGGAATGCGCGTCGAGCTGGAGGATCGAGACGTCGCCGTCCAGCTGGTCGACCCACGCGGCGGCCGGAGCGCTCGACAGCGAGTGCTCGCCGCCGAGCCCGATCACGAACCGGTCTCCCGCGGCCTCGAGCAGATCATCGTAGACCGCGCGCAGCTCGCGCACGGCCGCCTCGGGACCCGCGGAGGTGAGCTGGAGCTCGGGCAGCGTGTGGATCCCGGTCTCGTACGGCTCACGGTCGAGCTCCTCATCGTACCACTCCACGTACCTCGAAGCCTCGAGGATCGCGGCCGGCCCGTCCTTCGTGCCGGCGCCCCAGCTCACGGTGGCCTCGTAGGGGATGGGGAGCACGACCGACGCGGAGTCCTCCCACGACGTGCGCTCGACAGGGAGATCCATGAAGTTGACCGGGTTCCCCCAGGCGTGGCCTGCGAGGCCGCTCGGAAGGACGGTCACGACAGGGGCGGATGGCGCGTGGATGCGGACGGCGGGCGACCGCGGGACGGTCGGCGGCAGCCGGGTGCGCCGGGGGTCAGTGGACGCAGTCGGGGCAGTAGCCCTGGAACTCCAGCCGGTAGCCCACGACGTCGAAGCGCGTGACGCTGGCGACGCCCTCCATCCACTCCGGCGGGTGGAGACCCTCGATGTCCTGCACGCGACCGCACCCCAGACAGCGGATGTGCTCGTGCTCGTCGGTGCGGCTGTCGTAGCGCGCGGGCCCCGTGCCCATGGTCAGCTTCCGCGCCATCCCGCAGCTCACGAACGCCTCGAGCGCCTTGTACACGGTGGCGAGGCTGATGTCGGGGATCCCCTCGCGGACGGTCGTGAATACGTCGTCGGCGGTCGGGTGCGAAGTCGTCCCGGCAAGGACGTCGTACACGGCCTCGCGTTGGGTCGTGAACCGGTGTCCGTACGATTCGAGGGCCGCCCTGAGCTGCTCGGGGGTGGCGCGCTGTGGGGTGTGTTCGCTGCTCACGATCTGTTGCCGGTCGTTGCCGCGTCCGGGCCGTTCGGGTGGGGCCGGGACGCGTGGACTGCGCTGGACGGAGCCCGGCGCGCGAAGGCCGCCGGGCCTCTCCGGAGTCTAACGATCCGGGCGACCCCGATCAATCCGAGCCGGCGGCCCGCCGCGTCTCCTCGACCAGCTCGCGCCAGCGCTCCGTCTCGCCGTCGATCTCGATGTGCCGGGCGGGGGCATCGTGCCCCAGGCGACGCTGGAGGTTGCTCACGAGCCTGGGCACGCGGTCCGCGGGAGCGCTCCCGTGCTCGACGATCACCTGGTGGGCGGGCGTTCCGTTCGCCGGCACCATTCGGGCGCTGAACAGGGCGCGCGTCTCCGCGTCGAGGATCCGGGTGAAGAGCAGGAACTCCGACGAGCTCACGACATCCGGGAGCGGCGGGAAGAGCCAGACATCGGCGATCTCGGGGGGAGGGACTCGTCGCTCGAGCGCCGCGAGACGCGTGGCGAGCACCGAGTCGCCGGCGGCTTCGCCGGGCGTATCACCGTTCACCTGTCCCCGGTCCGGACGGACCCGGGGTCCGGTCGCCTGCGCGTCCATCTCACCTCCCGACACCGATTTCCACCCATACGCGGGCGCGCGGCCCACGGTCCATAGACGCTACGAGACGATCTGAAGATACGGCGGATCCCCCGAGTCCTGCAATCTCGCGGAGGTAATGGTACACCGAACCAGTACCCGGCCGGAGACCGCCCGCGCTCAGCGCGGGTCGGCGTCGCCCCGGAGGGCGCGCGCGGCGGGACGCACGCTGTCCACCACCTTGCGGATGGCGTCCTCGAGCCCATCCTCGAGGACGACGCCGGCGGCTTTCCGGTGCCCCCCTCCCCCGAGGTCGTGCGCGATCGCGGAGACGTCCACCTCACCGTTCGATCTGAGCGAGACCTTGGTCCGGCTGGAGGAGAGAGCCCGGAAGAAGAGACCGACCTCGATCCCTGCGAGACGCCGCGGATAGTCGACGAGCCCCTCGAAGTCGTCGGACCGCGCCCCCAGATCCCGCTGCACCTCGTGATCCACCGCCACCCACGCGACCGGCGACAGCGGGTCGACCTCGAGACGGGTGAGCGCGTGCCTGAGCAGCGCGAGGCCGGCGCGCGTGAGCGTGCCGTGCAGGTCGCGGTACATGGCCTCCGGATCCACCCCCCACCCGAGGAGCGCGGCCGCGATCTCGTGCGCCCGCACCGAGGTGTTCGAGAACTGGAAGGACCCGGTGTCGGTGGTGATCGCCACGTAGAGCGCATCGGCCTCGAAGCGGGCGATCGGCTCATCGTCCAGACCGAGCAGATCGAACACGAGCTCCCCGGTGGCACAGGCCGAGGGGTCGCGGATCGCCGGCACGACGATGGGCTCGCCGACCGGCGGGTGGTGGTCGATGAGCACGCCGCCCGTGCGGTCGAGGGCACCCGCCACCGCACCGATCCGCGAGCGCTCGGCCGTGTCGAGCACGGCGATCGCGTCGGCGGAGTCGAGCGGATCGCGCGAGGCGGGATCGGTCGCCGCGAAGGCGGGGACGTCGCCGTACACGAACCGGAGTGATTCGGGCGTGGCGCCCGGTGTGACGATGGTGGCCTCGGTGCCACGCGCGCGGAGCCGGCTCGCCAGCGCGACCATGCTTCCCACGCCGTCCCCGTCGGGGTTCACGTGCGTGGTGAGGACGACGCGGCGGGCGCGGTCCAGCCGGTCACGGATGTCTTTCAGCGCGGCGAGGCGTTCGCCGGGCGCCGGAGAGACGGTCAGAGGACGATGTCCCGGTCGGTCGCGCGGACCTTGCCGCCGGGCCGGCCGGCGCGTGGCTGCGCCGTGCGGCGCCCGAGCATGAATCCGAGCCCGAGGGCGCCGGCGAAGGCGAGGATGGACAGGGTGACGATGAGCGTGATGTTCATGGTCGCAGCGCGGAGCCTAGGCGCGGGGAGTCCGCCCGTCAACCGGCATCGGCGGCCCGTCGCGGTCCGATCGCCTCGTCGGCGGCCCGACGCTCGAGGGCGCGCCACACCACCGCCGTCGCACGGGCGAGCGCCGCCTCGTCGCCATCGTTCAGGATGACGTGATCGGCCCGCGCCACCTTTTCCCCGGCCGGAAGCTGGCTCGCCTCGATCGCATCGAACTCCTCGGCGGTCCACCCACGCGCGGCGATCGCCCGGGCGCGTCTGACCTCGAGGGGCGCGTCGACCACCACCACGGCGTCGAACCCATCTTCGAGACCGAGCTCGTACAGGAGCGGGATCTCGTCCACGACGATCCGCGCCCCCCTCGCTTCCGCCTCGGCGTGCCGCTCGCGCCGGAGCGTCTGCACCCCGGCGTGCACGATCTCCTCCAGGCGCGCCCGCGCCTCCCGATCACCGAACACGACCGACCGCATGGCGGGCCGGTCGAGCGTGCCGTCCTCCGCCAGCACCCGGTCGCCCCACATCCCGCGGATCTCCTCGAGGCCGGCCGACCCCGGCCGCACGGCCTCGCGCGCCAGCTCGTCCGCGTCGATCCGGACGGCCCCGCGCGCCTCGAGCAATCGTCCCACGGTGCTCTTCCCGGCGGCCAGGCTGCCGGTCAGACCGACGCCGAGGCTCACCCCTCCGGCTCCGCGATCAGCGCTTCCGACGCCTCCGGATCGGCGTCGAGCGCCCGGAGGAGATCGGCCAGCACCTTCCCCCTGAGCTCCTCGACCTCCGCGTCGGTCCTTCCGCGCACGTCGATCTGGCCGCCGGCGAACGTGCCGTGCCCGCCCGCCGATCCGCGCGCGCCGATCGTCTCGCGCACGAGCGTCCCCGCGTGCGCCGTCGTGTCGTGCGCGCGGACCGAGACGAGGAGCCGGTCCCGGTAGCGCCCCAGCGCGATCGTCCAGTCGACGCCCTGCATCTGGAGGAACTCGTCGGCCACCTCCGCGACCATGTCGGGATAGGCGAGCACCCCGAGTGGGATCGCCACCACCCGCCCGTGCTTCCGGGCCACGCCCACCGCCTCGTACATCGTGCGGAAGTAGCTGGCCGGGACCCTGGCGTGCTTGATGCGCGAGATCCCCGCCGGATCCGAGCGCGGGTACAGGAACATGCTCGCCTCCACGTCTCGCGCCGACGCTTCGCGGCCGAGATCCATCGTCTCCGACTGGATCGCGTAGAACAGGACGGTCGCGAGCCACGGGTCGGGCTCCAGATCCGCCGCCCGCAGGTACTCCACCAGCATCGATCCGCTCGCGCCGAACTCGGGACGGAGGTCGACGAACGTGGCGGCGACGCTGTCGGGCCGCGGCGGGTGGTGGTCGATCACGGCCGAGACGATGCGGCCCGCGGGGAGCGAGTTGTTCCCGGCCCTCGGCTGCGTGTCGACCATCGCGACGGGGACGCCGGCCGGGATCTCGGTCTCCTCCATGCGGGCGAACTCGACGCCCATCTCCTGGAGGAGCTGGCGGTTCTCGGCACGGCCCACGATGCCCCCGAACATGGCCGTGGGGCTGATGCCCGCGACCTCGCGGAGGAGGAACGAGAGCGCGGCCGCCGAAGCGAGCGCGTCCGGATCGGGGTTGTCGTGGGTCACCACGTACACGCGCTCGGCCCCCTCGAGGACGGCGAGGAGCGCCACGAGACGCTCGCGCGCCGCGTCCGGATCCCAGGGAGGGACCGGGGGGAGCGTCCGATCGCCGTCCATCGGTGGCCCCGCGCCGTCGCCGTCCGGCTCTCCGTCGTCCGCCTGCGCGGCCGCTGCGCGCCCGACCCGCCGCTCGCCGGTCTCGGCGGCGGTCCGGGGCCGCGCCTCTCCGGTCGCGCTCGGGCGGTTGGCACGGTCGGGGATCACGTGTCGGAGCAGTCGCCGTGGGGATAGGGATGGCCGCAGTTCGGGCACTGTCCGCCCTTGCAGCCGAACAGCCGGAGCGGGAGCGGCGTGCCGCAGTGCAGGCACGGCTCCATGAGAGGGGCTAGAAACGGGTTCGTGGCAGCTTCGGCGGCGACCGTCGTGTCCGGCCCGTGACCCGAGTGCAGGGTCGTCGAGCCGGGGAGCGAGAGGATCCGCGTCACGATCGCGTCGATCAGCGTGTCCGTGTCGCCGCCGGGCAGATCGGTGCGTCCGATGGAGCCGGCGAACACGCAGTCGCCCACGAACGCACGGCGGTCGGAGACCAGTGTGACCCCGCCCGGCGAGTGTCCGGGCGTGTGACGCAGCTCGAAGGCGAACCCGCCGACCTCGAGGGTCCCGCTCCCGGCGAGCTCCCGATCGGGCGGCGGGGGCGGATCGACGGCGACGCCGAACGCCGCGCCCTGCTCGACGGCGCGCTCGTAGAGCGGCAGGTCGGCCGGGTGGAGGTGGACCGGCGCATCGAACTCGCGCACGAGGTGCGCGACGCCGCCGATGTGGTCGAGGTGCGCGTGGGTGAGGAGGATCGCGGAGAGCTCGCCGCCCGTCTCCTCGATGACGCTCTGGATGCGCGCGCCCTCGTCGCCGGGGTCGATCACGATCACGTGGCCCGACTCCGACGGCCCCACGATGTAGCAGTTGGCCTGGAAAGGGCCGACCGCGAGCCGGCGAACCCGCATGTCGGGCGTCGTCAGACCGCGAACGACGTCCCGCAGCCGCAGCTCCCGGTGGCGTTGGGGTTGCTGAACGTGAACCCGGTGCCCTGGAACGAGCTGTGATACCCGATCGACACGCCGGCGAGGTACTGGGCGCTGAACGGGTCCACGACCACGCGCACCCCCTCGCTGTCGAACGAGAAATCGTCTTCGCGCACCTCGGTGTCGAGATCGAGGCCGTACTCGAAGCCCGAGCACCCGCCCGGAACCACGCTCACGCGCAGGACCGAGTGCGGCGAGTTGTCCGCCGCCTGGAACTCGCGGACCTTCGCCGCTGCCTCGGGGCTCAGGGACACCAGAGGGCCCGCCGTCACGCCTGCTTCCGTCATGTCGCTCATACCGCCTGTCGCTCCCGAGCCGCATCCGCTCCGGCGTCACTCGCCGTCGGCGCGCGCTCGTGCAGGTCCTGCAGATATTTCTCGGCCGCGAACACCGCCGTCGTCGCATCCCCGACGGCCGTGGTGATCTGCCGCACGAGCTGTGACCGCACATCTCCTGCCACGAATAACCCGGGGACCGACGTTCGCATGTCGCGGTCGGTGATGATGTACCCCCCCGGATCGTGGTCCACGTGGAAGTCCAGGATCTTCACGTTGGGGGTGAACCCGATAAAGATAAACACGCCCGTAGCCGAAAGTTCCGATCGTTCCCCCGTCTTCAGGTCGTGGAGCGCGAGGCCGGTGGCCTGCTTCCCGTCCCCCACGATCTCCTCCACCACCGTATCCCACAGCACCGAGGTCTTCGGATCCTCGAGAAACCGCTTCTGGAGGACCGCCTGTGCGCGCAGCGCGTCGCGCCGGTGCACGAGCGTCACGGACGACCCGTACCGGGTGAGGAACTCGCCCTCCTCGACCGCGGAGTCGCCGCCGCCGATGACCGCGATGTCCTCGCCCTTGAAGAAGGCCCCGTCGCAGATGGCGCAGTAAGACACGCCCTTCCCCATGTACTCGACCTCGCCGGGCACGTCGAGCTTCTTCGGCGTCCCGCCTGCCGTGTACACGATCGCGGGTGCGCGGTAGACGTCGCCGCCGTCCACCTCGACCCGGAAGGTGCCGTCCGGCTCGCGCGCCACCCGGCTCACGTGCCCGCGCGTGACATCCACGCCGAACCGGCGCGCGTGCTCCGCCATCTTCTGGGCGAGCTCCATCCCGCCGATCTCCTCGACGCCGGGATAGTCGTCCACCAGCTCGGTGAGGAGGAGCTGCCCGCCCGGGAACCCGGCCTCGAGCAGCACCGCATCCATCTCCGAGCGGCCGGCGTACAGCGCCGCGCACAGCCCCGCGGGGCCCGCCCCCACGATGATGAGCTCGTGCTCGTGTACCTTCGCGTCGTCCGTCACGACCTCAGCTTTCCCGTGTATCGTTTCCGTCGCCCCGCTACGCGGGTCCGCCACGGGCGGCGGGCCGGGTCCTCCGGACCGTCCGCCTCACGCACGGCAGCGCTCGAGGATCTCATCCATCCAGCGCAGGGGAACCGGCTCGGTTCCCGGCTCGGGGCGCCGCGTCCCCGGACCGTGGCAGTCCGAGCCGCCGCTCGCGAGCAGACCCAGTTCTTTCGCCAGCGCCTTCATCCGGCTCCGGGTGGAGGGCGAGTTCGCCGGGTGGAGCACCTCCACCCCGTCCAGCCCCTCCGCGGCCCAGCGACGCACCTCGTCGGGGCCGTGGGTCCGCCCCGGGTGTGCCAGGAGCACCACGCCGCCGGCGCCGTGGACCTTCTCGAACACATCCCGAGGGCGCACTTCCCGCTTCTCAACGAACGCGGGCCGGCCACGTGAAAGGTAGCGCGCGAACGCCTCTTGTTCACGGCTCACGTGCTCGCCGGCCACCAGCGCCCGCGCCACGTGCGCCCGCGTGGGTGCCGCGGCGCCGTGCTGGACCTCGACGTCCTCGTACGTGATCAGGACGCCGAGCTCGCACAGCCTGTCCACCATGGCCCGCCCGCGCGCCCGCCGGTCTTCATCGTACCGTCTGAAGAACGCCTGGAGGTTCCCGTCGCCGGGCGCGAACCCGAACGCCAGCAGGTGTACGGAGGCGCCGGGCTCGTTGGCGGAGAGCTCCGCGCCGATCAGGAACCGGAGCCCGAGGCGCTCGGCCTCGGCCCGGGCCTCGACGACCCCGGCGGCCGTGTCGTGATCGGTGAGGGAGAGACCCGCGAGCCCGCGCGCCGCGGCGAGGCGGACGACCGCCGTCGGCGACAGGGTTCCGTCGCTGGCGGTGGAGTGCAGGTGGAGGTCCACTCGCGGCGGCCCGGTAGGCCCGCGCGCACCGCGGCCCGCGCTCAGGGGCCGTACGATGGGTACTCCACCGGGGCGCCGAGCGACGTCGAGCCCTGGAACAGCGCGCGCAGGTCGTCCTCGGAGAGCTGGTCGAGATCGTCGCCGGAGAAGCGGCCCTGCGCCACCCGGACGACGCGGTACGGCCTCTGATCGGTCGTGACGCAGAAGAAGAGCACTACCGGCTCGGGCTCGGTCCCGCCGAGACGCACGCGCCAGGTGTCTCCGTCCGCCTTGAGGGTCCGGCTCACTCCTGCATCCTCTCGTCGGGTTCCACGAACACCGCGCGGGCGAGCGCCCGATCGATCTCCACCTCGCGGCCGTCCAGGTCGAGACGGGCCCGGTCACCCGCCGCGGCGAGCACGCGGAGCCGCGTGCCGGGGAACAGACCGAGTGCGGCCAGACGGCGCAATGCCTCGGCGTTCTCGTCGGAGACCTCGCGCACCGCGCCGCCGCTCCCCACCTGCAGCGCGTCGAGCGGGACCCAGGGCGTGTCGGCGATCTCCCCGTCGCGGGTCGGGATCGGGGAGCCGTGAGGGTCCACCGAGGGCTCGCCGAGCGCCCGCGCCATGCGGTCGACGAGGATATCGCTCGCGGCGTGCTCCAGGCGCTCGGCCTCGTCGTGCACGCCCTCCCAGGTGTAGCCCAGACGCTCGATGAGATAGAGCTCGATCACGCGGTGCCGCCGGATGATGCGGAGCGCGGTGACCTCACCGAGCGCCGTCAGCCGCACACCGCGGTACAGCGTGTGCTCGAGGAGGCCCTGCTCCGCGAGCCCCTTCACCATGTTCGTAACCGAGGCGGCCGAGAGCCCGAGCTCGTCGGCGAGCGCCGTGGTCGACACCGACTCGGCGTCCTGCTGCAGCTTGTACACGGCCTTCAGGTAGTCCTCGGCGGCGCGGCTGCGGGTGGGGGGCGTCCGGGGGTGGGGGCTCATGACGGCGGTCGCTCGCGTGCGCCTCCGGGGCGGCTCAGGAGACGAACGTCTCGTCCGGATCGAGTCCGGCGAGAGTCTCGGCGATGAGCTCGGCCGCCACGTCGAGGTCCCGCAGGTCCACGAGCTGGTTCGGGCTGTGCATGTAGCGGTTGGGGAGCGAGACCACGGCCGTGGCCACGCCGGACCGGCTCGTGAAGATGCTGTCCGCGTCCGTGCCCGTGCTCGACGGGGCCGCCTGCCACTGGATGTGGAGATCGGCGCGTTCGGCGGCGGCGGCCATCGCCGCGAGCAGTCTGTGGTTGATGACCGCGCCCCGGCTGAGCACCGGACCCGCGCCGAGCTTCACGTCCCCGTGCTCCTTCTTGTCCATATGCGGGTGGTCGGTCGCGTGCGTCACATCGATCACGATCGCGGCGTCCGGCTCGAGCCCGTAGCTGCTCGTCCGCGCGCCACCCCCCGAGCGGAGGCTGATCTCCTCCTGGGCGGTCGCGACCGCGACGCCGCGCAGCGTCGCCCCCTTCTCCTTCGCGCGCCGCAGGGCCTCGAGCACGACGGCGGCGCCGGCACGGTCGTCGATGGAACGGGCCGCCACGACGTGCTCGCCGAGGTCGAGCGTCTCGGAGCGGATCACGGCCACGTCGCCCACCGAGACGCGGTCACGCGCCGCGTCGCCGTCCTTCGCGCCGATGTCGACCCAGAGCTCCTTGAGCTTCACGGCCTTGTCCCGATCCTCCTGGTTCATCAGGTGGATCGCCTTCCGGCCGACCACTCCCGGTACGGATCCGTCGTCGCCGAGGACCTCGATCCGCTGACCGACGAGCACGGACGGGTCCCAGCCGCCCACCGCGCGGACGAAGAGGTAGCCGTCGTCGTCGATGTAGTGGACCATGAGTCCGATCTCGTCGACGTGGCCCGCGAGCATCACGGTGGGCTTCCCCTCTCCGGCCAGCGATGCGTAGGAGTTGCCGTGCACGTCCGACCACACGTCCGCCGCGAACTCTCCGGCGATCTCGCGCCACACGGCGGCCGCGGCCGATTCGAAGCCCGAGGGGCCGGGCGCATCGAGCAGACGGTGGAGCGTCTTTCGAAGCGTGGAGCTCATCGCGAATCCGGATCGGAGGTATCGTCGCCCGCGCGCGAGGGAGCGGCGCCCGGGTGTGCGGGGGGGAAGCTAGATCGCGCCGTGAAGGGCGCGCAAACCGGGGTTCCGCACCTCACCGGTCCGGCGGAGCGAACAGCGAATCGGAGAGGACCGGGCCAAGCTCGACGTCGTCGACCCGCAGCTCCTTCGTCGGTCGGTCGAGCGAGTCCAGCCACCGGCGGCCGACGACGTACGTGAAGTCGCCGACGCGGCCGTACCCGCTCCACACCGTCCGGTTGCGGTCGACCTCCTCCCGCCCCTGCTCGATGTAGTGCACTTCCTCGGGATACGGATCCTCGTCGAGGAAGTAGTAGAAATACCGGTCGCCCGGGTGAGCGCCGATCTCGTCACCGAACGTGACGGTGACCTCGTACGCGCCCTCGTCGAGCGCGCGGGCCCGACGGTTCACTCCGGGATCGTAGAGCTTGTACGGGAGACCGAACCAGTATACGACGTCGCGCGCCACGTACTCGGTCTCCCCGACCACCGGCCCGTCGGGCGGAAGGAGGGCGTCGTTGAGCGTCGCCCACGCGCCGTCCCCGGTGAACGTCTGGACGTAGAGACCCTCCGGCTCGGGACGCTCGACGCGGGCCTGCTCCGCGCCACCCGTCTTCCGCATCTCCACGCGCCGCGGCCGCATGCGCTCGATCTCGCCGAGCGAGTCGAACCACACCGTGGTGATCGTGTAGCGGGCGGAACGGATGTCTGCCCACGCGTCGAGCCCGCCGGCGGCGTCGAGCCACGCGCCCACCAGCGAGTCCGCCAGGACCTCCTCGGGCGTGCGGTCGGCCGCCACGGGAGGGGTCGACGGGCCCGCGCAGCCGAGCCCCGCGACCGCCGCGAGGAGCCCGATCCGCCGGAATACGCCCTCGTTCATCGCCGCCCCCTTCCGGCCGCGCCCGGCCGGACGGCGTGGCGGCGGCTCAGGGTGTCTCGAGTCGGTGGACGCGAGAAACTATGGCGCGCAGCGAATCGGATGCCACTGGAGCCGCCAGCGTCACCCAGGACCCGTCGATCAGCGCGCGCAGACCCTCGATGGCCGCCTCCCCCTCCGGCGGCGCCACGATCCCCACCCGGCGCCAGATCGCGGCCCCGCCCTCTTCCCCGGCGAGGGCGTCCGACACCGGCCGGTCCTGGAGCTCGAGACGCCGGGGCTCGGCGCCCGCGGCCGCCCGGTCTCGACCGGTCGCGCCGCGCTCGAGCACCAGCTCCAGCGGCGCTCCATCGGGAAGCGCCTGCCGGACGCGCGCCACCCGCAGGCCGTCGATCTCGGCGATCTTGATCTCGAGCACCTCGAGATCCGGCACCGCGAGCAGCGGACGGCCCATCCATTCCGCCGCCTCGTCGCGCGTGGCGGGGCGCCAGGCCGCCCCGGCGAACGCCTTGCCGCGCGCCTCCACGTCCGCAGCGGCGTCCACGACCGAAGGCACGAACGCGTCCACGCCCGGATCCGACGGCGCGGCGGCCCGCAGCGGGATCGACTCCATCTCCACGGCCTCCGTCCGCGCCACGGTGTCGCGGCGCGCGTCCTCCGCCCCCTCCTTCGCCGCCACTTTAGTGTCGGCATCCGCCTCGGCGGCGGGTGTCACGTTCCGGCGCGAGGCCTGCGGGGCGGCGGGCTCGGTCGCCGGCTCGTCCGGTGCGAGCTCCGCCTCGGCCCGCTGCCGGATGTCCGCCGCGGCGGACGTTTCGTCCACGGCGGCCTCTCCGGCGGTCGCGTCCGCGTCGTCGGCGACGCTCTCCCGGACCTCCCGCGAGCCCGCCGGCGCCTCGGAGGCGAGCGGCGCGTTCGGGACCGACTCGCCGCTCCCGCCGAGGAGGGCGTGTCCGATCCAGCCCGCGCCGAGCGCGACGGCGACGCTCGCGGCCCACGCGAGACGGCTTCGTCCACCGGGCGCACCGGTCCCGCCACGCGCGCCGCTGCCGCGGAGCGCCTCGAACGGCGGGATCTCGACGGGCTCCGGGAGCACCGCGGCCAGGAGCTCCGTGCTCCGGTCGTGGATGCCCCGCTCCCGCTCCAGACGGGCCCGGCAGTCGGCGCATGCCGCGAGGTGCGCCCTCAGCCGCTCCTCCGCCGCGGGTTCGATCGCGGCGAGCGCCCCGTCCAGGTACGCATGGAGGTCACCCTCGCTGATGTGCGGCATCGGTCTCCAGTCCTTCGTATTCGTCCACGAGCCGCTTTCGTGCCCGTGCCAGTGTCGTCCCGATCGCGCCCACGGCCAGACCCGTGATGCCCGCGATGTCCTGATAGCTGTTCCCCGAGCTCCACAGGAGAAGCACCTCCCGGTCCCGCTCGCTCAGACGCCCCAGGGCCTCGTTGACGCCGCGCCTCATCTCCTCCCGCTCCAGCCGCTCCGGGGCCGCCGGCTCCATCGGCTCGCTCGCCTCCGCCTCCCCCTCGAGAAGGCGGAGGTGCCGGCGGCGGCGCATCGCGCCGCGAGCCTCGTCGCGCGCCAGGTTGGCGGCCACGGAGAAGAGCCACGCGCGTGGATTGTCCGGCTCGTGCCGGAGCGCGCGGGCGAACGTCTCCTGCGCGAGGTCGTGCGCCCGCTCGGGGTCCCAGACCCTGCCCGTCAGGAACCTGTGCAGGTCCTGATAGGTGTCCCGGTACACCGCGCTCCAGTCGATGCTCACGTCGCTCCTTCGCCGGCGGACGCCCCGCGCTCCCCGCGTGCGTTCGACCCATAGGACGACCGGGCCCGGTCCGCTTGCACACCGCCCTCGGATGTCACGCGCGGGGGCGGCGGTCGCGCTGTGGCTGGCGATCCACGCGGGCGTCCTCCTGCTCGTGTCCCGCCGGGTACGGGCGCCGCTCCTCTTCCTCGTCACGGGGTCGATGGCGAACGTCGGAGGCGCGGCCTCGGCCCCGGTGGTCGCGGGGGTCTACCACCCGGCCATGGCTCCCGTCGGCCTCCTCATGGCCGTTTTCGGCTATGTCCTCGGCATCTACGCCGCGCTCGGCTGCGCGTGGATCCTGGGGGC
>Ga0299914_10001435_pt1 | contig 15758 bp, 15 predicted proteins | sample RVTome_10_FD_201361 | JGI IMG/M metagenome (GOLD analysis project Ga0299914, IMG submission 201361) | Soil microbial communities from uranium-contaminated site in the Upper Colorado River Basin, Wyoming, United States - RVT153D57 (version 2) ...
GCGAGAGAGGCGAATCGCCGGAAGCGGTTTGCCCGTGTCGATAAAGCCTTCGATCACGAGCCGGGGCTCAGGATCTGACGGCAACGCGCTGTCACATCCGACCATAAGCATGATTGCCAGCAGGGTCAGGGTCTCGCCGATACGGCGATATGAAATCGCACGCAGCATCATCTTTCGCAGACCGAGATATGGAACATCATGAGAAGGGGATGTTGTGTTACAGCTCCAGCTGCAGCTCGAAGAGTGGGAGGATCGGAATGCCCCGCCGCTCCTGAATGTCTATACCGCCTATGTTGTTTGGGACGTACTGACGAGCAATCACGTTGCGTCGGTTCATGGCATTATAGAGATGAAGCTCGGCGCTGCACTGCGCTCCTAACATTTCGAACCGCCGTTTGGCGGAAAGATCGGCTCGAATGTACGCGGGCAATCGTCCGTTGTTGATGGAAGGTCGATGGAAGTAGCGATGCGGTTCCTCCAGAGGGTCGCCGATGACATAGTGAGCCACGGGTACCGTGAGGGGATAGCCGCTTCGCACGTCGGCAGATGCGGTGAAATCCCACCTGCCGACCGACCGTACGACGACAGCGCGTGCTGCATACGGGATGTCGAATCTACTTGGCCGTAACGTCTCGCCTTCTGCGTATGTATGTCGCATAAAGGATTTGCCGCCGGCGTAACTGACGTGGATGTACCAGGGGCCCGAGTTGACGGTGGCTCCAAGTTCGATTCCGTACGCCCTGCCATCAGCCGGTACATACTGCCCGAGCAGGGCGGCCACGTCGATGCCAGGGCCGATGAGACCGTCCTTTGCCTGCGAAGCGTCTTCCGGAACCAGTACATCCTCGACTTCTCGAAAATAGGCGTCACCGGTCAGCGAGAGACCGGGAAGGAGCCTGCTCTCAAACCCGCCGGAGATATTGACGGCTGAGGATGGCCGGACATCTCCGTCTGCCGGAATCCATCTGCTCGATACCAGGTCGTAGGTGAATGCATGACGGTCGCGGAGACGGTGCAGGTACTGCACGTTCCGTCCAACGCCGCCTCGAAGCGCCAGATAAGTCGGATCTACCACGTATTGCACGCTGAGACTGGGGCTTGCGTCTGCATAGGTACCTCCCCCGAAGAAGCTGAGGCGCAGACCCGACGTCAGCGTCCAGCGCTTTGCGAGCTTCCAGACATCCTGTCCATGCAGCGTGATCTCGGGCTCGGTGGAGATGTTTTCTTCGTCGATTTCGTCGATCGAACCCGGTGAGCGGCGCACTTTCGCGCCGAGTGAGCTGTCGAATCCGCGGAACACGGCCTCGAAGCCAAATTGCCTCTGATGTGAAAGTGACTGAAAGTAGTCGACATCCACTTTCAATCCCACATCTCTCAGATCCACATGGTAGTCCGATGTCAGTGCCGCCGTGCTGGTTGGACGGAGGAACGCCGACTCGCGGGCATTGTAGGTCGACATGTAGGTGGTCGTCGTCAGGAAGATCCGGCTCGAGTGCACTCGCTGGTAGCGTGCACTTAGAAGTCGATTTTGCCACTCGTGGGCGACCTCGAAGAACAATTCGGCCGGCCTGAGCCATGAGGAGAAATCCAGGGAAAGTTCGAATGGCAGGCGCAGGTCTAGATCGTCTCCACCATGGTAATAACTGACCGAAAGGCGATCCTTCTCGCTCATTCGCCACGAATACTTCGCGCTCGTGTCATAGAAGTAGTACCCGGTCCGGAGAGTGTCCCGCTGTCCATCGGTACCCTCCACCGGATGTTCAGTGCCGATTAGCTTGTCGAGATACGATCGTCTGCCGGCAAGCATGAACGAGCTGTTGCGTGTAGCAGGGGTCTCTATGACAAACCTGCCGCTGAGCGGACTCAGACCTACAAGCACACCCGGCCCTTCGCGGGTCCCGTCTTTCATCTGGGCATCGAGGACGGCGGCAAGGCGACCCCCGAACTGCGACGGCAGGGCATCCCGATACAGTTTGATGTCCTTAAACGTCTCGGTCTGAAATGTGGAAATCAGGCTGAACGCATGCCACGGGTGGTAGACCGGAGCTCCATCCAACAGATAAAGATTTTGATCGGGGGCAGCACCGCGGATAATCAACCCGCCGTTGATTTCACCGGATTTCCGGATGCCGGGAAACCACTCCAGCGCCTGGAACAGGTCGGCCTCTCCCGGAAAGGACGGCAGCGATTCGAGCCTGCTGACGGACTCGGACAGCAGTCCGGGTATGCTCTGAAGGTCAGCGCGATTTGAGTATTCGTCCTCTACGAGTATGGACCCGCTCTCGATGGTTGTCGGGCGCAAATCGATGGCCAGCTGGACCGCTCCGGGAACGAGTCGAAGGTGGTGAGAACGGTAGCCCAGATACGAAAATCGGACGTCATACTCACGTACCGGAAGTGCCGGCAGGGCGAAGTAGCCTGCGCCGTTCGTTACTGTCCCGATATCGAGATCAGGAAGAAAGACGTGCGCTCCCGGAAGAACCTCGCCGGAACCGGCATCTTTGATGAACCCGGATAATGCGGCTCTCTGAGGTTCGGACGTGTCCGACAGGGCAGCATCGGCAACAATTACGTACTGTCTGCGACGTACGCGTTCAGCCTTCAGGCCGGTCGATCCGAGAATGCAGTCAAGTGCTGCGACCGGGTCCTCCCCCTCATAATTGCACGTTACAACGCGACCCTCGACCAGGCGCTCCGCGAACACGACATCGATTCCTGTCTGGTCACGTACACTGAGGAGCGCCTCACTTAGAGATCGATCACGCACGTCCACGCGGAGGCTCTGGGCGTGGATATTCTCCACCGCCAGCACTGCTAAAACGAGGAGAACTATTGCGAGAATCTCGAACCGCACGACGCCGAAGATCTTGTTTTGCAGCCGGATAGGCAGAAACGCAAGATAACAGGGCGCCGTTCGGCGTTCAATGAATCATGCAAGTGTTAATAGGTAGCCGCCTGAAGGAGTCTTCTGGACGGACGCTCCGATCGCGTCGGCTATGACGTCGAGGATGGCTTGAAGTGGCTGATTCTGCTCGAATGTACCGGTGACCCGTTCGTCGACGAGCGATTGATCGACTGTTATGGGTATTCCGAAATGCCCGCTCAAGCGTTCAGAAATCGTGCGCATTGGTGTGGACTTGAAGATGAAAAGGCCGGTCCACACGAGTCGTTCGGAGACGTCGACGTCGATCGGCTCGATAGGAGCGCCGTCAGCTGAGACGCGACTCAGCTGCCCCGGTTCGAGCAGCACAAAATCGCTGATCCTGGCTTCCGACGACAGCGTAAGCCGTCCCTCGGTTAGTACGACTTCCGTGATACGGTTGCGGCTCTCGATTCCGAATGTTGTACCGAGGACCGTCACCCGCGCATTAGCGGTCTTGACGATGAAGCCTCGCTCGTCAGGGGCAATTTCGAAGTAGGCACGACCCTCGATTTCGGCCTGGCGAATCAGCGGCGTGAGGGATTCCGGATGAGGATAGGAAAGTTTCGACGATTCAAGCAAACGTACGCGCGAACCTTCAGAGAGCTCGACCATCGTGGTTTCGCCTTCACTCGTTTCGACCGTCATCAGTGCGTTTTCACGCTGGAGAACCTGAGTAAGCACAAATGCGAAGACGACAACGGAGACTCCGATCGCGATCCGCACCGTCCAGCGTGCGGCAGAGGTCCGATGCGTCGGGTGACGTGCGGCACGAAGGGCGGGCCGCCTCGTGCGGTTTCGCGTGCGTCTTCCCGCATCAGACTTCTCGTCCGCAGGAGGTGCTGCGGTGGATCGTTCATCAAAGAGGATGCTCTCGGAGAGCGATTCTTCGTTGACAGTCGCATCCCACATGTTGGAGAACCGGGAAGCGGCTTCGACGATGTCTGCAGCGATGAGAGCTAGCGCGGGGCGATCCCGTAAGACATTTGCGAACTGATCAATCCCATCGGCCGCGATTGAGATCTCATCGCCCGTCAGCTGATCTGCATGCCCCCCGTGATACAATGCCAGTAATACGAAGAGACGAGGATCTCCCATCTCTTCGTGCAGATCGTTCCGGACGGCGGCGTGTAGGTCCCGCCAACGTCGATAAAGATCGGCAAGGCCCGCATCGGAGGCGATGGCACGTCGCAACTCGTCGTACTGATCTGCTGACAGTTCTGACGAGAAAATTATGTGTTCGATCTGGTCGTCCATGCGATTCGCAGGCTTCGAGGCTGCGGCATGTGCTCTCGATGATATCGGCGATGATGGCGGCGGTGAGGGCGGCGCCGGGCGTCACTGCGGTCGCGCTATTGCGTCATTTCCGTCATAATAGCCGCAGCCTTTGGCCGGAAGGTAACGCTCCCTCGCTGCGCTCCGGGTGTTTCGCGGATGTTTCGGAGTCCGCCGCTTGTTTATGGATTAGGGGCATCCAGCACCTCCCGCATTTTTTCGAACGCCCGTTTGACCTGCATCTTCACTGCTGCAACGGTGGTGCCGAGTTTCTGAGCAATCTCTTCGTACCGATAGCCGTATTCACGCAGCTCCATGATCGTGCGAGCTTTGTGGGAGAGGGCGTTTAATGCACGTTGCACGTCGATATCGGCTCCCATTTCCTCGGCATCGTTCGAATAATTCGTAGGGGGATCCGCGTCGAACAGGCGTTCCTTGCCACTGTAGCGTCCACGGTAGAAGTCCTGGAGTTCATAGATCGCTGCCTTCATCGTAAACGACTTCAGACGGGACCGATCGTTGAGATCGGGTAGTCCTCGGTGGACTCGAAGGAGCGTGTTCTGAATCAGGTCGTCCACGTCGACACGAACTCCGATCCTGGAAATGAAGAAGGACCGAAGCATCGGTTCGATCTGGGAAAGAAGGATCGCAAACGCAGCCTCGTCACCCCGTTGGGCCAATTCGACGATCTCTTTATCGAAGCGCCGCTTCCCGGACATAAAGATGGTTGCGTCTAACGTGCCTCCCTGTCGTCATACGCGAATTGTCGCGGCCGGAATGGAGAGTTGCCGACTTTGCGCCCTGCTTGACTGGCAGTGCGACGAGCGCCGTTTATCGAAGATCCGGAAGAGAAGGATCTTATGCTACCTGTGCGCTGCGGCTCATGGCAGGTTCCGTGGGGAGGATGATCGAGAACGTCGATCCTTCGCCGCGTCGGCTCTGGACGGTTATGCGGCCGTTCATTAGCCGTACGAGGCGCCTGACGATTGGCAGACCCAGGCCATTCCCCTCATGATCTCGATTGAGCCCGTCGGACTCTTGCTTGAACTCTTCGAAGATTGAAGGCATAAAATCCTTACTGATCCCCACGCCTGTGTCGCGAATGTCGATGCGTAGCTCCGTCGCTGATCTATTTACGGCGATCACGACGCTTCCCTTGCTCGTGAACTTCAGTGCGTTGTCGACAAGATGGTTCAGGACGCGTCGGAGACAGGTCACGTCCAGGCGCGTAAATGCGTCGGAGCAGCGATGCTCTACCGTGAGGGCAATTCCTTTTCTTTTGGCGCGTAGCTGCATGTCTGATGCTGCAGCTTGAACCTCCTCGAATAGATCGACCAGCCGCGGCTGGACTAGCCGCGCATTGGCGTCGAGATTCGCGAGCTCAAGCACGGAATCGAGGGTGCTCTGGAGGCGGTGTCCGCTTTGCTTAATCAGTGCAAGCAGTTCCCGCTGCTCTTCGGGCACCTCTTCGTTCAGGACCGTCGTCCATCCGAGTATGCTGCTGAGCGGGGTGCGAATCTCGTGGCTCATGTTCGCAAGGAGCGTGGACTTAAACCGCGCGATCTGCTCGGCATTTTCCTTCGCTGTCAGCAGCCGGTCTTCATACTCTCTGCGGGAGCTTACGTCATGAACGACGACACTGTATACGAATCGATCTGCATATAGAATCTTGTCGATGTGCAACTCGACGTACATTATAGACCCATCGTCACGTTGCAGCATACGCTCTGCGATCTGGGAATGCGCCACACTCAAATGAGGTGATGCCGGATCTACGCTATCCTGCTGAGGGGTCACGAGCAGATCGGACATGGTCATTCGCTTGAGCTCCGAAAGCGGCAGCCCCATCATCCTACAGAAAGCAGGATTGCCGTCGAGAAATGCCAGCGTTTCGGCATCAGCAAGGAAAATACCGTCGGAGGCCTGCTGCACGACTGCCTGATACCTTTCCTCGCTCGCATGAAACTGCTTTTCGGCGTCAAGGCGGCCGGCGGCCACGCAAAATGTGACGAGGGAGATGCAGATGAGCGACGCAATGAAGAGCGCCGGTGTGATCCCGGAGCCCGAAAAGAAGATGCACGCGATCGAGGCGGCAAGAACGGTAATACTGAAAAACGCCGCGAGCTGCCTGATTTTTTGGAGAGTTACGCTGTAGCCGACACCGAGTCCGGGCAGGATAAAGAGCAGACCTACCGCGTAGTTCGGCATGAATGCGTTCAGCGACGAGAGTATGATGAACCAGATCGCCGTTAGGTAGCAGAGAATCCGAAGTGCGACGTTGATGTGGTTCCGAACATACTCACTGTAATAGGAGGCTGCGAAGGCGAATAGAGCGGAGAAGGCGAGAGCCATCTCAGGCCAGGAGGCATTGTGTCCGTTGCTGTCTGTGAGCTTGTAAACCGCGCCGAATGTCAGCAACAGGACCAGGATCAGCAGCGACACCAGCCTCGTGAGTTGTAGTTCCTCACGTAATTCTTGCGTGGGTCCAGATAGACGGCGCACCAGGGCACGAAATTGTTTGGCGGGTCGGGACGAGAGGGAGTGTAAACGAGTTCCGTCAACGAAGGACCATCGGTAATTTTCAGGCATGGTGAATGCGTGGTCGTCTTGGTGCTGAGGATGCGTCGCCGCAGGCACGGGTGGTGCATACTACCGCTAGGCATTTTACCGTCATCAAGGTTCATACCAGAATATCTAGGCCTACCAAGCTTCCGCAGGCATCCACACGTCATACACACAGGACGAAGACGTTCATAGTTAAGCCAAATCTTTATTAAGCGTGCAGTTACTTCCTTCAGGTGTACGGTTCCTGAACCTCGTCATTAAAGTTTTCCACAGCTTTCTCCCCATGTGGAAAACCTGGGCTTGGGAGAATGTTATCAATTTGGAACGGAAAGACCTTCTCCCCTCGAGGAATGAATCTGATTTTGAGACAGGCGGAATGTTAAGAAAGTGGCGTATTGATGTGGATAAATAAAGGAGATGCCTACGGGCGGACCAATCGATTCTCGAATCTATATAAATAGCAGTGAATTCGCCTGAAGCAGGCTGTAGTTCGAAATGAGGCGACCCATCTAACCCCACCAGTTTCACCAGCAGAGATCCAGGAATGAGTTTATACGACCTCCGAAATGCGACACTTGAAGACGTTGAAGGCGAAGGATATTGTTTTTCGAAAAAGACGGTTTTCGGAAAGCAATATCAGGGCGTTTTCTTTGGCGAAGGCATCGACGAACTCGTGGAAGAAGACGACTTGACGTTCAGCGGCATTCTGTACGACCGAAGTCGAGAGAAGGAAAAGACCTTTTCAGTCGAGATCACGAATGTGACGTCGACTCCGGCCGGCGATCGCGCCGATTTCATCGCCACCGAGAAGCCGTAGTATCAATCGACGGTTTCGAATTGATTGCGTTCGCGATTCTTGCGCACGTTGCCGGCTGAGAAGATTCGGCCGTTCATCGTGATGTAGGCGCCCGGCTCGAGCGTCTGAACGGCCGCCATTGCAAAGCCGATGTTAAACTCGGCGTCGCTGTTTTTGAATTTGGCAGGATTGAGGGAGCCCACCAGCACAATTGTCTTATCGGTGATGCTCTCGAGCGCCTGAGCTGTCTCCACCATTGTGTCGGTTCCGTGCGTGATGAGGATTCTTTTGCACGGCTCCCGCTGAATCCGCTGGACGATGATCCTGCGGTCATCCTCATTCAGATCCAGACTGTCTTTTCGCAGCAAAGTCTCGACCACGTACGGTATGCGCACGTTCGCTATGCGGAGGATGTCCATGATCTGCGGATCACCTACTTCGTATTCGCTTTTGGCGTCGAAGTAGGTCTTGTCGATCGTTCCGCCGGTGGTGAAGATCTTAATCTGCATGATTACCTGTCATCCGATCGCCATTTCATAGGCCGCCCCTGTCGAGGATCCAATCGACGTGTGCTCGGCTAACCTGATGCGGTTAGGGCGGCCTCCTGATGCCACCCTTTGCAGCTCAACGTGGGGCCTCGCGGCGCGCGGATGGTCTCTCGAACCGGCGTTTCCATGGCTCTCTTTCAAATCCTGTGATCTTCAGCTTTACTCGAATTGCCTACGAAAGCTCTGAAAGGCATCCGTGAGTTCGTCGAGTCGGTCTCGCAATGCTTCGATCTGCTGCTCCAGATCGCCCAGGCGTTCCTCCGTGCGTCGATCGCCAGAGGTAATCGGATCGTCGTCGTTCACGGCAGGCTCTCCCGCAAACAGGTGGGCGTAGCGTGCCTCCTTCTGACCCGGTCGTCGGGGTAATTGCACGACGAGCGGCGATTCGCGATCGGATAGTTCGCCCAGGACGGCGTCGACCTCATCCAGCGATTCGAAGGGATGCATTCGGGTCGTCCGCGCGCGGAGCTCGCCGGCGGTCTCGTGGCCGCGCAGCATGAGCGATGAGAGCACAGCCAGCATCGGCGGCTTGAGATCCATCACCTCGGCGAGAGCGTGCCGGTATTTCGCGGCGCGATCATGCGAGCTGGAGGCGTTTCCGACCAGCCGTTTTCGCTGCAGCCCATCGAGGGCGTCGATGATGTCGGATTGCTCGTAATCGACAACCGGATCCCGATTTGATTTCTGATTGCATGCCGTTGCGATCGAATTCAGGGTCATCGGATAGTAATCCGGCGTGCTGAGTTCTTTCTCGATCAAGCTTCCGAGCACGCGCACTTCGCGGGCGTCAAGGGTTAACATCAAAAGGTAACTTCTTCCGTGTGCAGTCCCGCCCAAACGCGCCGGCCGGGATATTTTGCGGCCATGTAATCGACGAATAGATTCGGATCCTCCGCGTTCCATTCGAACATGTCATAGTGTGCCGGCACGGCCAGTTTCACGTCGAGCCCTCCTACGAGATCCGCGGCCTCCTGGTACGTCATGTTGCCCTGAATATCGTTCCGGTAGCGCTTCGCGTCGCGTCCGTTGATCGGAACGAACGCGACGTCGAGACTGAATTGGCTCAGCCGGGTCTGGAGGCCCTCCCACCAGACGGTATCGCCGGAATGGTATACGGATTTTCCTCCGCCCTGAATCACGTATCCCAGGAAGGGAAAGTGGCCATCGTCGGTTTGCTCAAAAAACTCATGCGCGCTCTTGATCGCGTGGAATTGCAGGCCGGCGACCGATGCCGTTTCGCCGTCGTTGAGTACATCCAGCCGACCGGGAGGCACGCCGAGAGACCGCATGCGTTCTTCGTGGGCGGAGGGGGCTACGAAACGGGCATCCGTATGCTTGGCGAGTCCCGGTATGGCAGCGGGATCGATGTGATCTAGATGATCGTGCGTGCACGCGACGACATCGACCACGCCCGCCGCCTCCGACGGTTCGAGGAGCGGCGGCAAAGAGCGGTCTTCAAGTTCCGTCAGAAAGGGATCGATGAGCACGATCGTGTCATCGATTTTCACGATGAACGTGTGCTGCCCAAGCCACCAGAATGCTGACGCAGCGCTAGTTGATCGAATTGAATCGAAAAGGGCGGTGCCCGTCAGCAATCCCACTACAGCCGTCGAATCTTGATCTTGCGAAACCAGACCGGATCCCCGTGATCCTGGAGTGCGATGTGACCCGCGTCGACCGTGCCGTAATCGGGATAATCCGTCCACTTGCTGTCGGCGATGCGCGTCTGCCAATCGTCCCCGCCGAGTTCGTACTCGACGATTTTCGTGCCGTTGAGCCAGTGCTCGATGCGGCGGTCATCCACCAGAATGCGTGACTCATTCCACTCGCCGGCGGGACGTGTGACATCCTCACTCGGTCCGTAGACGTCGTAAGCGGACCCCGCCCTGAGATCTAGTCCGTCCTCGGCATCCGGATGACACGTGTCATCGAGTATCTGATACTCTGGCCCGGTCACCCATGTGTTTTCGCGCTCGTCAGCCTCCTCGACCAGGTAGATGACGCCGCTGTTGCCGCACTCGCCGATTTTCCAGTCGAACGACAGCTCAAAATCCTCATAGGCCTCGGCCGTCATGAGGTCGCCACCGTCGCCGGTTTCGTCCGGATCGAAATGGATCGCCTGATCGTCGACGACCCATTTCGAGGAGATGGAGTCGCTCTTAAATCCTTTCCAATTGTTTAGATTCTGGCCGTTGAAGAGGAGGTCCCATCCTTCTTGCTGGTCTGCAGAGGTGAGTACGTTCACCGAGTCGTCCGGGGCCATATCGGCTCCGGCTCCCTCGATGATGTCGGTTTCCCGGCCTTCGCAGGCGGTGAGAGCGAACAGGAAAACCAGCGTCAGAATGCCGGAGCGGGTGGAAATGGATCGTATCATCGCGGGAAGTCAGATGCTTGCAGGAAGTATTGTTGTTCTGTGTAATCCAATATACGTATCGGTTGGTGCGGCGCCACCTCGTCGATGAAGTCAATGAACGGGAACGTCCCCGTAATCGTGCACACGTTCGCAGATCTCACGAAGCACGCCTTCGACGTCGCCGGCCGCGGCTTGAAAGGCATGGGCGTCGATAGCGAGGGGCGCTCCGATGACCACGATCGGCGCACCGTAGCGAGGCACCTCGACCGCTTCCTCGAGACTGAGACCGCCGACAGCCTGGACGGGTACGGAGACGGCATCGACGATCTCACGAAGTTTTACGAGTGGGCCATCCACGGCGTCTCCGCGCTCTCTACGCACCGTGCGGTAGTCGAATCCGACGTGATGAATGATGATGTCGCACCCGGCATTGGCCATGGCGCGCGCACCCTCGACAGGATCCGGCATACCGAGATTGTCGCCCATCACTTCAACACCGAAATCGCGGCCTGCCTGCACGACGAGCTCGATGGTTTCGCGATGCGCCTGCCCCATGACGACGACGTGCGTTGCTCCGGCTCCGGCCATGAGTTCAACCTCGAGCCATCCGCCATCCATCGTCTTTAAATCAACGATGATCGGCGTGCCCTTGTAGCGTTCACGGAGTGCACGAACGCCGTGCATGCCTTCCGCTATCACGAGCGGCGTTCCGACTTCCAGCCAGTCGACGCCCGCTCGAATGGCCTTCTCAGCCGTCTCTAGAGCTTCCTCAATGGTCGTGACGTCGAGCGAAATTTGAACGACAGGCTTCATCCGCTTAATCCAAGCGTCGAATTTTGATAGCCCAGAGGCCGGCCATCCCACCTTCTACGGAGAAGGAGACGCGCGCGCCTGCGGCCGGAGATTCACCCTCCGGATAATCTTCGAGCGACTTCCGATCGAAGGGGATGCGTTCGTCTCCCTCGTCGGGATCGATGTATCCGCGTTCCTCTTCGGGATCGTACGAGACGACTCTACCTCGCGTCATAATTCAGATGTTCATGTTTTGAAGAAGTTTGACCCCCAACATATCGGCGGATCGGGGCGCGAAGAGGACCGGTAGGCCCTGGCCGTGGTGAGCGGCCTCTAGTATAGAAACATCGGCTTACCCATAACGTGGTGCACTTTGGGCCGGTATTCATCGACATCGTACAGCTCGTCGGTATCAACCCGCTTGACGCCGGCGGACACTTCACTCATGGCAATATGCGTATAGGTGCCGCTGCGAAGAGCGACCATCCGGCCGCTTCCGCCCTGGACGATGACGTCCATCGCCATGTTGGCGAAATTCACACCGACCATGAGGTCGAGCGCGTCGGGAGCACCGGACCGCATCAGATAGGCCACCTGCTGGTATATGATGTTGTGGCCGGTCAGATCCTTGAGGGCCTCGCCCGTGATCATCCCGATGCCGCCCAGCTTGCGGTGCCCGTACGGATCGGCTTCTCCATATTCGACGACCTTGCCGCCTACCATGTGGGCGCCCTCGCTGATCGTCACCATCGCATAGTTGCTCGGATTCGCCTTCTTGTCTCGCATCAAAAGCCCGGCCAGTCGCTCGGGATCGAACGGCACCTCTGAGATGAGGGCACGGTCGACGCCGGAGAGATAGGAACTGATCAGACTGGTTTCACCCGAGTTTCGCCCGAATAGCTCGATGACGGCAAGGCGTTCATGCGATCCTACACTCGTCCGTAGCTGGTGGATGAACTGAACACTACGCGTCACAGCTGTTCCGAATCCGATGCAGTAATCGGTCCCGTAAACATCATTGTCCATCGTTTTCGGGATCGCGACGACGGGGAATCCTTCGCGGTGAAGGCGTTCGCCGAAGCTCAATGTGTCGTCGCCGCCGATCGGGATCAGGGTGTCGATCCCTAGATGTTTGAGGTTATCCAGAACGTGTGGTGTAAAATCACGTGGGCGCGGATCCTTTCCCTCCGCATCGAGATGCGCCGGGTCCTTGAGAAAGTCCGGCACGTCGATGGGCGCCACACGGCCGGGATTTACGCGGCTGGTATGCAGCACGGTGCCGCCGGTGCGGTCGATCGTCCGGACCGTCTGCTTGTCAAGCTTCATCGTGTACTTCGCGATAGAGTCCGGATCGTCCTTATCGATCCAGAGAAGGCCGCCCCATCCCCTACGAATGCCGATCACGTCGTGACCCTGATCGATTGCCCGATACGCAATAGCCTTAATGCATGGATTGAGTCCGGGTACGTCGCCTCCACCGGTGAGAACGCCGATCGTCATATTGAAAGCTCCTTCTTTAACGTTTAAGTAAGTCGTTGGTGGTTTGCCGTTTTCGGGCTCTCCATAAGGTAAGGGAATCCGGATCAGAGAATCGAGAGCGGGCGTTTTCCGCACTTAGCGCGCCGGAATTCCTTGCTCGGCGGGAAGCATCTCCCTAACTTGATACTTCGATGAACTTTAATCCTTTCCCTCGGCGGCCGTGCTGTTTTTGCGGAGACCCGTCGGACCCATTTCGCCGGGGCGTGTGAGAGCAGTCGGCGTCAACTCACGTACCGATACCAAGGTCGCGATTTCCGGCTGACGGACGTCAGCGGCCACGTCGTTCATAATATTCTGGTTTGATCCATGGGCACCACGCGACGAACATTCTTGAAGTCCTCTGCTGCGGCCGCCATGGCCGTGCCCTTTGTCTGGACACGGCGGCCCCTATTAAGCGAAATCGTCATCGGCCACGGTGATTTTCGGTATCGCGTAGAATCCGGGTGGAGTCGTCTCGATCCTGCGAAGACGCCGGTAAAAAACTGTCATGAGATGGTGATGGACCGCCGCGGGCGGTTGATCATGATCACCGACGACGTCCACAACAATGTTATCATCTTCGACAAATCCGGCCGTCTGCTCGATTCCTGGGGCACGGAATACCCGGGCGGACACGGTCTGACGCTATTCGATGCGGGCGACGAAGAGTTTTTGCTCATCACAGACTTCGACCGAGGGATTGTCGTCAAGACGACGCTGGATGGGCGCGAGCTGATGACGCTGGGACATCCAGCCGAAATCGGCGAGTACTCTGAGGATGCCCCGTTCAAGCCGACGGAGACGGCGGTTGGGCCGACCGGGGATATCTACGTGGCGGATGGCTACGGCTCCCAATATATCCTTCAATATTCCTCTCGCGGCGAATTTATCCGCAAGTTCGGTGGCGAGGGCGCTGCCGACGATCAGTTTTCGACCGCGCACGGCGTCGCTGTCGATGACCGCGGCGATGGTGAGCCGACGCTGTTGTGTACGTCGCGCGGGCACAACAGCTTCAAGCGCTTCACGCTGGACGGGCAGTATCTCGAGACGATCTTTCTTCCCGGTGCCTACGTCTGTCGCGCCGTCGTAGACGATCAGGAGCTTTACTCCGGTGTCTGCTGGTCTCGGCTGCGGTATCTCAACCAGACGCCCGACTCGGGGTTCGTCACCATCCTCGACGGATCGAATCGTGTCGTTTCGAATCCTGGCGGCACCGAGCCGGTATATCGCGACGGAACGCTTCAGCTCATGGTGCAGGCGGATCCGATCTTCAAACATTGCCACGACGTCTGCGTCGACGACGACAAGGACCTGTACGTGTGCCAGTGGAATGCCGCCGGTACGTATCCCATCAAACTCCACAGGATTTAAATGGCCGTTGATGAAGTCCGCATCTCGGCGTTGCACTCGTCGTGAATCACTGCGACGTATTTGTCAGTTAACTGAGGAAGTACGTCTCATTGGCCACTTGTCGCGCGCCTTGATCTGCATAACTTATCTGCCGGCCCCTCATCCATTAAGTGCTCAATAGCCTTCTAAAGTATGCGGCGGAAGCTGTGGATATCGATTGGCGTTGTGGCGGTTGCCGTCCTGATCGTACTCGTCCTGGGTATCGAACGCGGGAGCGCTCCTTCATTCGCGTTGTTCGTCGGGCGTTTCCATCCGACGGTGGTCCATTTTCCAATCGCATTTCTGATTCTGGCGATTGCCATCGAAGCACTCGCCTCCGTATCGGTGCACGTGGGAAAGGTCAGGCTTGCCGTCCCGTTCATTCTGCTGCTCGGATCCCTAAGCGCACTGGCCTCTGTGGTTCTCGGCTATCTTTTGTCGCTCGGAGGCGGTTATGATGAGGATTTGCTGTCCGTGCACATGTGGCTTGGCCTGGGCGTCACGGTACTGGCCTTCGTTCTTGCCTTCCTGTCGTCGCGGACGACGTATTCAGTGCCCATATTTCGCGGCTCATTGTATGCGCTCGGCGCACTCGTCATCGTTGCCGGGCACCTGGGAGGCAGCCTCGCGCGAGGGAGCGGCTATTTGACGTACTACCTGCCCGCGCCCCTGAAGCAGCTGGCCGGCTTCGATGTCAATCCGGGTGGCGGGCTTATCGCGAATATCGACTCCGCATACGTCTATGCCGATCTCGTGCAGCCGGTTTTCGATCAACGATGCGTCAAATGCCACGGCGGCGGGAAATCGAAGGGAGACCTCAGGCTCGATTCGCGAGAAGGAGTGGAAGCGGGCGGACGCGACGGTGATATCGTCGTCGCCGGCAATCCGTCGCAGAGTGAAGTAATTCGTCGGATCACGCTGGCTCCGTACGAAGAAGACAGCATGCCTCCGGACGGTGAGATGCCTCTCGACGTCGGCGAGACGGAGCTCATCCGCTGGTGGATCGAGAACGGTGCGTCCTTCGACGTTAAGGCCGCTCAGATCGAAGAGATGCCGTCGGCGGTCCGCACCTATTTGAATCGTGTCGCCGCCCCGCGAAAGCCGATGATCTCGGGCATTTTCGCCCTCGACGTGCCGGAGGCAGATTCGGCTGTGATTATGAGGCTGCTCGATGAGGGCATGGCGATCACGCAGATTACGCCGGATGCTCCCTTTCTGCTCGTGAGTACCTCGAGTCTCGGCGGCCGGTTTACGGATGCCGAGCTGGAGAGCCTCCGGCCGATCGCCCCGCAGATCGCACATCTCGACCTCGGCCGAACGGCAATAACGACATCCGGAGCGAGCGTGATTGCGGCCATGCCGCACCTCACCCATCTCCATCTTGAGAATACAAGGCTGGGTGATGACGCCCTTGCTTACCTCGCCGGGCACGAATATCTCGAGTACCTCAACGTGTTCGGTACGGACATTTCTGATGTTGGACTCGCGAATCTGGAGGACCTGACGTCACTCAGATCCGTCTACGTCTGGCGGACGGGCGTCACGGAGGAGGGCGCCGGTGCACTGCGATCTGCTGTTCCTGGAATTGCCGTCAATCTCGGT
>Ga0299914_10001436_pt1 | contig 15753 bp, 11 predicted proteins | sample RVTome_10_FD_201361 | JGI IMG/M metagenome (GOLD analysis project Ga0299914, IMG submission 201361) | Soil microbial communities from uranium-contaminated site in the Upper Colorado River Basin, Wyoming, United States - RVT153D57 (version 2) ...
CTGGCGGTGAACAGCGGGAACAGGTTGTGCACGTGCACCAGGTCGGGCCGGACCCGGTCGAGCACGGCGCCGAACCGGCGGGCCGCCGAGGGCGACCAGGTCATCTCGGCGGTGGTGCGGACCTTGGAGCCGAGGCCGCCGGAGAGGACCTCGTCGTTCGACGCCTCGTGGGTGTGGACGTCGACGCCGGCCTGGCGCAGCCACTCGACCTCGTGCTCCACCGACACGTTCTCGCCCGAGGGCGTGGTCGCCGAGTACCGGTTGTGCACGACGAGCACCCGGAGGTGCCCCGAGCCGGCCTGGTTGTCCGGCGGGGCGTCGGGCCGGGACGCGGCGCTGGGCACCTAGGCCCGACCCTTCCCCGCGGTCTCGTGGTCGCCGCAGGCCTCGCGGTAGATGCGGCGGAGCACCGCGGTGGTGGCCTGGGGACTGAAGCGATCGGCGTGGCGCTGAAGCGCGGCCTCGCCCCGCTCGTGCACGGCGTCGTCGGATCGTGCCGCCTCGACGATCGCGGCCGCGAGCGTGGTGGGGGACGTGCCGGTCACCCAGCCGGTCCTGTCGTCGACGATCTCCGCCAACCCGCCCCGCCCGGTCGTGATCACCGGCCGCGCGTGCGCGAACGCCTCGGCGGCCACCCGGCCGAACGGCTCCTCCCACAACGACGGGACCAGCACGGCCCGGGAGGCGTCGAGGTGCTCGCCGACGTCGCCGGGGGCGACGTGCCCGACCCACTCTACGCGGGGATCGTCGGACGTCGCGGCCCGCACGCGGTCGGCGGCGTCGCCGTCGCCGACGATGCGCAGCGTCACGTCGAGGTCGGCCGGCAGCCGCCGCCACGCGTCGAGGAGCAGTCCCACCCCCTTGTACAGGGCCAGGCGGCCGGCGAACACGAAGCGCCGCCGGGCTGCCGGGTCGGAGCGGGGCACCCGGGCGGCGTCGACGGCGTTGTACTTGACCCGCACGCGGGCGGGGTCGAACCCGGCGGACGAGCCCAGCCAGTCGGCCATGTGCCGGCTGATCGCGATGGGGACCACGCCGTCGTGGCGGGCCGTCACCCGGAACAGCGAGCTGGAAGCGCTCACGAGAGCGCTGGCGCCGGCCGACCCCGCGTAGCACCGGTGCAGGACCCCGGGGACGCGCCATCCGGGCCGGCACTCGCGGCACGGGGCACCGTCGCGGAAGTGGCCGCCGCCCACGCAGCGCAGCCGGCGGTTGTGCACCGTCCACACGACCGGCACCCCCCGCCGGCGGGCGGCCGCAGGCACGCTGCCGGAGAGCAGCGGGAAGAGGTTGTGCACGTGCACGACGTCGGGCGCGGTGTCGTCGAGCGCGGCCAGGAAGCGCCGGCGCGCGGGCACCGACCACACGGCGTCGACCGCCTCGCGCACGCGGCCGAGCGGGCCGGGAGTGACGATCTCGTCGTTGCTGACCTCGTGGCGGACCACGTCGACCCCCGCCTCGCGCAGCCATCGCACCTCGTCGTCGACGGCGAGGTTCTCGCCCGAGGGCACCCGCGACGAGTAGCGATTGTGCACGACGAGAGCCCTCATCTCGCGGCACTCGGCACATGAGTGGACGCCACGAGATTCGGACCTTACTCTGCGGTAGCCTGAGTCACCGTCAGATGGACGACCGGGGAGTGCACGGGGAAGTACGACGGATAACTGGGGTCCGAGCAATGGTGGGGGATTGCCGGCGCTGACAGGGCCTGGGGGTATGTGGCACACATGGGGGAGGTCACGTCGATGCGGCTTCGCGAGGCGGACGCCGGTTCGGGCGCGTCCCGGGCTCCGTCCGATCGAGCGGCGGGAACGGCTGCGGTCGAGACGGCACGATCGGGGCGCTCGCTGCGCATCCTCGTGCACGACTTCGCTGGCCACCCGTTCCAGATCGACCTGAGCCGGGCGCTGGCCCGGCGAGGCCACACGGTCCAGCACGTCTACTGCGAGTCGTACACCAGCGGCAAGGGCCGCTTCGAGGCCGCCACGGAGGGCGACCTGTCGATCGTGGCGGTGCCCGCAGGCGAGTACTTCGCCCGCTACTCGCCCGTGCGCCGCATCAGCCAGGAGGCCGCCTACGGCCGCCGGTTCGCCCGCGTCGCCGCCACGTTCGGGCCCGACGTCATCGTCGCCTGCAACGTCCCGCTCGTCGCCAAGTCGGTCACGGCCGCATGGTGCCGGCGCGAGGGCGTCCCCTGGGTGTTCTGGCTGCAGGACCTGCACAGCGTGGCCATGACGGCCGAGGCCGAGAAGCGCGCCGGCCGGGTGGGCCGGTGCGTCGGCGCCAGCTTCGAGGCGCTCGAGCGGCGCCTGCTGCGCCAGGCCGACGGGGTGGTCACCATCACCGAGGACTTCGGCCCCACGCTCACAGCGTGGGGCATCGACCGGGCCGACTGCACCGTCATCGAGAACTGGGCGCCGCTCGCCGACCTGCCCAGCCGCGACCGCGACAACGAGTGGCGCATCCGCCGGGGCCTGGGCGACCGCTTCGTGTTCCTCTACACCGGCACGCTGGGCCTCAAGCACCGGCCCGAGCTGCTGTACCAGCTGGCCGACCAGCACGTCGACGACGCCGAGGTGGTGGTGATCAGCGAGGGCATGGGCGAGGCCCGCCTGCGCGAGATGCTGCGCTCCCGTCCCCTGCCCAACCTGCGCCTGCTCCCGTTCCAGCCCATCGACCAGTACCCCGACGTGCTGGGCGCGGCCGACGTGCTGGTGGCCCTGCTCGAGCCGACGGCCGGCACGTTCTCGGTGCCGTCCAAGGTGCTCTCGTACCTGTGCGCCGGGCGACCCATCCTGGCCGCGATCCCGCCCGAGAACCTGGCGGCCCGCACCATCGAGCGGGCCGGTGCCGGGCTGGTCGTGTCGCCCACCGACGAGGAGGCCTTCCTCGTGGCCGCCAAGGAGCTGCTGGTCGACGGGGCGGTCCGCACCGCGTCGGGCAGGCAGGCCCGCGCGTACGCTGAGGCGACGTTCGACACCGAGGTCATCACCGACCGTTTCCAGCAGGTCATCGAGCGGGCGATCCGCCGCTCGGCGGCCTCGGCGCCCCGGGAGGGTTGAGCCCACATGGACAACGTGTTGGTGACCGGCGCGGGAGGGTTCATCGGTGGTCACCTGGTGCGCCGGCTGCGAGACGACGGGGTCGGCCGCATCCGGGCCGTCGACTGCAAGCCCAAGGACGACTGGCACCAGGTCTTCGACGACGTCGAGAACGTGCACGCCAACCTCGAGCTGCTCGACGCCTGCCAGCAGGCCGCCGACGGTGTCGACACCATCTTCAACCTGGCCGCCGACATGGGCGGCATGGGCTTCATCGAGAGCAACAAGGCCCTGTGCATGCTGTCGGTGCTGGTGTCGACCCACGTGCTGGTGGCCGCCCGCGACGCCGGGGTCGAGCGGGTGTTCTACGCGTCGTCGGCCTGCGTCTACGCGGCCGACAAGCAGTCCTCGCCCGAGGTCACCCCGCTGCGCGAGCCCGACGCCTACCCGGCCATGCCCGAGGACGGCTACGGCTGGGAGAAGCTGTTCAGCGAGCGCATGGCCCGCCACTTCGCCGAGGACTTCGGCATCGAGACCCGGGTGGCCCGGTACCACAACGTCTACGGGCCCGAGGGCACCTGGGACGGCGGCCGCGAGAAGGCGCCGGCCGCCATCTGCCGCAAGGTCGCCACCGCGGCGCTGACCGGCGACCACACGATCGAGATCTGGGGCGACGGCCAGCAGACCCGCAGCTTCACCTACATCGACGACTGCCTCGAGGGCACGCTGCGCCTCACGGCCAGCGACGTGCGCGAGCCGCTCAACGTGGGCAGCGATCAGCTCGTCACCATCAACGAGCTGGTCGACATCGTCGAGGGCATCGCCGGGGTGCGCCTCGAGCGCCGCTACGAGCCCGACGCGCCCCAGGGCGTGCGCGGCCGCAACAGCGACAACACCCTCATCCGCGAGCGACTGGGCTGGGCCCCGTCGGTCAGCCTCGAGGACGGCCTGGCCGCCACCTACGCCTGGGTGCACGACCAGGTGGCGGCGACACGGTCGGGGAGCTGACATCATCGCGGTGCCGGGGCGTCGCCACGCCGCCGGCCGCGGGCCACGACGCTGACCACTTGGGGACCAGGTGAAGACGTTGACACGCAGTGCCGGGCGCAGCTCGGTGGTCGGGCTCCTGTCACGTCGGAAGAACCTGGTGTACGGGGTGCTCGACCAGGGCGTGTTCAGCCTGGTCAACCTCGGCCTCAACATCGCGGTGGCGGCGACGAGCTCGACGGAGACCTTCGGGGCGCTCGGCCTCGTTCTCGCGCTCTACCTTCTCGAGACGGGCCTCGTCTACGGGGGCATCGTCGAGCCGTACAGCGTCTCCGCGCCGGTCAAGGGCGACGACGCCACGCGGCATGCGGTGGCGGCGTCGGTCGTGCTGGGCCTCGTCCTCGCCGTTGTGCACCTCCTCGTCGCGGCCGTGGCGTCGGGCACCCTGGCGGCCTTCCTGCTGGCCTACGCGCTCGCGACACCCGGGCTGCTGGTGCAGTCGTCGGCGCGGGGGCTGCTGGTCGGTCTCGGCAGGACACGACTCGCGTTCCAGTCCAACCTGGTCTGGGCCGCGGTCCAGGTGGGCTTCAGCGTCGTCGCGCTCCAGGCGGGCTCGAGCACCGGGATCTTCCTGGCCTGGGCGGCAGGTGGCTGGGCGTCGGCGGCCTACTGCCTGTGGTGCCTGCGAGCAGGCCCCCACGTCGTCGGGTGGCGCTCGTGGTTCCGTGGCCGGACCAGGGTGGCGGCCTCGTGGGCGGGGGACTACCTGGCGCAGCACGGCATGGCGCAGGTGCTGGTGTTCGCCCTGGGAGGTGTCGCCGGTCTCGGGGCCGTGAGCTCCTACCGCGGCGCGCTGCAGCTCACGGGGCCGGCGACAGTCGTCGTCGGCGGGCTCCGGCAGGTGATCCTGCCGGGCGCGGCGCGGCGGGCCCGGGCGGGGGACGGGTCCCTCGAACGTGCGATCACCGCCGCCGCCGTGGCCTTCCCCGCGGTGACGCTCGTGCTGGTCGCCCCGTTCCTCCTGCTCCCGCCCGACGCCGGCGCCGCGATGCTCGGCGAGTCCTGGGCCGGTGCGCGGGCCGTGCTGCCGTGGATCCTCCTCATGCGCATGGCGAACACGGCGGTGACCGCGCTCTCCGTCGGCCTGCGCGCGACCCACGACTACCGTGCGACCCTCCTGCTGCGGGTCGCGGGCGGCGTGTCCATGCTGGTGAGCGCCACGATTGCGGCGGCGTGGTGGGGCGCCATGGGTGCCTCGGTCGCGCTGGCGATCGTCGCCGTGATCCTGGTGCCGCTCTGGCGCGTGTCGTTCGTCCGGCAGGCCGCGCGACTCGGTCGTGACGCGCCCGGTCCGTGACCCGTGCGATCGGATCGGTCCTCAGCGCGGGCTGATCGCGCGGGGGCCCGACGCCAGTCGCTCGTGGAGGGAGTCGAGGACGGCCAGCGCCTCGGCGTGCCTGGTCCTGAGCAGGTCGCGCACCCGCTCGTTGGCGTCCATCCTGGCATTGGTCGGCCGTGCCACCCGATTGGCGTCGAACACCCCGTTGAAGCGGACGGTCCGGCGGTCGACCTCGGCCATCACCTCGTCGACTCCGCCCGGAGGTGTCGCGACGAGGTCTCGCGCCATCGTGGGTCGGAGGGCCTCCACCACCCGCTCCGGCTCGCCGGTGGTGACCGCGAAGGGGCTGACGAGCACCTCGTCGGACAACGCGAGCACGCCGACGTGGAACCTGCGGTAGCGCTCGATGTGCTGCTCGAGGGGCCGCTGCCCGTCGAACAGGGCGAGCGAGGCGAGGGCTGCTTCAGGCCGGCGGATGACCACCACGACGGGCACGCGCCGCCGCAGGGCAGCGTGGACGTGGGCGATGCTGTGCATGTGGCTCGCGATGCGTAGCCCGGGGTTGGCCTTGGCGATCCACGACACGAGGAACGAGTTGCCCGATCGGGGGAAGCCCTCGACGAGCAGCTCCGTCGAGGCGTCGACACCCTCCCGGGCCGGCGTCCTTCGGCTCGCGATCCGGACGTAGAGGCCAGGGAACCGTTCGAGCGCCGCCCGGCCCCGCTCCGAGGCGGCCTCCCACGGCCGTGCGCTGGAACGAACCTGCAGCTCGTTCATCAGGTCACCGTCTCCACAGCTCGTGGCCGACCCTCGCGGGCGTCCGCCAGCTCGAGACGGCGGACCGCCCAGAGGCACCCGATGAGGGCATACGAGAGCCAGAAGTGGCGCGCGAACGCCGTGGGCCCGAACATCGAGCTGACGTTGGCGGCCACGAAGCCACCGAAGACGCCGAGCGCCACCGGGTAGAGGTCGGTGCCGCGGGTGGACACCACGAGGCGGCAGGCTTGGTGCGCCACGGTGACGACGATGATCCACAGGCCGATCATCGCCGGCAGGCCCGCCTCGTAGAGCATCTTCAGGTGCATGTTGTGCACGTGGTTGTGCGGCTTGCCGTTCGACACGATGTTGCTCGGGCCGACCGCCTCCTCGACGTACGGGCCGATGCCCACCAACAGGTAGTCGTCGAAGTCGTTGATGATCTCGCTGTTGGCGGCCGAGCGCGATGCGAGGCTGTCGTCGAGGTTGCTCGTTCCGTCGGCGAACCCCGTCAGCCGCTCCGCGACGGGCAGGTCGCTGGTGAACAGCAGGAACATGCCGGCGACGGCTCCGGCGATGACGAGCATGCCGGTCAGGGGGGTGCGCCGCCGGCGACGCACCCGCGACGAGCCCGAGTAGAGCACCACGGCGACGACGGCGACGAGGGCGGCACCCAGGGCCACCACGGCCGACGTCGACCCCGTCGCGAAGATCCCGAGCATGACCACGACGGCACCGGCGGCCCAGCCGAGCGTCGCGAACGGGCGGTGTCGCCCGCCGGTCGGCACCAGGACCGGCACCGCGACGAGGAAGAACCCGGCGATGAGGAAGTTCATCAACTCACCGGGGTGGTAGGTGAAGGCCGCCTGTCGCCCGTCGCCGAAGTCCTTGGCGTTGACCTGCAGGATGCCGTTGTCACCCGCCACGGCCAGCACCGCGCTGGCGAGCACGGTCACGCGGACGGCGTTGACCATCGAGAACAGCGCCTGCCGGTCGCGGCAGACGGAGCGCAGTATCCAGAACCACACCAGCGTCGACCAGGCCAGGCGCACGACCACCATCGTCGATTCGAGCGGTGTCCACGAGCCCAACGCCGACAGCGTGGCGCCGCTGAGCATGAGGACGACGCCGGCGAGGACGAGTTGCGAGCCGCGACGGGCACGCCTCGGTGTCAGGAAGCGCTCGTCGCTGGCGAGCAGCTTGATCGCGATCACTCCGCCGCTTGCCATGAACAACAGGTCCGAGACGCTCCACCCCGCGACCCTCGTCGCGTTGAACGACAGGGTCGCCATGGCGAGCAGGCTCACGCCGAGTGCGACGCCCATCCGCCTGCGACCTGGGCGGTCGCCGGCGGCAGGGGAGCCGGCGGGGTGCGTCGTGGTCGGGGCTGCCGGGGCTTCGCCGAGCGCGGATCCGGCCGGGCCAGCCGGTAGCGCCGAAGGCGATACGTCGACCCCAGTCATGAGCGCGACGGTAACAGGGTGCGGTCGTGGCGATGCAGCCGCATCGGCGCCGCCGACCTGTCAGCTCGACGCGTGCTCGCGGTAGCGGAAGAGGCTGAACTGGTCGTGCCCGGCGCCGGTGTGGAAGACGAAGTCGTCCCAGCACACGGTCACCTCGAAGCTCGGCCCGTCGCCGGCCCGGGGCTCGTCGAGGACGAGGCAGGGGACGCCGTCGGCGTCCTCGACCGTTCGCCCGCTCAAGACCCCGGACCAGAGGAAGTAGTCGACGCCCTCCTCGGCCATCCGTGCCGGTGCGGTGCCCTCGGCGAGGTCGTGCAGCCAGTCGGTGTCGGCCATCAGACCTTCGGTCTGCAGCATCGGCCGGTCGGCCAGGTAGCCCACGAAGCCGGCGCGGTCGCCCATCGCCAGCACCGCGTCGTCGGGCAGCTCGTCCTCGATGAACTCGACCAGCTCGATCGCCCGGTGCGAGTGGTTGACGCCGGAGTCGAACGTGGCCGGAACCTGGGCGACGACGAACGCGGCGCCGAGGGCGAGACAGACCGGAGCGGCGATCGCACCGCGCCGCACCGACAGCGAGTGTGCCAGCAACGCAGCGGCGCAGAAGGCCAGGAGCGCGAGGTTGTAGTGGTACCAGGCCCAGATCCGGTACGACGTGGCGACCGTCAGGTAGACGAGCAGGACGGCCTGGCCGACCAGGAGCGCGCCGGCACACGCCCCCAGCCGCCGGCCTGCCACCGAGGTGCGCCAGTCGCGCAGGAGGAGGGCGACGGCCAGCATCACGAGGGTCGCGACGCCGAACCACAGCGGCCGACCGCCGTACTGCCCCGCCTTCAGGAACTGGTCGAGGGGATGCTCGTTCCAGAAGGGGGCGCCGAGCGACTTGGCCCGCCCCGACACGGGTGTCGGCGAGCCGAACACGAGCTGGTTCAGCGCCGCGTACACGACGAGCGCTGCCCCGGACGGTCCGAGCAGCAGCACCGCTCGCGTCCGGAGGACCGACCACGCCGGACGCCCACGGAAGGCGACCACGGCTGCCAGCGCGACCGCGGTCGCCGTGGCGTCGAGCCGGGTCAGGCATACGAGTGCCAGCACGACGCCCAGGCGCCGCAGGGCACGCGGGTCGTCCTCGTCGACCTCGAGCGTGAGCCGGACGGTCAGGAGCAGGAGGAACAGCAACGGCGCGGACTCCATGCCGTTGAACGCGAGCTGGCCGGTGATCACGCCGAGGAACCCGAGTGCGACCATGCCCGCGACACCCAACGCGTCGGAGCCGAGTCGCCGGCCGATCAGCGTGGCCTCGCGCACCGCCGCGATCCACAGCACGCTCTGCAGCACCGCCACGCCGATGAGGAACGTGTAGGTGCCCCGGAGGACGAGGCCGACGGCCGACAGCGCCACCATCCACAGAGGGTGGTAGCCGTTCGTCTCCACGAGCCCGGTGAAGGTCGATCCGTCGCCCGACGCGATGTTCCGGGCGACCCCGAAGTAGTAGTAGGCGTCATCGGTGAAGAGGAAGGCCCACTCCTCCCGGCCCTTCACCACGAGCACGGCGAGTTGCGTGAGGGGCGGGGCGACCGCCACGGCGATGGCGACGAGTCGGGTCCAGGACCATCGCCGAGTGGGCTCGACGATCTCCCTAGGCTCGCGATGCCGAACTGCCACCATGTCGTCGAGTTTCCCCAGGCCCGTTCCGTCGGTGAGCACGTCAACGTAGCCGACCCCGTCACCGGGGACCTTTCTGGCATCGCGTGTAAGATCCGGCCTCCATGGACCCGCAGCTCGACGAGCCGGACCTCCGGTCCTACCTGGGCGTCATCGCTCGTCGGCGGTGGCTGGTCATCGTGACCACGGTCGTCTTCCTGGGCATCGCCGTGGCCATGTCGGTCATCCCCGAGCCCACCTACCGGGTCCGGGCCCAGGTCATGACCACGGGTGTCAACGACCCCGTCGCCATGGTCTTCGGCGTCAACAGCGTGGGTGACCTCGACCGCCAGGCCACGATCGAGCTCGCGTACCTCAACTCGGCCCAGCTCCGGTACGCGGTGGCCAACGCGTACTCGGGCACCTTGCCCGACAGCGAGATCTTCCGGGTGACGGCCACGCAGGTCAGCAGGGGCGACTCCAATCGGACGAGCAGCGTGGCAGAGATATCGCTCGTGTCGACCGACCCCGATGCGGCGGTGACACTGGTCAACACCTACGCCGAGACCTATGTCAACGCGCGCCGGGTGCGCGACCAGGAGAACCTCCTCGAGACCAGGCAGCGGCTCCAGGGCCTGCTGACCGACATCGGCCAGCAGATCGAGGCCGCGCAGGAGCCCCTCGAGGCCATCGAGGCGCAGATCGCCGAGGGCGACGGCGATGTCCAGGCGCTCGCCGCCCGCCTCGAGGTCGAGACCGAGCGGCTCACCCCCACGCTGCAACCGCTGCAGGCGCAGGAGTCGGACATCCGCAACCTGCTCGGCGAGCTCAACCTGGGCGTCGAGCTGGCGGCCGGCGGGGGCGCAGAGGTCCTCAGCGGCGCCGGCGGCGCGGGCACCCCGGTCAGCCCCAACATCCCCCTCAACCTGGCCATCGGGCTGGTGTTCGGGCTCTTCCTCGGCGCGGCGTTCGCTTTCGTCCGTGACTACTTCGACGACTCGGTCAAGACCAAGGAGATGGCCGAGCGGGTCACCGGCGTGCCGACGCTCGGACTCATCCCCAAGATCGACGGCGAGTCCGACCTCGTGACGGTCGCCCACCCGACGGCCCCCGCCGCCGAGGCGTTCCGCCTGCTGCGCACGTCGGTCAAGTTCCTGGCCGTCGAGCGCCAGGTGCGGGTGGTGCAGGTCACGAGCCCCTCGCCCGGCGAGGGCAAGACCCTGGTGGCCGTCAACCTGGCGGTCGCGTTCGCCCAGGCGGGCGACAGGGTCGTGCTCGTCGGTGGCGACCTCCGTCGCCCCCGCATGGAGGAGATCGTCGGCGTCCCGCTGACGCCCGGCCTGACCGCGGTGCTCATCGGCGACGTGACCCTCCCCCAGGCCATCCAATCGGCCGCCGCCGTGCCCAACCTGTCGGTGCTGCCCGCGGGGCAACCGCCCCCGAACCCGTCCGAGCTCATCAGCGGCGAGCGGGCGCGCCGCCTCGTCGACGTGCTCGGCCAGACATACGACGTCGTCGTCATCGACTGCCCGCCGGTGCTGCCCGTGACCGATTCGCTGGTGCTGGCCCGCATGGCCGACACCACGCTCCTGGTCACCTCGGCCAACCGCACGTCCAAGCGCAGCCTGACCCGGGCGGTCGAGCTGCTGCGCCAGGTCGACGCCGCGCTGGTCGGCACTGTGCTCAACAGCCTGTCCGCCGACGAGACGTTCAGCGGCGAGCCCTACCGCTACGAGAGGGTGTCACGGCCGCCGGCCCGCCACGGTGGTCGCCGCGGCCAGAACGAGGTCGCCGACGGCGGCAACGGGTATGCCGGCGGGCGGGGACGGGACGACGAGGGCGATCCCGACGCCGAGTGGGCCCCGACCGGGCCGCCGGCTCGGACGTAGCCACCAGAGACTTAAGCGCGCGGGTATCAACTTTCCTGAGCGGGAGGTAGACTACCATCATGGCGCTCGATCCGAATCGCTGGACGCTCAAGGTCCAAGAGGCCTTCAGCTCGGCCGTCGACGCGGCCAAGCAGGCGTCGAACCCCGAGGTCACTCCCGACCATTTGCTCGCCGCCCTGCTCGCCCAGGGAGAGGGCATCGTCCTGCCCATGCTCCAGCGGCTGGGCAAGGAGCCGCTGCCGCTGCGCAACCAGGTCAACGAGGCCCTGGCCAAGCTGCCCCACGCCTACGGCAGCGAGGCCCGCCTGTCACGGGAGCTCAACAAGGTCATCGACGACGCCGACGCCGCCCGCGCCGAGCTCACCGACGAATACGTGTCGACCGAGCACCTGCTGCTGGCCCTGGCCGATCGCCTCGGCGTCACCCGCGAGGAGGTCCTGGCGGCGATGCAGGACGTGCGGGGCAGCCACCGCGTCACGTCGCAGAACCCCGAGGACCAGTTCCAGGCGCTCGAGCGCTACGGCCGCGACCTCACCGAGATCGCCCGCCAGGGCAAGCTCGACCCGGTCATCGGCCGCGACGAGGAGATCCGCCGGGTCATCCAGGTGCTCTCGCGCCGCACCAAGAACAACCCGGTCCTCATCGGCGAGCCCGGCGTCGGCAAGACCGCCATCGTCGAAGGGCTGGCCGAGCGCATCGTCGAGGGTGACGTGCCCGAGACGCTGAAGAACAAGCGGGTCGTCGCGCTCGACCTGGGGTCGATGGTCGCCGGCGCCAAGTACCGGGGCGAGTTCGAGGAGCGGCTCAAGGCCGTCCTCAAGGAGATCACCGACGCCGAGGGCGAGATCATCACCTTCATCGACGAGCTGCACACCGTCGTCGGTGCGGGTGCGGCCGAGGGCGCCATGGACGCGGGGAACATGCTCAAGCCGCTTCTCGCCCGCGGCCAGCTGCGCATGATCGGTGCCACCACCCTCGACGAGTACCGCAAGCACATCGAGAAGGACGCCGCCCTCGAGCGCCGCTTCCAGCAGGTCTACGTCGGCCCGCCGTCGGTCGAGGACACCATCGCCATCCTGCGCGGCCTCAAGGAGCGCTACGAGGTGCACCACGGCGTGCGCATCCAGGACGCGGCGCTGGTGGCCGCTGCGGTGCTGTCCGACCGCTACATCACCGGGCGCTTCCTGCCCGACAAGGCCATCGACCTGGTCGACGAGGCGGCCTCGCGGCTGCGCATCGAGATCGACTCGCTCCCCACCGAGATCGACGTGGTCGAGCGACGCATCCGCCAGCTCGAGATCGAGCGCGTGGCGCTGTCCAAGGAGACCGACGCGGTGTCGGTCGAGCGGCTGGCCAACCTCGACGAGGAGCTGGCCAACCTGCGCGAGCAGCGCGACTCGATGCTGGCGCACTGGAACAACGAGAAAGAGGCCATCGACCAGATCCGCGAGCTCAAGGAGCAGCTCGAGACCCTGCGGGCCGAGGCCGAGCGCGAGACCGACCTCGAGAAGGCGGCCGAGATCCGCTACGGCCGGCTGCCCGAGCTCGAGCGCCAGGTCGACGAGGCGACCGCCCGGCTCGAGGAGCTGCAGTCGGGCGGCCAGCGCATGCTCAAGGAGGAGGTCGACGAGGAGGACGTCGCCGAGGTCGTCGCCCGCTGGACGGGCGTGCCGGTCAGCCGCCTGATGGAGGGCGAGATGGCCAAGCTCGTGCGCCTGGAGGAGGTGCTGCACGAGCGGGTCATCGGCCAGGACGAGGCCGTCTCCGCCGTGGCCAACGCCATCCGGCGCAGCCGGGCCGGCCTGTCCGACCCCCACCGGCCCATCGGCTCGTTCCTGTTCCTCGGCCCCACCGGCGTGGGCAAGACCGAGCTCGCCCGCACGCTGGCCGACTTCCTGTTCGACGACGAGCGCGCCATGGTGCGCATCGACATGTCCGAGTACATGGAGAAGCACTCGGTCAGCCGGCTCATCGGCGCCCCTCCCGGCTACGTCGGCTACGACGAGGGCGGCCAGCTCACCGAGGCCATCCGCCGCCGGCCCTACGCGGTGGTGCTGCTCGACGAGATCGAGAAGGCGCACACGGACGTGTTCAACGTGCTGCTGCAGCTGCTCGACGACGGCCGCCTCACCGACGGCCAGGGCCGCACGGTCGACTTCACCAACACCGTGCTGATCATGACCTCGAACCTGCCGGGCGACCCCCGCTCGTTCTTCAAGCCCGAGTTCATCAACCGCATCGACGAGATCGTCCGCTTCCGCGAGCTGACGGAGAGCGACCTGGCCCAGATCGTCGACATCCAGCTCCGGGGCCTGCGCGACCGGCTCGCCGCCCGGCGCATCGGCCTCGAGGTCACCGACGCCGCCACCGCGGCGCTGGCGCACAAGGGCTTCGACCCGGCATTCGGCGCCCGGCCACTGAAGCGGGTCATCCAGCGCGAGCTGGCCGACCCGCTGGCCGTGCAGATCCTCGACGGCAAGATCGCCGAGGGCGACACCGTCACGGTCGACGCCCTGGACGGTGACCTGGTGCTGCTGACCTGACGTCGGGCTCCCCGCCGAGGAGGCTCGAGTAGAGCTCCTCAGGGAACCCGAGGCTCTGCAGCATCTCCGCGGTCCGGCGGGTGACGGCAGGCTCCTCCGCCACCGGGACGTCGTTGCGCGCGGCGAACATCCGCTCGGCGGCCGACAGCCTCCGGGCGCGCTGGCGGGCCCCCGACGCGTCGACGAAGCCGCGAGCCACCTTGCGCAGGTAGTCCTCGCGGCTCCTGTAGAAGTAGTGGCGAAGGACCAGCCGTGGTCGAGGCGACGGGGTGACGAACGAGCCGAAGACGCGCCGGCCGTCCGGTGCCACCGCCAGACGGCCGAACCGGTAGTAGAAGTTGTGCGAGTTGCGGTAGCGGTGGATCGTCGCCGGGCGGGCGATGACCTTGACGTGCCGGTTGCACCCGGCTTCCGCCCGATCGAACCGCTCGGTGACGAGTCCGGCGGGGATCGACTCGTGACCGGCGCTGCCGAAGAAGCGCCAGTTGACCGCGATGGCGGGCCTGTGGCCGAACTCTCGCAGCGCCTCGCGCAGCGCACCCGGCTCGGTCTCGAACAGGAACTCGTCCGCGTCGAAGAACGCCACCCATGCGCAGCGATGCCCGAAGCGCGCCAGCAGGTCGGCCTCGCAGGAGGGGGAGGCAGGGACGTTGGGCCACGGCAGATGGGTCACGAGGCCGCGCTCGGCGAACGGAGCGATCACCGACCCGATGTCGTCGGAGCTGTTGTTGTCGTAGACGAAGAAGTGCTCGAAACCCAGGTTGTGGTGATGGGCGAGCCATTCGGGGAGGAAACGCGCCTCGTCCTTGACCCTGATCGCTGCGGCGAGCAGGTGTTCTGGCGGTCCGGCGTCTCGTCGCACCCGGGAGCGAACGAAGAGCGACTGGATCGCGAAGCACGAGTTCTGGGCGAGGAAGAGGGTGCTCCGGGCGGCCCGGTTGTCCTTCACCCGGCCACGCAGCGATCTCATGACCGATCGGGCCCCACTGCCGACGGTGCGGATCCGCCGTCTGCCTGGTGAGCCACCGATGACCCCGGCAGTCGCAACGCGTCCCGCTTCGACATGGTGAAGTTCCACCGCTCGTTGTGGACCAGGTCGTAGCCGTTCACGCGGAACCGCCCCAACAGCCGGAGCAGCGAGCGACTGCTCTGCGGCTGGTCGTACTCGAAGCACACGACCGCCGGACGCGGCCCGTGCTCGAGCAACTGGGGCAGGACCGTCGACTCCGCTCCCTCGATGTCGACCTTGAGGAGGTCGATGTGATCGTGGCCCTGCGCCGCCATGAGATCGGCCAGCGAGTCGACCCGAGCGGTGAACGACTCGGTCGTCCGCTGCAGGTTGACCACCGAGTGCGAGACAGCGCTCGGGTTCGCCGGTGCGTAGAAGCTCAACTCCGCGGGCTCGTGCCACAGGCCGACCGGCAGGAAGGTGAAACGGTCGTCATCGGGCCTGACGCTGTCGACATGGGCGATGGCACGTGGCGTCGGATCGATCGTGACCACGGTCAGCCCGCGGCGATGGAGCTCGAGGTCGAACGAGATGTCCTCGCCGGCGCCGGCGCAGTACGCGACGGCACCCGGTCGAACGACAGCCTCGGGAACCCACCACCCGCACCCGCGCGAGCCCAACCTGACGACGGCGACGTGGGGTCGGACTCCGAGGAAGGGGCCCAGCACGAGCCGTCGCGAACGACTGGACACCCGTCGCCGAAATGTTCTCGCTCGCACACCCGGGCGCACAGCCCTACGACCCTCCGCTGCGATCGCTCGTCGAGGACGGGAAAGACTGTCACACGCCGCGGAGCTGCGCCCGCGGGACGCCGCCGTCGGGCGCAGCATCGCCGCTCCCTGTGCAATTCGGGCGTACCCCTCGGCCGAACCGCGGCGATGACGCACGGAGACGAGGAGCAGGAGATCGAATGAGAGAGCACACCGTGACCCGCCGACGCCTCGCAGTGGCGGTCGCTATCGCCGCAGGCGCGATCGGCCTCGTGGCCGCCTTCCCCGCCGAGGCGACGGACAACCCAGAGGGCATCGAGGGCAATCCCACGTGCGGTGACCTGGCTCCCCGCGGCGTCGATTGGACCGAGCTGA
>Ga0299914_10001437_pt1 | contig 15750 bp, 13 predicted proteins | sample RVTome_10_FD_201361 | JGI IMG/M metagenome (GOLD analysis project Ga0299914, IMG submission 201361) | Soil microbial communities from uranium-contaminated site in the Upper Colorado River Basin, Wyoming, United States - RVT153D57 (version 2) ...
CGATCATCGCCACGAAGTCGTGCTGGGTCTGCGCCATCTTCCGCTCCGGCGTGACGTCGTCCATCACTAGGAGTCGTCCCATCGGCGCGCCGGGGACTCGGACATCGGTGGCATGGACCTTGAACGTACGCGTCGTCGGGCCGAGCTGAAGTTCGTCCAGGAGGTTCCCCTCGCCGAGGATCAGGTCCTCCAGCTGCTCGCTGCCCAGGGATCCGCGCACTGGGGTGCCCGCGGCGAACATCGCCGTAAGCCCGAAGAGCTGTTCCGCCGCCGGGTTGATGGAACGGATCTTGCCGGCCGCGTCGGAGAGAACGATGGGGTTCGGGACGCTCTGGATGATCGAGCTGAGCTCCGACTCTTTCGTCTCGGCGAGGGCGTAGAGCTCACCTGCCCCGATCGCACTCGAGCACTGCTGCCCGAACGCCTTCAGCACGTAGCCGCGCTCCTGGACGAGACCCTCGGACCCCGAAACCATGATCAATCCCTTGGTGCCGCGCGGGCTCCGCAGTCCTATCGCGATGAAGCTTTCGCCCTCACCTACGTCGATAAGCCTTAGCGTCGCCTCTTCCACGGCGGCGCGCGTCTCGGGACGTTCGGTGAGGAGGCGGATCATCGCTTTGTCGAGGCTGCGGAACACACCCCTGCTGAGCGCTCCGGTCTCGCCGTCGAAGAGGCAGACGAAGCCCTGCTTCTCCGATGACAATCGCGTCGCTCCGTCGAGGATGAAGTTGAGCAAGGTCTCGATATCGAGGGTTCCGAGGAGCCCGTTGTTGGCCTCGTTCAGTGCCGCCAGGTCCGACGAGCGGCGTTCGGCCTGCTCGTGGAGCTTCGTGCGATGGATCAAGGCAGCGGCCTGGTCGGCGAACATCTGAGCGAGGCGGCGGTCGTCGTGCGTGAACGCGGTTCCGCCGTCGGAGATCGAGAGGTTCAGTACTCCGATCGCGCGGCCGTTCACCCGGAGGGGAGCCACGACACTCGAGGAGATGGCGCGCTGCTTCGGCACGAAGTTGATGAAGGCTTCCTGGTCGACGTCCCCGAGAAGGAGCGCCTGTCCCGTCGCCACGACCCGGCCTGCGACACTGTCGCCGCACGGCATGCGATGACCGAGCGGAACTGTCGGGGGCTGGCCTGCGGACGCGACGAGGACGAGCTCACGGCCGCCGTCGTCGAGCAGCATGATGGACGATTGCTCGGCTCCGAAGAGATCGATGGCGGTTGCCACCACGCCCTGGACGGCGTCCGGGAGCGCGGTGGCGGAGGCGGCGATCTCACTCACTTTCAACGCCGCCTCGAGCGCCCTCTTCAGCTTGGTGGGATCTGCGATCTCGGCTTGCTGGGGACGCGCGAATAAGGACATGCTTTCTCATCGGCCCCAGGGGGGCCTGGGTTTAAGTTCCAGGGCAGGTTTCGGTGCAAGTTCGGCCTCGGGCTAAACCCACCCCTCCAGGGGCCGATAAACCCATCAAGCCAGTAGATCTGCCAACGGAGACCAAAGGGTACAGATGATGACGACCATCAAGGCGACCTGCCCAAGCTGTGGAGAGGTGAGTCTCACCGCCGACGACATCCTCTTGCGGATCGGGTCGGATGCCACGTCGAACACCTACGGGTTCGATTGCCCGGAGTGCAGCGATCACGTCGAAAAGCACGCGGACGAGAGAGTGGTACGTCTGCTCCTCTCGGGCGGCGTCATGCCGGTCCTGAACCACGTCCCGGCCGAGGCCTTGGAGACAAGGTCCGGACCGCCGATCGATCACGACGACCTCCTCACCTTCCACGAGCTTCTGAACACCGACGGCTGGTTCGAGCAGTTGCTCGAGAGCGAGCAGCAGTAGCGCCCGAAGCGATCCTCGCAAGGCCGGTAGGAAGCTCTCCCCAGGCACTTAGACTTCGGCCATGCCGTCGATAGGTCCGCTCGAGATCATGGCCGTGGCGGTCGTGGCCCTGATCGTTTTCGGACCCCAACGTCTGCCCGAGATCGCCCGTTCGGTCGGACGCGCCCTCAACGAGTTGAAGCGGCAGGCCTCCGACATACGCAGCGAGTTCGAGTCGGGGCTCGACATCACGGACGAGCCGGCGGAACCGGACGAGCCGGCGGAACCGGACGAGCCGGCGGAACCGGACGAGCCGGCGGAACCGGACGAGCCGGAGGACCCGAAGCCGGAGGACCCGAAGCCGGAGGACCCGGGGACCAAGGAACTCTGATGGCTGCCGGGGGCGGAGAGGCGGGTCGGCGACGGAGCATCCTCCGGCGGAGGCGGGAGAAGAAGAGCGCCGCATCGTCGATGTCCATGATGGAGCATCTCTCCGAGCTCCGTTCACGATTGATCTTCGCCGCGGCGGCTTTCCTGGCCGTTTCCGTGGTCGCCTTCATCTTCTTCAATCAGATCAGCGACTTCCTACTGACGCCGCTCTGCTCGCTCCCCAAGGAGAACCTGGGGCCGAACGGGTGCCGATTGATCTTCACCGGTGCCCTGGAGCCCGTCACCGTGCGATTGAAAGTGACGGCCATGGTGGGGATCGTGGCCGCATCTCCGATCTGGCTCTACCAGGTATGGGCGTTCATAGTGCCCGGCCTCCATCCGAGAGAGAAGAAGTTCGCGATCCCGTTCGTGTTCGTCTCCGTATTTCTGTTCCTCGTGGGGGCCGTCTTCGCGTACGTGACGCTTCCGCCCGCGCTGAGATTCCTCGTTGGGCTCGGCGGCGACAACCTGATCCCGTTCTTCAGCGCGAACGAGTACCTCAGCTTCATCGGGTTGATCGTCCTCGTTTTCGGGGTGACGTTCGAAGCTCCGCTATTCCTCTTCTTCCTGGGATTGGTTGGTGTGGTGACGGTGCCGCAGCTCCGCGGGTTCCGGCGTAGTGCGATCGTCGGGATAACGATCATCGCCGCGGTCGTGACCCCCAGCCAGGATCCGTACACGATGCTCGCTATGGCCGTGCCCCTGTACCTCTTCTACGAGGGGACGATCCTCGCCCTCGCTCTCGTCGAGAAGCGGCGGGCGAAGAGGACACCCACCCCCTAACCAGGGCATCGGGGAGCGGAACGACGGGGGACCCGCCGGGCTTCGGTATCATCCTCGACCGATGGCCATCAAAGGCAAGAAGAAGTCTCAGAGCAGAGGGAGTCAGGGCGCTCGACGCCCGGCGTCCGCCCCGCGCCCCACGGCCGCGCCCCGGCGCAAGACGTCTTGGTGGCGGACCCGCGATGGGATGCTGATCGGCGGGATCCTCCTGGTCGTCTTCATCGGTGTGATCGTCTGGCTCGTTGTCAGCGCCCAGGATCGCGCCGAGCAGTTCGAGTTGGAGCAGACCGCGCTCGACACTTACACCGATGGGCTCTCGCCCGTTGTGGAGAGTGTGACCCCTACGGCCACGGACATGATCGCGATCACGACCCTGCCCGAGGACGACGCCCTCGACTCGCTGGCTGAGGACGCGAAGACGTGGGTAACCGACCTCCAGACGGCCCAGGCCCTGGTGCAGCAGCAGTTCGCCCCTGAAGAGGCGCAGGCCGTCAACGATCTCCTGACCGAGTCGATCGGCCTCTATATCGCCTCGTCGCAGACGTTCGAGCTCGTTCCCGATGCCGAGGGCGCGCTGCGCGAGAAGCTGTTCACGCGCGCCACCGATCAACGAGACGCCGCGGGGCGTGTGATGAGCGGTGCGATCGGAGCGCTCGACTCCCTGCGCAACGAGAAGGATCTGGGAGCGTCGGGACTCCGTTCGCCCGCCGACCTGCCCCCGCCGGCACCCAGCGCACCGGCATCGCCGGAGGCCGAGATCTCCCCGGAGGCCGAGGCATCACCGGGCGAACCGGCCGGAGGAGGGGGCGAGGGCGATGGGGCCGATGGCTCTCAGAAGGGTGGCAAGAAGAAAGACCGGAAAGACGGGGACGCGGACGGCTAGTGCTCCGCCAGAGGCCCCGAGATGACCGTCGGACGGGGCCCTAACCCCGTCGAGAGATTCGAGGGGTCATATGGATTCCCCTTCGATCCCTTCCAGCGGAAGGCCTGCGCAGCCCTGGACGACGGGTCGTCGGTCCTGGTCGCGGCCCCCACCGGTTCGGGGAAGACCGTCGTCGGGGAATTCGCCGCCTGGCTCGCGATCGAGGGCGGCGGGAAGGCCTTCTACACGACGCCGATCAAGGCCCTGTCGAACCAGAAGTTCGGCGACTTCGCTCGCATCCACGGGGTGGCGAACGTTGGGCTATTGACCGGTGACAACTCGATCAACGGCGACGCCCCCATCGTCGTCATGACCACCGAGGTTCTCCGCAACATGATCTACGAGGACGCTCCGGCGCTCCAGGGACTCCGGTACGTGGTGCTGGACGAGGTCCACTACCTCCAGGACCGATACCGGGGCGCGGTCTGGGAAGAGATCCTCATCCACCTGCCGGTCGACGTGCAGATCGTCTCCCTCTCGGCAACCGTTTCCAATGCGGAGGAGTTCGCGGAGTGGCTCCAGACCCTCCGAGGCCGGACCGAGGTGATCATCGAGGAGAAGCGACCGGTCGAGCTTCGTCTCTGGTACATGGCCTCGGACGAGCTCCTGCCGATGTTCATCGCCGGCAGGGACAACAAGCCGCTCCCGAACCAGCGCGCGGCCGAGTTCGACAAACGGCGCGCGGCGCCGCGTGGCCCCCGGCCTGGTCGCGGAGGCCGGCGATCGACCGGCAAGCGCGTCCGTATCCCGTATCGAAGCGACGTTGTCGACCGGCTCTATGCCGAGGGGATGCTTCCCGCGATCTACTTCATCTTCTCGCGCAAGGGCTGCACCGAAGCGGTTAAGCAGTGTCTCAGAGAGAACATCGTCCTGAGCACACCAGATGAGCGGGTCGATATCAGGAAGCGGGCGGAGGATCGGGTCGTCGATCTCAGCCCGGTCGAACTCGAGATCCTCGGTTACTCCGATTGGATCGGCGGCCTCGAGCGGGGGATCGCCGCCCACCACGCGGGGATGATCCCTCCGTTCAAAGAGGTGGTCGAGGAGTTGTTCGCAGCGGGGCTCGTCAAAGTGGTCTTCGCCACCGAGACGCTTGCTCTTGGGATCAACATGCCGGCGCGCGCAGTGGTCATCGAGAGCCTCATGAAGTTCACCGGCGAGCGCCACGAGATGATCACGCCGGGTGCCTTCACGCAGTTGACCGGCCGGGCTGGGCGGCGCGGCAAGGACGAGCTGGGACACGCGGTGGTCCTGCTGCAGCGCTACATCCGTTTCGAGGAGATAACGCGTCTGGCATCCACCCGCACGTATCCGCTCCGCTCCTCCTTCCTGCCCTCCTACAACATGGCTGTGAACCTGGTCCGTAATTACGACTTGGCCGAGGCCGAGCATCTCGTGAACTCGTCCTTCGGGCAGTTCCAGAGCGACCGGAGCGTTGTCCGACTGGAGAACGCGCGCGAGAAGAACGAGGCGTACCTCGCGAGCTATCGCGAGCGCATGAAGTGCGACCGCGGCGACATGGACGGATACCGCGAGCTGCTTGCAAGGCTACAGAAGCTGGAGGGCAGGATGTCCGGCTCTAGGGCTCGATCGAAGCGGGTCACCGAGAGCGTGCTCGCCCTGTCGCCGGGGGACATCATCCAGGTGTCGGCCGGGCGCAAGCGGGGCCGGTATGCCGTGATCGAGGTGGTACAGCGGAGATCCGAGCGGCGCCCGCGCGTGCTGGCACTGTCGCGGAAAGGAGCTTTGATCCGTTTCGGGCCGGCCGACCTCGTGGAGCCTCCGAGGCGGATCGGCAAGCTCTCGGTCGAGGAGCGAAGAGGCGCCGGTGATCCCGACGAGCGCAAAGCCATCGCCGAGAAGATCGCCAACCTCTCTCCCGACGCCCCGGAGCCGGACGTGGAACAGCCGGATGCCGCCACGGACGAGTTCCGCTCCTTGAGGGACGCCGTCGACTCCCACCCTGTCGCCGGATGTCCGGAGCTCGGTCGTCATCTCCATTTCGCCGAGCGCGCCGAACGCCTCGAGCGGGAGATCCGCAACATCGAGCGCAGGATCGCGCGGACGACCGGCACCTTGGCGCGTCGCTTCGATCAAGTACTCGCCGTCCTGGAGGCACTCGATCACGTGCACGGCTGGGAGCTCACCGAGAAGGGCGAGCTGTTGACGAACGTATATAACGAGTCCGATCTCCTGGTAGTCGAGTCCCTCGAGGCCGGACTGCTGGACACGCTCGAGCCCGAAGAGATCGCGGCCGTCTGCTCCACGCTCGTGTACGAGACCAGGGGCCCGGAGGGACCGCCCCCGCCGGACATGCCGACGGCGGCGTGCGAGCAGGTATGGCGGGATCTGATGCAGACGTGGCGACGGATACGAGCGGAGGAAGAGGGACGCCAACTCGACCTCACACGCGAACCCGATCCCGGTTTCGCATCCAAGGCGCATGCGTGGGCATCGGGGGCCGCGCTGGAGGATGTGCTGGATGAGGACGACGCGCCCGGGGACTTCGTGCGCTCCACGAAACAGCTGGTGGATCTCCTGAGACAGTTGGAGGAGATCGCGCTCCCCGTGGAGCTGGAGAAGAAGATCAGGAAAGCGGTCGATTCTCTGCACCGGGGGATCGTGGCCTATTCCTCCCTCGACGTCGCATGATCGAGGGAGTGGTGTTCGATTGGGGCGGCACTTTGACCCTTCCCATCGAAGTCATCTATGAGATCGATACCTGGGGCGACGTTGCACGGCATCTCGACCCCGAGAATCACGAAGAACTCGTCGTTCGACTCGGGGCGATCGAAGCCGAGCTGTGGGAGATATCTCGTACGACCCAGAAGAGCGCGCACCTAGAGGACCTCATCGCTGCCGTCGTTCGTGAGTTCGGTATCGAGATGGCAGAGGACTCACTCCGGTATGCAACGGGTCACCATCTGGACGCGATCCGTCCGCACATCGAACACGATCCCGATGCCGCGGGGGTCCTTCGAGGCCTGCGGGAGAGAGGCCTCGCCATAGGCCTCCTGTCGAACACGTTGTGGCCCGAGGACTTCCACGAAAGGCTGCTGGAGGACGCGGGCATCCGCGACCTCATCGATGTCCGCCTCTATACGAGTCATATGGAGGTGACGAAGCCCCATCCTGAGGCCTTCCGCGCGGCCCTCGACGCGCTCGGGATCCAGGATGCGGCGCACGCCGTCTTCGTCGGCGACCGTCCCTACGACGACATACACGGCGCCCGGCGAGCGGGGTTCAAGACCGTCCACCGCCCGAACGAGATGGTCCCTCCGCACGATGTCGAGCCGGATGCCGTGATCCGCGACCTCCCATCACTCATCCGAGTGATCGACGAGTGGATCGGGGGCTGAGCGCCCGGATCCCGGCACCGTGGGAGGATTGGCCGATGCGAGAGGCCTACATCGTCGATGCGGTGCGTACCCCGATGGGGCGTTTCAAGGGAGCGCTGTCGTCGGTGCGCCCGGACACGCTTGCCGCGCACGTCATAGCGGAGCTGGTGCGCCGGAACTCGGTGCCCGGGAACGCGGTGGACGACGTGGTGTGGGGAGCCGCGAACCAGGCGGGTGAGGACAACCGCAACGTCGCTCGCATGGCCTTGTTGCTGGCAGGGCTCCCGGTCGAGGTCCCCGGCGTCACCGTTAACCGGCTGTGCGGCTCCGGGCTGGAAGCGGTTAACTCCGCCTACCGTCAGATACGCGCCGAGGAAGCCGATCTGCTGATCGCGGGGGGTTCGGAGTCGATGACGAGGGCCCCGTTCGTGATGGCCAAGGCCGCAGCTCCCTTCGACCGCAACGCCGAGATCTACGACACTTCGATCGGCTGGCGCTTCGTGAACCCCCGGATGAAGGAGATGTACGGCTCCGAGGCCATGGGGGAGACGGCAGAGATAGTGGGACGGGACCACGGAGTCACCCGTGCGGAACAGGACGAGTTCGCGCTGGAGAGCCACCGGCGCGCCGTCGCGGCGCGCGAGGAAGGGAGGTTCAAGGCGGAGATCGTTCCCGTCGAGGTGCCCCAACGCCGGGGTGATCCGGTGGTAGTCGATCAGGACGAACCGCCGAGGCCCGACACCACTATCGAGAAGCTGTCGAAGCTGCGTCCGGCGTTCGAAGAGGACGGAACGGTCACGGCCGGTAACTCGTCGGGACTGAACGACGGTGCGGCCGCGGTCCTCCTCGCCTCGGTCGAGGCGCTTGAGAGGAACGGTTGGGAACCGATGGCGCGGGTCGTGACGTCGGCCGCGGCCGGGGTTGAGCCGCGTCGGATGGGGGTCGGACCCGTGTACGCGACCCGCAAGGCCCTCGCGCGCGCCGGTCTCGAGCTTGCCGACATCGACCTGATCGAGTTGAACGAGGCGTTCGCCGCGCAATCCCTCGCGTGCATAAAGGAACTCGGTCTCGACCCTCAGCTAACCAACGTCAACGGGGGAGCGATCGCTCTAGGCCATCCGCTCGGGTGCTCCGGGGCTCGGATATTGACAACGCTGGTACACGAGATGGATCGTCGAGAGGCTCGTTATGGCCTCGCGACGATGTGCATCGGTGTCGGCCAAGGGATAGCGACCATCGTTGAACGCGGCTGACCGGATAGCGGGCCTCACCGATCTGCTCGGCCCCGACCGGGTCAGCACGGATGCCTCCGACCTTGACCACCACGGTGGCGATTGGTCGGCGTCCGCTCTCCTCGGGCTGCGCACCGGCGATCGGGCGCGACCCGACTGCATCGTTCGCCCGGAGAACGTCGAGGAGGTGTCCTCGGTCCTCTCGTGGGCGAGCGCCACAGGTACTCCGGTGGTTCCATTCGGAGGCGGCTCCGGGGTGTCGGAGGGGATCGTTCCGGAGGGCTGCGTCGTCGTCGATCTTGGCGGCATGTGGCGCATCGGGGACATCGACACGAAGAGCCGGACGGTCCTCGTCGAAGCCGGCGCTACCGGGCCGCAACTCGCGGAGGCGCTGGCGGCGCAGGGCTACATGGTCGGTCACGAGCCCCAGTCGATCGAGATCTCGACGGTCGGCGGCTGGGTGGCTACGCGCGCGTGCGGTCAGCTGTCGGCTCGATATGGAGGGATCGAGGACAGGATCTGCGGGCTCGAGGCGGTCCTCCCCGACGGCCGTATCGTGCGCTCCAAGATCAACCCCCGTCGCTCGACAGGACCGGACATAGCTTCTCTGATGCTCGGGTCCGAGGGAACTCTCGGGATCGTAACCGCGGTCGCACTCAGGATCGTCCCGATCCCGGAGTCACGCAGCGATCGCTGTCTGCGCTTCGAGCACATGGCGGATGGCGTGGCGTCCACGAGGGCGCTGGCGCAGTCCGGTCTCGAGCCTACGATGGTGCGTCTGTACGACGCCGAGGACGCTGCCCTGTTCCTGCGCAACCATCCCGATGCGGCTCCCGGGCCGTTGCTCATCATGTCGTTCGACGGCCGGGCGGCGGCCGAGCGTGCGGACGAGGCAACCCGTTTGATGGGAGGGAGCCAGGACGATCCCGCGTTCGTCGCTCACTGGTGGGAGCACAGGAACGATGCGGTCGACCTGTACCGCGAGTTGATGTCGGGCGAAGGTCTGCTCGGTCCTCATGCGATCGTGGACACGATGGAGGTCTCCGGAACTTGGAGTGGCCTACGCACCCTTTACCACTCCATCAAGGAGGCGCTCTCCGCCGAGGCGGACCTCGTCGCCTGTCATGTGTCCCACATCTACCCGGACGGTGCGTGTCTGTACTTCACGATGGGTTCGGCGTGCGACGACGACGGCACCGCGGCGAAGAAGCACCATGTGTGGTGGGAGACCGGGCTGAACACCTGCATCGAAGCCGGTGGCTCGATCAGCCATCATCACGGCGTCGGTCGTTTGAAGGCCGATTGGATGGAGGCCGAATGGCAGGGATGGTGGGACGTGCTGCGGGCCGTCAAGTCCACCCTGGATCCGAAGGGGATCATGAACCCGGGGGCGCTGGGGCTATGACCTCGCCGTTCGGGCCGATGGTGTTGATAGTGAACTCGCGCGCCGGCAAGGGCGGGGTCGCCAAGTGTCTACCCGAGGTCGAGAGGAACCTGAAGCAGAGAGGACTGGCGTACGAGGTGCGCACAACGGAGGGGCCGGGTCACGCTTCCGTTCTCGCCCGCGAGACCCTGAAGGACGGGAAGAGGTTCGTCGTCGCTGTTGGGGGGGACGGAACGATCCACGAAGTCGTGAACGGGATGATCGAGGACGACAGGCCCATCGTGCCGGACGCGGTGCTGGGACTGGTGGCCGCCGGGACGGGGAGCGACTTCATCAAGACTTTCGGAATCCCGGCGATGCCCGGGCACGCGGCGGCGCACCTGGACGGGCCGGAGTCCTTCCCGATCGACATCGGCAAGATCACTTACCAGCAAGACGGCGCCACGGTGACTCGCTACTTCGCGAATATCGCCGAGGTCGGCATCGGGGCCGCGGTCGTAGCGCGGGCAGCGCGGCTCCCGCGTTTCCTCGGGCCGACCGTCTACTTCTTCGCGTTCTGGATGGAGCTCCGGCGCCACCGGATCGCCGAGGTTCAGATCGACCTCGTCGATCGCGTTTACGAGGGCTACATGAACAACCTCGTAGTGGCCAACGGTCAGTTCTTCGGCGGCGGGATGAAGGTGGCGCCCAAGGCCGCTCCGACGGATGGCCTGTTGGACATACAGATCGAGCACGCTCGGAAGCGAGAGGCGATCGCCATCATGCCGAAGATCTACAAGGGGACACACGTACCGCATCCGGATATCGAGGAGGCGAAGCGCGTGAGACTCTCGATCTCATGCGACCGTCCGTTGCCGATCGAAGCCGATGGCGAGGTCCTCGGCACAACCCCGGCGACGTTCGAGGTGCTGAAGGACATACTGTCGATAAAGGTCTAGTGCAGAGGAGGGAAGCGCGATGCCGTACGCGGATCTGCCCGCCGGTCGTTTCTTCTACGAGGAGCAGGGAGCGGGTCCGGCCGTTGTGTTCAGTCACGGAATCTACATGGATCACACATCGTTCAGCGAGCAGCTGAAGGGTCTCTCCGGTGAGTACCGGTGCGTCGCGTGGGACTCTCGGAACCATGGCGAGACCGACGCGGACGGCTCGCTTTCCTACTGGGACCACGCCCGCGACCTAGTGGCTCTCCTGGATCAGCTGGGGATCGAGTCCGCCGTTCTGGTCGGGATGTCGCAGGGCGGGTTCATCGGGCTCCGCGCTGCGATCGACGCACCCGAGCGCGTGCGCGGTCTCGTGACGATAGACAGTCAGGCCGGACTGGAGGATCCGGCAGTCGTGCAGGGGTATACGGCGATGGTCGAGGACTGGGTGACGAATGGGCCCAGTGAGGTTCTGCTCGAGACCGTGGCACAGATCATCAACGGGCCCGGTATCGACAACGCCCCCTGGATGGAGAAGTGGCGGTCCATGTCGAACGAGCGCGTTCAGAACTCCTTCGGCACCCTCGTCGAGCGGGATGACGTGACCGGGATGCTGGCCCAGATCGAGTGTCCTGCTCTGGTGATCCACGGCGATCAGGACATGGCGATCCCGATGGAACGGGCCAGGGCCCTCGCGGAGGGACTCCCGGGGTGCGATGACCTCGTCGTCGTCCCAGGGGCCGGCCACTCGGCGCAGATGGCCGCTCCCGACCTGGTCACGGAGCAGATAAGAGCCTTCTTGAAGGCCCTGGACTAGGTGCCCGAGAGAGGTAGAACACGGATATGACATTCAGACCAACCCCTAGGATGACCGTGAGCAGGGGGAGAGCGACGGGCTAGCGGTCGATCTCGCTCCAGTTGGAGGTCTCTGCGGAGAGGAACGGGCCGGGCATGTTCTGGACCCAACACGAGTTCAGCGTGAAGTTACCGGTGCCGCGGACCCATAGGTCGCGCGCCATGATCGTGCCGTTGATCGATGGCGTCCCGGTGTAATCGAAGTCTCCGTCCAGCAGCAGTGCCCCGTTTATCTGAGCGTTGGAGGAGATCCTGACGCCGCCGTTCTCGACGACGACCACGACCGACTTGTTGAGGTCGGGGTCGTAACTGCATCCCCCGGGCTCGCCGGACGTCCACACGCTGCTGTTCCAGTCGATGTTCTGGTTCGTGATGTTGCCGCCGGCCTGGTATTCGAAATAGGCCACGAAGTTGTTCGTGCCCGACGAGAGGATCGGGGCGACATCAGTGGTCATGGACAGGCCGCCGGTGCCCTGACGAGTGCATGATGCCGAGCCGCTGAGGGGGATGTAGCAGTAGAGGCCGTAGGTCTTGGCGGCCTCTTTAAGCACCGAGCGCTCGTAGAGGTCGAGTTCTTTGGGTGCGATCCGGTTGTAGTCGGACTGGTCGAAGCGAGAATCGGGCGGATACCCGACCTGCCCGGAACAGCCGCTCGTGATCGGACCGCCGCCGTAAACACCGTCTCCGTCCCACAGCGAGTTCGTGTTCCCGCCGCTCTTGTTGGCGGTGCAGTTCTTAGGTGCGGACGTCGAGAACTCGGGTTGGCTGCCGTTGGTCTTAAGCAGGATGCCGGCTACGGCATGGGTGGCGGCGGGCATCGGGGACGAGCCCGACAGCCCTGCGGGCCACGAGTTGTCCGGCCAGAAGTCGTCGAGCGTGTAGAAGGGGTTGTTCCCGGCGAGGTCGAGTTTGCCGCGGCCGATGATGCGGCCGCGCGAGAAGATCGAAACGCCGCTCATGTCCGCGTCGCCGTTCGAGTTGACCGATTGAGCGGCGAAGCCGATGGGGAGACCGATCGAAGAGACGGCCACGACCTGCTGGACGATCCTCTTGGCCGCTGGGTGCTCTCCGGTGGCCGAGATGGCGAAGTACCCGGTGTCGCGCGGGCTGGCCGGACGTGCGGAGCACGCGGCCGGAGGGAACCGGTCGGCCGCGGTCGCGGCGTAGGGGTCGAACACCGTGAGGCTGGCGTTGAACGTTCCGTTCCCGACCACTCCCTCGGGGATCGGGAGGGCCGGCTTCTCACAACCGGCGGTCTGCAGCTTGTTCCAGGAGACCGAGCCGAGTCGCATGTACTGCAAGAACCTGTCCACCCCCGACTCGGCGTACGAGAGCGCAGCGGAGGCCTTCTTGTCGTCCGTCACGGTTCGGAACTCCTGGACGCCTGCGAAGGCGGCGACCGACACGACGGCCGTCATCGCGGCCCCCACGAGGATGACCGTGACCATCGCCACGCCGCGCTCGTTGTCGCGGAACCGTTTCACGCTTTGTTCCTCAATTGAGCTTGGTTGGCGAAGGCCTCGATGGCATCGCCCATCCGGATGGAGAAGTGGAAGTCGACATTGCTGATCAGAGCGAGCTCCACGTCCAGGGCGTTGTTGCAATTGCCGACGGAAGGGTTCCCGTGCAAGGGGCAACCTGCGTCGTCTAGTTCGTCGGTGGTCACGATCCCGTCCTTGTCCCAGTCGTATTGCATCTGGCTGCTCGAGTACTCGAAAACCTCACACTCTGGGTCGGCACATCCGGCCCCTCGCATAAGGACCTCGCCGTTGAGCGTGACGGTCCCGGCGTCCCGGTCGAACTCGTATGTGAGGGCTTCGTAGTCGCCTTCGGCGTTCGGCTCCGGCTGCGTGATGACGTTGTCCTGGTTGAAGTCGACGAGCACCGTGTAAGAGACCTTCCCGTCGTCACTGATGTTCGTGTCGACGACCGAGATGGAGCGTCCCTGACGCGTGTCCCGGACCATCCGGTTGAGAGACAGCCTGGCCTCCTGAGAGACGCCGGCTACGTCCCGAGTCGTAGTGGAGGCGCGGTTCAAGGAGAACAGGACCATGTAGGCCCCGGTCGTAACGATGGCCAGGAGCACGATGGTGACCATCAGCTCGATCATCGCGAAGCCCCGCTCGTCCCGCGGTCTCATCGGTTGTCGACCGCCTCACACGACATCTGCCCGACCGACACGTTGAGGGCGCTGTTCGGTACGGCGGCGTTCGTGCCCACGGTGTTGATCTGGACGGCTCCCGGAAGCGTTGCCGACGCCGAGGAGCCGTCGGCAACCACCGTGGAAGGGATCGTGGTCGCCGTCGAGATCTTCGTGAAGTATCCCGTCGTGCTGTCGGTCTGGAAGAGGTAGACGTCGTTGGCGTTGCCCTCGCCGTCGTACACCAGCGGGTTCCCTATGCTGTCGATGCTTACCCCGGTGCCTCCACCGGCGGTGTAACCGCGCAGGGTCGTCGTCTGATAGCTGCCGGCGGCCAGGTCGTCGCTCGGGTCGGTGTCCTGCCAGTAGGTGAGGACCGCCGACCAGCTGCCCGTCGCCGTGGCGGTCCCGACGCCGGCAACCGCGGTGCAGGTTAGCGTGGCGTGGAAGTCGCTTATCGAAAGGACGCTGGCGTCGGCGGACCCGATGAACGTCGTGGGCATCAACGCGATCTTCCCGAAGTCCGCGGTGGCGGTCGTCGTGACCCGGCCCCCCTGGGCGTCGGTGAGCGCGTAGGCATCGGCGGAGGTGGCTCCGCTGACCCGGCCCGTTCCGGCCATGCTTCCACCGGAGATACGAGACGAGACGAAGAGCTTGCGGGTCGGGTCCAGCCGGAGCGGGGGAGTGGACTGGGTGGACTGGTTTTCCACCCAGAAACTCGGGTTGCCGACCCCGTTGTTGTAGAGGAACGATCCCGAGCCGTGGAGGCGATCGCCCTCGACCGAGACCTGTCCGTTGTCGGCGTTCGTCGAGTCGAGGAACGCGACGGAGAGGCTGGGGACCAGGTCCTGGTGACTCAGCGTCTGCTGGGTGCCCGACGTCGTCGTTGGTCCGCTGTTCGGGAGGGCGTGGGCCGCGAACGATGCGCCGAAGAGATCGGACAACTTGACCGCCGGGAGAACCGTCGTGCCGGATGAGTCCTCGTCCCTCACGAGGCTCAGCGTTCCGCTCCTGGTGGACTGGTCGGCTCCCGCCGCGCCTCTCACTCCTACGCGTGACTCGAGCGTCCCGGCGGTGGCGGTGAGGGAGCTGGTGCGCCCAAGGTCGTCCAGGTAGCCGGTGCGGGCCTGTATGACGTAATCGACCTTGCCGGCACCGCGCAGGGCCTCGTCGGACGCTTGACGGGGGCCGATGAGCGTCGTCAGGTCGAACCGCTTGTCCTTGCCGCCGAACGTCCACTCCGCGGCGATGTCCATCTTCACGAGCTGACTGGGCGGCGGCTCGGTCGCGACCGTGGTCCACGAGTAGTTGGCGGGCGGCGCCACGACCGTGAACTCCTGCTGGCCTGCCAACTCGGCGGCCGGCTTCACGAAAGTGGCTACGTAGGTCACCTTGAAGTCATCGGGGATGTTCTGCGGGCACGCCTGCGCCGCGCTTGCGGCCGGCAGCTCTTCCGTTTGGCTGCAGATCGTCGTGTACGTGTTCTGCGTCGGATCGAACCCCGAGCCGGACGATCCGGGAAGGCGGTCGGGGAAGTACAGGTCCAACACGTCTTGGCGTGGCGGAGAGGCTGCGCCCTTGGTGGATTCGAAGAAGGGGAAGCCGCGCACGCGCTCCATGGCCTCGGACGCGAAGTTCTTCCCGACGGTGTACGAGCGTGCGATCGCCGTCCCGCGGATCGACCCCGCCATCAAGGGGGCCATGCCGATCGTGATCAGAGAGAAGATGGAGAGTGAGACGAGTGTCTCGGTCAACGAGAAGCCGGATTGGTTGTTTATGAGCCGCCGCATCATGTTCGTTCCACCCTTCCGGTGAGGGGAAATACGTGGATGGTGCCTGTGCTCGTGGAGTTCTCCTTGCCGAGCGCGACGGTCGCCTCGGTCGCCGTACCGCGCGCATAGAAGAAGACGAAGGTGGCATCGGGGGCGATAGT
>Ga0299914_10001438_pt1 | contig 15739 bp, 14 predicted proteins | sample RVTome_10_FD_201361 | JGI IMG/M metagenome (GOLD analysis project Ga0299914, IMG submission 201361) | Soil microbial communities from uranium-contaminated site in the Upper Colorado River Basin, Wyoming, United States - RVT153D57 (version 2) ...
TCCGACGCGCTGAAGGTGATCCAGCCGGCGAACATGTGGCCCTGCGGGGTCATCAGCGTGAACGACTCGTCGTCGGCGTACAGCACCATCACGCCGGTCGAGAGCTTCATGCGGCCCGGCAGGGTCATGTTCAGCAGCGCCACGTCGCCGGGCGCGATGCCCGTGAGAGCGCCGTAGAAGTGGTTCCCGTCGGGCCAGAACTCCCGGAAGTTCTCCTTCCAGGCGGCGATCAGCTGCGTGGCCGAGGCGTCCTCGGCCGGGACGCGCACCTGGTACGTCTTCTGCCACATCTTCCCGAAGCCCTGGATAGGGGACGCCAGCCGCCGGCCCTCCACGTTCAGGTTGACCGCGCCGTCCGGCACGTCGGTGACCTCGAGCCGCGCCACCGACTTCGCCCAGCTCTCCTCGCCTCTCATCGCCGCGCCTCCTCCAGCGCCTCGTCCTCGGTGTCGTGGATGCCGACCGCCTCGTCGAGGCGGGTCAGCTCGAAGATCTGGCGGTAGTGGTCCGACAGGCCGAATGCGAGCACCCGCTGGCGCTGGCGCTGGGCGCGCACCAGCAGCGTCACGAGCAGGCCGATGCCGCCACTGTTCATGTAGTCGAGGTCCGCGAAGCTGAGCACGATCGCCCGCACGCCGGGCTCGCCGGCCCGGTTGTAGGCGTCCATCAGCACGTCCTCGCTCGCGGCCGTGATGTCGCCCTTGATCTCGATCACGCGAGCGCCCTCGGAGACCTCGCGCACCTCGAATGTGGTCGCAGCCTCAGGCATGGTCCTCTTCCTCCTCGATGGTCATGAAATCCGCCAGCCGCGTGATCTCGAAGATCTCGCGGTAGTGGTCCGACAGGCCGGTGGCCCTCACCTCCACGTCTCGTGCGCGCGCCTGCGCGAGCAGGCCGACGATCAGCGCGATGCCCGTGCTGTTGATGTACTCGACCTCGGAGAAGTCGAGCACCACGGCGCCCGGGTCGCCGCTCGTCGCCTTGCCATAAGCGCTCTGAAGTGCAGCCTCGGCGGAGGCGTTCACGTCTCCGTGGAGCGCGAGCACGGCCGCGCCGCCCCGCTCCTGCAGGGTCACCTCGAGCTCACGTGTCGCCATCGTCGCCTCCTCGCAGGCGCACGACCAGCTCGAGGGTGCGTCGGCCCTCGTCGCCTGTCACGCGCGCTTCGTCGACCATCTGCTCGATCAGGAACAGCCCCCAGCCGCGCGGCTTCTGGCGTCCCGCCAGCTTGGCCTCGAGGTCGGGGGCCTCCCGTTCCGGCAGCTCCGTGACGCCGCCCAGGTCGGTGACCTGCACCTTCACCGAGTCCGCGGAGCTCAGCACTCGGATCGAGACGGGCCGGTCGGCCCCGTACTCGTTCCCGTGCTCCATCGCGTTCATGGTGGCCTCGGCCACCGCGGTCTTCAGGCGGTCGAGGCGGGCCTGCTCGAGGCCGGTGCCTGCGACGGCGGCCTCGACGCGCGCGATCGCCTCGCGCTCGTTGCCCGGCTCGCTCGCCAGCTCGAACTCGGCGAGGACGGTGCCGTTCGCCGAGCCCGCCACGATGGCGGCGCCGGCCGAGCGCTGCAGGGTGACCATCGTGATGTCGTCCTCCTGCTCCGCGCCCGGCCCGGTGAAGGCCTCGAGCACGGCGATCACGCTGTCGATCAGCTTCTGCCCGCCGGGGCTGCCCGCCATCGTCTCCTTGAGGCGCGGGAAGCCGAACATGCCGCGGTCGGGGTCGTGCGCCTCGGCGATGCCGTCCGAGTGGAGCAGCACGCTTTCCCCGGGCTCGAGCACCGCCTCCTTCTCCTCGTACTCCATGCCGGGCATCAGGCCGAGCGGCATCCCGCGTGCGCGCAGCTCGATCACGCCGTTCGCCGTCTTGACGTAGGGCAGGTCGTGGCCCGCGTTGGCGAAGCGGAGCCGCCCGCTTGCCGGGTCGAGCACGCCGTACAGGCAGGTGACGAACATCTTCGCCGGCATGTCGGGGCAGAGGTGCTCGTTGACCCGCTCGAGCACGACGCCCGGCTCGATCAGCCGGGTGGCCGAGGCCCTCAGGACGCTGCGGGTGGCCGACATCACGAGCGCGGCGGGCACGCCCTTGTCCGTCACGTCGCCGACCACGAAGGCCACGCGGCCGTCGGGGAGCGGGATCACGTCGTAGAAGTCGCCTCCCACCTCGCGCGCCGGGCGGTAGTAGGCCGCCACCTGCCAGCCGGGGAGGTCGGGCAGCTTCTTGGGCAGGAAGTTCTGCTGGATCAGGCGGGCCACCTCGAGCTCCTGCTCGAAGCGCTGTCGCGTGGCCGCCTCGGCCTCCTGCTCGCGCACGAGCTGGCCGACCCGCAGCGCAGGCGCCGCCTGGGCGGCGAGGTTGTCGAGCAGCTTGCGGTCGTCGGAGGAGTACTCCTGCTCCGACAGCCGCGGGCCGAGGTTCAGGACGCCGATCAGCTCGCCCTGGCTGACGAGCGGCACGGCCAGCTTCACGCCGGCCGCCTTCAGCTCGCGCAGGGCTGGCGAGTCGAGCTCGAGCTCCTCGATGTCCACGGCCTCGCCTGCCGACTGGAAGTAGGCGAGCAGCGGGTCGTTCGGGGCGATCTCGACGGGGGTCTGCTCCGGCGCCAGGTCCGGCTGCGCCGCCCGCTGCTCGGCCTCCGAGGCGGCGGCGCCGCGGCCGCGCCGCAGGAACCTGCGCCTGAAGGGTCTCGTCAGTGCCGCCATGCAGGTTCCTTTCTACGCGGGGGGCGTCCGGGAAGCGTTACGGAGTAGATCTGGACGGGATCGCGCTTGCCTCTGAGGACGAGTTCGCCACGCGGCTCGAGGCCCGCCTCGGTGTCCTCGAGCAGGCAGCGGGTTGCCTGCGTCAGGAGCAACGGCTCGCCGAGCTCGCGCGTGGCGTCCTGCACGCGCGCGGAGACGTTGACGGGGTCGCCGATCACGCCGAGCTCGGTGAGCCCGCCGCCGCCGATCGTCCCAACCAGCACGAGCCCCGAGTTGACGCCGATGCCGATCCGGTACCGGCCGTCGACGGCGGCGAGCAGACCGGCCGAGCAGTCGAGGGCGCGGTCGGCGTGGTCGGGTGTGGCGAAGACGGCGAGGATGCCGTCGCCGAGCAGCTTGTTGACAGAGCCGCCGTGGCGCTCGACAACGGGCACGGCCAGCTCGAAGAAGCCGTTCAGGTAGTCGACCGCCTCGCGGGCGGTGGCGCGGTCGGCGAACGTCGTGAAGCCGCGGATGTCCACGAACGCAACCGTGACCATCGCCCACTCGGGCTCGACGCGAGCGGTCATCGCGGCCCCTCCCGCAGCCAGAGCGAGACGTGCGCGGGCTGCATCGTGTCGGTGACGACTCCGCGCAGATCGGCCCCGAGCGCGTCGAGGTCGACCTGATCCCGCAGCCGGGTCCCGAAGCTCTCCAGCGTGCGCGCCGCGTCGTAGCGGCGGCGGTAGAAGCGGCGGTCCACCGCGTGCTGGATCCGCGCCCGCGCCGGCCGGAACAGCGCCGCCACGGCGAGGGTCGAGCCCGCGATCGCCAGGTCGGACTCCTCGGTGAGCGGGCTCAGCGCCAGCTGCAGCAGCAGCACGCTGCCGAAGTAGGCCGCCGCCAGCGTGGCCGTGAGCGCGCCGTAGACCAGCGTGCGGTTGATCACCACGTCGATGTCGTAGAGGCGGTGGCGCAGGATCGCCACGCCCGCCGCGACCGGCAGCATGAGGATGCTCAGCATGATCGCGCGGTCCGAGACGCCCTCCGGCAGTGCCTCATAGCTCGCCAGGGCGAGCACGAAGGTCACGGCTGCCACGGCTCCCGCGAGAGCGAGCCACTTGATCTGCTGGCGCTCCGCGCGGCCGGCTCGCCGGAACCTGAGGACGAGCGACAGCGGGGAGCCGACCATCGCGACCGCGAGGGCGAGCGCGGCGATCCCGCCGACCACGTCCACCACCGGGCTGTCCACGCCGTACGGGTTCGCGAGCTCCGGATAGTCCGCCAGGGGCCCGGAGCTCAGGCTGTCCGCCGCGAAGAGAAGCCCGATCCCCGCGCCCGCGCACCACGCCACCGCCCGCCAGCGGGGCGAGGGCAGCCGGCCGTCCGGGAAGAGCAGCAGGAGGAAGCTGGCGGCGGGCAGGATGACCAGGATCCAGCTGACATCGCCGTACCAGGCCGCCGTCTCGCCGAGCACGGCCGGAACCCCGTTGCCGTCGAGCCAGAGCTCGGCAACGCCGCGCGACAGGCTCATCAGGGACCCGGTCACCGCGATGCCGCAGAAGAGCCACCCGATCGGATTGTGCGGGTGACGGGAGGCGATCAGGCCCCCCAGCACGCCGAACGCCGCGACGATGGCGACCGCGAGGTACGCGCTGGCCGCGGGCCCCTCGGTGGCGATGGACAGGCCGAGGCCGGTCACGAGCAACAGCGTCGCCAGTCCGGCAAGACTCCAAGCAAGGCGCCCGTAGCTCACCGCACGGCCTCCCGCAGCCAGAGCGACACGTGCGCGGGGGGCATCGTCTCCGCCGCGACGGCCCACATCAGCCTGTCTGCCGGCGGCAGCGACCCCGGGTCCGCGAACAGCGTGCCCGACCAGGTGACCTCACCGGTGTCCGGCGGCAGCAGCCGGGTGCCGTTGTCCACGAAGCCGACCACCGTCGCCATGACGGCGATGACGCAGGTCAGCCCGAAGGCGGACCAGGCCAGGCGAGCCGCTCGCACGTGACCCATTCTCTGCCTACCTACCCGTTCGGGCAAGCCGGCGGCTCTAGCTGGTTGGCCGTCATGCTGGGAGCCTCGTCGGAAGGCGTCCGAGAATCGTTACCGTGGCGCCCGTGGCGGCGCCCGGTCTCGAGATCTCGCTGCTCGGACCTCCCCGCGTGCGGCGTGCGGGGGAGCCGGTGACGTTCGAGACCCGCAAGGCGACGGCGCTGCTGGCGCACTTGGCGCTCGCCGAGCGGCCGCGCTCGCGCGAGTCGCTCTGCGCGCTGCTGTGGCCGAGCCAGGATCCCGAGCACGCGCGCGGGGCGCTCCGGCGGACGCTCTCCGCGCTGCGCAAGTCAATCGGGGAGGAATGGATCGACACCGCCGGCGACAGCGTGGCCCTGCGCTCCGGGGACGGCCTCGACCTCGACGTGCGGCGGTTCCGCGCGCTCGCGGGGGACGACGCGTCGCTCGACGACCTGGCGGCGACCGTGGAGCTGTCCCGCGGCGAGCTGCTGGAGGGGTTCGCGCTACGCGACAGCCCGGAGTTCGACGCGTGGCACGTGTACGAGGCGGACGAGCTGCGGCGGGAGCTGGGCGCCGTTCTCGGCCGGCTTGTGGAGCTGGTGAGCGCGCGCGGGGACTACTCGCGGGCGATCGCCTACGCGCGCCGCCGGCTCGAGCTGGACCGGCTGCACGAGCCGGCCCACCGGGAGCTGATCCGCCTGTACGCGCTGAACGGCGACCGCGCGGCGGCGCTCGCGCAGTACCGCGAATGCGTGCGGACGCTGACCCAGGAGCTCGGCGTGGCGCCGGTGGAGGAGACCGCGGCGCTGTTCGAGCAGGTGAGCGAGGGGACGCTGGTGGCGCCTGCGCCCGCTGCCGGGGCGGCCCCCACGGCCACACCCGCTTTCCGCGCGGGCCCTCCTTCTGAGCTCCCCCTGGTCGGCCGCGACAGCGAGCTCGCCGCGCTCGTCGAGGCCCACGCCGCGGCCGCGCCCGACGGCCGGCTCGCCGTCATCGAGGGCGAGGCCGGCATCGGCAAGACGCGACTGGCGGCCGAGCTGCTCGCGCGGGTGGCCGCGGGCGGTGGGACCGTGCTCGCCGCCCGCTGCCACGAGGACGAGGCGGGCATGCCCTACGGCCCCGTCGTCGCGCTGCTCGGCGAAGCGCTCCGCTCGGCGCCGGACGCGATCGCCCGCGAGGTGCCGCCCCAGCGTCTTGCTGACGCGTCCCTGCTCCTCCCCGAGCTCGCGTCCGCCGGCGCGGACCTGCCGCCGCCGGTCGCCCTCACCGGGCCGGGCGCGCAGGCGCGCCTCCTGGAGGGGGTGGCCGCGGTGCTCGGCGCCGCCTGCCGCGGCTCGGCACCCGGCCTCGTCTTCGTCGACGACGTCCACGCCGCCGACGCGGCCACCCTCGACGTCCTCGCCTACCTCGGCCGGCGGCTGGCCGGCAGGACCCTGCTGCTCACGATCGGCTGGCGCAGCGAGGGCGTGCCGCCCGGGCACCGGCTGCGCCGGCTCGCCACCGAGCTCTCGCGCGCCGGCGAGGCGACCGTGGTCGCGCTCGCGCGCCTCGACCAGGACGAGGTGGCGGAGCTCGTCCGCGCCGTGCGGCCGGACGAAGCGGCCGACCTCGAGCAGCGCGTGTACATCGAGAGCGAGGGCCTGCCGCTGTTCGTGGCCGAGTACCTCGCCGCCCTCGAGGCCGGCGACGACCCCGCCGCCGCACCCGTCCCGCGCGAGATGCGCGGCCTTCTCGAGGCGCGGCTCGCCGGTCTCGGCGCGATGGCCCGCCAGCTCGTGGAGACCGCTGCGGTGATCGGCCGCTCGTTCGGCCTCGACACGGTGCGCGCGGCCAGCGGCCGCAGCGACGAGGAGGCCGTGGACGGGCTCGACGAGCTGGTGGCGCGCGGGCTGGTGCGGGAGCTCGGGAGCGCGACAGCCGGGCCACCGTCCGGGGACGCCGGGCCCGCGCGCGAACGCGCCGCGTCGGAGCCCGGCTACGACTTCACCCACGCCAAGCTGCGCGCGCTCGTCTACGAGGAGATCGGGCTGGCCCGGCGGCGGCTGCTCCACCGGCGCGTGGCCGACGCCTTGGCGCGCGCTCTGCCTGGGCCCGAGGGGGCGGCGCCGGTGGCGCAGCACCTGCGGCTGGCCGGCGACCAGGCGGGGGCTGCCCAGCTGTACCGCAACGCCGGCGAGCATGCCGCGTCGCTGCTCGCCCACGCGGACGCGCTCGCGCACCTCGACGCGGCGCTCGCGCTCGGCTACCCGGACGCCGCCGCGCTGCACGAGCGGATCGGCGAGCTGCGCACGCTCGTGGGCGACTATGCCGGCGCGCTGGCGAGCTACGAGAGCGCCGCCGCGCACGCCGACGCCTCCGCGGTGGCGCGAATCGAGCACAAGCTGGGCGGCGTCCACCAGCGCCGCGGCGAGTGGGACCGGGCCGAGGCGCGCTTCGCGGTCGCGCTCGAAGCGGCCGACCCGGGCGACGAAGGACTGCGGGCGCGGATCCTGGCGGATCTCGCGCTGACGCTGTACCAGTCCGGGCGCGCGGAGCGGGCGGCCGACCTCGCCGCCCAGGCCCGCTCACTTGCGGAGGCCGCCGCCGACCGGCGCGCGCTCGCTCAGGCACACAACCTGCTCGGCGTACTCGCCCGTGGCGCCGGCCGCTTCGGGCCGGCCCGCGAGGAGCTCGAGCGCAGCCTCGCGCTCGCCGACGAGCTCGACGACGACTCGGCGCGGGTGGCCGCCCTCAACAACCTCGCACTCGTGGCGCGCGAGGCCGGCGAGCCGGACCGCGCGCTCGAGCTGACCGAGTCCGCGCTTGCGCTGTGCGTCGCGCAGGGCGACCGCCACCGCGAGGCCGCCCTCGAGAACAATCTGGCCGACCTCCACCACGCCGCCGGCCGCGGGCCGGAGTCGATGGAGCACCTGAAGCGCGCGGTGGCGATCTTCTCCGAGGTGGGCGCCGACGAGGCCACCCGGCTGCCGGAGATCTGGAAGCTCGTCAGTTGGTGACGTCGCTGCGGTAGCGGTAGCGGCCGATCTCGCCGCCGCCCTCGCCGTACGAGACGATCTCGAACTCGGCGTGGCGGGCGGAGCGCGGCAGGAACGTGACCCAGAATCCGAACGGCTCGGCGGCGCCCATCCGCGCGGACTTTTCGGGCGTGACGCGGAAGAGCTCCACCGGAGCCTCCTGCCGGCCCTCGTCCCAGACCACGCGAACGCGCTCCACCCGCGGGCGGGCGTACCCGCTCAGCATGAAGTGCTCCGTGGCCGGCGCCTCGGCGTCCACGAACCCGAAGGGCTTCGCCATGACCTCCTCCGGCCGGCGGCGGCCGTACGCCGACACGGGAGGCACCTGCGGGCCACACGATCCGTGGGCGCCGACCTGCTCATAGCGCGGCCACCACAGCGTGGTGCAGGCTCCGACCACCTCGCCGTCGTCGCCCTCCGTCGGGTGGACGAACCACTCGTAGCGATTCCCCTCCGGCGCAAGTCCAGTCGCCATCACGACCACGTCGTCCGCATCCGAGTCGGTCGGGCGCCTGTCCCACGGCCGCGGATCGCGCGGGAGGGTGTCGATTGTCGCGCTCGGAGGCAGCACCAGCGGCTCCTCCCAGCGCTCGACCTCGTCGCCCTGCTCGTCGTAGGCGATGATCGTGACCGGGCTCGGAGGCATGTGCTCGTCCATGCACTGCTCATGCGGGCGCATCAGGCGCTCCACGGTCTCCGGGTCCGGGTTCTCCGGCATCGACCACGGGTCGGGTTGGTGGACCGCGCACGTCAGCATTGCCGCGCGGGCCTGCTCCCGCTCGCGCTTGGCGAAGTCGCTCAGGTCGAGCCTCCCCGTGCCCAGCACAGCACGCAGGTCGAGCCGGGCCGCAACGTCGTCGCGCGCCGCCCACTCGCCTGGAACGAATGCCACGAACGTCCCCGCCGGCGTGTTGCGGCCCACGCGCTCCCGCAAGTCGGTGGGCACGCGCTCGAAGTCGACGTCGAGGTCGTGCTCGGCGCCGGTCGTGTCGGTGTAGACCACCCGGACCCGGTCGACCCGCGTGCCCGTGGTTCCGGACACGGACAGGTCCGGCTCGGCGACGCCCTTGAACTGCGACGGGGCGATCTGAACGTGCATGCCGCCGAGGTCGTCGTCCCTGACCGGTGCGCCCTCAGCCTCCTCGCAGCCGCCCCCACCCTCGCGTCCCTTTGCGCCGGGCCACTCGAGGGCCAAGCCGAACCCCTCGAAGCTTGACCCAAGGCCCTGCTCACTCAGGTCGACCTTGCAGTCGTAGACGACCCACTCGTAACGCGAGCCGTCCGGCGCCTCGCCGTTGGCTACGACCACTCCGCGGCTCGTGTGCTCGAACCCGTGCTCCTCGAGCGTGGGCTTGCCGCCGACCTCGCCGATCCCGACGAGCTCGCCGACCCAGGCGCTCGCGTCCCGGCCCGGCGGGGTGAGGAGGGCGGCGGCGAGCACGGCGGCGGCGAGCGCCGCAACCAGGCCGCGGCGGCCGGCGGAGCGACCCCGCCGTGCCGGCGCCTCGCGCCCCGCCACCTCGGCCCGCGCATCCGCCACCAAGCGCTCGCGCGCCTCGGTCGAGGGCGGCGCCGGCAGCTCTCGCAGCATCTTCTCCAGCCGGTCCGGAGTCATCCTTCCTCCCCTTCGAGCAGCGATCGCAACTGGTGGAGCGCGCGGGCGAGCCGCGTGCGAACGGTGGCCGCCGGCATGCCGAGCATCCCGGCCAGCTCGCTCGACCGGTAGCCGAGCACGTGTCGCAGCACGACGAGCGCTCGCTGATCGGGGTCGAGCGCACCGAGTGCGGCCATCAGCTCGGCGGACATCTCGTCGGCCGGCGGCGGCGCCTCCGCGCCGGCCGCCTGGTCGCCGCTCACCTCGGGCCGGCGCTGCCGCGCCTTCACCCAGTCGAGCGAGCGGTTGACGACGATGCGGTGGAGCCAGGGCCGGAACGGCCGCCGGCGGTCGAAGCCGTCGATCGCGCGCACCGCGGCGAGCATCGCCTCCTGGGCGATGTCCTCCGCCGCGGCGGTGTCCTGCACGATCAGGTCGGCGAACCTGCTTGGGGGAACCCCCGGGCGGCGGCGCAAAAGGAGCGGTGGCCGCCGCCCAGGGGTCGTGGGGGGCCTAGTGCATCGCCGTGGCCCCGGCCCCCCGACCGTCTGCGAGTCCGGGCTTGGCCACTTCCCTAGCGGGGCTCTCCGACGTCGCCGTCGGCCTCGATCTGCTCCTTGCGGAGCTCCTCGGATACCTGCGCGTCGTCGGTGCGCGTGTCCTTGCCCATCCGGACACGCTCCTTCGGCACGACGCGCTTCTCAACGACGGGCTCCTCCTCGTGGAGCACCACCTCGTGCTCCTCCTCGGAGATCTCCGGTCCGTCGAGCGCCTGATCCACGTTGGCATCCGTGATCGGCTCACGCTCGATCCGAACCTCCTCGCGCTGCACGGGGACCGTCTGCTGAACCTCCTCGGTCACCACGTACTTGCGCAGGCGGGCGCGTCCCCGCTCGCGCTTGGCGGTTCCGACTCGCAGCTCCTCCTCGGAGCGGGTCATCGCGTCATCCGTGGTGGGGCCGCTCACGTCCTGCCCGACCGGCTGCTCCGAGCCGACGACGCCATAGTGGCTGTAGAGCCGATCCTCCTCGTCCCGCGACAGCTGCCCGTCGGGATCTACGGACGGAGCGTCCTTGACCTGGTCCTTGCTGTACGGGACCACGACCTCGCCGCGCCGGTGATCCACTTGGACCAGGGGGATGAAGGTGTGCTGGGCACCGAAGAGACCCATCCTCACCGTCGCCCACTCCGGCTCGCCGGTCTGCGTGTCGAGGTAGATCTCCTCGAGCGTGCCGATCTTGTCGCCGTCGCTTGCCACGACGTTGCGACCTCTCCATTCGTATGCCTCGGTTACCTGTGGCATCTTGCCTTCCAGCTTCGGGTGCAACCTCGAGGTGCCCGGCCGGGACGCACTCAAGCAGCCGGCTCGCGGCGACTGACGGAAGTGACACATGGGTGCGGGGAGATGCTGTGTCACTTGGGACAAACGGCGCGATGATGTCCCGATGCCGAAGAGTCAGCAGGCAGTTCTGAGCCGAGCAGACGCGCTGCGCAACCGGGAACGGATCCTCGACGCCGCCGCGCGGATGCTGGCGCGGTCCCCCTCCGCGACGTTGGCCGACATCGCGGCGGCCGCGGGGGTCTCGCGCTCGACCCTCCATCGCCGGTTCCAGAACCGCGACCAGCTCGTGGAGGCCGTTCAGCAGCGGCCTCACGACCCGGTGCACGAGCAGTCGGACACCCCCCTTCCCCCGGGGCGTCTCGGGCGGGGGCGTCCGGTGAGCCTGGACGCGATCCAGGTCTTCGACGTCGTGCCGCCGGCGGTCCTCCCCGAGCAGCTCGTGGCCGAGGCGCAGCGCATTGCACGGGTCCCGGTCGCGCTGTACGTGCTCGACATCGACGGCACGCACCTGCTGCACATGGCAGGTCCGAAGCGGCTCGGCGAGCGGATTCCCACACCCTTGGCGGTGGGCCCCGAGCTCGACGCCGACGGCCTCTCCGCGCTCCGCGAGCAAGTGGACGTCGAGGTCTACGCGCTGTGGCTTCGCGGTCGCGCCAACGGGGTGCTCGTTGCCTTCGGCCGTCCAGCTGAGCCGCTCACCGATCTGGCCCGCCAGGCGAGCGCCGCGATCACGCTCGCCGACCGCTACACGGACGTGTTCGCCAGGGCCCAGCGCCGCAAGCAGCCGGAGGCCGCCGCGGAGATCCAGCAGAGCCTCCTGCCACCCCGGATCGTGCGGATCACCGGCGGCGAGGTCGCCGGCAACGTCCTGCCGAGCTACCAGGTCGCCGGCGACTGGTTCGACGTCGTTGAGAACCCGGACGGGGTCTGGTTGACGCTGGCAGACGGCCTCGGCGGGTCGACGCCCGCCGCGGCGAGCAGCGCGGTCGCGCTCGGCGCGCTCAGGGCGAGCCGCCGAGGCGGCGCCCGCCCGAGCGAGGCGCTCGTGGTCATGCACCAGACCCTGCGCCAGATGCCCGGGCCGCGCGCCGAGATGACCGCCGTGGCCGCGCACTGGGATCCCGCCACAGACGAGCTGCTCGTGGTCAATTGCGGCCACGTGCCGCCGGTCGTGATCCGTGGCGACGGGAGGGTGGACCGCTTCGACTTCGGACCGGGCCACGGTCTGGGCGGGCGGGCGACCCCGAAGCCGGATCGGCGGTTGGGATCGCTCGCGTCCGGAGACCGCCTGGTGCTGGTGTCGGACGGGATCGTCAAGCGCGGCGAGGGCCAGGCCGGGCTGGGCTTCGAGGGCGTGATCGAGGCCGCCGCCGGGGTCGAGCGGGCAACCGCTGCGGAGACGGTCCGCGAGCTCCACCGCGCGGTCTTGGCGGCAAGTGACAGCGACCTCGGCGACGACGCCACCGCCGTGTGCCTGGCCGTAAGCTGACCTCGTGTTCGAGCGCGTGACCATCCGGGTGGCGGACCTCGAGGCGTCGGAGCGCTTCTACGACACGGTCCTGCCCACGCTCGGCATCGACAGGGCGAGCAGCGAGCTCTCGATCGAGCAGCAGGACGGCGACCACCCGGTCACCCGTGACGTCCACTTCGGACTCCGCGCCCCGTCGCGGGAGGCGGTCGACGAGTTCTGGCGAGCCGGGACCCAGGCGGGCTATGAGGACGACGGCCCGCCGGGCCCTCGCCCGCAGTACACCGACGACTACTACGGCTCCTTCCTGCTCGACCCCGACGGCCACAGCGCCGAGGCCGTGCACCACGGCGCCATGCGGGGCGAGGGAGCGATCGACCACATCTGGATCCGCGTGCCGGACGTGGACGCCGCCAAGCGCTTCTACTCGGAGATCGCCCCCTTCACAGCGTTCCGGCTCGTCCACGAGATCCCGGCACGGGCCCGTTACGCCGCCGACGAGGGCGGCTCGTTCACGCTGCTCGCCGGGCGGCCCACCGAGAACCTCCACATGACCTTCCGCGGCAGCGTCAGCGGAGTGCGGGTCGACCCCGAGGGCAACCGGGTCGAGATCGTCAGCTGAGCGTCGCCGCGATGCCCCGCGCATTCATGTGCGCGAGCGCCTCGATCGTGACCATCGGGTTCACGCCCGAGGCCGTGGGGAACGCGGCGCCGTCACAGACGTAGAGGCCGGGGACGTGCCAGACCTGGCCGGAAGGGTCGCAGACCGAGTCGTCCGGTGAGCCGCCCATGCGGGCGCTGCCCATGATGTGGAAGGACACGAGCTGCGCCTGGCCCGTGCCCCAGCCGCAGGCGTCGGCATCACGCATGAAGCCGTCGAGGTCGCCGCGCGCGCCCGGCTCGTAGGCCACCCACTTCGAGTGCGATGAGTAGATCCGGCGGGCGCCCATCGCCTCGACAATTTGGGCCGCGCCGCGCACGCCGCGGCGCATGTGGTCCACGTCCTCGGGGCTCAGCGCGTAGCGGACGACCGGCTGCCCGTCGCGGGCCGTGCGCACCTCGCCCACCCCGCGGTCGCGCAGCAGCACGCCGACCCCGCCCGTGTACGGCATGGCCTGCATCAGCTCGGCGTGCTGCTGACCGCCGCGCCAGGGCGAGAACGAGAGCAGGATGCTCGGCGGCGTCGCCACGTGCTCGTACTTCACCCCGTAGCCCCGGCCGTCCATGTCGGCGTCCTGGTCCGAGTAGGTCGAGGACAGCATGCCCTCCCAGGGCCTCACCTCCTCGTCGAACTGGCCCCACACGACAAGCACCGGGTGGAGCCGCAGGTGCTTGCCGAGCGCCTTCGAGGCGATGCCCGAGCGCGCCAGCAGCGCGGGCGTGTGCAGTGCCCCGCACGCGCTCACCACGGCCCGGGCGTGGACGGTCACGCGGTGACCCGCCGCGGTTCGCGCCTCCACGCCGCGCGCCGCCCCGCCCTCGATCCGCACGCGCTCGGCGCGGGTCTCCACGAGCACGCGCGCGCCGGCGTCGTGGGCGTCCTGCACCCACGTCTTGAGGGTCGACTGCTTGGCGCCGAGCTGGCAGCCGTAGTGGCACAGCCGGCACACCTCCTCGGTGCAGCCGCGCACGTTGCGCTGCATCACCTCCCACTCCCAGCCCAGCTTGTCGAGCCCGGCGCGGATCGTCTCGTCGCGCCGGCTGGGGAGGCTGTGCTCCGCGTTCACCGCGATGCGCTCCCAGACGGCGTCGAGGCTCGAGTCGAACTCCTCGGTCGCGACCGCCTTCACCCCGTGCAGGTCCGCCCACTCGCGCCGCACCGAGTCCGGCGTCCGGAACGAGAACGTGTAGTTGACGAGCGTCGTGCCGCCGAGGCCCTGCGCGGCGAGCAGGCCGACGCTCCCGTCCACGCTCGCCATGCCGCCGCCGTTCAGGTACAGGCGGTCGAAGCCGGACAGCTCGGCGCCGTCGAAATCCTGCTCCGTGAAGTAGCGGCCCGCCTCGACGATCACCACGTCGAGGCCGACCTGCGCCAGCACCGCCGCGGCCGGACCGCCGCCGGCCCCTGAGCCGACCACCACCACGTCGCAGTCGATCGTCGTGTCCCCGGTCACGACGACCGGCTCGATCCCCGGCCGCGGCGGGTTCTCCGGGGCGCCGAGCGGGCCCGGATAGCCGATCGCGTCCCAGACCGGGTTGGGCGCGCCGCCGGGGGCGCCGTTTCCGTAGTACGCGAGCAGCGTGCCCTTCCGGAGCGCCTGGAACGCGGCACGGCGCTGCGGCACCCGGCTGTCGGCCCAGGACAGCAGCACGCGCTCTCGCTCGTCCTGCGACAGGCGGGAGAAGCGGCCGAGCCCGCCGCCGGCGATCGCGCACAGCAGGCGCGAGTCCCACAGCCCGAGCAGCTGTCCGACCTGCCTCCGCTCGGCGGCGCGCGGGTTGCGCCCCACCAGCGCCAGCAGCGCCTCGGGCACGCGCAGGTCGGTGGCGGATGGGAGGCCATCGCCGCCCGGGGCGAAGGTGTCGCAGATCGCCTCGAGCGCCGAGCGCGCGCGGCGCCTCAGGCGTATCCCGTCGGGCACGCCGTCAGACCTCGTACGACGCGCCCTCGGTCGCCACCTCGACGGGCCCGCCGAACGACTCCTCGGCCTCGCGCTTGGCCCAGTCCGCGTCGAGCTCGTCCGAGATGTGCACGAGCACGAGCCGCTTCGCGCCCGCCGCACGGGCGTGCTCGCCGGCCTCGCCGGGCGTCAGGTGGCCGCGCACGCCGGTGCGCTCGGGCCGCGGCAGCGTGGCCTCCACCAAGATCAGGTCGGCGCCGCTCGCGAGCTCGGTCAACGCCTCGGTCGGGCTCGAGTCGGCCCCGTAGACGATCCGGCCGGAGCCGTTCGTCGAGCTGATCAGCATCGCGAACGTCTCGGTGAAGTGGGGCACGGGCTGGAAGCGCACCCGTACCGGGCCGACCTCGATCTCGTTCGACGGGTCGTACTCGCGAAGCTCGAAGGCGTTCTCGATCAGGTCGTCGTTGCCCCAGGCGCCGACCACCCGGCGGAACGTGTCGCGCGCACCCGGCGGCACGTGGAGGACCGGGCAGGCCGGGTTGTCGGTGCCCGGCCAGCGGTCCACCGGCACGGGCTGCTGGCGCGGCGCGTAGGTGAGCGCATACGAGAACGGGACGAGGTCCAGGAAGTGGTCCGCGTGGAGGTGCGAGATCACCACGGCGTCCACGTCGACGTAGTCGATCCGCTCGCGGAGCTTGCCGAACACGCCGTTGCCGCAGTCGATCACGACCGCGGTGCCGTCCTCCTCGAGGAGATAGCCGGAACAGGCGCCGCCGGCGTCCTGCCACGACGGTGACTTGCCGAGGACCGTCAACCTCATGGGCGGGAGCCTACCCCGCTTTGTGAAGGTGCCGCTAGGCGTTCGGCTGGGGGAACGCGTAGGCGGCCGTGGTGCGCTCGGCGCGGAAGACGAAGGCCAGCTGCCGCTCGGGTTCGAGGCCGCGCTCCGCCGGGCGGAATGTCGGGCACGGCTCGTCGAGGTTGAGCGCGCAGAGCATGTTCTGGTGGAAGTAGCAGTCCTCGCAGCGGACCGGCTTCGTCTTCGGCATCGCGGCCATCGTGACCGAG